>Ga0213825_1000029_pt1 | contig 224829 bp, 216 predicted proteins | sample MC6MC0900MG_FD_179896 | JGI IMG/M metagenome (GOLD analysis project Ga0213825, IMG submission 179896) | Enriched soil aggregate microbial communities from Iowa State University, Ames, United States - MC6-MC0900-MG | ecosystem: Environmental > Terrestrial > Soil > Unclassified | place: USA...
TCTCGATGCCGTCTACCGACGCCTTCGACAAGCAGGACGCGGCTTACCGTGAATCCGTGCTGCCGGCGGCGGTCACTGCCCGCGTGGCGGTGGAAGCGGGTATCGCGGACTACTGGTACAAGTACGTGGGCCTGAACGGCGCTATCGTGGGCATGACCACCTTTGGTGAGTCGGCACCGGCAGAGCAACTGTTCAAAGAGTTCGGCTTCACCGTGGATAACGTGGTGGCCAAGGCGCAGGCACTGCTGAAATAAGGCATCTCGCGTCGCATTACCCCAGGTCCGGCATCTTGCCGGGCTTAGTCTAATGACAAACAGCCGAAAAACGTGGTTTTCGGCTGTTTGGGGTAAATCTGAAGACATAATCCTTTGTTTTTATTCTTTCCCAGATCGGAATTTTTAACTGCAAAGGACTTTGTCATCAATCTGAGCCCGGGCATCTTGCCGGGCTTTTTAATTTGGGCAGATACGCGCTTTAAATTCTATATTCCTCACCCTCGATTGAGTTAATCATAATCGGGTAGCTTATACCCTTACTTTATTTTAAACGGAGCCCACCCCATCACAATGGCATAATTAAAACAAAATAACTCCCGCGATAGTTTTATTAAGAAATCAATTTCTGAGATATTTATTGATTTTTAGTGCCATTATTTTTATTGCAAAACGGAATATTGGTAAACATCTCATATAACCAATGAGTCTGTATTCCTTAGGATAATTCGCACACACTCAAACAATAAAGTTAAAATAAAGAAAAAAATCAATAACTTAAAAATAAACACATCATAATTCAATAGATTGTAACTATTGATAGTTATTTTTCGATCGATAGCACCGATAGATTTGACCGATCAAAAAATAAAAATTAATAGATTGAACGATACGATTATAGCGTGTAATTTTCATTCCTATTTTAAAACCACAAAGGAATAAAATAAAAAATCATAAGACAAAAAATGTTTCCTTCCGCATTTAGAATCAGCCAACAAATGAAATAGGGATATTTACATCCATCATGAGGGAGACACCATGATTATTATCAGTGAAACACTTGGAAACATAAATCAGCACAAAGAGTGGCAAGACAAGATCAGCGGAACCTCACCAGACTACCTTATTTTGGACGCTGCGCAGTTGGAAAAGGAATGTCATCAACAATCCACCCATGATGGGCTGAGGCTGGCCGTGTTTATGCCGCCCAACAGCTCACTGGCGGATGGCGACATTTTAATCTGGGATGAAGAGACGAAAAACGCCGTTATCGTGAAGGTTATCTCGCATGACATTATGGTAATTAACCTGCAGCGCCTGCTCTGCATCAATGCAGACGCCATTATTCACTATACGTTCAAACTGGGTTTGATTTTGGGGCAGCATAAGCTGCACGCCATGATAAAGAACAACCTGGTTTACGTCCCGATCACCATCGCGACCAGCACGTTGGACGCCCTGTTCAAAGAAAACAGTTTCCACTCGCTGTCCTATTGGTATGTCAACGGCGCCGATATTTCATCCTTGTTAACCCCCAATGAAATCGATCTGCTGTTCGACGGTATCTTTCCCTCGAGCCATGCATGACACCAGTAACCTACCCCGCTCGCTGTCAGCATTCTTTTTATAAATCAGAGGCCATTCACCCAAGCAACAGAGTATGAACCCCCCAAAAAGCCGATGCGATAAAAGGAGTTTTCCATGGCAATTAATATGCAGATTTTTATTAATGACATGCTTAAATGGATAGAAAGCAATTTGGGCGCAGAGCTGGATATAGAGACCATTGCCAAGAAATCCGGCTACAGCAGATTCCATATTCAGCGGCTTTTCAAATTGCATGCCGGACTGACCATTGCCCAATATATCAGAATGCGACGAGTCACCGAGGCGGCGATCGCCCTGAGGTTCACCGACAGAAAAATCATGGATATCGCACTAGACTATGGCTTTGACTCTCAGCAGGTTTTTACCCGAATATTCAAAAAACAGCTAAAGACCACGCCAGGCGAGCTGAGGAGAAGCAAGCAATTGAACAATAAGCGGCTCTGCCATTCCTTATACATGCCGACGATGCCACAAAAAATACCGACGGGCCCACCTAACGCCCACAAGCATAGTTAGCGAACGTGGGGTCATCTCGCCGTTCACCGGCGAGATGACCAGCAGGTCTCAGCCCATGATCCGATGAATTTGCAGGTACTGCAGCAGCATGATGGTTTTGCCGTCTTTAATACGGCCGTCGGCAATCATCGCCACCGCTTCGGTAAAGGGCATTTCTACTACCTCAATGTCTTCGTCTTCGATACCGCCGCCGGCCGCATTGCGCTCGTCGTCATGGTACTCGGCAATAAAGAAATGGACGATTTCGGTTACGCCGCCTGGCGACATATAGGCTTCGAAAATCTTCTGCACGTCACCGACCTGAAAACCGGTTTCTTCTACCGCTTCGCGACGGGCGCATTGCTCTGGAGAATCGGCATCCAACAAGCCGGCACAGGCCTCTAACAGCATGCCGCTGTCGTTGCCGTTCACATAGGTCGGCATGCGGAACTGATTGGTCAGCACCACGGTCCCTTTGGCACGGTTGTACAACAAAATGGTGGCGCCATTGCCACGATCGTAGACTTCGCGCATCTGCTGAACGGAGCCGCCATCCTTACGCTTGAGATCAAAAGTATATTTGTGCAGCACATACCAGTTATCCGAAAGCAGCTCTTTCTTCACATTCTCAATTTTCGCCGACATGAACCCTTCTTCTTTTCCGTTAGCTGAAACGCAAAAATGATACCGCGATTAAGCGCCGAAGGGGCAATGGATTTGCAACAAAAAAGCCCCGCGGCTCATGGAGCGCTACGGGGCATTTGACCGCAAAAGATTTAGAACCCGTTAGGAACGTCGCGCATGTCCGGCAGCTTGTGCGCAATCCCCTTGTGGCAATCGATGCAGGTCTTGCCTTCCGTTACCGCCTTGTCGTGCATCTTCGCCGCCACGGTTTTCTGTACGGTGAAGTCCATATACTCGAAGTTGTGGCAGTTACGGCACTCCTGAGAATCGTTGGCCTTCATTCGCGCCCATTCGTTGCTCGCCATCGCCAGCCGATGCTGGTCAAACTTCTGCGGCGTGTCGATCAGGCCGAACGCCTTGGCGTACAGCTCCTTGCTGGCCTTTATCTTGCGCAGCATTTTCGGCGCCCATTCATGAGGCACATGGCAATCCGGGCAGGTCGCACGCACGCCGCTGCGGTTGTTGTAATGAACCGTGCCCATGTACTCCTCGTAGACGTTTTCACGCATTTCATGGCAGCCGATACAGAACTGCTCGGTATTCGCCGCCTCCATGCCGGTATTGAAGCCGCCCCAGAAGATGATCCCGGCGCCAAAGCCCAGCAGCAACAGCGTGCCCAACGCCAGGCGGCTTGGCCTGCGCCACCAGCGCCATAAACGTAACAGCAGGCCGGGCTTTTTCTCAGTCGTGGTGTGTTTGCGTTCGCTCATAGCTCCCCCGCTTAGCGCCCAAAGCCCGGCATGGGCTGGAAATCATTGCCGACAATCGGCGCCGCGTCGGTTTGCGGTACGTGGCACTGCAGGCAGAAGTAGCGACGTGGCGCGACATCGCTCAGCACCTTGCCGTCCCGGTCCATAAAGTGCGTCGGGCTGATGCGCGGTGCGCCAGTGGTGCGGTAATGCTCCACCCCGTGGCACTGCAGGCAACGGTTGGTGTTCTTGCTGATCTGGTAACCGTCAACGCTGTGCGGGATCATCGGCGGCTGATTGACATAGTTCAGCGCCATCCGTTCCTGCTGTTTCGGCATCGAAATCGGCCCGCCGACCGAGGCGGACACTTCCGGAGACTTGCTGAGATCAACATCACCCGCGGCAAACGCCAGGCCGGCGAACGCCAGCGACAATAAGGTCACCCACAGGGCAAGCGTCTTTTTCATAACAGGGCTTTTCATTTTTATTTGGCTCCCGGGTAATAAAATGGGGTCTTCATTCGCAATTCGTCAGCCTCACACCTTCTGCAACTTCACGGCGCATTTCTTGAAGTCGACTTCTTTAGAAAGCGGATCGGTGGCGTCCAGCGTCAGGTTGTTCACCAACTGCGCCGCATCGAAGAACGGCATGTACACCAGCCCTCTTGGCGGGCGGTTACGGCCACGAGTTTCGACAGAACTGATCACCTCACCGCGGCGCGACAGCACCTTGACCTTGTCACCACGACGCAGGCCACGGCTTTTGGCATCCAGCGGATGGATAAACAACACCGCCTGCGGGAAGGCGCGATGCAGCTCCGGTACCCGTCGGGTCATGGTGCCGGTGTGCCAATGCTCCAGTACCCGACCGGTGGAAAGCCAAAGATCGTATTCGCCGTCCGGGCTTTCCGCCGCCGGTTCAAACGGCAGCGCAAAGATCACCGCCTTGCCGTCGGGTTTACCGTAGAAACGCACCGCTTCGCCCGCCTTCACATACGGATCCGTTCCTTCGCGGTAGCGCCACAGCGTTTCTTTGCCGTCCACCACCGGCCAACGCAGACCGCGTGCCTGGTGGTAACTGTCGAACGGCGCCAAATCGTGACCGTGGCCACGCCCGAAACCGGCATACTCCTCAAACAACCCTTTCTGCAGATAGAAGCCGACTTCCCGCGCTTCATCGTTGAGCTGGTCCGCCGGGATTTCCGACAGCGGGTACTTATTGACCTGGCCGTTGGCGAACAGCACGTCGTACAACGTTTTGCCGCGATATTCCGGTTTTTGCGCCAGCAGATCGGCCGGCCACACTTCCTCAACCTTGAAGCGTTTGGAGAACTCCACCAGTTGCCACAGATCGGATTTTGCCTCGCCCGGCGCTTTCACCTGCTGACGCCAGAACTGAGTACGACGCTCCGCATTGCCATAGGCGCCCTCTTTCTCCACCCACATGGCAGTCGGCAGGATCAGATCGGCGGCTAATGCGCTGACGGTCGGATAGGGATCGGACACCACCACAAAGTTGCGCGGATCGCGCCAGCCCGGCATCCTTTCTTCATTGATGTTCGGCCCGGCCTGCATGTTGTTGTTACACATCACCCAGTAGGCGTTCAGCTTGCCGTCTTTCAGCGCACGGTCTTGCGCCACCGCATGCAAACCGACTTTCGCCGGGATGGTGCCGGCCGGCAGTAGCCATTTCTGTTCGGCGATTTGGCGGTGTTTCTCATTGGTGACCACCATGTCAGCCGGCAGACGGTGAGAGAAAGTCCCGACCTCACGTGCGGTGCCGCACGCAGAAGGCTGGCCGGTCAGGGAGAACGGCCCGCAGCCGGGCTTGGAGATCTTGCCGGTCAGCAAATGCAGGTTGTAGCACAGGTTATTGGCCCACACGCCGCGCGTATGCTGGTTGAAGCCCATGGTCCAGTACGACACCACCTTGATGTTCGGGTCGGCATACAGCTTCGCCAGCGCTTCCAACTGGTCTTCCGGCACGCCGCTCATTTGGGCCGTTTTTTCCAGCGTGTATTCCGCCACGAAGGCTTTGTACTCTTCGAAACTCATCGGCTCGGAGGCATCTGAACCCGGGTTTTTCGCTTTTTTCTCCAGCGGATGCGTCGGGCGCAAGCCGTAGCCGATATCCGTCGCACCGCGGCGGAAGTTGACGTGCCGATTCAGGAAGTCCTGATCCACCGCGTTGTTTTGAATGATGTAGTTGGCGATGTAGTTCATGATCGCCAAATCGGTCTGCGGCGTGAACACCATGCCGTTGTCCGCCAGTTCGAAGCTGCGGTGCTCAAAGGTGGACAACACCGAGACGTTGACGTGCTGGTTGCTCAGGCGACGGTCGGTAATGCGCGACCACAGGATCGGGTGCATCTCCGCCATGTTGGAGCCCCACAGCACAAAGGCGTCGGCCTGCTCGATATCGTCATAGCAGCCCATAGGCTCGTCCATGCCGAAGGTACGCATAAAGCCCACCACCGCCGACGCCATGCAGTGACGTGCGTTAGGATCCAGGTTATTGGAACGCAGCCCGGCCTTGAGCAACTTGGCGGCAGCGTAGCCTTCCCACACCGTCCACTGGCCGGAGCCGAACATACCGACCGCCTCTGGGCCTTTCTCTTTCAAAGCCTGCTTGAACTTGTCGGCCATGACGTCGAAAGCCTGCTGCCAACTGACCGGGGTAAATTCGCCTTCTTTATGGTACTGGCCGTCTTTCATGCGCAGCAGCGGCTGAGTCAGACGGTCTTTGCCGTACATGATTTTTGGCAGGAAATAGCCTTTGATGCAGCTCAACCCACGGTTGACCGCCGCGTCCGGATCGCCCTGCGAGGCAACGATACGGCCATTCTGAGTGCCGACCAGCACCCCGCAGCCGGTGCCGCAGAAACGGCATGGCGCTTTGTCCCATTTGATAGCGTCAGCACTGCCCGCCACCGCCTGTGCCACCGTGGGAATAGTCAGCCCGGCGGCGGCCGCAGCGGCTACCGCGGCATTAGCTTTCATGAAGTCTCGACGACTGAGTTTCATGGCGTTACCTCACCTTGAGTGTCCTGCTGGTGATAAACCAGCGATACCGCCAGCACGCCGTCCAGATTGCGCACCGACTCAATTTTTTCCAGCAGCCCTTGAGAGCATGCCGCTTGCATCACTACCACCAGCTTGCCGTTCTGCTGATCCTGCGCCGGAATTTCCGTGTCAGCGATCGCCAGCAAGGCCGTGACGAGTTGGGGAAAGCTTTCCGGTCTCGCCTGCACGACCAGACCGCTGACATGCCATTCGCTATTCATCATTATTATTTTCGCTCTGGGTTAAGGTGACGGCGCCGGTCGGGCAACCGGCGACACAGGCGCCGCAGCCGTTGCAGGCTGCCGCATCCAATACCGGCTGCGCCATTTCGCCCAAGCGGGGCCGAAAGCGGATCGCCTGGGGCTCGCAGCTGTCCTGGCAGCTGCGGCACTCCACGCCCCGCTGTGCCAGACAGGCAGTACCGAATACCGCGTGTTGTCGCCAGGGGGTTTCCGTCAGTGGACGAAACACGGGTTCCGCGCAGGCCTGCGCACAACGCCCGCAAAACGTGCATTCCGCGCGTTGGAAATCAATTTCGGGAAAACCGCCGCTGCCGCTGATGAGCACCCCGGTTTCACAGGCGCGAACGCAGGCCTGACAGCGGGTGCAATCGGTAATAAAAAGGGATCCTTGCCGCGACCACGGGGGACGGATCGCAGCGGTTGGCTGACGCCATTGTCCTCCGAGCAGTTTGCGTCGCGACAATATGGTCATGCTGGTTATCCTTGACATTGCAAACACGGCATCGCGTGTAAATAGAACCTGTTTTTGTATTGTTATTGTTGCTGCTGTGCCCAGTGGGTTTCATCATGCTGACAGGCATAAACCCCTGAGAAAGACGGGGGTAAGATAAGAGGAGCGCGGGGGGTATATAATCCCCCTAAAGGGGTAAATACGGGGGTAGCTTGCGCCAGATCAATCTATTAATGGGGGTCGCGGGGTTTTCGTCCCCGATCTGCCGTCAAACGCTATCTAGTTGATTATATAACGTAGGTGCTTACCGCTGCGACGAACGACCTGGCGCACAATGCCGCGCATTTTAGTTGCAAAAGTTATAATTTTGCTTTCGAATGAAACCCGGCAATGCCCATTGCCTGCAAGAGAAGGATGAAGGATTGCTTGTTAAACGTTCAGTGACCAGCAGCCTGGCCAAGGCGCTGTTTTGCATTGTGATTCTGTCCGTGCTCTCTACCGGGTTGGCGCTGACCACCGTCGCGGACAGCCTGCGCGATGCCGAAGCGGTCAACATCGCCGGTTCACTGCGCATGCAGAGCTACCGGCTGGCCTATGATCTCACCCGCTCCGCCCCGGAGCTGGAACAACACCTGCTGCAGTATCAGCAGTCTCTGCAGGCCCCGGCATTGCAAAAGCTCGATCGTTTTTACGTGCCTGTAGACGTGCGAGAAAAATACCTGTCGCTGCAGCACGCCTGGCAACCACTGGCACAGCAAATCCAGGCCGGTCAGTCGGCCGATTATCAGGCCAATATCGCCGGCTATGTGAACCAGATTGACCATTTCGTGTTAGCGCTGCAGCGTTATTCCGAGTTGAAACTGACCATCGTGGCCACCATTAGCGTCGTGGGCTATATCGCCATCATCGGTCTGGTGCTGTTTTGCATCCGCTTTATGCGCCGTCAGGTAGTGGCGCCGCTCAAGCATCTGGTAGACGCCAGCCAGCGTGTGCAACAGCGCGACTTTAACCATCTCCCGCTGGATACCGCACTGCCGAACGAGCTGGGCGTGCTGTCGCAGGCCTTTACCGCCATGTCCGGCGATCTGGCCAAACTTTACCAGTCGCTGGAACAGAAAGTGCAGGTGAAAACCCAGCGCCTGCAGCAGGCGAACAAGACGCTGGAGGTGCTGTACAACTGCTCGCAGGCGCTGAGCGTGCGGCAGATAGATCAGCAGGCTTTTGAGAAAATCCTGCATATCGTGCGTCAAAGTGAAGATTTGCACTGCATCCGCTTAAAAGTGGCGGACAGCCTCAGCGAATGGCAGTTGCACAGCGGTCTCCCTTCGTCGACGCTGGACTGGCAATCGCTGACCATCATCCAGGGCGACAAACCGCTGGGGGAACTGAGCTGGCAATATCAGGAACACCCGCCGCATCCACACCTGATGCAGAGCGTGGCCAACATGCTCAGCCGCGGGGTTTATTTTAACCGGGCGCAGAAACAGCACATGCAATTCCTGTTGATGGAAGAGCGCGCCACTATCGCCCGGGAACTGCACGACTCTCTGGCGCAGGCCCTGTCGTTTTTACGTATTCAGCTCACTTTGCTCAAGCGCACGTTGGCGGACAGCACCCCCGACGCACAAGAGATTATCGCCGATTTTGATCGGGCTCTGGCCGATGCTTATCGCCAGCTGCGCGAGCTATTGACCACCTTCCGCCTGAACATTCAGGAAGCCGACTTGAACACCGCATTGAACCAATTGTTGGCGCCATTAAAGGTTCTTACCGCAGCGCGGATTCAGTTACACTGTCGGCTTTCTTCCCAGGCGCTTAACGCTCAGCAGCAGGTACATGCGCTGCAAATTGTGCGTGAAGCGGTGCTCAACGCCATCAAACATGCCGATGCACGGGAGATCGTGATTCGCTGTGAGGTCACGGCCGAGGGGGACAACAGGATCAGCATCGCTGACGATGGCTGCGGTATTGCCAACCTGAATGAACCTGAAGGTCACTACGGGCTGACCATCATGAGCGAACGCGCCGCGCGGCTGGGGGGAACGCTGCGCATCCAGCGGGGTGAGCCAGACGGCACGGAAGTCCGCCTGACATTTCCGCCATAAAACCACGGCCGTTCACCCTTCGTTACGGTTTAACGATGTCCGACGGTCATTTCAGGATGTTTGTGGCGCCAATTGCCACTATTTTATAAGAGTCAGTCCCACTGTGAAGCGTGCTGGACAGCGCGTTTGAGTGGCTTTACTCGCTACAGGGAGCATATTTCATGGTGATGAAGAATTACCGAGTGATGATCGTCGACGACCACCCGCTGATGCGCCGAGGCATCAAGCAGCTGTTGGGGCTGGATCCGCTGTTCAACGTGGTCGCCGAAGCCAGCAACGGCAACGAAGCCATTACTTTCGCGCTGCAGCAGGCTCCGGACGTGATCCTGCTCGATCTGAATATGAAAGGTTTGTCCGGCCTGGACACGCTGAAAGCGCTGCGCAATGAAGGCGTCGATGCGCGGATCATCGTGCTGACGGTATCAGACTCGCGCAACGACGTTTATGCGCTGATTGACGCGGGAGCCGACGGCTACCTGCTGAAAGACAGCGAACCTGAACAGCTGCTGGAGCATATTCGCTCAGCGGCGGAAGGACAAAACGTGATCAGCGACGCGGTGGCGGACTACCTGTTATCCCGCAGTGAACAACATAATCCCTTTGCCGAGCTGACCGAACGCGAGCTGGACGTCTTGCAGGAAGTGGCGCGTGGCCTGTCCAATAAACAGGTGGCGGCGCAACTGCATATTTCTGAAGAGACGGTGAAGGTGCATATCCGTAACATGCTGCGCAAACTGGACGTGCGTTCACGCGTGGCCGCGACGGTGATGTATCTGGAACACCGGAGTCAATAAGGCTTCCCCGGCGCGCCGGGGAGGGTTTATTCGATGGCGGCAAGCAGCGCCTGATGATGCTGGTGAACCCAGCTCTTGTTGATCGGCCCCCAGCTTTCCAACTGGTAAAAACCGTCGTTATTGCGCACGCCCTGCTGAACAAACTGCAATGCTACTCCCAAGCCCGGCAAGGCTTTCAACACGTCTTGCAGGGTGCGACGCGGCCAGCCGGTCAATTCCATCAGCCGCGGGACGTTTGGCCGTTCGCTGTGGCTGATTAACCAGCACAGATAAAGACGACGGGCAAATACCGGGTTAATTTCCATGCCTTGCTCCTGCTTTAAGGTGAGTCCTGATGACGTCGCGGGAACCCCAGCGGTCAGGTCCTTGATTGCAATAAAATTGTCTTAATGACGTTTTTAACGGCAATGATGGCAATATTGCGCGTTTATCCTACCGTTATTTACATTATCTCCTTTTTTTCTCCACGCTTTACTCCCACTTCCCGAGTAAAGTGCATAAGCGCCGGAATCCTTCCCAGCCGCTGATAAACGCAATTCTGATGCGTCTTAAAGATAGAACAAGTCACAACGAGGTTCGCGCTGCATGGCCAATTTTTTTATTGATCGCCCGATTTTCGCCTGGGTTCTGGCAATTATTCTTTGCCTGACCGGCGCCTTGGCGATTTTTTCATTACCGGTGGAACAGTACCCTAACCTCGCGCCGCCAAACGTTCGCATCAGCGCCAACTACCCTGGCGCCTCGGCGCAAACGCTGGAAAACACCGTCACCCAAATTATCGAACAGAACATGACCGGCCTGGACAACATGATGTATATGTCGTCACAGAGCACCAATACCGGCCGGGCTACGGTCACGCTGACCTTTGAGGCCGGCACCGATCCTAACGAGGCGATGCAGCAGGTGCAAAACCAGCTGCAGGCGGCCATCAAACGACTGCCGCAGGCGGTGCAGACCCAGGGCGTGACGGTGTCGAAATCCGGCGATACCACGCTGATGATGGTAGCCTTCGTCTCCACCGACGGCAGCATGGACAAGCAGGACATTGCCGATTACATCGTTTCCAACCTGCAGGATCCGCTCAGCCGTATCAACGGCGTGGGCAGCATGGACGTCTACGGCTCGCAATACGCCATGCGCATCTGGCTCGATCCCAACAAGCTCAACAGCTACCAGCTCACCACCCAGGACGTGGTCAGCGCGATCCAATCGCAGAATGCGCAGGTGGCGGTCGGCCAGCTTGGCGGTACGCCGTCGGTCGACAAGCAGGCGCTCAACGCCACCATTAACGCGCAATCGCAGTTGCAAACGCCAGAACAATTCAAGCAAATCACCCTGCGGGTCAATCAGGACGGCTCACTGGTGACGCTGGGCGATGTTTCCACCATTGAACTGGGTGGCGAAAACTACGATTACCTCAGCCGCTATAACGGTATGCAGGCCGCCGGCATGAACATCAAGCTGGCCTCCGGGGCCAACGAGCTGCAAACCGATCAGTTGGTTAAAGACAAGATTGCCGAACTGTCGCAGTATTTCCCGCACGGGCTGGAGGCGAAAGTCGCCTATGAAACCACCCCGTTCGTTAAGGCCTCAATCAAAGACGTGGTGAAAACCCTGCTGGAAGCCATTGTATTGGTGTTCCTGGTGATGTACCTGTTCCTGCAGAATTTCCGCGCCACGCTGATCCCCACCATCGCCGTGCCGGTGGTGCTGATGGGCACCTTTGCCATCCTTTCCGCCTGCGGATTCAGTATCAACACCCTGACCATGTTCGCCATGGTGCTGGCCATCGGGCTGCTGGTGGATGACGCCATCGTGGTGGTGGAAAACGTCGAACGCGTGATGAGCGAAGAAGGCTTGCCGCCACGGGAAGCTACGCGCAAATCCATGGGGCAAATCCAGAGTGCGTTGGTCGGTATCGCCATGGTGCTGTCGGCGGTATTTATCCCGATGGCGTTCTTCGGCGGCACTACCGGCGCCATTTACCGCCAGTTCTCCATCACCATCGTTTCCGCCATGGTGCTGTCGGTGCTGGTGGCGATGATCCTGACCCCTGCCCTGTGCGCCACCCTGCTCAAACCCATTGCCAAAGGCCACCATCACGGCAAGCGCGGCTTCTTCGGCTGGTTCAACCGCATGTTCAACCGCAACGCCGACCGCTACGAGCGTGGTGTGGCGCGGGTGCTCCATTCCAGCCTGCGTTATATGCTGATTTACGTGTTGCTGCTCGGCGGGATGGCGCTGCTGTTCATCAAGCTGCCGACCTCTTTCCTGCCTCAGGAGGACCGTGGCGTATTCACCGTTCAGGTGCAGCTGCCGCCAGGATCGACCCTGCAGCAAACCACCAAGGTCGTGGAAAAGGTGGAAAACTACTTCCTGACCAAAGAAAAAGAAGATGTGCTGTCGGTGTTCTCCACCATCGGTGCCGGGCCGGGCGGTAACGGACAGAACGTGGCGCGTATGTTTATTCGTTTGAAAGACTGGGAGTTGCGCACCTCAGGTGCCAACAGCTCTTTCGATATCATCGATCGCGCGACTCATGAGTTTAATAAGATTAACGAGGCTCGGGTGATAGCCAGCAGCCCGCCGGCCATCACCGGCCTGGGCAACTCATCCGGTTTCGATATGGAACTGGAAGATCACGCAGGCCTGGGGCACGACAAACTGATGGCGGCACGCGATCAGCTGCTGCAACTGGCTGCGGCCAATCCCCTGCTTTCACGGGTGCGTCACAATGGCCTGGATGACAGCCCGCAGTTGCAAATCGATATCGACCAACGCAAGGCCCAGGCGCTGGGCGTCTCCATCGATGACATCAACAACACGCTGTCGACCGCCTGGGGTTCCACCTACGTCAACGACTTTGTCGATCGCGGCCGGGTGAAGAAGGTGTATGTGCAGGCTGCCGCACCGTTTCGCATGCTGCCCGGCGATATCGACAAATGGTACGTGCGTAACAGCGCAGGCGGCATGGTGCCGTTCACCGCCTTCGCCACCTCGCATTGGGAATACGGCTCACCGCGCCTGGAACGCTATAACGGCAACTCGGCGCTGGAGATTGTCGGCGAAGCGGCTGAGGGCGTCAGTAGCGGTACCGCGATGGCGGAAATGGAGAAAATCGTCAGCCAGTTACCGACCGGCTTCGGTCTGGAATGGACCGCCATGTCCTACCAGGAACGCCTTTCCGGTTCGCAAGCGCCGGCGCTGTACGCCATTTCACTGCTGGTGGTGTTCCTGTGCCTGGCGGCACTTTATGAAAGCTGGTCGATTCCGTTCTCGGTGATGCTGGTGGTGCCGCTCGGCCTGATTGGTGCCGTTGCCGCCACCTGGCTGCGTGGGTTGGAAAATGACGTTTACTTCCAGGTGGGGATGCTGACCATTATCGGGCTGTCGGCGAAAAACGCCATTCTGATCGTCGAATTCGCCAACGAGCTGAATCAAAAAGGGCAAGATTTGATGTCGGCTACGCTGGAAGCCTCGCGCATGCGCCTGCGGCCGATTTTGATGACCTCGCTGGCCTTTATCTTCGGCGTACTGCCGATGACCATCAGCAGCGGCGCCGGCTCCGGCAGCCAACATGCGGTGGGCACCGGGGTGATGGGCGGCATGATTTCCGCTACCCTGCTGGCGATCTTCTTCGTGCCATTATTCTTCGTGCTGGTACGCCGCCGTTTCCCAGGCAAGCAACCTATACCCTAAATAATTGGAGTTGCATCGAGGCGGCAACGCAGCGAATCCCCAGGAGCTTACACTAGTAAGTGACTGGGGTGAGTGAGGAAAGCCAACAAAGATGCAGCTTTAAGTATGACGGGTATATAGCCACCACAACGGATGACACCAGGGAATAACGGACATAAAAAAGCAGCGTCGGGTAACCGATGCTGCTTTATTTCGAACCCGAGGCTCGATCCCAAGGTGTTTCAATGACCAACCAATAAACCAACCTTGCTATCAACTTTACCGCAGTGTCAGTTACCTAACATCTCATCGATGAAGTCTTTCCAGTTTCCCAACTCACGATCAACCATAATAATTCACAACCTCAATTAATAGACGAAGCGAATTCTACGCCTGTTTTTTGAGCAAGTGAAGCACCTCGGGAACGATGCCACCCGCGAAAACAGGGGATAGTGCACATTTTCGTACTTATCTTATCGAGCAAGAACTACGGCTATTCCCTTCCGATATCAATCCAGCAAATGAGATAGATAAAAGATCTAAACCGACCGCCATTGGCTGGCGGCCGGAGCTTTAACTCAGCGAGATTTAGAAATCAACGCGCAGGCCAAGGTTGTAGTGACGGCCTTCAAGCTGCGGATAAGCGCCCCAATTGGTGGTGCGTTTAGGGGCCGTATCCAAGATGTTATACACGCCGGCCATCACCTGAGTGTGCTTATCCAGGCGATAAATCACGCCGGCATCCAACAAGGCATAAGCGCTATAGCGGGTATGATTACCGGTATCCTCGTTGCGGCTGCGATAATTGACCTTGGACCAAACGTCCAATGCCGAAGCTGCGGCCCACTTGGCGGATAAGTTGGCCATGTGTTTCGGGAAGTCATTCAGCGCATAACCCTTGTTGATGCCGTTTTTCTGTTCACTCTTGTTAAACGTATAGTTTGCGCTGAGGTTCAAACTGTCGGTCGCCTGCCAATCGGCATTGAGCTCCACACCGTAGACATTGGCCTTGCCGATATTGAAATATTTATCAATGGAATCGGCGTTATAGCCGTTAACCACGCAAGGGTGATTCTCACTCGCCTCGCAGATGTTAACTTCTGCGATTTTGTCCTTGAAGTCGGTATAAAACACCGTGGCGTCGAGGGATAAATCACGGTTGTTGTTCCAGTACAGGCCCAGCTCGGTATTCACGCTGGTTTCCGGCTTCAGCTCGCTGTTGCCCACCGACAGATAGGGATAAGGCGGGTTGCTGCCACGCGGCGTAATGAATTGATCCGAGTTTTCCCGCAGCGAAGGTTTTTTATAGCCGGAAGAGATACCGCCCTTCAGCGCCCAGGCTTCGTCTAAAATCCAGTTGCCGTAGAGTTTCGGGCTGATGTGGGTGCCGAAGTAGTTGTCCCTGTCCATACGCGCCGAGGTTGTCAGCGAAAAGTCATCGATATTCCACTGCCCTTCGGCAAACAGTGCCCACCCATCACGCGAAATTTTGGTTACCGGATCGATCCCCGGCGCTTTTTTACTGTCGGCGTAGAAATCGTCATTGAGCGTTTCGCGGCTGTAATTGGCACCGACGGTCAGGTTATGTTCCCCCAAACTCAGTTTGGCCTGGCTATTCAGCACATAATTTTCGGTCTGGATATGCTGCGGGGCCAGGCTGACGGAGCGATATACCGATTCGCCTTTCTCGTACTGGAAATAACTGGTGGTGGCGACACTGTCATCCGCGTACCAACCTGAATGAGTCAGGCTCAGAGCATCGCGATCGAAGTCCCAGCCCCACGGCGTACCGCCGCCTTTGGCAGAACGGCTGCGTTTTTTCTCCCCTTTGGCCAGGTTCAGATCGAACAGGTTGGTTTCATTGGCGGCAAAGCCGAGCGTCATGTCGAGCGACTTCTTGTTGTTTTTGCTGAAGGCGTTAGGTTTTTCATCTTCACGGCGATCGAGGTAGTCCGCCGACAGGCTGAGGCCCAGTACATCGGGCACCAAGGGCCCCATCAAAAACAGATTGGCTTGTTGGGTGTTACCGAAGTCCTGATGCTGTTGCAGGAAGCTGTTGCCGGCAATCGAGCCAATCCACTCCCGTACGCCAAACGGCTTTTTGGTGATCACGTTGACCACGCCGCCAATGGAGTCGGAACCGTATAACGATGACATAGGGCCACGGATCACTTCAATGCGGTCGATGGCCGCCAGCGGCGGTAAAAAACCGGCTTCGGTACCGATATTCTGACCATACGGGCGCGACTCGCCGGTATTTTGTTTGATGCTGTTGACCATGAACGAGGTGTAACTCGAGTCCATGCCGCGGATCATCACATCGCCGGTCACTTCGCTCCCGGCCCCGTTGCTGACGAACACCCCGGAGACATCCTGCACCGCTTCGGCGACATCCCGGCTGTTCTGCTTTTCGAAGGTCTTTTTATCGATGACGGAGATACTGGCGGGAGCATATTTTTTGTTCTGCTTGAACCCGGAGGCGGTCACCACGACCTGATCCTCTTGCAAGGCACCCTTGTCTTTTTCTGTCCCGCCTTCCTGTGCGTAAACCTGGGGTGCGCACATCAAAGCCAGCGCTATGGCCGTGGCGATGCGGGAGCCCTTTCCCATGGAGGGTTGATTGATCATTTCCTTTCCTAATAAAGCCTGTTTCCGGTGGGTGTTGTCGCCCACAAAGCCTTCCCAAAACGGCTGACGCAATAAAACGCAGTACGCATCAATGCCACCACCAGCGTCGCCATAACGATCTGTCGTTATGATTTTTTATTTACACTTCTTAACAGTCGCCGGGCGAATATAGCGGATATTTTCAGACATTAAAACGAAATGAAAATCATTACATAGTTTAAACATACCGGAAACATCGCCATTCAATAACATGATTTTATAAGGGATATTTAATAAATCATTATATTTCAATGCCAAACAACCATATCTTCATATGATTAATTAAATGATATTGATATTAATAATCAATATCATTAGCATCGGCGAATCGTAAACTGATGTAAAGGAATGTATATGAAGATGCACCTGTCCACTTCAGGCAAAGGTTTCTCCCTCAGCGCCCTGGCGTCTGCCGTGCTGCTGTTGTCTTGTTCAACGCTGGCCGCTGACCTTCCCGAGAGTCAATTTCAAACCAAACCGGTCGGGCACGGCCTGTATGAACTGGCTTTTGATGGCACCAGCAACACCCTGTTTGCCGCCTCTACGCCTTCCTTCGCCAAAGAAAAAAACGGCGGTATCGTCTTTAGAGTCAACCCCGCCACGCTGGCCACCAACGCCAATATCGTCACTAAGCGACGTGCCTTCGCCACCGCATTGGATGAGCAGCGCCATCTGTTGTACATCGGCAACACCGTCGACGGCTCAGTCACGGTGATCGATACCCAGACAGGTAAAGAACTCGCGACTATTCAACTCAATGAAAGCGTGAAAGACGATCAGTTTGTCCCGACGCGCGAACTGCTGCTCGATAAGAAAAATCAGCGCCTTTATGTTTCCGGCACGGCGCAAAAAGGCGTGCTATGGGTCATTGATACCGCCAAGCGGGAAAAAATTGCCACGCTGGGCAACATGGGTGAATACCCGACCGGCATTGCGCTGGACAGCGAACGCGGCCATATCTATTGCGTTAACGGCCGTGGCGAACTGATTACGCTGGACGCCACCAGCCATAAGATCCTCAAACGCGTGGTGGTCGAACCGACCAAGAAACACTTCTTCCTCAATATCGCTCTGGACAGCAAAACCGGTCGTGCGTTTATCACCGATCCGGATCTGCCAAACGTCCTGGTCGTGGACGTCAACAGCGGGAAAATCCTGCACCAGATTGACGTAATCAATTCTCTGGCGGTGCTATTTAACCCGCTGCGCAGCGAGATCTATATCACTCACCGTGAAGCCAAACGCATCAGCATCGTCGACAGCAACAGCTATCAGGTGAAAAACAGCATCACTACCCATGCATTGCCTAACAGCCTGGCGCTTTCTTCCGACGGCCAGCAGCTGTTCGCCAGCATCAAGCAGTCCAAGGAAGAGATGGAGAAAAAACAGGATTACCTGATCAAGATTGATCTTGGCGGATTGTGAGGCATCTCCATGGCTAGTTTTATGATTCGCCTCTCCGGCGGCGCACTGTTGTGCGTCCCGGTGATGATGGCGCAGGCGGCAGGCACCGAGCAGACCGCCCACAGCCAAAAAGAAGAAACCCTGGAGGTGGTCGCGTCCCCCTTCAGCGATGACGGCAGCACCGAGAATACCGGCTCCTACACCACCAAACAGATGACCACGGCAACCGGGTTGCCGTTGAGCATTAAGGATACGCCATAGTCGGTTTCGGTGATCTCGCGCCAATTGATTGACGATCTCAACGCCAACTCGCTGAAGGAAATTCTGCGCTGGTCTACCGGCGTCAGTGAAAGCAATTACGATAGTGAACGTTCTTCGTTCAACTACCGTGGTTTCAGCGTGGACAGCTATCAATACGATGGTATCCCCACGTTCTTTGACTCGGGCTATTCCGGCGGGGAATCCGAAATTGACTCGATCACGCTCGATCACGTGGAGATCGTCAGGGGTGCGGCAGGATTGTTGAACGGCGTCGGAAACCCGGGCGCTGCGATCAATCTGGTCAGGAAAAAAGCCTCCAGCCTTTCTCCTTTTGCCCGTACCGAGCTTTCGGCCGGTTCCTGGGATCACTATCGCACCACGATCGATGCCGGTACCCCGCTCAATGATGAAGGTACCGTCAGGGTGCGCGTCGCTGCCTCCGGTGAACGCAGCCACTCTTTCATGGATCGCCATCAAGAACGCAAAGGGACGGTCTACGGGACGTTGGAAGCTGACCTGACCAGCGCCACCCTGCTGCGTCTGGGGGCTGACTATCAGCAAAACCGGCCAAAAGCTTCCACCTGGGGCGGCGCGCTGCCGACCGGCTGGTTCAGCGACGGCAGCGAGATCAACTGGGATCGCCACTACAGCGGGGCTTCTGACTGGTCAAGCTGGGACACCACCCTCAGCACCCAGTTCGCCACGCTGGAACACCAGTTCGCTAACGACTGGAAAGGCGTAGCCAACTACACCCACAACCGTCAGGCCTTCGATGCCAAAATGGCGATGAGCCTCGGCGGCCTGATCGACCCGGACACCTGGGCGGTGAAGCCTTCAACCCCTTACGCCGGACGCTATGAAGGCTATCGGGATCAGCACGCGGTAGACCTGAAGCTGAACGGGGACTTTCCACTGCTGGGCCGCACCCACAAGTTTGTGGTGGGCAGCTCCTCCGCCTGGCAACACAGCTACAGCACCTATCGCAGTGCCAGCACCACACAGCTGTTTAGCGGCAGCCTGAAGGACTGGAACGGCGGCCTGGGTGAACCTGCGTGGTCAGACAAAATGCCGCAGCAGGATTTCCGTACGCGGCAAATCGGGATTTACAGCAGCGCCGACTTCTCGGTGACGGATCAACTGGATCTGGTGCTCGGTGCCCGCTTCAACAGCTTTAAAAACACCACCACCACCACGGCGAACAAAGTGACTCCGTTCCTGGGGGCGGTGTATAAGCTGACCGATCAGGTCTCTGCCTATGCCAGCTACACCGACATCTTCAAGGACCAGAACTATCTCGACAGCAGCGGCCACTATCTGGCGCCGATCGAAGGGGTCAACAAAGAGGTGGGCATCAAGGCCGCGCTGCTGGATGAGCGTCTCAACGTTTCGCTGTCGGCGTTCCGCATTACTCAGGATAATCTGGGCGTACTGGATGAAAATCCGGAAAACATCAACGCGCTGCAACAGACCTATCATGAGAGTCAGGGTGCAACCAGCAAAGGGGTGGAGTTCGAGCTGAGCGGTGAACTGGCGCAGGGCTGGAATGCCCAGTTGGGCATTACCCATTTCTCCTTGAAGGACAAGGATAAGGTTGATCTCAACACCGAGCAGCCCCGCACCCGCATCACTCTGTTCACCACCTATCAGTTGACGGGTGCGCTGCGCGATCTGACGCTGGGCGGTGGCGCACGCTGGCAGAGTAATGTTTATGCCAACGTCCAGGGCGCCAGCAACGGTGAATTTGTCGAGCGCAAAGCCGAGCAAGGGTCCTACGTGCTGGTCGATGCGATGGCGCGTTACAAGCTGACACCGCAAACCTCGGTGCAGTTGAACCTGAACAACGTATTCGACGAGAAATACTACTCGCAGGTGAATTTCTACAGCACCCGCAACTATGGCGAGCCACGTAACGTTATGGTGACGCTGAAGCACGAGTTCTGATCGCCCTACAGTATTAAACGGCCCCGGATAACGGGGCCGATTTATTTCTAACCGCTATATCCCTTGTATGATGAATTCTTCCGTAGTAGCGTGCCAAAGGTATAAAAAACCCCCATTTCTCTGAGGCCATGTCATGTCCCCTACGCTGACCATCGAACAACTGAAAGAGCTGGGCCGTTATCAAGACGCCACCGAACTGGCGCAGCAGCAGTTGCTGCAACAACCGGAAGACGCGGTGCTGCACTACCAATTAGCCTGTCTGTACGACGTGCAAGGATTCGAGCAACAGGCAATTCCCTGCTACCAGGCCGCGCTGGCGCGCAATTTACCGGCTCCGCAGCGACAGGAAGCCTGGCTTGGCTTGGGCAGCACCTATCGGGCGCTTGGACTGTATCAGCAATCGCTGGCCACCTTCGACCAGGGGTTGGCCGAATTTCCCGAGGCCAAAGAGATCACCCTGTTTCGCGCCATGACGCTGTACAACCTGGGTGAAACCAAACAGGCGGTGGCCGATTTGTTGGTGCTGTTAGCGGAAACCTCCTCACACAGCGACATCAGCAGTTATCAGCGCGCCATTCGCCAATACGCTGCCGATCTGGACCGTATCGGCTAGGAGGAAAACATGGAAATTGTCACCGATCCAAATCGCTATGGCGTCGACTGGTCGCAATTGGCCGCGCTGTTGGAAGCTGCAGGGCTGGGCCAGCGTGACCCACAGGTGCTGCAGCGCGTTTACCAACACAGCCAATTTTGCTACTGGGGCTATCGCGACGGCCGATTGATGGCCACCGCCCACGCCATCAGCGACATGACCTCGGTAGCCTATCTGGCCGACGTGGCAATCCATCCGGACTTTCAGGGGCTGGGACTGGGTCGACAGCTGATGGATCGGGTGATGCAGGATTTGGCGCCGCTCGGCAAAGTGTTTATCTACTCGGTTCCCGACAAGCTGGCATTCTATAAAAAATACCGCTTCCGCGAGCTGACCACCGGCATGGTCTATGCGGACAGCGCCGCTTTGGAACGCCTGGAGCAGAATGGTTACCTGCGCAACCCCCTTTAAGGAATGTCCCTTTGATCATAGAAAACAAGCGAGCCGCACAAGATTGTGCAGACATGGATGAGATCCGCGCAGAAATAGACCTGCTGGATGAAAATATTATCACGCTGATCGCGCAACGTTTCGCCTATGTAAGGGCGGCGGCAAAATTCAAAACCAGCCCAGATGCGGTGCGGGCCAAAGCACGTTTTGAAACCATGTTATTGCAAAGACGGGCCTGGGCCGAAGAGCAAGGTTTGAGCCCGGAAGTTATAGAAAAAATGTATCGCGATTTGGTCAATTACTTTATCAGCGAAGAGATGAAGCATTGGTCCAAGACCCAAAGTGAATAGAATCTCCATCATCGACCACGAATGGCCGATGGTGAAAAAGAACCTGGGTTATAAGTTGCGACAGGTCAAAAACGAGTAACGGTCCGCTAAGCTACAGCGTCTTCATCATGAAAACGCGGCTGGTGCCCGCCGGCAGGCAGGGCACCTCACCAAAGCGCGTCCAGCCGTTCAATTCATAAAACTTCGGCGCCTGAAAGCTGATGGTGTACAGCACGGCGGAAACGCAGCCTCTGCGCCGCCCTTCCAGCTCGAAACGGCGCAGCAATTCGCTGCCCAACCCCGATCCGCGCAGCGATTTTGGCAAATGAAACAGATCCACAAACAGCATGCCCAACGATGAACGTCCGCTGATGCCGCCCAACACTTCACCGCTGGCCGGATCTCGCACCACCACCGCCAACGGGCGACGATCGTTGGTGCCGGTTACCTCGTCGTTATATTGATTCAGCCCGGCTTCAATCAGGGCTTCTATTTCTTCCGTCGCATTTTCGGCAACTACAATCAGGTATTTTTCCATGCTCATCTTCTTCTTATGTAGGGTGACTGAATAGCGCACTAAGATTAGCAAAATCCGCCGCAATAAATGCGCGCCGTTTTTTTTCAGCTTTTCCCCGGCTTTCAGGCCATTGGACGGTGGAACTCCCCGCCATTTTTCGGCATGCTGGGCGCTGGTTTTCATTTCACCGCCCCGGCGGTTTACCACCGGCCACACGCGCCGGTGTGGGTTGCAGAGAAGGTTCTTACTCCATGACGTTGACCATGTACGGCATCAAAAATTGTGACACCATCAAAAAAGCACGCCGCTGGCTGGAAGAACAGGGCGTGGCTTATCACTTTCACGACTACCGCGCCGACGGGCTGGACGAACAGCAACTGCGTGGTTTTGTCGAACTTTTGGGCTGGGAACCGCTGCTGAATACCCGTGGCACCACCTGGCGCAAACTGGACGAAGCGCAGCGCAACGCCTGCGATAATGCCGATGCGGCCATCGAACTGATGCTGGCCCAGCCGGCCATCATCAAGCGCCCGCTGCTGAGCGACGGCAAGGGGCATGCTCTGCTCGGTTTCAACGCCGACAGCTATCAGCAATTTATTTCCGAGGTGGCAGCATGACTTGCCCGGTAATCGAACTGGCCCAACAGCTGATCAAACGTCCTTCCCTCAGCCCGCACGACGAAGGCTGTCAGGCGTTGATGATTGAACGTCTTGAGGCCATCGGCTTTACCGTTGAGCCTATGCCTTTCGGTGATACCCTGAATTTTTGGGCCTGGCGTGGCGAGGGGCAAACCCTGGCATTTGCCGGCCACACCGACGTGGTGCCGACCGGCGATGAAAAACGCTGGGACAACCCGCCGTTTGAACCGACCATCCGCGACGGCATGCTGTATGGCCGCGGCGCGGCAGACATGAAAGGTTCGTTGGCAGCCATGGTAGTGGCGGCCGAGCGCTTTGTGGCCGCCAATCCGCACCATCAGGGGCGCCTGGCATTCCTGATCACCTCCGATGAAGAGGCCAGCGCAACCCACGGCACGGTGAAAGTGGTCGAAGCCCTGATGGCACGCAACGAGCGTCTGGATTACTGCCTGGTCGGTGAGCCGTCCAGTACCGAACGCGTCGGTGACGTGGTGAAAAACGGCCGTCGTGGCTCTATCACCGCAAACCTGCACATCCACGGCATTCAGGGCCACGTCGCCTACCCGCACCTGGCGGATAACCCGGTACATCGCGCCATGCCGGCGCTGAATGAGCTGGTGGCGATAGAATGGGATCGAGGTAATGAATTCTTCCCGCCGACCAGCATGCAGATCGCCAACGTGCAGGCCGGTACCGGCAGCAACAACGTGATCCCCGGTGAGATGTTCGTCCAGTTCAACTTCCGTTTCAGCACCGAATCGACCGATGCGACGATCAAACAGCGCGTGGAAGAGCTGCTCGAGCGTCATCAACTGAACTACAGCATCGAATGGCGTCTGTCTGGTCAGCCGTTCCTCACTGCGCGCGGCGCATTGGTGGATGCGGTGGTTAATGCCGTCGAACATTATTCTGAGCTGACGCCGCAGTTGCTGACCACCGGCGGGACTTCAGACGGTCGCTTCATCGCCCAGATGGGGGCGCAAGTGGTTGAGCTGGGCCCGGTAAACGCCACCATCCATAAGGTTAACGAATGCGTCCACGCGGCCGATCTGCAACTGCTGAGCCGCATGTATCAGCGCATCATGGAGCAATTGATCGCATGATCACGCCAGAAATGCTGACTGGGCGCTCGACCGACCATCTGGCGCCGCTAAGCGGTAACCACCGCATGCAGCCTGCCGCAGTGGCCGCGTTTCTCGCCATGCAGCAAGCGGCGCACGCCGCCGGGTTCAATCTGCAACCCGCCAGCACATTTCGCGATTTTGAACGGCAACAGGCGATCTGGAATGGAAAATTCTGCGGCGAGCGACCAGTATTAGATAAGGACAGCCGACCGATCGACATCACGCCGCTGTCTGACGCCGAGCGCTGCGAAGCGATCCTGCGTTGGTCGGCCTTGCCGGGCGCTAGCCGCCACCACTGGGGCAGCGACCTGGATGTCTATGACCCCACACTGTTGCCCGAAGGGCAAAAGCTGCAGCTGGAACCGTGGGAATACGAACAAGGCGGTTACTTTTACCCGCTCAATCAGTGGATGACGGAACACATGGCCGAATTTGGCTTTTATCGTCCGTTCACCGAAGACGGCGACGGCGTGGCGGTGGAGCCCTGGCACCTGAGCTACCGCCCGCTGGCGCAGGAAGCCGAACATCTGCTGACGCCTGCGCTGCTGTTGGCGGCCTGGAAAGATAAGGACATTGCCGGTGCTCAATGGCTTGAAGCCCATCTGCCAGCGATATTTTCGCGTTTTATACGCGCTGAAGGAAAGGAGTGAATATGGAATGGTTAGCTGACTACTGGTGGATTATCCTGCTGATTCTAGTAGGGATGATCATCAGCGGGATCAAAGAACTACGCCGCGTCGACGTGAAAGGCTATCTGGCCGATAAGCCGAAGCTGCCGCCACACCGCGATAACAACGCCGAGTGGGATGACGAAGACGACTGGCCGAAGAAAAAATGACATCAGGGCGCATTATGCGCCCTGATGCTTATTTAAAGGCGATCAAGTCGCCGCGCTTGCCGAACATAGCCTCTTCCCAGTAGCGCTGCGGCACGTAGTAATGCAGCCGTTCAAGCGCGCTGTCCATCATGTCCTGATTGATGGCATGCCCCACGCCCTCCTCCACGTCCAGCGTAAAATCGACGCCGTTGGCCTGCAGCCTTTCCGCCGCCGCCTGGGCATGTTGCACTGAAATCACCGCATCCTGCTCACCGTGGATCAAATGCACCACGCTGTCACCGAACGCCTTGTCGGGCAGACTGGCAAAGCGCCCGCTGAAAGCCACCACGCGGCCGGCCAATTTAGGCTCCGCCTTCAGGGCTTCCAGCGCCATGATAGACCCCTGAGAGAAGCCCACCAACGCCGTGCCGGCGTCATTCACGCCGCTGTGTTGCTGCCAGTAACGCACGGTTTCAATAAACAGTGGCATCACTTCGGCAATGCGCTCAACGCGATTTTCTTCGGTGACGTCCTGCACTGAAAACCACTGGCGGCCGCTGCCGTTACCAAAAGCAGAGGGGCCACCCACGCTGACCACCAGCGCCTGCGGGAATTCTTTAGCGAAATAACGGCCAATTTCCCCCATTGCCACCGGGGTATCGCCGACACCGTGAAACAGCAGGATCAGCTGCGCAGCCGGTGTTGCCGGGCTCTGGACAACGAAATGCTCATGTTTCATCGGTGACTCCTCGTGTGATTAAGATCCTGTCCGGCGCCAGATGCCCCGGTTTCTGCCAGCTACTATACGCCGCTGAGAAATCAGGAAAATCGGGTTTTATTGAGCAACATCTTCAATTTATTGCAACGACTGGACCCACGCTTTCCAGCGCAGACCGTGCTGCGCATCCAGCTGTTCGAGCGCCAGTCCTGCCTCGTGTCGCCAGCGGCGCAGCAAGGCTTTCTGCCCGCTAAACCCTAGCCGTGCCACGCAGACTGCCGGCGCCAGCGACTGCTGCAGATGCATCCGCAGCGCGGGCAATGATAGCGTACTGGCCAACAGTAAGCGTTGCAGTGCCCCGAGGCTGGCCTCCAGCGGCCGATGCGCGAAGGCAAATCCTGCCAGCTCACGCCAGTCGTCCTCCCCTAGCTGCGTATCGCCGTCGTCTCCGGGGATCTCTATTTGCAGATCAATACGCGGCTGCAACCAGCGCCAGTCACGTGCCAGGTGTTTATGGGCGGCATGGCGCAACGCCTCGCCCTGTTCGCTCAGCGGCAGGATCGCCATCGCGGTGTAACAACCACTGCTGGCCTCCGTCTTGCTGCCGATACGAGCCAGTTCAAAACCGCAAGATTGCCAGAAACGCCACAGCGGCTCGGTATAGCCAAAGCTGACCGAGAGATAATCCAGCCCCTGTGCTTGCTGGCGCTGCTGAGCAATGAGATCGCGGGCAATGCCCTGTTGACGCATTGCGGGTAACACCGCAATGCGGGTGATGCGCCGCGAACGTAGCGTAGGTGCCCACCACTGGCCCCCGTGCGCCGCCAGCGATTGTGCCACCAGGTTGCCACGCGGACGCCGTCGACCGGCCCAGACTTCGTGTGCCAGTTCGGCGCTCAGCCCGCCTTCTTCCACCAGCCACAGGGCGCCGACAACCTCATCGTCTACCTGAGCCAAACCAAAGTGCATGCCCGGCGCATCCATCAACCGCCGTAAGTCCAGTGGTGAAGTACGGTAATGGGCACTGCTCAACAAAGCGTAAAAACGCGCTAACCTTTGCGGATCGGCGCACAGCATGGCTTGCTCAGCCCCGCTGATGCTCACCGGCTTATCCGTTACCGGCCAGGAGGGTTGCTCGTTAAACAGCAGCGCGTTATCTATAATGCGCTCCAGCGCATCGCCCTGCGCCCAACGCATCGGTTGATCTAACCCCAATGGCTGGAACGCGGGCAGTCCGGCGCAGAATTTCAGTAAAAAACCCCGGCCGGTGCCTTCATAACCCTGCACCGTGGTGGTCAGCAAAACGCGCGGGAAATAGCTCACCAACTGCTGCAACAGTGGGCCAGGTATCGCCGCCGCTTCGTCCACCAGCAACCACCCTACGTCACTGACGTCCTGTTCGCGGCAATGGGCCAACAGCGCATCCGGTGCCCAGAATTGCGCACGTCCCTGCGCCCATTCGGCGGCGACTTCGGTGGCGGCGCGGCTCGGTCCGACCAACCAGCAGGTCTGCGAGGTGTTCGCCACCAGCATCCCCGCTACCGTTGACTTGCCGCGCCCGCGTGCGGCGGTCAAAACCCAAATGCCCGACGCCGCGCTCAGTAATTGCGCCAGCAGCCGCTGCTGCTCGGCGGTGGGTTGGCCGTCTGGTGCCTGCCACTGTGGACGCAGCGGCAATGGCGCCAGCGTCAGCGCCTCACCCTGCCGCCAGACGGTGACTTCGCTGTCCGCCGCCAGATGCCGCTGCAGATGATGAATAAAATTTGGGGTGGTGATCGGTTGTGGGCAATCGCTCCAACGCAGGCTGTCGTCATCCGGTTGCTGAGGCCACTGCTGCCACGGCGGCGTCAGCAACAGCAGCCAACTGCCGGCTCGCAGCGTGCCCGACAGCGCGGCCAGGGCTTCAACGTCCAGCCCTTTCGTCGCATCAAACACCGCGTGCAGGCGCTCTCGCCCCAGCAGCGTCCGCACCGCACCGCTCGCCAAGGCCTGCAGGCCCGGCGGCGGGTTTTCCCCTACCCACGGCCAGTCACCCGGCAGGGTACTCGCCAGTTGTAGCGCCTGCTGGCGACACCATTGCGGCTCGCCACTGATCACCAGCAGGCGCCTGATGCCCTGCTGCTGCATAAGTTGTTGCATTGCCAGTAACATAACCGTGGATCCAGACCTGAAAAAAATGCCGGAGTCAGGCTCCGGCATGGCATGTTAACGGGATGCGAAGGTGTTGCAGGTGTTCGGATCGCCGCTGTCGAAGCCCTGTTTAAACCAGGTGTAGCGCTGCTGCGAAGTACCGTGGGTGAAGCTGTCCGGCACCACCCGTCCCTGCCCTTGCTGCTGCAAACGGTCGTCGCCGATCGCCTGCGCGGCGTTCAATGCCGCCTGCAAGTCGCCCTCTTCCAACATCTGCTGTTTCTCGGCGTATTTGCCCCACACGCCGGCAAAGCAGTCCGCCTGCAGTTCCATTTTCACCGACAGGCGGTTCACTTCCGCCTGGCTGGCACCCTGCTGCATTTGGCGCACTTTCGGCTCGATACCCAGCAGGTTCTGCACATGGTGGCCGACTTCGTGCGCCACCACGTAGGCCTGGGCAAAGTCACCGCCGGCACCCAGCTTGGTTTTCATATCCTGATAGAACGACAGGTCGATATACACCGTTTTGTCACCCGGGCAATAGAACGGCCCCATCGCCGCCTGGCCGGTACCGCAACTGGTGCGCGTTACGCCACGATACATCACCAGTTTGGGCGGCTGATAGGTTTTGCCCATACGCTGGAAAACTTCTTTCCAGTTATCTTCGGTAGACGCCAGCACCACCGAGGTAAATTTAGCCAGTTCATCGTCTTTTGGACTGATGCTGGCGCTTTGTTGCTGAGTTTGCGGGCTCACGTCCCCACCGTTCAACAGCGGCGAGAGATCGATGCCGTAATAGCCGGCCACCAACACCACCACCAGAATGGCGATACCGCCTTTGCCGCGAGGAACACGAAAGCCGCCACCGCCGCCACCCAGACCTGAAGACTGCCCGCGACGATCCTCAACATTGTCACTTTCCCGACGCCCTTGCCAACGCATAAATAAACTCCAGATAGGTTTTTGTCATTGTACGCAATACCCAAAATAATTGGAGTTGCATCAAGGCGGCAAATGAGTGAATCCCGATGAACTTACTCAAGTAAGTGATTCGGGTGAACGAGTGCAGCCAACACAGATGCAGCTTCAAGTATGCCGGGTATTATCATTATAAGTGCTGAGCAGCGAAGGAAATGTAGAATTTTTCCGGAAATGCAGTCAGAGAGAAATATTGCGGGAAGTTAACGGGCCGAATGGCTCCGTGAGACTGCTGACAAACAGAGAATGTTTGGCGGCAGGCGCTAAAGGTTTTGAAAATAAATCTGGAAAATCAATTTATTGATTTTCGGCTGATAACACAAAGGGGGAAAAGCCACGCTTTATCCCCCTTTGTCAAAATCTGACAGGGCCGGATGACCCCGTAGAGCGCGACAACGCTTAGTCGAGCTTGACGCCGATGCGGCGGGCCACTTCTTCGTAGGCTTCGATCAGGCCACCCAGGCTCTGGCGGAAGCGGTCTTTATCCATCTTGTCCAGGGTGTTTTTATCCCACAGGCGGCTGCCGTCCGGCGAGAACTCATCGCCCAGCACCACTTCACCGTTGAACAGGCCGAACTCCAGCTTGAAGTCGACCAGGATCAGGCCCGCGTCGTCAAACAGCTTGCTCAGCACGTCGTTTGCCTTGTAGCTCAGCTCGCGCATACGCGCCAGGTGCTCTTTGTTCACCCAGCCGAAGGTTTCACAGTAGGATTCGTTGACCATCGGATCGTGCATGGCATCGTTTTTCAGGAACAGGTCGAACAGCGGCGGGTTCAGTACCAGGCCTTCTTCGATGCCCAGACGCTTCACCAGTGAACCGGCAGCGCGGTTGCGGATCACGCATTCGACCGGCACCATGTCCAGCTTCTTCACCAGCACTTCGTTGTCTGACAGCAGGCGTTCCATTTGTGTCGGGATGCCGGCCTCTTCCAGTTTGCTCATAATGAAATGGTTAAACTTGTTGTTCACCATGCCTTTGCGATCGAACTGCTCAATGCGCTGACCATCCAGTGCTGACGTATCGTTGCGGAACTCCAACACCAGCAAATCAGGGTTTTCGGTGGTGTAGACGGTTTTTGCCTTTCCGCGATACAACTCAGCTAGCTTTTGCATCTTACATACTCCAATAAAGAATTGTTTTAAAAATGCTTTAACACACAGGCGTGATATACCCAAAATAATTGGAGTTACAGCAAGGCGGCAGGTGCGGGACTCCCCGCGAGCTTACTCAAGTAAGTGACAGGGTGAATGCACGTAGCCAACACGGTTGTAGCTTCAAAAATGATGGGTATATTGTGCCAAAACTGCGACGCAAACGATACCGTATTGTTCAAAGAAAAAGGGGCCGTAGCCCCTTTTCAATCAGTTAACGCTGGTTTTACTGAATGCTGCCTGGAAGGCCGCCACCAAGCCGTCGTTTTGTGACTGGGTCAATGGCTTCCCTTTAGGATCGATAAATTGCAGGCTGGTGCGGTTGTTCAAATCCCCGACCTGCAGTTTGTAATCGCCCTCTTTCAGTTCAGGATCCTTGGCGCCCAACGCATCCCAATCGCTACCGCTCAGGGATTTGTAGGTGACGGCGACGGTGCCCTGCGGACGGCTGCGGTCACCCACTTTCATCCCCAGTTTCTCCAACGCCGCAGGCAGGCGATCCCATACCACGGTGTAAGGGCCGCGCACTACCAGCATCGGCAGGCCGGTGTCATCAGCGCTGCTCTGCACGTCCAGCGCGCCGAAGCGGTTGGCCGTCTGGCTGCTTGCCAGGTTGTCCTGCTTGTCCAGGCCTTCAACGATGGTGTTCATCATCATGCCGTTGTAGCGCTGCACTTCTGACGGGTCGGTAATCTGTTCGGTTTTACCCTGCTGCTGCAGGCCCACGGTTTTCACCGTCAGCGCCTGCTGGTAACCCTGCTGCTGTACGCTGATCTGGTAGCGGCCTTCGTACTGGTTGTCTTCATCCAGACGGTTCCACTTCACCCAGTCGGTGGTCAGCGTCTGACCGGCGTCCTGACGTGAGGCGATTGCGATATTTTTCGTCTGCAGCATGCTGACAACGCGCGACCACAGATTCTGGTTCTGCGGGTTGTTTTCCAACAGCAGCGTACCGCTGTCGCCGGCATATTGCGCGCGTGAACCGCTCAGCAATGCCAGTGGCTGCACCGGCGGACGAATATCCAGTTGCTTGCCGACGCCGCCTTTCAGCGTGGTGGCCGGAACATCATAATTACCGCTTTGCACCGGCAGGATCATACCGGCTGGTGCGTTCAGTGGCTTGAGCACCGACGCATCGAGGTAAGACTCATCGCCGCTCACCTGGCGTTTGTAACGCTGATCGGTGGTGCAGGCGGCCAGCATCATAACCAGCGAAATACCCACGACTTTTGCTACCGTCGACTTTTGCAATGAATAAACCATCAAATTTCCCTTAGAGTTACAGCAAACCGGCGCTTTTCAACGCGCGTTCCACTACCGGACGGGCAGCGTCGGTCAACGGCGTCATAGGCAGACGCATCGTATCGGTTGCCATCAATCCCAATGCCTTACAGGCCCATTTCACCGGAATTGGGTTTGCTTCTACAAACAAATCCTGATGCAACGGCATCAAGCGCTGATTTAAGCGGCGTGCTTCAGCAAAGTCGCCCTGTGCTGCCAGCGCGCAAAGCTGCGCCATTTCACGCGCCGCCACGTTGGCCGTCACGGAAATCACCCCTTTGCCGCCCAGTTGCATGAAATCCAGACCGCTGGCGTCATCGCCGCTCAGCAAAATGAAATCTTCATCATCAACCAGCACTTGGATCTGACTTACACGACTTAAGTTCCCTGTTGCCTCTTTAACAGCAACAATATTCTTAATTTTTGCCAAACGCGCAATCACCGGCGGCAGCATGTCACACCCGGTGCGCGAAGGCACGTTATAGAGGATCTGCGGCAGTGCGGTGCTTTCGGCAATCGCCTTGAAGTGCTGGTACAGCCCTTCCTGAGTCGGTTTGTTGTAGTAAGGCGTGACCGTCAGGCAACCCACTACGCCGGTATTTTCAAAGCGCTGGGTCAGCGAAATGGCTTCGGCGGTGGCGTTGGCGCCGGTACCTGCGATCACCGGAATACGGCCTGCGGCCAGTTCCAGCGTCTGCAATACCACGTCAACGTGCTCGTCATGGGCAAGCGTTGCGGACTCGCCGGTAGTCCCTACGGAAACGATGGCCGCAGTTCCACTGGCTACATGATAATCAATCAATTTTTTTAGGCTCGCGCGATCGACAGCACCTGTGTCGTCCATCGGCGTAACCAGTGCAACAATACTTCCCGTAAACATTGGCCGTCCCCTCCACAAACAAGTCACTCATGGTACTTTTGCTGCCTATCCAAAAGCAAGCAAACAACGGCGTTGTAAGCGCTTGGCAGGCGGTTTTTTTTATGTTTACCATGGTAACCCCATTGAGCACGACAGGAAGCTCCATTTTGCCTAAGCCAGATGAACACTATCTCGTGATTACCGCGCTCGGCGCCGATCGCCCCGGAATCGTCAATGCCATCACCCGCCACGTCAGTAGCTGCGGGTGCAATATCGAAGATAGCCGTCTGGCAATGCTGGGTGAAGAGTTCACTTTCATCATGCTGCTTTCCGGCAGTTGGAACGCCATTACCCTGATCGAATCAACCCTGCCGCAAAAAGGCGCGGAGCTGGAGCTGCTGATTGTGATGAAGCGCACCAACTCACACGAAAGGCCACCGATGCCGGCCACGGTGTGGGTGCAGGTGGAGGTGAAAGACTCGCCGCACATCATCGAACGCTTTACCGATTTGTTCGACTCCAGCCAGATGAACATTGCCGAGCTGGTATCGCGCACCCAGCCTGCGGAAGGCGACCTGCCGCCGCAGCTGTATATCCAGATCACCGCGCACAGCCCCGGCAATCAGGATGCCTCAAATATTGAACAAGCCTTTCATCGCCTATGTACAGAATTGAAAGCACAAGGCAGTATTAGCGTTGTGAACTATCCACAGCATGATGAGAAAGATGGAGAGTAGTGATGAGCCCATTGAAAGCCGGTGACACAGCGCCGAAGTTTAGTTTGCCTGACCAGGACGGTGAGGAAATTAATTTGGCCGACTTCCAGGGACAGCGAGTGCTTGTTTATTTTTATCCCAAGGCGATGACGCCGGGCTGTACCGTACAGGCCTGCGGTTTGCGGGATAACATGGATGACTTGAAAAAAGCGGGTGTCGAAGTTCTGGGCATCAGCACGGATAAACCAGAGAAACTGTCGCGTTTTGCCGAGAAAGAGTTGTTAAACTTCACGTTGTTGTCTGATGAGGATCATCAGGTGGCGCAGCAGTTCGGCGTTTGGGGTGAGAAAACCTTCATGGGGAAAACCTATGACGGCATCCACCGCATCAGCTTCCTGATCGACGCCAAAGGCAAGGTTGAAAAAGTGTTTGATGATTTCAAGACCACCAATCATCACGACATCGTTCTGGATTACCTGAAACAATAATTCTCACGAAGCGCAGCGACCTGCTGCGCTTCGTTATCCACGCTTATTCCTGTTCCGTTTCTACCCGCAGTTCGTCCGGCCAGGCATGGATCACCGCCTTCACCAAGGTTGCCAGCGGGATAGCGAAGAACACGCCCCAGAAGCCCCACAGCCCGCCAAAGATAATCACCGACAGAATGATCACCAGCGGATGCAGGTTGACCGCCTCAGAGAACAGAATCGGCACCAGCAGGTTGCCATCCAGCCCCTGCACCACCAGATAGGCGACGATCAGCGTCCAGAAATCGGCGCCGACACCCCATTGGAACATCGCCACCACCACCACCGGAATGGTCACCAGTACCGCACCGATATAGGGGATCAGCACCGAAAAACCGACCAACACCGCCAGCAGCAGCGAATAACGCATATCGAGAACCGCGAACACCAGATAGGTCGCCACCCCGACGATCACCATCTCCAGCACCTTGCCGCGAATATAGTTGGTGATCTGCTGGTTCATTTCGATCCACACCTGCCCGGCCAGCCCACGGTTGCGTGGCAGTACCCGGCGCACGGCATTGAGCATCTGTTCCTTGTCCTTCAACAGGAAGAACATCATCATCGGGACCAGGATCAGATAAATCGCCAGCGTCAGCAGGCCAACCAGCGACGCCAGCGAGAATTTCACCACCGACTCGCCCATGCCCGACAGGCGTCCGCGCAGGTTCTCCGCCATCATGTCGATGATGCCGGCATCCACCAGCGCCGGGTAACGCTTCGGCAGCGTCGCGGCGAAGTTATAGAACTGGTTGAGCATGCCCGGCAGATCGGTCATCAGGTTGATGCCCTGTTGCCAGGCGGTCGGCGCCACCACGAAGACCAGCAACATCGCGATACCGGCAAACAGGATCATCACCATGCTCGCAGCCCAATTTCGCGAACAGCCGATGCGCTGCAACCGCGCGGTTGGCCACTCCAGCAGATACGCCAGCACGATGGCCACCAGCAGCGGGGTCAGAATACCATGCAGAAAATAGAGAATGAGGAACCCGGCGAGCAGGATCACCAACAGCGCGATGGCTTGCGGATCGGTGAAGCGGCGGCGGTACCACTGTAATAACATCTCCAGCATCAGAGAGGGCTCCTAGAGGTTTGACTGGCAGGCATTGCTGTTCCTGTAATAAGTATTATTGACCCTACGCTGGCCAAGCCAAAAAGAGGAAAGGCTGAAGGCCGGGCATTCAGCGTATGGTTGTACCATGCCGCCCCTTTGCCATCCAGCGATTGTCGGCACAGACCGGGGGAAAGAAAACGATCGATTTACCGCGGGGAAAGTCGCGGCGGTTTAACGGTGAGTCAAACCGCCGCTATGCCATCAGGCCTGAGAAGATCAGAAGTCGTAAGTCAGCGAGGCTTTAAGGGTGCGCGATTGCCCCTGGAAGATATAGGTGCCGTTGCTCTCCACACTGGACCAATACTTCTCGTTGGTGACGTTATCCACGCCAACGCGCCAAACCAGGGTGTTTTGATCCGCGTTCATGCGCATCCGGTAACGCACACCGAGATCCAGCGTGGTGTAACTGTCGAGTTTCTTGGTGTTCGCCGCGTCGGCAAACTGCGAGCCGGTATGGCGAACCCTGGCGGTCGCAGTCAGGCCTTCAACCGGTTGGATGTCATACTCGGCGCCCATCACCATATAGAAATTCGAAACGCCGATAGCATCTTTGCCGTCGTTGGTGCCATTTTTGGTTTTGGTCAGCTCAGGCGACAGCCAGGTGGTGCTGCCGTTAAGGCGCAGCCCGAGCATCGGCTCACCGAACACGTTCAGTTCCACGCCGCGGTTACGTTGCTCGCCATCCAGCGCATAATAATTCTCGCTGTTGAGCATGGCTGAAGGCTTCTTGATTTCAAACAGCGCCAGCGAACCGCCCACGCGTTCGAAATCGACCTTCACCCCCACTTCATTTTGTTTGGAACGGGCAATACCGGTGCTCTGGCCAAAGTTCGTGGCTTCCTTCGGCGCGTTGCTCCCCGGCTGCAGAGCTTCGGTGTGGTTGGCGTAGAGCGACACTTCTTCCCACGGCTTGTAGACCAGACCAAAGGTCGGCATCCAGCGGCTTTGGGTATAACGGGATGAAGTATCCTCCAGGCCGGTGGCGTTGCTGTAGTTGCGCACCACCACTTTCTGATGGCGCGCCGCTGCGGTAAACAGCACCCGATCGCTAAAGAACCCCAAAGTATCGCTGAACAGCCAGCCCTGGGTGCGATTACGGGCGGTGGTTAACGGATCGGAATAGTTGCCGCCAAAGTAAGCGTTATCCGGCACCGCCACATCGTGATTGTCATAAATATTGGTCGTCGGGTTGTTGGCCGACATGCGCCAGGCGGTTTTGTCGCGTTTGATTTGCGCAGAATAACCCAGGTTCACCTTGTGCGAGACATCCCAGGTATTGAATTCGCCGCTGACCCCGGCCATGCCGCTGAACGCATCGATAATGCGGTTGGTGTCCAGACGCCCTACCGTGGCGTCGCCGTTGGCGTTGATCAGCTTGGGTGCGCTGTAGAGCCCGGTTTCATGAGCATGCTGCGCGCCCAGCCCGGTATAAATTTTCCAGCGTTGAGTGAGGTCGTATTCCGCCTTCACCATACCGAATTCGTTTTCGATATCGCTGTAGCCCCATTTCTGGCTGTAGTTTTTGGTCGGATCCGGCACGGCTGGAATAAAGTCGACGCCGCTGATGTTGACCCCCATAGTTCCACCGTGGAAGGTCTTCTTCTGGTAGCCGAAATCCAGCGAAGTGCGCAAGCGATCGCCACGGTAATCCAGTCCCACCGAGGCCAGCGTGGTACGGCGTTTGTCGTCGTTGACGGCAGCTTCACCTTCGCGGTGTACCAGGTTCACCCGCGCGCCAAACTGGTTGTCGTCACCGAAGCGACGGCCTACATCCAGCTTGCCGCCGACCTGAGAGTCAGAGGTGTAATCGATGCCCACCTGCGTGGTAGGCGTCTCTTCCGCACGTTTGGGTTCGAGGTTAATCATACCGCCCACCCCACTGGTGGCTACGCCGTTCAGCAAGGCGTTAGCGCCTTTGAACACCTCCACGCGCTCCAGCATTTGGGTATCCATCACCTGACGCGGCACCACGCCCGACAGGCCGCCCATGGTCATGTCCTCACCATCCAACTGGAAGCCGCGAATGCGGTAGGTTTCGGCGAAGTTACCGTAGCCCTGCACCGCCTGAACGCCTGCGTCATTGCTGATGACATCGGCAATGGTTTTCGCCTGTTGATCCTGCACCAGCTTCGCGGTGTAGCCGACCACGTTAAAAGGTACGTCCATGGCTTTTTGTTCGCCCAGCATCCCCAGACGTCCGCCATGCGCGATTTGTCCATCGAGATAAGCGGGAACCAGATCTTCGCCGCCGGCTTTAAAATCGCTCTCTTTGGTGGCCTGAACCACCAGGGTTTCTTCCTGATTTTTTTTGCTGCTTTCTGCCAGAGCGGCCAGCGCGCTCTGGCTTACCGCACCGATGGCCAGCGCCAATAACGTCAGGCGTTGCGGAAATGATGTTGAACTGGTGTTGTGCATAATTCACTCATGTATGAGGAGAAGTGGAACAAAATGGCCCGTTACCGGGCCGATAGAGCTTATTTATTTAAATCAATGCGAACGACGCTGTCCGGCCCCTGAGTAGAGTGATCCTTATTAAAGGGTTGCTTGACGGTGACAAACAGCACCTGGCCGTCTGGGGAAAGCTGCAGGCTGTTTGGATTTGGCGTTACCGCCCAGCTCTGTTTCACGGCATAGGTTGTGGCATTGAGGCTCAGCACCTTGCCGGACTCACGCTGCGAGAGGTAGATTTCATTGCGTTTGGCATTGAACAGCACCGCCAGAGAGTCGCCGACATCCAGCTGCTTGAGCAGTTTTCCACTATGAATATCCAGCACCAGCGTGGTTTTGGCTTTGGAATTGTCGGTCACAAACAGGCGCCCGGTTTCGCTGTCCTCCGCCAGGTTAAGCAGCAGCGCCGGCTTCTCGCCCAGTGGCTTCCAGCGTTTTTCGATTCGGTTGTTTTTCGGGTTGATGACCAGAATTTCACCGCTGCCGTTCGCGGCGTACAAACGCTGGGTTTGTTCCGAGTAATGCAGGCCGGTCATCCATTTGCCAGTGTTTTTGATCCGCGCTTTTAATTTCAGCGTGTTGGCGTCCACCACCCAAATCAACGCCGGGTCGGCCACCGCGCCTACGTACAGCGTATCTTTGTGCAGCAGAATTTGGCGCGCGCCATACGGCAGCCCTTTCTCGTTGCGTTCGCTAAACAGCAAGCGGCCTTTCACTTTGCCGTCGGCGGTATTGATCGCGCTGATGCCACCGTCCAGGGAGTTAGTGACATAAAGGGTTTTGCCATTCGGGGAGATCTGCATGGCGAAGTTTTTCAGATCGGTGTGGGTTGCGCCGAGCGTTTTCAGCGTTTTCGCATCCAGCTTATAAACCACCCCGCCCTGCACATCTTTAAAGCCTTCGGAACTGGCCACGAACAAGGCATCGCCCGCCGGCGTCAGCGCCATCTCATACAGGCCATCCGCCAGATCGCGTCTAACCACGTTGTCGGCAGATTGAGCCGCCGCAGCGACAGGTTGGGCAATCGGAGAAGCGGCGTGTTGCTTAGGGGCGACGCAACCGCTCAGCGCCAGGGTCATCACCACGGCGAGCGCAGAAACTTTCATCTTCATCAGGAAATCCTTGGCCATATAAACTGATTGAGTGGAGGCTCTTGCGGATTATTTTTGGCTTTCTCAACAGGAGAAATGAGCTCCACCGTACGTCTCAATGTTTCCTTGTGAATGGGGGTTCACTTTATCGCAGGCGGCTGGACCGCCTTAGCCGCGAATGACAAAGAGAATAATAATCATACTCATTACTTTTTTGGCGAGCAAATGTAATTGGTCATCTTGAACGTGGGAAAACGTCGTGCTGCGAATGCCCTCCGCCGCTCACAGAATTATCTCGCGACATTGGCAAACGCGGCGGGAAGTGGTCATGCTGTAAGGCCATCTCATCCTCATGTCTGACCAAGGAGAATTTATGTCAGTTTCAGCCCGTAACCAGTTATCCGGCACCGTGTCTGCCGTCGCTAAAGGCGCCGTAAATGACGAGGTGGAAATCACTTTGCCGGGCGGCGAGAAGTTAGTCGCTATTGTGACGGTACAAAGCCAGCAGTCGCTTGGCCTGGTCGCCGGTAAGGAAGCGGTGGCGCTGATTAAGGCCCCCTGGGTTATTTTGGCTTCGGAAGACTGCGGGCTGCGTTTCTCCGCCCGCAATCAATTCGCCGGGGAAGTCAGTGCAGTGGAGCAAGGGGCGGTGAACAGTACCGTGCACATTAAAACGGATGCCGGTTTCAAACTGACCTCGGTGATCACCAATGAAAGCCTGCAGGAGATGGCGTTGAAGAACGGGGCCCGTGTCATCGCTCTGGTCAAAGCCTCCTCCGTGCTGCTTGCCGTCAGGGCGTAGTTTCCAGGCCCTTTCAAGCCCGCATCGGCGGGCTTTTTAGTGAGGCAACTGCCTGAGACATTACTTTATCCCCTGCTCGACAAGCAGCCCGACGGCGATCAACACCATGGCCGCGCCGGAAAAACGGCTGACAACCCGTGCAGCCTGCGGGCGCGTCTGCAGTACCGACTGCGAGCCATACCCCACGATCAAATAAATCCCCCCGCAGCTGATCAGATGCAACAAGCCAAGCGCGAGAATTTGGTTGGGGATCGACCAACTGGCACCCGCATCGGTGAACTGAGGCAGTAAAGCCAAAAATAGCAGGAATACCTTGGGGTTCAGGCCGCTGACGCAAATGCCCTTGCCGGCCCAACGCAGCCAGGAGCCGGACGCCTGCGCATCGCCGGCGCTCGGCGTTGGGGGATGGCGCAGCATGTTGATGCCAATCCATAACAGGTAGCCGGCCCCCAGCAGGGTGAGCGCCGTGAGGGCCATAGGATTGCCTGTCACCAAAGCGCCCACGCCTGCCGCCACGATCGCTATAGCGATAAGGTGCCCACACAGCAACCCTACTACTGCAGGCACCACCACCCGCCCACGGATACCGGCCGAGATGATGTACGCCCAGTCCAACCCCGGCGTGATAACGAACAGAATCGAAACGGCCCAGAAAGCCGCAAAAATGGCGAGCGTCATAAATATCGTCCCCGCCACCGACACCCGGCAGTCTGGCTTATCCATTTCATCACTTCGCGTTCCTCCGCTGGACAGCGTTAACAGGCCAAAAGCCATTTATGTCCAAAGTTGTTCAATTATTGAAAAGAATATCCCCAAGTTGTTAGAATGTGGTTTCAATTATTTGCTTATAAATCGCAAATTGAGGGAAATTTTTCCAAATGGACAAGATTGACCGCAAAATCCTTGCTGAACTTCAGTTTGATGGGCGTCTTTCTGTTACCGACCTGGCTGACCGAATTGGGCTGAGCGTTTCCCCCTGCCACCGCAGGGTGCGAGCGTTGGAACAATCTGGCGTGATCAGAGGCTATCGTGCTCACCTCGATCCCGGCAGTCTGGGCTTTAACTTTTCCGCGCTGGTTTTCGTCACCATGCGGGAAGGGGATCGCCAGGCTGTTGAAGCCTTCGAAAACGCCATGGTGGATATTCCCCAGGTTATCCAGGCGCAGCGATTGTTCGGCGATCCCGACTACCTGTTGCATGTCATCGCCCGCGATTTACCGGCTTTTCAGCGGCTTTACGACGAACAGCTTTCCGCCCTGCCCGGCGTTCAACGCCTGACCTCCACGCTGGTGATGAAAAGCGTGGTGCAGGATCGGCCCTTTCTGCCGTTGTAGATCACAATCAAATCCAGAAGGATACAGTTATGAACAGTGGTTTCGAGGACTCAAAGGCCTTGTACATCGGCATATGCACGGTGGTAGGCGATGCCTTTCTGGCGTTGGCCAATGAAGAGCATGAAACGCAAAAAGCGGACGTGATCAATGAGCTTAAAACGGCGATCACCCGCGAAGGTCGTGATGTCAATTTGGATGAAGCGCGCGAATTGGCGATTGAATGGCTGGAGCGATAAGTAGCGCCGGTTACCTTGCTTTTACGGGCGTTACCAGGGTCATTACCGCGCTCTGGGCTGCCGTTCTGGTGAAAAAAATGGGAGCGTCTCCGCTCCCATAGGGTATTCAGGGCACAATCACGTAGTCGGGATTGGCAATGGCGAACAACGCCTGCCGATCCGCTGCCGGTGGATAAATCCACTGCGTATTGATTTCCTGTTTGATCTTTTTGCCCTCTTCACGCGTAAAGCGCACCTGACGATCCCAACCTTCGGTGTAGAGCGCACCCCAGGCTCCAAGATCAAGGCAGGTCACATACTTTGGCTGGCTGTAAGGGTGCAGCGGCAGGCCCACCAGTTCCGCTGCGGCATTGTGGCCCGCTACACGGCCCAGACTCATCGCATGCTGGCAGGTCATCAGGTTGTGATTGCCCAGCTCGTCGGTCGCTGCCTTGACCGTGTCCCCGCTAACAAACACGCCGTCCGCCGCAGGCGCGTGCAGGAAGGCATCACCGACAATACGTCCGGCACTGTCGCGCTCACCCGGGATTTGCTCAACTAATGGATGCGCCCGTACCCCGGCGGCCAGAATCACCGTATCGGTGGCGATGCGCTCACCGCTCGACAAGGTCACACTGCCTGCGTCAATAGCCGTAACGCGAACCCCGGCTCGAGACTCAACGCCACATTCTTCCAGTGCCTGGCGGATCACCACGGCAGGTTCAGCCCCCATGCCGGCGCCAACTTCGGCCGCCGTATCGACAATCACCACGCGAATATCGGCTTGGTTGCCCAAAATGGCACGTAAGCGCATCGGCATTTCAGCAGCACTTTCCAGCCCGGTAAGCCCACCACCGACCACCACCACGGTATTGCGTGCCGGGGTCTCAGGTTGAGTCGCCAACGCTTTTAAATGGGCATCCAGCCGTTGCGCGCTTTGCAGCGTATCAACATTAAAACCATGCTCGGCAAAACCGGCGACCGCAGGCACGAACAGTTTGCTGCCGGTTGCCAGTACCAGCCGGTCATACGCCAACTGAAGTTTTTTCCCTTCGGCGCTCTCCACCACCAGCGTCTTGTTTTCGCCGTCTATCTGCTCAACCAGACCGGCCAAATGACGAACGCCAATCGCAGCGAGCTGTGCCGAAATGTCCGGGCTCATATTTTCCAGTACGGCTTCGTACAATCTAGGGCGGATGGTGACGTTCGGGGTCGGCGAAACCATCGTCACTTCAACGCTCTGTTCCTTACCGGCAAGCGCTACGGCTCGCATGGCGGAGACAGCGGCCCAAAACCCGGCAAAACCAGAACCGGCGATCACTATTTTCTGCGTCATGGAATGACTCCTTCAAATACCTGTTGTCGAGCGCCTGACGTATTTTTCAGGCGAGTTTTACCGCTGCCCCCCTGAAAAAGGGTGCAGAAGGGTGACCGCCTGTGGCACACAGGCGGGTAAAAAGCATCAGAAAAATGACGGGGGCGTTATTGCGGTTTGGCGCGAGGGGGCTTGCCGCTGCGAGTCGTACGCTCGCTCAGGCGTTCATCAAGCCAGATATTGACCTCGCCAAAGAACCCTTCCGGCGCCTTGCGCCCAAAACGAGAAGCGACAGTGCCCAGTGTTTGTAGCGCCAGCGCATCGCGCATGGCCTTTTCGGCCTGCAGCATCACCGCATGGATCGCACACTTGCCTGATATGGCCCAGTCAGGCGGGTTATCATCGAATACCGCGCAGCGACCGCGGACTTCCTGACAATCGAACAACGGCTTGTGTCCTTCAATGGCATCGATAATCTCCAGGAAAGTGATTTCCTCTGCCGGACGGGCCAACCGATACCCACCGCGCACGCCTTCGCTGGCGGCGACGATCCCCGCCTTCTCCAGCTTGGGGAAAATCTTGGCCAGGAAACTGGGTGAAATTCCCTGTAGTTCCGCGAGATCGCGACTGCTTAACGCGCGTTGATCCTCGCCGACCAACCAAAGCAAGCAGTGGATGCCGTATTCAACGCTGGTAGTGATGTAAGCCATATTGGGTTTGCGCTGCACTCTTGAATTCAATAACGCAGACTATATTAGTCCACGTTTATTCTGTCAATAAAAACACGGACAAATATTGTCTTTGTTTTTATGGGTGGCGAAAAAGCGGCATCGACGAGGCCCAAGGACGTTGATCATCAAGGGAAGATTCAGAAATGAAAAATCAAACAATTCTGTCTGATTATTGCCGAACAGAAGTTTCCTTGTCGTCTTCGGCTGACTATGATGTTATCTGCCGACAGGGCGCCGCAATGCGTGCATTTTTGTGAGCCAACACGCTTTCGCACTGATTATTTTGGCGAGTCCGGCAAGGAAGAAGAACTCTTGTGTGATGCTGACGTCTTAGAGATGACTATTTAAGGGAAAGGCCTGACTATGACCACCCGGTTGACCAAAACAGCGATTGCAGTACTGTTGCTCGGCACACTCAACGCCACGGCGCTGGCGCCGGTGCAGGCGGAAACCCAGGATCAACTGCCGGATATGGGCACCTCTGCGGGTGGCACCCTGAGTATTGGCCAGGAAATGGCGATGGGTGATTTTTACGTGCGTCAGCTTCGCGCCAGCGCGCCCCTGATCAACGATCCCCTACTCACACAATATATTAACCAATTGGGTAACCGATTGGTGGCGAGCGCCTATTCGGTACGCACGCCGTTTCATTTTTATCTGGTGCGCAACGACGAGATCAACGCCTTCGCCTTCTTTGGCGGTAACGTGGTGTTGCACTCAGCCCTGTTCCGCGAAACCGACAACGAAAGCCAACTCGCCTCGGTACTGGCGCACGAAATCTCGCACGTGACTCAACGCCACCTGGCGCGTGCGATGGAAGACCAGCAACGCAACGCCCCGCTGACCTGGGTAGGCGCCCTTGGCTCCATCCTGCTGGCGATGGCCAACCCGACCATGGGGATGGCGGCGTTGAGCGGCACTCTGGCCGGCACCCAGCAAGGCATGATCAGCTTTACCCAATCGAACGAACAGGAAGCCGATCGTATTGGCATTCAGGTGCTGCAACGCGCCGGGTTCGATCCTGAAGCCATGCCCGACTTTTTGCAAAAGCTGTCCGATCAGTCACGCTACGCCTCCAAACCGCCGGAAATGCTGTTGACCCACCCCCTGCCCGACAGCCGCCTGTCCGATGCGCGCAACCGCGCCAACCAGATGCCCAAGCACCTAGTGCAATCGACGCAGGATTATCTGATGGCCAAGGTGCGTTCGCTTGGTATGTACAGCTCAGAGGGGTACGGCCTGCGTGAAGAGCTGCTCGATACTTACAGCAAAGGTAACGTACGCGAGCAGACGGCAGCCAAATATGGCCGCGCCATTTTGTTCTACGAGGCCAAAAAGTATGACGATGCCCGTAACATCATTCAGCCACTGCTGACGCAAGATCCGAAAAACGTCTGGCTGATCGATCTGATGACCGATATCGACCTCGGTCAGAAACGTGCGCCGCAGGCGATTGCCCGTCTGCAGGCCGCCAATGCCGCTCAAAGCAACAACCCGGTGCTGCAGCTCAACCTGGCCAACGCCTACGTGGAAGGTAACCAACCGGCGCAGGCGTCAAAAATTCTCAACCGTTACACCTTCGCCCATCCGGACGATCCCAACGCCTGGGATCTGCTGGCGCAGGCCAGCGCCGCACAGGGGCTGCGCGATGAAGAGCTTTCCGCCCGTGCCGAAAGCCTGGCCCTGACCGGCCGTCTCGATCAGGCTATTGGCTTGCTCAGCAATGCCAGTTCACTGCAAAAACTCGGCAGTCTGAAACAGGCGCGTTATGATGCGCGCATCGACCAACTGCGCCAGTTGCAACAGCGTTTCCGCCAGTACCAGCGCAGCTGATTTTCATAAAGGATGAAGTTAAATGAAAAACGTCACTATTTACCACAACCCACGCTGCTCCAAGAGCCGTGAAACCCTGGCGCTGTTGGAACAGCATGGCGTGACGCCCGACGTGGTGCTGTATCTGGAAACGCCGCCGTCGGTAGACCAACTGAAGAAACTGCTGAAAGAACTGGGTTTCAGTTCCGCACGCGAGTTAATGCGCAAAAAAGAAGATCTGTACAAGGCATTGAAGCTGGCGGATGAAAGCCTGAGCGAAGCCCAACTGTTGCAGGCGATGGTAGACAATCCAAAGCTGATTGAGCGTCCCATCGTGGTCAAAGGCACCCAGGCACGCATCGGCCGGCCACCGGAACAGGTGCTGGAGATTTTGTGAGTCTCCCGGCACTTTATTGAGCAACATTATGATAATAGCCCTTACCTGGGCTATTTTTAATTGATTGTTATATAAATACTTTTCATCATCCCCCTGAGTCCTGACTGATATTATCCTCCCGGTGTGTTGTATTAACGCACAGCCAGCGTTGACATATGTCAACAGCTAAAATATTCTCAATAAAGACGGCAGGCAGGTGATGAAAAACCATCCTAATAAACATATTCAGGCTGCGCTAGCCTATGCCATTTCGCAGGGTTGGTTATTTCGCGCCAGTAATGGACATGCGTTCGGCCGCCTCCAGTGCGCTCTTCCTCAGCACAGGGAGCATATGATGAGTATCTGGTCTACACCGAGGAACCCAGAACAACATGCCAAACAGATTCGCCGTAAAGTCGATGAATGTCTGGCTTTTTCCCAGAAAGGATAAAGGAGGTCATCATGGCGCTCTATAATTTCTCGTTAACACTCTCCGGTGTGACGTCGCAAACTCCGGGTTTGGAAGATGCTCTCTACGCCAGTGGTTGCGATGACGGGTTGATTTGTTTCTATGGCAAAGCGGTTTACGTGGAGTTCGATAGAGAAAGCGATAGCTTCGCCAACGCCATTCTTGGGGCCATCAAAAATATCGAATCCGCCGGTCTGGGCGCGCAGGTAATGGCAGTCGATTCTCATCTGGTAGGATTAAGTGATATCGCAGCACTCGCCGGCATGTCTCGGCAAGCTATCGCGATGCTAAAGGACGGTACTCGCGGCTCTGGAGACTTCCCTTCTCCCATTCAACGGCTTAAGGGGTCATCCCCTTTGTGGCGTTGGCATAGCGTTGCAGACTGGTTGGCAAGCAAGGGGAAAATTGGCCAGGCACTGGCCGAGAATGCGCAGTATCTGGAAAATATCAATTTGGCGTTGCAGCTCCGGGCCAGCAATCAACGCGGCCAGATCGATAGCTACGTAACCCTGCTGGAGCACGGCGAGAATTGAGCCTGGCGAACCAGAATTATAACCCGAGGATCTCTTTCACAAACGGGATGGTCAGCTTGCGTTGGGCGGTGATCGAGGCGTGATCGAGTTGATCCAGGGTCATAAACAAGGTGCGCATTTCGCGATCCAGCCGCTTCAGCAGGAAACGACCGACGTCTTCCGGCAGCTCAAAGCCGCGCAATTTGCCGCGCAGTTGCAGGGCCAGCAGTTTTTCTTCATCCGACAGCGGCTGTAACTTGTAGATTTGCCCCCAGTCCAGGCGCGAAGCCAGGTCCGGCAGGTTCAGATTCAATTGGCGTGGTGGGCGATCGCCGGTAATGAACAGGCGCGTGCGGCCGGTTTCCAGAATGCGGTTGTAGAGATTAAAGATCGCCATTTCCCACTCTTCGTCACCGGCAATACATTCGATATTGTCGATGCACACCAGCGCCAGCTGCTCCATCCCATCCAATACTTCCGGCACGAAATAGGCTCGCTTATCCAGCGGCACATAGCCCACGGCTTCACCGCGCTGCGAAAGCTCCGCACAGGCCGCATGCAACAGGTGACTGCGCCCACCGCCCTCGCGTGACCAGAAATAGATATAGCTGCCATGTTCCTGACGAACGGCGGACTGGATCGCGCTCAATAGGGATGGGTTCTCCCCCGGATAAAAACTGGCGAAAGTCTCATCATCGGGAAGATAAAGTGGCAGTGAAAGCTGTGCCGGCGTATTCAGAAAAGCACCTCAACCAAAACTGGCAGGAAAACGCGGTAAGTCTACCACAGAAAACGGGCTCTGTTGAACCGGCAGGATTTTATGGCGTAATAGTGAACAACGCTCAGCAGCAAGATTAAATTGCCAACGACTTTGACCGGTGAAATTTGTATTTTATCCAAGAGTTATCCTAGTATAGAGGGGCGAAACGCAATCTCCTTAAACAAGGTTTCTACAAGGATATAGACAATGAAAGTATGGAATAAAGTGCTTTTGGCCTCAATCATTGGGCTATTGCTTGCCGGCTGTGATGACTCATCCAAAGTCGACGCCAATCTTGAAAAAGCCAAAGACAGCGCTGAGCAGATGAAAGATGCCGCACAGAAAAAAGCGGACGATCTGACCGATAAAGCCGCCGCAGTGGCCAAGGACATCAAGAAAGAGGCCACCACTCAGGCCGACCAATTGAAAGACAAGGCTTCGGCAATCAAAGACGATGCCGCCAAGCAGGCTGATGCCATCACCAATGATGCGAAAGCCAAGGCTGACGCCATCAAAGAAGATGCCAGCAAGCAAAGCCAGCAGTTGGTCGATCAGGCTAAAACCATTAAGAACGATGCCATTAATGGTGCCAATGATTTGACCGAGCAAGCCAAAGCGAAAACCGAAGCGATTAAAAACAGCGCAGAAAATAAAGCGGAAGAATTAAAAAGTGATGCCGACGCAGCAGGGAAAGAAAATACCCCGCCGGCCGCACAACAATAATACTTAGCAATAAAGAAAGGAGCAGTAAATGGGGATTATTTCCTGGATTATCTTCGGTCTGATCGCCGGTATTTTAGCCAAGTGGATTATGCCAGGCAAAGACGGCGGCGGTTTTATTCTGACCGTTGTCCTGGGTATCGTCGGTGCCGTGGTTGGGGGCTATATCAGTACCTTCTTTGGCTACGGCAGAGTTGACGGTTTCAACTTCGGCAGCTTCGTGGTGGCGGTGATTGGTGCCATCGTGGTGCTGTTTGTATACCGTAAAATCCGCAGTTAATTTATTGCGCATCAACAAAACGGGCAGCCCATTGGCTGCCCGTGAGACGGCTGACAAACATATAATGTTTGGCGGCAGGCGCTAAAGGTTTTGAAAATAAATCAGGAAAATCAATTTATTGATTTTCGGCTGATAACACAAAGGAGGAAAAACCACGCTTTTATCCCCTTTGTCAATAATCTGCCGGGCAGCCATTGGCTGCCCGTTCTCCTTACTACTTCTGTTCGGCCGACTCGTCCGGCGCTTCAGTCACTTCCTCTTCCTTGCGGTACAGGCTGATGACCTTAAACAGCAGGCTAAGGCCGATGCCGACGATGGTCGCCAGCGCCATGCCTTTCAATTCGGCAGCACCGATGTGCACCTTGGCCCCGCTGACGCCGATAATCAGGATCACCGAGGTCAGGATCAGGTTTTGCGCCTTGTTGTAATCCACTTTGGATTCAATCAGCACACGAATACCTGACGCGCCGATCACCCCATACAGCAGCAAAGAGACCCCGCCCATCACCGGCACCGGTACCGCCTGGATAGCCGCCGCCAGTTTACCGACGCAGGACAGCAGAATGGCCAGAACCGCCGCGCCGCCGATCACCCAGGTGCTGTATACCTTGGTGATAGCCATCACGCCGATATTCTCACCGTAGGTGGTGTTTGGTGTGGAACCAAAGAAGCCTGAAATCACTGTCGATATGCCATTAGCGAACATTGAACGGTGCAGGCCAGGGTCACGGAGCAGGTCTTTTTTGACGATATTCGCAGTCACCACCAAGTGGCCGACGTGCTCGGCGATCACCACCAGCGCCGCCGGCAGGATGGTGAAGATGGCGAACCATTCAAAACGCGGGGTGTAGAACGTCGGCAGCGCGAACCAGTGCGCCTCGCGGATCGGGGTCAGATCCACCACGCCCATAAAGAACGACAGCGCATACCCTACCAGCACACCGATCAGGATCGGGATAATCGCCAGAAAACCGCGGAACAGCACGGAACCCAGGATGGTCACACCCAGCGTCACCAGCGAGATAGTGATGGTAGTGGTGTCTGCGCTGACGCCGTCAGCCGGCAACAAGCCCGCCATGTTCGCCGCCACACCGGCCAATTCCAGGCCGATGACCGCCACAATCGCCCCCATCGCCGCCGGAGGGAAAATGACGTCCAGCCAGCCGGTACCGGCTTTTTTAACCAGCATCGCGACCAGGCAAAACAGCACCCCGCACATGATAAAACCGCCCAACGCCACTTCATAACCCAACGGCAACAGCAGCAGCACCGGGGAAATAAACGCAAAGCTGGAGCCGAGATAGGCCGGGATCTTGCCCTTGCAGATAAACAGGTACAGCAAGGTTCCGACGCCGTTAAACAGCAGCACCGTCGCTGGATTAATCTTGAACAAAATAGGCACCAGCACGGTCGCGCCAAACATGGCGAACAGGTGTTGGAAGCTGAGCGGAATAGTCTGGAGTAGCGGCGGGCGTTCGCTTACGCCTATCACGCGACGGGTCATGGATGTTTTTCCTCTGGGTCGTTATCAGTTGTGTAAGCCTAATGATATATGCTCAATGGATTTCAAATTACAGCTAGGCGGCAAGGGCGTTAATCCCCAGGAGCTTATTTATAATAAGTGACTGGGGTTAGCGCCCGCAGACAACAACGCTGTAGCTTGAAAGACGACGAGCATTAAAAAGCCGACTCATCAGTCGGCTTTATTTTTGTTTATTTGGTACCAAATATCTTGTCGCCCGCATCACCCAGGCCCGGTACGATGTAGCCCTTCTCGTTCAGGCATTGATCGATAGAGGCCGTGTACAGCTCGACGTCCGGGTGCGCTTTCTCCAGCGCAGCGATCCCTTCCGGCGCGGCAACCAGCACCAGCACCTTGATGCTGTTGCAGCCGGCTTTCTTCAGCAGATCGATAGTGGCGATCATCGAGCCGCCGGTAGCCAGCATAGGGTCGACAACCAGAGCCAAACGCTCTTCGATGTTGGACACCAGCTTTTGGAAATACGGCACCGGCTCCAGAGTTTCTTCGTCACGGTAAACGCCAACCACGCTGATACGTGCGCTCGGTACGTTTTCCAGTACCCCTTCCATCATGCCCAGACCGGCACGCAGAATAGGAACAACGGTAATTTTTTTCCCTTTAATCTGGTCTATTTCAACCGGGCCGCACCAGCCATCGATGGTGACTTTCTCTGTTTCCAGATCGGCGGTCGCTTCATAGGTCAGCAAACTACCCACTTCTGAGGCCAGCTCACGGAAGCGTTTGGTGCTGATATCATTTTCACGCATCAGGCCAAGCTTGTGTTTCACCAGCGGGTGTTTCACCTCAACGATCTTCATCATTTTTCTCCTATTAAGGTGGTTTACGGCCAAAAAAATCGCCGGATTATACCTCCTTTTGCCGACTGCGCCACCCACAATAGCCCGATCGGGATCAACAAAAGTTTGAATAACAGTATAGATGACGAAAAAGCGGAGCTGGTTCACAAGCCACTCGCAAACGTTTGCCTGCGCTGTTAGAATTGCCGCGCCTTATTCCGGAATCAATGCCGGAAGCACAGTATTCAAACCGCAAACCGTCGTGGGGATCGCGCAGTGACCGACAAAACCTCTCTCAGCTATAAAGACGCAGGTGTCGATATCGATGCTGGCAATGCATTGGTAGACCGCATCAAAGGTGTAGTAAAACAGACCCGCCGCCCGGAAGTGATGGGTGGTCTGGGCGGTTTTGGCGCCCTGTGTGCGTTGCCGCAGAAATACCGCGAGCCGATACTGGTTTCCGGTACCGACGGCGTAGGCACCAAGCTGCGTCTGGCGATGGACCTGAAACGACACGACACCATCGGCATCGATCTGGTTGCAATGTGTGTGAACGACCTGGTGGTTCAGGGCGCTGAGCCGCTGTTCTTCCTGGATTACTTTGCCACCGGCAAACTGGACGTGGACACCGCGGCCAGCGTGATCACCGGCATCGCCGAAGGCTGTAAGCAGTCTGGCTGTGCTCTGGTGGGCGGTGAAACCGCTGAAATGCCGGGCATGTACCACGGCGAAGACTACGACGTGGCCGGCTTTTGCGTCGGCGTGGTCGAAAAGTCCGAGATTATCGACGGCAGCAAGGTGCAGTCCGGCGACGCACTGATCGCCCTGGGCGCTTCCGGCCCGCACTCCAACGGCTACTCGCTGGTACGCAAAATCCTGGAAGTCAGCAACACCGACCCGACCACTACCGTTTTGGAAGGCAGACCGCTGGCGGACCACCTGCTGGCGCCGACCAAGATTTACGTGAAATCGGTGCTGGAGCTGATCGAGAAAATCGACGTGCACGCTATCGCCCACCTGACCGGTGGCGGCTTCTGGGAAAACATCCCGCGCGTGCTGCCGGAAGGCATGCAGGCCGTGATCGAAGAATCCAGCTGGCAATGGCCGGCCGTCTTCAACTGGCTGCAGCAAAACGGCAACGTCAGCCGTCACGAAATGTACCGCACCTTTAACTGTGGCGTGGGCATGGTGATCGCGCTGCCGGAAGAAGCCGTGGAACCCGCCATCGCATTGTTGACCGCAGCCGGTGAAAAAGCGTGGAAGATCGGTAAACTGACCGCTTCTTCTGACGAACAACAAGTGGTCATCAACGGATGAAAAAGATCGTGGTGTTGGTCTCCGGCCAGGGGAGTAATCTCCAGGCGCTGATTGACGCCTGCCAGCAGGGCAGAATTGCCGGCGAGATTGTGGCGGTGTTCAGCAATAGGGCGCAGGCTTACGGTTTGCAACGTGCAGAAGCGGCAGGTATTGTCGCTCATGCACTGGACGCCAAGGCCTTTGCCGACCGGGCCGCGTTTGACGTCGCCCTGGCGGATGCCATCGACCAATACCAACCGGATCTGGTGGTGCTGGCCGGTTACATGCGCATTCTCAGCCCGCAGTTCGTGCAGCGCTATGCCGGACGCATGCTGAATATCCACCCTTCCCTGCTGCCCAAATACCCAGGGCTGCATACTCACCGTCAGGCCATCGACAACGGCGACAGCGAACACGGCACTTCGGTGCACTTCGTGACCGAACAGCTCGACGGCGGCCCGGTGATCCTGCAGGCCAAGGTGCCAATCTTCCCCGGTGACGAGGAAGACGAGGTGGTTGAACGGGTACAGGCTCAGGAACATACCCTTTACCCGCTGGTGGTGAACTGGTTTGTCGAAGGCCGCCTGGCGATGCGCGATAACGCCGCCTGGCTGGATGGCGAGCGCCTGCCCGAACAAGGGCATGCGGCAGACTAAAAAGCCAATCTTAACCCCTTCTAAACGGTGCCGCTCACGGCGCCGTTTTTTTTTCGCCGCAACCCATCGCCGACGTTATACTTGCCCACAGTAGCAACCGCCCCTATCTATAACGACATTGAGGAACCCCCATGTCCAGCACTACCAACGTCAGGCTACGCCCACTGGAACGGGATGATTTGACGTTTGTCCATCAGATGGACAACAACGCCAGCGTGATGCGCTACTGGTTTGAAGAACCCTATGAAGCCTTCGTAGAACTTTCCGATCTCTACGACAAACATATCCACGACCAGAGCGAACGCCGCTTTATCATCGAACACCAAGGTGCCAAGGTCGGGCTGGTGGAACTGGTGGAGATCGACCATATCCACCGCCGCGCGGAATTTCAGATCATCATCGACCCGACGCATCAGGGCAAAGGCTACGCCACTATCGCCGCCAAGCTGGCGATGGACTACGGTTTCTCGGTACTGAACCTGTACAAGCTGTACCTGATCGTCGATAAAGAAAACCCGAAGGCAATCCACATCTACAGCAAATTGGGCTTTGAAGTCGAAGGCGAGCTGATTGACGAATTCTTCGTTAACGGTGAATACCGTACCGTGCTGCGCATGTGCATCTTCCAGCCGCAGTACATGGCGAAATTCAAAACTGCCGCCAGCGATCAGCCTTTGGTTAAGTGACAACAAAAAACCCGCGAGAGCGGGTTTTTACTATCATGATATTTGGGATTATCCCAACGGCAGGAAAAGACAGCTGCGGCATCAACCATAGCGTCCGGTAATATAATCCTCGGTGCGGCGCTGGCGCGGAGAAGTAAAGATGTCATCGGTGTCGTTGTACTCCACCAGCCGCCCCTGATGAATAAAGGCGGTGTAGTCGGAGACGCGTGCCGCCTGCTGCATGTTGTGCGTCACCAGCACCACGCTGTACTGCTGCTTCAGCGCGGAAATCAGCTCTTCAATGGTCAATGTGGAGATCGGATCCAACGCCGAGGTCGGCTCATCCAGCAGCAGCACTTCCGGCTCGATGGCTATCGCCCGGGCAATCACCAACCTTTGCTGCTGGCCGCTGGAAAGACGAAACGCGTTCTCGCGCAGCCGGTCTTTGACCTCGTGCCACAGCGCGGCGGCACGCAGCGAACGCTCCACCGCCTCATCAAGGATCCGTCGGTCACGTACGCCCTGCAGACGCAGGCCGTAAACCACGTTTTCATAAATCGATTTCGGGAAAGGGTTCGGCCGTTGGAAAACCATGCCGACCCGCCGTCTTAACGCCGCAACGTCGATTTGCGCGCCGCCAATGCTGTGACCGTTCAGTTGCAAATCGCCTTCAATCCGGCAGTTGTCCACCAAATCATTCATACGGTTGAAACAGCGCAGCAGCGTGGATTTGCCGCAGCCGGACGGGCCGATCAGCGCCGTCACCCGGTGCTTGGGAATACGCAGCGAGATATCGTGCAGCACCTGTTTTTCGCCATAAAACAGGTTGAGGTCGTTTACCGCCAGCGCGGTATGTTCATCATCAAGGTGCTGGACATCCAACCGGGGCAAACTGCCTGGCGTCATCAAACTCATTAGGCACTCCCCAGGAATAACATCGTTGTTACTGCGACCATGCTCTGTACCGCTCCCTCAGCGAATGGCGAATGCCCATCGCCGCCAGATTCAAGCCCACGACAATCGCCACCAGCAGGAAGGCGGTGGCGAACACCAGCGGCCGGGCTGCCTCCACGCTCGGGCTCTGGAAGGCCATATCGTAGATCTGGAAGCTCAGGTGCATAAACTTCCGCTCCAGATGCAGATACGGGAAAATATCATCTACCGGCAGCACCGGCACGGATTTCACTACCCCCACCAGCATTAATGGTGCCGTCTCCCCGGCGGCGCGCGCCACCGCCAGGATCAGGCCGGTCATCATCGCCGGCGCCGCCATCGGCAACACAATACGCCACAGCGTTTCCGCCCGGCTGGCGCCCAGCGCCAACGAGCCCTGGCGCAACGAAGCAGGAATGCACGACAGCCCCTCTTCGGTAGCGACAATCACCACCGGCAACGTTAACAGCGCCAGCGTCAAGGCCGCCCACAGCACGCCCGGCGTGCCAAAGGTCGGGTTAGGCAACGACTCCGGGTAGAACAGCTGATCGAGCGTGCCGCCAATCATATAGACGAAGAAGCCAAGGCCAAATACGCCATAGACAATCGACGGTACGCCGGCCAGATTAACCACGGCAATGCGGATCAGCCGCGTCAGCAGATTATTGCCTGCGTATTCATGCAGGTAAACGGCGGCAATCACGCCAAACGGCATCACCACGATCGACATCAGGATCACCATCAGCACCGTGCCGAAAATCGCCGGGAATACGCCGCCTTCGGTATTGGCCTCTCGCGGGCTGTCGCTGAGGAATTTCTTCACCTGTTCGGCCCAGTGCACCAGCTTTTGCGTGGTATTCATCGCGTTGGGGTACCAGGCATCGCGCACCTGGCTTAGCGCAATGGTATGGGTCTGGCCATGCATGTCACGCAGCAACAGCGCATCGCGGTGGCGATCGCGGTTCAAACCTTCCAGACGGTCGGAAAGCAGTCGATATTGACGTTGCAGTTCCAGCCGCTCGGCATTGATTGACGCCTGTGCGCGGGCGTCTAGCTTATCTTCCCGCTGTAAGCTTTTCTCTCGCAGACGCAGCATATCGAACCGCTGGTTAATGCGCGCCATATCGCGAAACTGAATATCATGGGCCTGACGCGAAAGCGCGGCAATCTGCGGCAAACGTTGCAGCAGCGCCTGGCTAAGATTGCGGCCGGTCAGCGGCTGACCATCCTCCAGCATACCGGCCAGATAACCGTAAGCGGTGCCGTTGTTATTACGTTCCAGCACCAGCAGATCGCGCGGTGTGCTTTGGCGAACAATGTCACCGGCCAGCAGCGTACGGAAGTCTTGTCCTTCGCTCTCGCGGTTGCCCACCTTGATCAGATAGCGCTCAAAACTTTGCGCATTCCCCGGCGGCAGTGCGATACCGGACTCCAGCAGTTGCCGGCGCGGAATGCTTTGCTGCTGATACAGCTCGCCGATCATCGTCACCGGCCCTGCGGCACTCTGGTTGAGCTCAAACTGATAGACCGGGCTCGGCCAGAAATAGCGCATCCCCTGTCCGGCCAGCAGCAGCATAATGCCGATCAGCGCCAACAGGCTGACGGCCACCGACCCGGCGGTCAGCCAGATCCACGGCGAACCACTCTTCGCCCAGCGCTTCATGGCGCCTCCTGGTTCAGGGTATAGCGCTCACGCAACCGCAGTCGAATCGCCTCCGCCAGCGTGTTGAAGACAAAGGTGAAAATAAACAGCACCAGCGCAGTCAGGAACAGCACCCGATAATGACTGCTGCCGGCGACAGCTTCCGGCATTTCTATGGCGATATTGGCCGCCAGGGCGCGCAGGCCCTGGAACAGGCTGCCGTCGATAACCGGCGTATTTCCGGTCGCCATCAGCACAATCATGGTCTCCCCCACCGCGCGGCCAAAGCCAATCATCAGCGCCGAGAAAATGCCGGCGCTGGCCGAAGGCAGCACCACGCGTATCACGGTTTGCCACTGGGTCGCCCCCAACGCCAGCGACCCTTGGCTCAGGGTTGCCGGTACGCTGAACAACGCGTCTTCCGCCAAAGAGAAAATAATCGGCACTAACGCAAAGCCCATCGCCACGCCAACCACCAGCGCATTGCGCTGGTCATAATCATCACCCAGCCAGAAATGCAGCGGCTCGCCGAACAGTTTCACTTCCAGCCAGGGCCCCACGCTAAACGCCAGCCAGACGGTCAGTACAATCAGCGGCAACAGGATCAGCAGATCGACGCCCGGCGGCAGGCGCCGCGGGGCAAACCGGTTCATCAGCGCACCGCATGCCAGCACCATCGCCGCCAACAGCAAGGGGAGCGACAACACCGCCAGCAGATAATATTCAATCACCGGCGCCAGCCAGATGCCCGCCACCAGCCCGATTACCACCGTCGGTAAAGCCCCCATCACCTCAATCGCCGGTTTAATCACCCGCCGCAGTCCGGCCGACATGAAATAGGCGGTATAAACTGCCCCGGCCAGCGCCAGCGGAATGGCGAACAGCATGGCATAGGCCGCGGCCTTGAAGGTGCCAAAAATCACCGGTATCAGGCTGAATTTGGCCTGATAGCTGTCCTCGCCAGAGGTGGATTGCCAGACGTAAGCCGGTTCGGGGTAATTCTCGTACCACACCTTGTGCCAAAGCGAGCGCCAGGTGACGTCGGGATAAGGGTTGTCGATCGCATAATGTTGCCAGCCCTGTGCCGTTTCCAGCAGCAGGCCATCACCGCGTGGAGCGAACGCCATCTGCTGTACCCCGGCGCTCAGCCTGCCGTTCAACAGTGGCTGCGGCTGGATGCTGGAAAACAGCGAGAAACCGCCGTCCGGTCTCAGGGTGGCGAACACCCGGCGATAAGGTTCGGCCACCAGCAAATCCTGCGGCTCGGACTGGTGGTCGAAATGCTGCACCGGCGTCAGTTGCCAGCGCCGATCTTTTTCGACATCAAACCATTCGCGTATGCTGCCGTCAGGCGCTTCGATCAGCAACGCGCTGCCGCCAGGCAACGCCGTCAGTTGATAAGGAGAATGTTCGCCAAGCGTACGCGTTTCTTTTAGCTGCAGCTGCGTGTCATTAATTTGGTAGCGCGCCAGCCGATTCCCCGCCAGCAGATACAATTGGCGACCGTCGGGCGTCAACACCAACTGCTGCACCGCACTGTCCAACGTGATCTCACTTAGCTGCGGCGGGTGGTCGCTGCCGAAACGGCCAAACACCAAACGACGATCCTCGGTAACACCGGCCAGAAGGTACTGCCCACGGCGTGCTTCAGCCAACGTCAGCAGCGTTAATGCTCGCCCCTGTTTATCCAACGTCAGCGGTCGTTGCCCAAGCGGAAACAACCACTGCGGTGCCGACGCCCCGGCTGCTGCGAAGTCCGCGCTGGCGACGATAAACCGGCCGTCGGCCTGTGCCAAAGCAAACAGATCGCGTTCGCCAGCCGCCTGAGTCAGCAGCGTCGGTTTGGCCAGCAGCGTCTGTTGCGTCAGAGGATGGGCGTTCTGCTGCGTCAGAGGATAGAACTGCCCCTGCCCTTGCGCATCGATGCGGTAACCTATCCGCTGCTGCACATCCATACCCAGCGCCAGCGCAGGTGCAGAGGCACTGATCGTCAGCGGTTTCGCCTGCCCCATTGCCGCCGGTTTAAACAGCGGCAGCACCGCAAACAGCAGGTAAACGAAGATCAGCATCAGCGTCATCAACACCAGCAGCCCGCTGACGGTAACCGCCGCCTGAACGCTACGGTCGATGCGCGCGCGCAGGCGATCCCGGGGATGTTGGTTTACCGTAGTTTGTGCCATGTCTCTCGCTGTCGCTGATGTAAGCAGGCTTGCGCCATAGAATAACCGGGCATCTTATGTCAGTTTTGTGACGTTTGCATGACAAAGTTGCCTGCCGCCAATATCGAATTTAACGCTATTCATTAGCATTATTAACCCTATATATTGCTGAAAAATGATGGTTAAGCCGATCATCTGTAGAGATATTTAGCATTATTGTCTTCATTTTATATTGCTCCGACATGTTCAACGCCCCGAACGCCGCAGAGAATATTTTTACGCCTTAAAATGCCTCGCCCCAAGGTAATGGATATGTTGGACTTTCCTGTCAATCTCTCGCAATAATGATGAAGGACACTAGAGCGGCATCCGGGCGCTGCGTCCCGGATCCTTTTCTAAAATTGAACTGGAGTGGCAATGGGTCAGGAAAAGCTCTACATCGAAAAAGAACTAAGCTGGTTATCCTTTAATGAACGCGTGTTGCAGGAAGCCGCAGATAAGAGCAATCCCCTGATTGAGCGCATGCGTTTTCTGGGCATTTATTCCAATAACCTTGACGAGTTCTATAAGGTCCGCTTTGCCGATCTCAAACGACGCATTCTGATCAGCGAAGAACAGGGCTCTGGCGGCGCTTCACGCCATCTGCTGAAAAAGATCCAGGCCAAGGTATTAAAAACCGATCAAGAATTCGACAGCCTGTATAACGATTTGCTGCTGGAAATGGCACGCAACCAGATCTTCCTGATCAACGAACGCCAGGTGTCGGAAAACCAGCAAATCTGGCTGCGGCAATACTTTAAACAGCATCTGCGCCAGCACATCACGCCGATCCTGATCAACAATGAAACCAACCTGGTGCAGTTCCTGAAAGACGATTACACCTATCTGGCGGTGGAGATTATCCGCGGTACGCGTATCGATTACGCGCTGCTGGAGATCCCCTCCGACAAGGTACCGCGCTTCGTCAACCTGCCGCCGGAAGCCCCTCGTCGCCGCAAGCCGATGATCCTGCTGGATAACATTCTTCGCTACTGCCTGGACGACATCTTCAAGGGCTTCTTCGATTACGACGCGCTCAACGCCTATTCGATGAAAATGACCCGCGATGCGGAATACGATCTGGTTACCGAGATGGAATCCAGCCTGCTGGAACTGATGTCTTCCAGCCTGAAGCAGCGCCTGACTGCAGAGCCGGTGCGCTTTGTTTATCAGCGCGACATGCCCAATGAAATGGTGGAACTGCTGCGCGGCAAGCTCGGTATTTCCAACTATGATTCGGTCATTGCCGGCGGCCGTTACCATAACTTCAAAGACTTCATCGGTTTTCCGAACGTCGGCAAGGCCAACCTGGTCAACAAACCGCTGCCGCGCCTGCGCCATACCTGGTTCGAAAAATTCCGCAACGGCTTTGACGCCATCCGCGAGCACGACGTGCTGCTTTACTACCCTTACCACACCTTTGAACACGTGCTGGAGCTGGTGCGCCAGGCGTCGTTCGACCCCAGCGTGCTGGCGATCAAAATCAATATTTACCGCGTGGCAAAAGACTCGCGCATCATCGAATCGATGATCCACGCCGCCCATAACGGCAAAAAAGTCACGGTGGTGGTGGAACTGCAGGCGCGCTTTGATGAAGAGGCCAATATCCACTGGGCCAAGCGCCTGACGGAAGCCGGGGTGCACGTTATTTTCTCCGCGCCTGGCTTGAAAATTCACGCCAAACTGTTCCTGATCTCACGCCGTGAAGGCGACGAGATTGTGCGCTATGCTCATATCGGCACCGGTAACTTTAACGAGAAAACCGCGCGCATTTACACCGACTATTCATTGCTGACCGCCGATTCGCGCATCACCAACGAAGTACGCCGGGTGTTCAACTTTATCGAAAACCCGTACCGCCCGGTCACCTTCGACAACCTGATGGTGTCGCCGCAGAACTCGCGTCTGAAACTGTATGAGTTGATCGACAACGAAATTGCCAACGCCGAAGCCGGGCTTCCGGCCGGCATTATGCTGAAAATCAACAATCTGGTGGATAAAGGGCTGGTAGATCGGTTATATACCGCCTCCGGCGCCGGCGTAAAAATCCGCCTGTTGGTGCGCGGGATGTGTTCTTTGATTCCCAACCTGCCGGGGATCAGTGACAATATTCAGATAATCAGCATCGTCGACCGCTATCTGGAACACGATCGGGTTTACGTTTTCGAAAACAAAGGTGACAAACTGGTTTATCTGTCCTCTGCCGACTGGATGACCCGTAACATAGATTACCGCATCGAAGTCGCGGTCTCGCTGCTGGATCCAACGCTGAAACAACGGGTTCTGGATATTCTGGAAATCCTGTTCAGCGACACGGTCAAGGCGCGTTACCTCGATAAAGAACTGAGCAACCAGTACGTGCCGCGCGGCAACCGCCGCAAAGTCCGTTCTCAGGTTGCCATTTACGAGTATTTAAAAGCTCTGGAACAACCAGGACAGTAGGCCAGCAACTATGCCGCTAAAAAGCACTGCAACGAACAAACCGCAGGAAATCGCTGCCATCGACCTCGGGTCGAACAGCTTCCACATGGTGATTGCCCGCGTCGTCAATGGCGCCTTACAGGTATTGGGGCGTTTAAAACAGCGGGTCCACCTCGCCGATGGATTGGACAGCAACAATGTGCTCAGTGAAGAGGCAATAGAACGCGGCCTGGCCTGCCTGGCGCTGTTCGCCGAACGGCTGCAAGGCTTCCCGGCGGATAACGTCACCATCGTCGGTACCCACACCTTGCGCCAGGCGGTGAACGCCGAGGTATTCCTCAAGCGCGCAGCCAAAGTGATCCCCTACCCGATCGAAATCATCGCCGGGCAGGAAGAGGCGCGTCTGATCTTTATGGGTGTGGAACATACCCAACCGGAAAAAGGTCGCAAGCTGGTGATCGACATCGGCGGCGGTTCTACCGAACTGGTGATCGGCGAAGATTTTGAACCCCTGCTGGCGGAAAGCCGCCGCATGGGCTGCGTCAGCTTCGCCCAACAGTTCTTCCCGGGCGGGGAAATCAGCAAAAACAACTTCAAACGCGCACGCCTGGCGGCGGCACAGAAGCTGGAAACGCTGGCCTGGCAGTACCGCATTCAGGGCTGGCAATATGCTCTGGGCGCGTCGGGCACCATCAAGGCCGCGCACGAAGTGCTGGTGGCAATGGGCGAAAAAGATGGCCTGATCACCCTCGAGCGGCTGGAAATGATGGCGGAACAGGTGCTGCAGTTTAAAAATTTCAGCGCTATGAGCCTGCCGGGGCTGTCGGAAGACCGCCAGTCGGTGTTTGTGCCGGGGTTGGCAATCCTGTGCGGCGTGTTCGATGCGTTGGCGATCCGCGACCTGCGCCTTTCCGACGGTGCGCTGCGCGAAGGCGTGCTGTATGAGATGGAGGGCCGTTTCCGTCATCAGGACATTCGCAGCCGCACCGCCAAGAGCCTGGCCGATCACTACAATATCGACCGCGAGCAGGCCAAACGGGTGCTGGATACCACTGAGCTATTGTATGCGCAGTGGATGGCGCAAAATACCAAGCTGGCGAACCCGCAGTTGGAAGCCTTGCTGAAATGGGCAGCGATGTTGCACGAAGTGGGGTTGAGCATCAACCACAGCGGCATGCATCGCCACTCGGCCTACATTCTGCAAAACACCAACCTGCCGGGCTTCAACCAGGAGCAGCAGTTGCTGCTGTCGGCGCTGGTACGCTTCCACCGCAAGGGTATCAAGCTGGAAGAATTGCCGCGCCTGAACCTGTTCAAGAAAAAGCATTACCTGCCGCTGATCCAACTGTTGCGTCTGAGTACCCTGCTCAACAACCAGCGCCAGTCGACCACCACGCCGGAAACGCTGCGCCTGAGCACCGACGATAACCACTGGACGCTGCGCTTCCCGGCCGGTTATCTGGCGCTGAACAACCTGGTGCAACTGGATCTCGAACGTGAACAGGCCTATTGGAACGACGTCGTGGGCTGGAAACTGATTTGCGAAGAGGAAGGTTCGCAAGACGAGCAGCGCTCGGCCTGAGTCTGTCGCCCCCGTACTGCGGGGGCGACAATCAATTCTGTTCTGATAGCAACGTCACCAAGGGTTGCGGTTCGCCGACGAAATACCCCTGCATATAGTCTACGCCCACCCCTTTCAACGCGACCAACTGCTCCAGGCTTTCTACGTATTCCGCCACAATGGTCAAGCGCTTCATTCGCGCGACTTTACAGATAGAGGCAATCACCTGGAAATCCACCGCGCTGGTCAGCATGTCACGTACAAAACTGCCGTCGATTTTCAGCATATCAACCGGCAGCATCTTGAGCCGATCGTAACCGGCATAGCCGGTGCCAAAATCATCCAGAGCAATGCGGCAGCCCATTTCACGCAGCGCCTGCAGATTGGCACCGGCGTAATCCGTATTCTGCAGCAGATGCGACTCGGTCACTTCCAACGTCAGTTGATACGGTTCGATGCGATACTGCTGCAACAGGTTGTCTACATCCTGGCTCAGCATCGGTCGGCACAGCGAAGAGGGCGTCAAATTCACCGCAAAGCGTGCACTGGGCAGATCGATACGGTGCTGGTCCATAAACTTCAACGTATTGCGCAGCACCCACAAATCCAGCCGATAAGCCAGGCCAAACTCATGCGCCACCGGCAGAAAATCATTCGGCGATACTGTGTTCCCCTGATCGTCGCGCATACGCAGCAGAATCTCATAATAACGATCACCGCGCAGGCCCACTATCGGCTGCGCCATCAAGATAAAGCCGTCGTTATCCAGCGAACGTTGTACCCCATGCAAGAGCGCCACCTTGCGTTTGACTTCATCCTGCACCAAATTGCCGCTGCTCTGCACATTCTCCGGCTTACCGCTGGTCAGCGACACTTCCGCCAACGCGCTAAGCTCCCCCAGCAACTGGTAGAGGTGTTCAAAATCGGGCAGCACGCTGCAATACCCTAATCCCAGCGGGGGGTGCAGCGGCAAACCGTTCCAGATCAGGCGGAATTTTTCCAACGCGCGGTAAATCGCTTCGACCTTTTCTTCGCTATTGTCCGCATCCACTCGCAGCAACAAGTCATAGCCCGGCAGATGATAAACCCCTTCACCGGGGGCCAATACCTGATGCAGCAGCGCCGCCAGTTGCTGTTTGAAACGAATACGAAGCTGCATGCCATAGTTACGGCTCAGCAAATCCAGTTCGCTGACGCGCAGGAAACACAGGGTTGAAGGCGGAGACTGAGCCAGATCACGCTTGAGGGCACGCAGGTTCGGCAGGCCAATTACCGGATCTTGTAGCGAGGCGCTTTGTGCCCTGGCATGGCTTAACCGTTGGTGAGTATTGAGCGCCGACATCAGGAAAATGCACAGGGTGAACACCACCATCATCGAAGAGATGACCGCCAGGTTATGCAACAGGTTGTCGGGTTGTGAAGCGCCGGGATAATGAAAAAACAGCACCAACAGAGTGGCAGACCAGATAAGGCAGTTGAATTGATAGCCAAAACGCATCGCACCGTAGAGCATTACCGGCAGCAGTAAGACCAATCCGTACCCCCCGAGCAACAGGGGAATGGCCTCTTTGGCGTGATGGGACAGCACCGCTACCATCCCCACCAGCACCAACAGCCACAGCGACAGCTCTTTTTTATCGACGTTTGGCGCCATTTCACGACCAAAGCGTCGCCAGAGCGTCAGGGCAAAACGGGGTTTATTCAAGATGCGCAACAAGATGTAGAGCAAGGGCATGGCGGAGAGACAGCCCAGCAACAGCGCTTGAAAATTAACCAGTGCCATCAGGTAGCTGTTATCGCCGGGCATCATCCCGAGTTCGTCGGGCAACCGGGCAAAGGCGACCAGCAGTTTCAGGCCGAAGACAAACAGCAATGCCGGTAGCACCACCAGCCAGATTAGCCGCTCCTTCACCAGCGCCGCGCCACCTGGGGCCGCACACCAACGGCGTTGCGTTTGCCTGCGATACCCCAGCCAACACAGGCTCAGGCAAGACAGGTACAGCAGCGTCACCAGCAAGCCACTTTCCAGCCCCAGCCGGTGGGCGTAACGCAGCATGATCGCGAGGGCAATACCCGGCAGCGCCCGCCAGTCGTAGACCATCAACAGCGCAATACAGGCGGTGAGCGGTAGATAGAGCAGATAGACTTTGCCTTCAGGCAGCATTATCCGCGGCGATAGCCAACCTGCGAACGGGATCAATAACAGGCTCCAGAGGAGGGGACACCCCCACCAGCGCTCGCGTAAATGCTTCCAGAATATTGGCTTGATCATAAAAATAACGAGTCCGTCAGGGCGTAATTCCATTCACGCGTTCGGGTAACAAGGCAGGTTCCTTTTCGTACCTCTATCCATTCATGAGGCAAGCTGAAAGTATCATATGCGACAGGAGAATGGCGGAAATTTTAGGCGCCGGGCGGGGGTGAGGCTTGACTCCGATCAACCAAAGAGGAAAAGTTGGGTAAAAATGTGTAAGCCTATTTTTTGCCTCATCTTAAGCTGCTGATCCGACAGATAAAGCCAAACTTAAGCTAAACAGCGGCGAGATACCGGGTTTTGCTGCCCGGAAATATATACTCTAAATAATTGGAGTTGCATCGAGGCGGCAACGCAGCGAATCCCCAGAAGCTTACACTAGTAAGTGACTGGGGTGAGTGAGGAAAGCCAACAAAGATGCAGCTTCAAGTATGACGGGTATAGACAATATTTGTCATCAATGGCTAGAATTCCGTTTACACTCTATGGGCCTGCATCAGCGTTCAATATCTCTATAAATTTCAAGTGGCCGCAGCACGGCCAGCGTGAAAGATGGCGGGCATAACACAGGAAACCGGCATGCCGGGTGATATATGCGTAGAAAATCCACCGGACAGATGACCAAAATAGTGCTGTTTGTCAGCTTTATCATTTTAGTCGGCCGTCTGCTGTATGCCGCGGTCGTCGCGGTGCCCCACCATCAGGAAAAAAAACTCGCCCCTCAGCAAAGCACCACTGAGATGAGCGACGAAAACCGGGACACCACTCCCTGAACTCACAGATTCAAGTTATCCCGCAGGGCTTGCGAATAGTTAAGCAGCCTGCCGTCGGCCAGTATCTCGGCGCGCCAGACCCCTTACTTATTCCTCAGCAACTGCTCCCATTTCATAAAAATGACGCCTGCATTCACTATGCTCTATCTAGTCCAGAGTGGGTCTTAAGGATCACGGGTGCCAGTAAGGAAGACCATGTCAGCTGCAACACATAACGTTAAAAAAGTCGCTGAGTACCGCCAGCGCATTCTTTCTCTGCTGTTAAACAACAAAGATCTGGTCGATGGCATTCTCGGCCGGCCAGGGGATGAGAACGCCCTCAGCAAAAGCGAGCTGCTAAACCAGACGGCAGAAATCACCGGCCTGCTGGACGACATGCACGCCGCTGACCTGGCGGACCTGCTGGAAGCGCTGCCCCAAGATGAGCGACTGGCACTGTGGCGGCTGGTAGGGAACGCCAAACGCGGTCAAACGCTGGTGGAAGTTGCCGAGCCCGTGTGGGACAGCCTGATCGAAGAGATGAGCGACAAGGACCTGCTCAAAGCGATCAAGACGCTGGACGTCGATGAACAGGCCTATTTGGCACAATACCTGCCGCGTAACCTGATGGGCCGCCTGTTGACCTCCATGGAGCCGGATCAACGCGCACAGGTGCGCGAGATGATCCACTACGGCAAGGACACCGTCGGCTGGATGATGGATTTTGAACTGGTCACGGTACGCCCCGACGTCACTATCGGTGCCGTACATCGCTTCTTGCGCCTGCGCAAAACCATCCCGGAAGCCACCGACAAGCTCTTCGTCACCGATCGTAAAAATACTTTGCTGGGCGAACTGCCGCTCACCGCCGTGCTGCTTAATGACCCGGAAACCCTGGTCCAGACGGTGATGGACAGCGACCCTACCAGCTTCCAGCCAGATGACAAGGCCGAAGCGGCAGCCAGCGCATTCGAACGTTATGACCTGATCAGCGCCCCGGTGGTCGACGCCAAGGGCAAGCTGATGGGCCGTTTGACCATCGAAGAGATCGTCGATGTGGTCAATGAAGAAAGCGACAGCAACCTGCGCCGCATGGGGGGCTTAAGCCCGGAAGAAGATGTGTTTGCCCCGGTCAGCAAGGCGGTGAAAACCCGTTGGGCATGGCTGGCCATCAACCTGTGTACCGCGTTTATCGCCTCGCGCGTCATCGGCCTGTTCGAACACACCATTTCACAACTGGTGGCACTGGCGGCGTTAATGCCGATCGTCGCGGGGATCGGCGGCAATACCGGTAATCAGACCATCACCATGATCGTACGCGCGCTGGCACTGCACCAAATTGAGGTCGGCAACATTTCCCGCCTGATGTTCAGAGAACTGGGGGTGGCCATTATCAACGGCGTGGTCTGGGGCGGCATCATGGGAGTCGTGACCTGGCTGCTGTACGGCGACTGGGCGATGGGCGGCGTCATGACGCTGGCGATGATCCTCAACCTGCTGGTAGCCGCGCTGATGGGGGTGGTGATCCCGATGACCATGCTCAAACTGGGGCGCGATCCGGCGGTAGGTTCCAGCGTATTGATCACCGCTCTGACCGATACCGGCGGCTTCTTTATCTTCCTCGGGCTGGCCACCTTGTTCCTGCTTTAAACCTCCAGAAGGCCGGCCCCGCGCCGGCTTTTGCGTTTGCTCACTAAAGCTGTCTGATTCAGTGGGTTTTATTGCCGCGCTGTACTACCCTTTGCCAATAAACTTTCCATCTCATTCGCGTCATGACCTCGTTCAGTGACAGATGCCAGAGTTAAGGGTTGTCTATGGATATCAGCGCACCGAATCATCTCATCACGCGTCAGGGCGCCTTGTTGACGCACAGCCTGCTGGCGGCGATGGCGGTATTTTTACTGGCATTGCTGTGCCTGACGCTGTCGAACGAATCCAGCCACTTTACCCCGCTGTGGTTCCCCACTGCCGCCATTGTTGCCGTACTGTTCCGCCACTCGCCACGCCAATGGGGGTTGCCGCTGCTGGCATGCGGGGTTGGCATCGTGGCCGCCAGCTTCACGCTGTTCGGCTTTAGCTGGTTCCCGGTAAAACTGACCCTGATCAACCTGCTGGAAGCCGTGGTTTGCACCCTGCTGTTGCGCCGCATGCTGCTGCAGGACGATCCGCTGAACAGCCTGGCCAGTTGGCTTAAATTTGTCGTCTGCGCGGTGATATTCACCCCTTTGTTCAGCGCCCTGCTGGCCGCCTGGTGGGTTCCCGCTCCCGGTCACCCTTTCTGGCACCCCTTCAGTACCTGGTTTATTTCAGAAGCTATTGGCGTCCTGTCGCTGACGCCCATCGGGCTGGTCTATCGCCGTCGCATGCTGGATACGCTGAATCTGTACACTCTGCTGCTGACGTTGATAGTCGCGCTGACCTTCAGCTATCTGGCGCTGAGCTACCTGCCATTTCCGTTCACCTTCGTCATTCTGCCGCTGCTGTGGGCGGCAATCGCGCTGCCGCGGCTCGAGGCTTTCGTCATCTGCTTTTGCACCACGCTGATGATCACCGTGATGATTTCCATCGGGTTGCTGCATTTTCATGCGCCCACCGGTCCGTTCAGCGATATCGAGATTTACCTGCCGATCCTGTTGATTTTGATCCCGGCGCACTCGATGGCCATGGTGATGCACGCCTTCCGGGTGGAGAAACAGCATATCGTCGAGAGTGAAACTCGCTTTCGTAATGCGTTGGAATATTCGGCCATCGGCATGGCGCTGGTGTCGCCACAGGGGAAATGGCTGCAGGTCAATCAGGCATTGTGCAAACTGCTCGACTATACCCCGGAGGCTCTGCGGCGCCTGACTTTCCAGGAAATCACCCACCCGGACGATCTGAACGCCGACCTGACGCAGCTGCACGATCTGCTCGATGGGCATATCAGCAGTTACACCCTGGAGAAACGCTATATTCGCAGCGACGGCGAGCACGTCTGGGCGCTACTGGCCGTATCGCTGGTGCGCGATGCCGAAGGGCTGCCGCTGTATTTTATTTCGCAGGTAGAAGACATCAGCGAATTGAAACGCACGGCCGCAGAGAACCATCGACTGATGGAGCGCATTACGCTGGCGAATAAAGTGGGCGGCATCGGCGTTTGGGAATGGATGATGCACGGCGAAGAGCTCACCTGGGACAAGCGTATGTTTGAACTTTACGACCTCAGCCCGGACCAGACGCCAACGTTTTCGCTATGGCGGACGCTGCTGGTACCGGAGGATCGTGAACGCACCGACCGTGAGATGGCCACATTGTTGAAGCGGCCGGGCCCCTTTGTTCTGGAGTTCCGACTGCTCACCCGCGAGGGAAAAGTGCGGCATATCCGCGGCCAGGGTAACGTTATTTTAGACGCTCAGGGTCTGCCGCTGCGCATGATCGGCACCAATATCGACATGACGGAAGTCCGTAATCTGACCGAAGCACTGCACGAAGAAAAAGAGCGCCTGCACATTACGCTCGATGCGATCGGCGAAGCGGTGATATCCACCGACGACGAAATGCACATTACCTTTATGAACCCGGTGGCCGAACAAATGTGCGGCTGGCCGCTCAGTCTGGCGATCGGCATGCCCGTCGCCGGCGTGGTTCGAATGACCAACGGCAAAGACGGCGAAGAGGTAGAAAACCCTATCCAGTGCTGCCTGCAGGAAAACCGGCAGCTGTCCGCAGACTATGCCCTGGTGCTGCATGGTCGCGACGGTCGCTGTTTTGACATCCAGCAGTCGGTATCGCCATTGAAAACGATCGACGGCAACGTCATGGGCGCGGTGATGGTACTGCAGGATGTCACGGCCTCGCGCGAACTGATGCAGAAGTTGAGTTACAGCGCGTCGCACGATGCCCTGACCACGCTGCCCAATCGCACCAGTTTTGAAAAGCGCCTGAAGGCCGCTATTGCCAACGCCACTGAAAAACGACTGCAGCACGCGCTGGTGTTCCTCGATCTCGACCGTTTCAAGGCGGTCAATGACAATGCCGGCCACGCCGCGGGCGACGCGCTGTTGAAAGATCTTTCCCTGTTGATGCGGCACCATCTGCGTAACAGCGACTGTCTGGCCCGGCTTGGCGGCGATGAGTTCGGGCTGATCCTGTTCGACTGCACGCGGGAACAGGCCCAGTCGCTGATACAGCAATTGGTTAATCACATCAGCCAGCACCCGTTCTTTTGGGAAGGGAAGATTTACCACGTCGGCGCCAGTGCAGGCGTAACCCGTATTGATGCCGATGCCGGCAAGAGCAGCGAGCTGCTGGCGCAGGCGGATATTGCCTGTTATACCGCCAAGCATCGCGGACGTGGCCAGGTTTATCTCTATGAGGCGCGTCAAAAAATGATCCTGGAACGTCAGCATGAACTGCTGACGCGTCAGGAAGTGACGGACATCATCAACGATGGGCAATTGTTGCTGCATGTCAGGGCGGTCGCACCGCCAAAAACGCCGCTGGCAGTCTGTTTCTATCAGTTGAAACTGCAGGTGAGGGATCAGGACGGTCAGGCGCTGGCGAGCGACGATTTTATCTCCGCTGCCCGGCTATACGATCTGACGAAAGAGGTTGACCGCTGGATCATCGGGCAGATTTTGACGCAGCGCGCCCCTGATATTGCCCGCAAGGGGTTGTCCATCGCGCTGCCGCTGACAACCGACAGCCTGCTGGACGCCAGCTTCCAGGACGATCTGCTGGCAGCGCTGGACGCCTCCCCCTTGCAACCAGGAGCATTGCTGCTGGCGGTCGATGATGCGGTGGTGCTGGAGCACGCCGGCATTTGCAGGCCGTTCCTCCAGCAGTTGCAGCAACGGGGCTGCAAGCTGATCGTTAACGGTTTTGGGCACAGCCTCAACGCCTTTGACGAGTTGCATGGCCAAAAGATTGACTATATCCGCGTCGACGAACGCTTCATCACCAACGTGCACTGCAACCAGATGGACGAACTGATGGTGTCGATGCTCAATGGGGCGACGCATCGGGTGCACGCCCAAACGCTGGCCGGCCCGGCACACCAGCAGATAACGCTGAACACCCTGCAGGCGATTGGCATCGATCTGTCGGACGGCGACGCCATCGCACTGGAACAATCGCTGACGGAACTGCTCAGCGGCGGTTACTTTGGTATCCGCTAGTCGCTATTCCCAGCAATATCCCCCTGCCTTTCGAGCGGCGGCCTCGCCGCCGCATCTCATCCATTCTGCTTTTTTTGCTTAGCCCGCCTGAGGTTAGTGGTATAACTAACAGGTCAAAGTTAATCGCTTGCATAACACGTGGATACGGAAATCAGCATGCGAATTAATTTTTTCCTCTCTCAATACACCTAATTGTTCAGGGATGAATGGCTATGAAAAAAGAGTGGTTTGCCGCCAGAGAGCTGACCGGCATTGCAGGACTGCCCTCCTCGCCACAGGGCATCAATTTAATGGCCCGCCGCGAAGGCTGGATCAGTCGCCGGCGCAAAGGCGTGCAGGGCAAAGCGGTGGAATACCACATCAACAGCCTGCCGATCGGAGCGCGCAGCTTACTGATACTGCAAGAAGATCCTGCTGAATATCAGGTTGAACGCCAGGATCCGCTGGCGGTGTGGATTGAGTATTACCATCATCTGAGTGAAAGCGAGCGCGAGAAGGTACTGGCCTTCCTGATGCGCGAAGGAATAGACGGCCTGCTGACGCGCATTGCCGCCAAAGACTAGCCCGTAGCCGCTACCCGACAGCCTCCGTTGACGGCGCCCAGCCATCGTTATGCCACAGATGCAGCGTGGCGTAGGAACGCCAGGGTCGCCAGCTTTCAGCATAGCGCTCAATCTGGCGTGGCGTCATGCCGGGAAAACGCTGTTTGATCAGATAATCCCCCGCCAGGAACACGTCCGGCCACGACCAGGCTCGCATGGCGATATAGCTGGCGGTCCAACTGCCAATCCCCGGTAGCGCAGTCAGCGCCTTGATCCCCTGCTCAATATCCAGCACGTTCTCCAGTTGCAACCGCCCTTCGGTAACCGCCTGCGCAATACCGATTAACGCCGCCGCTCGTTTCAGTTGCACGCCCAAGGGGCGCAGCGCCTCAGGCTGTAATCGCGCAATCTGTTCGGCAGTGGGAAAAACGTGGGTAATGCCACCGTAGGGCTGTTCCAGCGGGGTGCCCCAGAGTTCAGCCATCCGTCCGGCAAAGGTCGCCGCCATTTTGACGCTGACCAACTGCCCAAGCACCGCGCGGGTCGCCTGTTCGAATGCGTTGACGCAGCCAGGCAGCCGCAGGCCCGGCGCCTCGGCAGCCAACGGCCCCAACGCCTGAGCGATAAGGTCCGGCGCGGCGTCGAGATCAAACAGTTGGCGAGTGCGGCGCAGCACTTCCGTCGTCACCCGGCTCAGGGAAGGTGCAATTTCCACCCGTACCCGATTATGCGCCTCTTCCGGCTGCACGCTGACCCAGCCACGATATTCGATGCCGCCCTGAGTGATGGCTATCGCCCGCAGGTACTGTTGCCCCTCCACCCGCTCCACGCCGCTCACCGCACGGGTTTGCAAAAAACCCAGCATGCGCGACCAGTCATAGGGCGGTCGATAGCCCAGATGAAACACCAGCCCGCTGGCGACGGTACGTTCGTTACGGCCGCTGCTGCTGCGCAGTGCCGAGGGGATCAGCCGGTAGCGCGCCTTGAACAGTTCGTTAAAACGCCGCAGGCTGCCGAAACCGGCGGCAAAGGCCACCTCACTCAACGGCATATCGGTATCCGCCAGCAGGCGTTTGGCCTGCAACAGCCGGTGCGACTGGGCATAATCAATCGGCGAGGCGCCAAACTGATCGGCAAAAATACGCCGCAGGTGGCGATCGGAAATGCCTAGCCGCGTTGCCAGTTGCTCGCAGCTGTGCTCCGACAGATACCCCTGCTCGATCAACTGCACCGCCACCTGAGCATAACGATTGCCGAGATCGATCAATGCCAACCCCGGCGCCAATTCCGGCCGACACTTCAGGCAGGGGCGAAACCCCGCCAGTTCCGCCGCCGCCGCGCTCGGGTAAAAGGTGCAGTTTTCAATTTTTGGCGTACGAGCGCTGCACACCGGGCGACAATAAATACCGGTCGACGAAACGCCGACGAAGAAGCGACCGTCAAATTTGCGATCGCGTGCACTCAGTGCTTCATACAACGCCTGCTGTTGGTTTTTCATAGCCACGCTCGGGGTCAGTTTTTTGTGCATTATGCGACTCGATGGGTGCGCTGACGTGCGGGATTCGGACATTAAGTTAAGCATGCTAGCGGCGTCGCCGCTAAATTTTTCGTCAGTTAAGCGCTCTCAGATTGCCCAGGGGCCGAGTCTCGGGTAAAGTCGCCCCCCTTCATTGGCATGGGGATAGAGAAAAGACATGTTTATTGGATTTGACTACGGAACGGCCAACTGTTCCGTCGCAGTGATGCGAGAAAATGGCCCCGAGCTGCTGACGCTGGAAAACAACGAGCCCTATCTGCCGTCGATGCTGTGTGCTCCGACGCGCGAAGCCGTCAGCGAGTGTTTGCACCGCCACTGGCAGGTGCCGACCGCCAGCGAGGAAAACCAGCAACTGCTGCGCCGGGCAATCAACTATAACCGCGAAGAAGATATCCCGGTCGCCAGCGACAGCGTGCTGTTTGGCCTGCAGGCGCTGGCGCACTACGTTGAAGATCCGGAAGAAGTGTATTTTGTCCGCTCACCGAAATCCTTCCTCGGCGCCAACGGCCTGAAACCACAACAGATCGCGCTGTTTGAGGATCTGGTGTGCGCCATGATGTTCCACATCAAACGTCAGGCGGAAAACGTACTGCAAGACAGCATCAGCCAGGCGGTGATCGGCCGTCCGATCAACTTCCAGGGCATCGGTGGCGAAGACGCCAACCGCCAGGCGCAGGGGATTTTGCACCGCGCTGCCGAGCGTGCAGGCTTCAAAGTCATTGAATTCCAGTTCGAACCGGTCGCCGCAGGCCTGGATTTCGAAGCGACCCTGGAAGAAGAAAAAACCGTGCTGGTGGTGGATATCGGCGGCGGGACAACCGACTGTTCGGTGCTGTTGATGGGGCCGCAATGGCGTGACCGTGCCGATCGCCAGCAAAGCCTGCTGGGCCACAGCGGTTGCCGCGTTGGCGGTAACGATCTGGACATCATGCTGGCGTTCAAACAGTTGATGCCGCTGTTCGGTATGGGTGGCGAAACTGAAAAAGGCATCGCTTTGCCTGCGTTGCCTTACTGGAACGCGGTAGCCACCAACGACGTTCCGGCGCAGATCGACTTTTACAGCGCTGCCAATGGCCGCATGCTGCGCGATTTGATCCGCGATGCCGCCGAGCCTGAAAAAGTTAAACGCCTGCTGAAAGTGCATCAGCAACGCCTGAGCTACCGTCTGGTGCGCGCCGCGGAGGAGAGTAAAATCGCCCTGTCGGCACAGCAAAACATCAGCGCTCCGCTGGCCTTCGTCCAGACTGATTTGGCAGAAACCATCAGCCAGGATCAGCTTGCCGAGGCCATCTCACAGCCGCTGCTGCGCATTCAGGAACAGGTCAGCGCCGCGCTGGCCAGTAGCCAGACCGCACCGCAGGTGATTTATCTCACCGGCGGCAGCGCACGTTCCCCACTGTTGCGCGCCGCGCTACAACAGCAGTTGCCGGGCATTCCTATCGTCGGCGGCAACGACTTCGGCTCGGTCACCGCCGGGTTGGCTCGCTGGGCGCAGACGCTGTTCCGTTAAGGGCACCAGGGCGCGGTAGCTCAATGCCGCGCCCCGCCGCCAAGCCATTCGCTGCGAAATCAGGTACTGTATCGGCTGGAACCATAATCATGGCAGGAACAACAATGCTGATCGTTCTTTCCGGGCTGCCAGGCAGTGGTAAAACTACGCTCGCACGGGCGCTGGCTCGCGCATTACCGGCAATGCATCTGCGCATCGATACCCTTGAACAAGCTATCCGTAACAGTGGCTCCCTGGCCGATGACGTCGGCCCCGCCGGGTATTTTGCCGCTTATGGCGTTGCCGAAGATAACCTGCGTCTGGGCCACTGGGTGATTGCCGACTCGGTCAACCCGTTGCCGGTCACTCGCGAAGCCTGGCATAACGTCGCACAACGGGCTGGTGTAGCCTGCATAGATTTTGAGGTGGTTTGCTCAGACAGTGCCGAACACCGTCGCAGGGTTGAAACCCGCGACGGGGACGTTGCCGGACTGCGCCTCCCTAACTGGCACAGCGTCACCCGCCACGATTACCTACCCTGGCATACCCCGGTGGCCCGTATTGATACCGCAGGCCAGCCAGTGGAAGCCACCGTGGCTCAGTTGCTGTCCTTGATTAACGCCGTCGGCAACTGAGCAGGTCACCAGGCGCTGGCGTCGTTCAGGATGCGGATATCCTCGGCATCCAGCCGCAGTCGGGTAGCGCTGATCAGCTCATCCAACTGCTTTAGCGACGTGGCGCTGACGATCGGCGCGGTGATGTCCGGCCGCGCTATCAGCCAGGCCAGTGAAACCTGCGTTGGCGAGGTGTGGTGTTTTTCCGCAACCCGATCCAGCGCAGCCAAAATCTTGAAACCGCGTGGATTAAGGTAGCGCTCAACGATGGTGTCACCACGTTGGCTCTTGCCGATATCTTTTTCACTGCGGTATTTGCCGGTCAGGAAACCGCTGGCCAGCGAGAAGAAGTTAATCACGCCCAATCCATGGCGCTGTACCACCGGCGCCAGGCTGCGTTCATACTCCTCACGCGCATAAAGATTGTACTCCGGTTGCAGGGTCTCATAGCGCGCCAACCCATTCTCTTCACTGACTTTCAATGCCTCCTCCAGACGATCGGCCTGATAGTTGGAAGCGCCTATCGCCCGCACCTTACCGGCCTTGATCAAGCCGTCGAACGCCGCCAGGGTTTCCGCCAACGGCGTGTCCCGGTCGTCGTCATGCGATTGATAAAGGTCGATATAATCGGTCTGCAAACGCCGCAGTGAATCCTCTACCGCCTGCTGGATATAGCGTGGTGACAGCCCCTGCTTACCCTCGCCCATCGGCTTGCCGACTTTGGTAGCGATGATCACCTGGTCACGCTTGCCGCTCTTTTTTAGCCACTGGCCGATGGTGGTTTCCGATTCACCGCCCTGATTGCCCGGCACCCAGCTCGAGTACACGTCGGCGGTATCGATAAAGTTGAGCTGATTTTCCACCAGCGCATCCAACAGGCTGAATGAAGTTTCGCGATCCGCCGTCCAGCCAAACACGTTACCGCCGAAGGTCAATGCCGGCACTTTGATGCCCGAACGGCCCAGTTCTTTATGACTCATTGCATGCTCCATGGAGTTGATGATTCGCAGGATAATTATTAGCGCGAAAGCAGGAAATCCGCTAAAACGCATTCGCTATAAGCCGGATGGCAACGCTTATAAACATAGCATGATCAAATCTACAACTTATTCGGACAATGCTGACGGTTCCTCCATATTTCCTTCATTTTTATGCCGTCTTTCCTCGCTAAACTAGTATTCTGTAAGGAGTGTAACTTTTTTGGCAATGAGTGCCCGCACGCCTGCCTTTTGGAGAGATTTTCGCCACCATGAATGCAAAAAACCCACGTCGTTCACTGTTACTGCGCCTGTTGGTGGTGGTTATTGTGGCTATTGCCGCCGTGCTGATTTGGCGTCACTTCAGCGCTCCACAGCCGGCCGACAATGCTGCCCCTGGAGCGCGTCACGCCGGTGGGGGCAAAGCGGCGGCAGGCGCAGGACGACGGGGAGCGCCAATGTCACCGGTACAGGCTGCGACCGCCACACAGCAAACGGTGCCGCGTTACCTTTCCGGGCTGGGCACGGCTACCGCCGCCAACACCGTGACCGTCACCAGCCGGGTCGATGGCCAACTGATGGCGATCCACTTCACCGAAGGGCAACAGGTCAAAGCCGGCGATTTGCTGGTTGAAATTGACCCGCGTCCGTTCCAGGTACAACTGGCTCAAGCGCAGGGACAACTGGCCAAAGATCAGGCCACCCTCGCCAATGCCCGGCGCGATCTGGCACGTTATCAGCAACTGGCCAAAACCAATCTGGTGTCGCGGCAGGATCTGGACACTCAGCTGTCGCTGGTGCAACAGACCGAAGGCGCAATCAAAGCCGATCAGGGCTCCGTCGACAGCGCCAAGCTGCAAATCACCTACAGCCGTATCACCGCACCAATTGACGGTCGTGTCGGTCTGAAGCTGGTGGACGTCGGTAATTACATCACCAGCGGCAGCACCACCGGCATTGTGGTGATCACCCAAACTCACCCTATCGATGTGGTATTTACCCTGCCTGAGGCTACTATCAGCGATTTGATCAAAGCGCAAAAAGCTGGCCCGGTCAGCGTCGAAGCCTGGGATCGCACCAACCAAAATCTGCTTTCGACCGGTTCACTGCTGAGCCTGGATAACCAAATCGACACCACCACCGGCACCATCAAACTGAAAGCGCGCTTCACCAACGAGGATGACGCGCTGTTCCCCAACCAATTTGTTAATGCACGCCTGAAAGTGGCAACGCTGCTGGATGCGATCGTTATCCCTACGGCGGCCTTGCAGATGGGCAACGAAGGCAACTTCGTCTGGACCCTGAGCGAAGATAACAAGGTCAGTAAACATTTGGTGACCACCGGCGTGCAGGACAGCCAAAAAGTGGTGATTAACGCCGGGCTGAACGCCGGTGACCGGGTGGTGACCGACGGCATAGATCGCCTGACCGAAGGCATGCAGGTTGAGGTGGTCACGCCGCAAGCGGCCTCTGCGGCCGGCAAACCAATCCACTCACCTCGCACCCAGGGGAAATCCTGATGCAGGTGATGCCACCTAACGCCGGCGGCGGTCCATCCCGCCTGTTTATACTGCGGCCGGTTGCCACCACGCTGTTGATGCTGGCGATCCTGCTGGCGGGGATCATCGGTTATCGCGCTCTGCCGGTGTCCGCCCTGCCGGAGGTCGACTATCCGACCATTCAGGTGGTCACGCTGTATCCCGGAGCCAGCCCGGACGTGGTCACCTCGGCGATCACGGCCCCGCTGGAGCGTCAGTTTGGCCAGATGTCCGGCCTCAAGCAGATGGCATCGCAAAGTTCCGGTGGCGCCTCGGTCGTCACCTTGCAATTCCAGCTTGAGCTGCCGCTCGACGTCGCCGAACAGGAAGTGCAGGCGGCAATCAACTCCGCCACTAACCTGTTACCGAACGATCTGCCCTACCCGCCGATTTACAGCAAGGTTAACCCCGCCGATCCACCGATCCTGACGCTGGCCGTGACCTCCAGCGCCATGCCGATGACCCAGGTGGAAGACATGGTGGAAACCCGTGTCGCGCAGAAAATATCTCAGGTCACCGGCGTCGGACTGGTGACCATTTCCGGTGGCCAACGGCCGGCAGTCCGCGTGAAGCTCAATGCGGCGGCCGTTGCCGCCTACGGTCTGGACAGCGAAACCATCCGCACCGCCATCAGCAACGCCAACGTCAACTCTGCCAAAGGTAGCCTGGACGGCCCGACGCGTTCGGTCACCCTTTCGGCCAATGACCAGATGAAATCAGCCGACGACTATCGTCAGCTGATTGTCGCTTACCAGAACGGTGCGGCTATCCGCCTGCAGGATATCGCCACCATCGAACAAGGCGCGGAAAATACCCGGCTGGCGGCCTGGGCCAATAAGCAGCCGGCCATCGTGCTCAATATTCAGCGCCAGCCAGGCGTAAACGTCATCACCACCGCCGACAGCATCCGCGAGATGCTGCCTCAGTTGATTAAAAGCCTGCCCAAGTCGGTCGACGTCAAGGTGCTGACCGATCGAACCACCACCATTCGCGCCTCGGTCAGCGACGTGCAGTTCGAGCTGCTCTTGGCGGTAGCGCTGGTGGTGATGGTGATTTACGTGTTCTTGCGCAATGTCCCGGCCACTATTATTCCCAGCGTCGCCGTACCGCTGTCGTTGATCGGTACCTTCGCCGCCATGTACTTTTTGGACTTTTCGATCAATAACCTGACGCTGATGGCGCTGACTATCGCCACCGGTTTTGTGGTCGATGACGCCATCGTGGTGATCGAGAACATTTCACGCTATATCGAAAAGGGCGAGAAACCGCTCGACGCCGCCTTAAAAGGCGCCGGCGAAATCGGCTTCACCATTATTTCACTGACCTTCTCGCTGGTAGCCGTGCTGATCCCCTTGCTGTTTATGGGCGATATCGTTGGCAGGTTGTTCCGTGAATTTGCCGTGACGCTGGCGGTGGCGATTTTGATTTCGGCGGTGGTTTCGCTGACGCTGACGCCGATGATGTGCGCACGCATGCTGAGCCACGAATCTTTGCGCAAGCAGAACCGTTTTTCCGCCGCTTCTGAGCGCTTCTTTGACCGGGTCATCGCCCGCTACGGCAAATGGCTGAAAACAGTGCTGAATCATCCCTGGTTGACGCTAGGCGTGGCGTTCAGCACGCTGGTGCTCACCGTCTTGCTTTACCTGCTGATCCCGAAAGGATTCTTCCCGGTACAGGACAACGGCATTATTCAGGGCACGCTGGAGGCGCCGCAGTCGGTGTCGTTCAGTAATATGGCCGAGCGCCAACAGCAGGTGGCGGCAGAAATCCTCAAGGATCCGGCGGTGGAGAGCCTGACGTCGTTTGTTGGCGTCGATGGCAGCAACGCCACGCTCAACAGCGGCCGGCTGCAAATCAACCTCAAACCCTTGAGCGAACGCAGCGACCGTATTCCGGCCATCATCACTCGTCTGCAGCAGTTGAGCACACAGTTTCCTGGCGTGAAGCTGTATCTGCAACCGGTACAGGATCTGACCATCGACACCCAGGTCAGCCGCACCCAGTACCAGTTTACCCTGCAGGCCATGTCGCTGGACGAGCTCAGCCTGTGGGTACCGCAGCTGATGGCGGAATTGAAACAGGCACCGCAGTTGGCGGACGTCACCAGTAACTGGCAGGATCAAGGACTGGTGGCCTACGTGAACGTCGATCGCGATTCGGCTTCCCGCCTCGGCATCAGCATGAGTGACGTGGATAACGCCCTGTACAACGCTTTCGGCCAGCGGTTGATCTCCACCATTTACACCCAGGCCAATCAGTACCGGGTGGTGCTGGAACATGACGTCAGCACCACGCCAGGGTTGGCGGCGCTGAGTGAGATCCGCCTGACCAGCAGCAACGGCACCATCGTGCCGCTGAACACCATTGCCAAAATCGAAGAGCGCTTCGGACCGCTATCGGTCAATCATCTCGATCAGTTCCCGGCGGCCACCATCTCCTTTAACGTGGCCGGCAATTATTCGCTTGGGGAAGCGGTCGACGCCATCACCCTGGCGGAAAAAAATCTCGATATGCCGAAAGATATCACCACCCAGTTCCAGGGCGCGACGCTGGCGTTCCAGGCGGCGTTGGGGGGGACCCTGTGGCTGATCCTGGCGGCGGTGGTAGCGATGTATATCGTGCTGGGCGTGCTGTATGAGAGCTTTATTCATCCGGTTACCATTCTTTCAACCTTGCCCACCGCCGGGGTCGGTGCCTTGCTGGCACTGATGATGGCCGGCAGCGAACTGGATGTGATCGCCATCATCGGCATCATCTTGCTGATCGGCATCGTGAAGAAAAACGCCATCATGATGATCGACTTCGCGCTGGCCGCCGAACGTGAGCAAGGTATGACGCCGTACGATGCGATTTATCAGGCCTGCCTGCTGCGTTTCCGGCCGATACTGATGACCACGCTGGCGGCGTTGCTGGGGGCACTGCCGCTGATGCTCAGCACCGGCGTCGGCGCGGAACTGCGACACCCGCTCGGGGTTTGCATGGTCGGCGGGCTGGTAATGAGCCAGATCCTGACGCTGTTCACCACCCCGGTGATCTACCTGCTGTTTGACAAGCTGGCGCGTAACACTCGCCGGCAGCCGGATGTGCAGGAGCTGCCGTGAAATTCTTCGCCCTGTTCATCTACCGACCGGTGGCCACCACGCTGCTGACGTTGGCAATTGCCATCAGCGGTGTGATTGGTTTTAGCCTGTTGCCAGTATCGCCGCTGCCACAGGTCGACTATCCGGTGATTTCGATCAGCGCTTCGTTGCCGGGTGCCGATCCGGAAACCATGGCCTCGTCGGTGGCTACGCCGCTGGAACGCGCTCTGGGCCGGATAGCCGGGGTCAATGAAATGACCTCGATGAGTTCACTCGGCAGCACCCGGGTCATTTTGCAGTTCGATCTCGACCGTGATATCAACGGCGCGGCCCGTGACGTGCAGGCGGCGATCAACGCGGCGCAAAGCCTGTTGCCCACCGGCATGCCGAGCCGCCCGAGCTACCGTAAGGTCAATCCGTCAGATGCGCCAATCATGATCCTGACACTGACCTCCGACACCTACAGCCAGGGCCAGCTTTACGACTTCGCCTCGACTCAGCTGGCGCAAAAAATCGCCCAGACCGAAGGAGTGGGCGACGTCTCGGTGGGCGGCAGTTCACTGCCTGCGGTGCGGGTCGAACTTAACCCAAGTGCGCTGTTCAATCAGGGGATATCGCTCGATGCGGTGCGCCAAACCATCAGTGATGCCAACGTACGCAGGCCGCAGGGTTCGGTAGACAATCAGCAGCAGCGCTGGCAGATCCAGGCCAACGATGAATTGAAAACCGCCGAGGCTTATCGCCCGCTGATTATCCACTACAACAACGGCGCGGCGGTGCGCCTGAGTGACGTGGCCGAGATCAAAGACTCGGTACAGGACGTACGCAACGCCGGGATGACCAACGCCAAACCGGCGATTATTCTGGCCATCAGCCGGGCGCCGGACGCCAACATCATCGAAACCGTCGATCGCATTCGCGCCGAATTGCCCGCCTTGCAAGACAACATCCCGGCGTCCATTCAGCTGAATATCGCGCAGGATCGCTCGCCAACCATCCGTGCTTCGCTGGCGGAAGTGGAACAGTCGCTGGTGATCGCCATTGGGCTGGTGATATTGGTGGTGTTCATCTTCCTGCGGTCCGGGCGCGCGACGCTGATCCCGGCGGTGGCAGTACCGGTGTCGCTGATCGGCTCTTTTGCCGCGATGTACCTGTGCGGCTTCAGCCTGAATAACCTGTCGCTGATGGCGCTGACCATCGCCACCGGCTTTGTGGTCGATGATGCCATCGTGGTGCTGGAAAATATTTCGCGCCACGTCGAAGCCGGCATGAAACCGCTGAACGCCGCGTTGCAGGGGGTTCGGGAGGTCGGCTTTACCGTGCTGTCGATGAGCGTGTCGCTGGTGGCGGTATTTATCCCGCTGCTGTTGATGGAAGGCCTGCCCGGCAGGCTGTTCCGCGAGTTTGCCGTCACTCTGTCAGTCTCGATCGGGCTGTCTTTGATTATCTCTCTGACGCTGACGCCGATGATGTGCGCCTACCTGCTGCGTCACCAGCCGCCGCGAGCGCAGCGGCGCATTCGTGGTTTCGGTAAAATGCTGCTGGCGCTGCAAAAAGGCTATGGACGCTCGCTGAGCTGGGTGCTTGGCCATTCACGCTGGGTATTGGCCTTATTTCTCGCCACCATCGCGCTCAATGTCTGGCTGTATATCAGCATTCCGAAAACCTTCTTCCCGGAGCAGGACACCGGCCGACTGATGGGCTTTATCCAGGCAGACCAGAGCATCTCCTTCCAGGCCATGCGCGTTAAGCTGGAAGATTTCATGAAGATCGTGCGTGAAGATCCTGATGTGGAAAACGTCACCGGTTTCACCGGCGGTTCACGCACCAACAGCGGATCGATGTTTATCTCGTTGAAACCGCTGTCGGTGCGCAGCGACGATGCACAGAAAGTGATCGCCCGGTTGCGTGCCCGGTTAGCGAAAGAACCGGGAGCCAGTCTGTTCCTGATGGCGGTGCAGGATATCCGCGTCGGCGGCCGGCAGGCTAACGCCAGTTACCAGTACACGCTGTTGGCGGACGATCTCGCCGCGCTGCGCGAATGGGAACCGAAAATCCGTATTGCGCTGGCTGCACTGCCAGAGCTGGCAGACGTCAACTCCGATCAGCAGGACAAAGGTTCAGAAATGGATCTGGTTTACGATCGCGAGACCATGGCCCGTTTGGGTATTTCAGTTTCCGATGCCAACAACCTGCTGAATAACGCCTTTGGCCAACGTCAGATTTCGACTATCTATCAACCGCTCAATCAGTACAAAGTGGTGATGGAAGTCGCTCCCCCATACACCCAGGACGTCAGCTCACTGGACAAAATGTTTGTGATCAACAAAGACGGCAAGGCAATCCCGCTGTCCTACTTTGCCAGTTGGCGCCCCGCCAATGCACCGCTGTCGGTCAATCATCAGGGTCTGTCGGCCGCGTCGACTATTTCGTTTAACCTGCCGGATGGCGGCAGCCTGTCGGACGCCACCTCCGCCGTAGAGCGAACCATGACGGCGCTCGGCGTGCCTTCCACCGTACGCGGCGCTTTTGCCGGGACCGCCCAGGTGTTCCAGGAAACGCTGAAATCTCAGTTGCTGCTGATCGCCGCCGCCATCGCTACTGTGTATATCGTGCTGGGCATTCTTTATGAAAGTTACATTCATCCGCTGACCATTCTGTCCACCCTGCCCTCCGCCGGGGTCGGTGCCCTGCTGGCGCTGGAGCTGTTCGGTGCGCCGTTCAGCCTGATAGCGTTGATAGGCATTATGCTGTTGATCGGTATCGTGAAGAAAAACGCCATCATGATGGTCGATTTTGCCCTCGACGCGCAGCGCAATGGCGGCATCAGCGCACATGACGCCATTTTCCAGGCGTGCCTGCTGCGATTCAGGCCAATCATGATGACCACCCTGGCGGCGCTGTTTGGCGCATTGCCGCTGGTGTTGACCCACGGCGACGGCGCCGAGCTGCGTCAACCGCTTGGCATCACCATCGCCGGCGGCCTGATCGTCAGCCAGCTGTTGACGCTGTACACCACCCCGGTGGTATACCTGTATTTTGACCGGCTGCAGATGAAATTCCGTCGCGGCAAGAAACTGGATCCATTGCCTCAATAATGGCCACCCGATGCTGATAAAACACACCGCCTCCGTACAATGGCAACTTTGGATCGTGGCGTTCGGCTTCTTTATGCAGACGCTCGACACCACTATCGTCAACACCGCCCTGCCGTCGATGGCCGTCAGCCTGGGGGAGAACCCGCTGCGCATGCAGTCGGTGATTGTCTCCTATGTGCTGACGGTGGCGGTGATGCTGCCTGCCAGCGGCTGGTTGGCGGATCGATTTGGGGTGCAGCGGGTGTTCTTCAGCGCCATCGTGTTGTTTACTCTGGGGTCCATTCTGTGCGCCCGTTCTGAGACGCTGAATGAGCTGATCGCCTCGCGCGTGATCCAGGGCATCGGCGGCGCCATGATGGTACCGGTGGGTCGCCTGACGGTGATGAAAATCGTCCCGCGCGAACAGTATATGGCCGCGATGACCTTCGTCACCCTGCCCGGCCAAATTGGCCCGTTAATGGGGCCGGCGTTGGGCGGTTTTCTGGTGCAGTACGCCAGTTGGCACTGGATTTTCCTGATCAATATCCCGGTGGGGATCGCCGGTGCCATCGCCACGTTGCTGCTGATGCCCAATTACCGCATGCAGACCCGTCGCTTCGACATCAGCGGCTTTATCATGCTGGCGATCGGCATGGCGACGCTGACGCTGGCGCTCGACGGCCACAAAGGGATGGGGCTCTCCTCTCCCGCCATCGCCGCGCTGGTGATTGCCGGCATCGCGGCACTGGCGGGTTACTGGTGGCATGCGCATGGCAACAGCCGCGCATTGTTCTCACTGCGGTTATTCAAAACCCAAACCTATAAAGTGGGGCTGACGGCCAGCCTGCTGGGCCGTATCGGCAGCGGCATGTTGCCCTTTATGACACCGCTGTTTATGCAGGTCGGCATGGGCTTCTCCCCGTTCCACGCCGGGCTGATGATGATCCCGATGATTATCGGCAGCATGGGAATGAAACGCATTGTGGTGCGGGTGGTTAACCGCTTCGGTTATCGTAACGTGCTGGTTGCCGCCACGCTGATGCTGGCGTTGATCAGCCTGAGTTTCCCGCTGGTGGCGATGCTGGGCTGGATCTGGCTGCTGCCGGTAGTACTGTTCTTCCAGGGCATGGTCAACTCATTGCGCTTCTCGGCCATGAACACCCTGACGCTGAAAGATCTGCCGGATCGACTGGCCAGCAGCGGCAACAGTCTGCTGTCGATGGTGATGCAGCTGTCGATGAGCCTCGGCGTCAGCATCGCCGGTATTCTGATCGGCAGCTTTGCCCATCATCAGGTGGTTACCGACAGCCCGGCCATCCATAGCGCATTTATTTACAGCTACTGTTGCATGGCGTTGATCATCGCGCTGCCCGCGCTGGCCTTCGCCCGCGTTCCGGCCGATACCGCCCCCAACCGTACGCTGACCAAAGAGCCGGGGACCGGCTCCACGAGGTTGCAATAATGAAAATAGGCATCACCGGCAAGCTGTTCATGGCCATTTTCGCCACCTGCATGTTGGTGCTCATTACCATGCATTGGGGCGTTCGCATCAGCTTCGAGCGCGGTTTTATCGACTACATCAAAAACAGCAACGAGCAGCGCATCAACATGCTGAGCGAAGCATTGGAAGAACAGTACAGTCGTCACGGTAACTGGGTTTTTCTGCGCAATAACGATCAGGTGATTTACCAGATCATGCGTTCGTTCGAACAAAACAGCGACAGCAGCCACAATTTGCCGCCCAAAGGCTGGCGCACCCAGTTTTGGGTGGTGGACAGCCAGTACAACCGGCTGGTGGGGCACTCCGGCCCGGTACCGAAGGAGGGTCCGCGTCATCCGATCCGCTACAACAATGAAATCGTCGGCTGGGTAATTACGACGCCCATAGAGAGGCTGACACGTAATACCGACATCAGTTTCGATCAGCAGCAAAGACGCACCAGTTGGATGATTGTCGCCCTGTCCACCCTGCTGGCAGCGGCGGTCACCTGGCTGATGTCGCGCGGGTTGCTGGCGCCGGTCAAACGGCTGGTAGCCGGTACCCACCGGCTGGCGGCTGGCGATTTCAGCACCCGCGTAGCCGTCAGCAGCCAGGATGAACTGGGCCGGCTGGCGCATGACTTCAACCAGCTCGCTACCTCATTGGAAAAAAATGAGCAGATGCGCCGCGCCGTGATGGCCGACGTCTCGCACGAGTTGCGCACCCCGCTGGCGGTGCTGCGCGGTGAGCTGGAGGCACTGCAGGACGGCGTACGTCAGCCTACGGCTGCCTCGCTGGGCTCCTTGCAGGCCGAAGTCTCCACCCTGACCAAACTGGTGGACGATCTGCATCAACTGTCGTTATCCGATCTCGGTGCGCTCGCCTACCGTAAATCGCAGGTTGATTGCGTGCATTTACTGCAAATCGCGGTAGCCAGCTTCCGCGAGCGTTTTCACGCCAAAGGGTTGGACATCGTGACCCAACTGCCAGAACAGGCACCGCTGTTTGGCGATCCGGACAGGCTTAACCAACTATTCAACAACCTGCTGGAAAACAGCCTGCGTTACACCGACGCCGGCGGCAAGCTGGAGATTGGCGCCCAGACGCAGCCAGGCCGCCTGCTGATTTACTGGCAGGATAGCGCACCGGGCGTCAATGACGATCAGTTGGCGCGCATTTTCGAACGTTTTTACCGTACCGAAGGTTCGCGTAACCGCGCCAGTGGCGGCTCCGGTCTGGGGTTGTCAATCTGTCAAAACATAGTGGAAGCACACAACGGGACGATCTACGCCCAGCACTCGCCTTTGGGCGGCGTGCGGATTACAGTAGAATTCGCCACCCCGGTAATGAATAAGGCGTCATGATGGAAACCCAGAATCAACCGTTGCAAATTATGATTGTTGAAGATGAGCCCAAGCTCGGCCAACTGCTGGTGGACTACCTGCAGGCGGCGGGATATGCCACGCGCTGGCTCACCAACGGCAGCGAGGTGGTCCCGGCGGTACATGAACATTCGCCGGCGCTGATCCTGTTGGATCTGATGCTGCCGGGCAGCGATGGGTTAACGGTATGCCGAGAATTGCGCCGTTTCACCGATATTCCGGTGGTGATGGTGACGGCAAAAATTGAAGAGATCGACCGCCTGCTGGGGCTGGAGATCGGTGCAGACGATTATATCTGCAAACCTTACAGCCCGCGTGAAGTGGTTGCGCGCGTAAAAACCATTTTGCGCCGCTGCTATCGCCCATTGGACAATATGCAGGAAGAAACGCAGCTTCACATTGACGAACCGCGCTTTCAGGCCAGCTATCAGGGGCAGATGCTGGATCTCACTCCGGCGGAGTTTCGCCTGTTGAAAACCCTGGCCAGCCAGCCGGGCAACGTGTTCTCGCGCGAGCAGCTGCTGAATAATCTGTATGACGACTACCGGGTGGTGACCGACCGTACCATCGACAGCCACATCAAAAACCTGCGGCGCAAACTGGAGCTGATCGACGGCGAGAAATCATTTATCCGCTCCGTGTACGGCGTCGGTTACCGCTGGGAGTCCGAACCTTGCCGCCTGGTGAACGGGCTTTAATCGGCTAGGTCCAGTCTTCTACCGTCAGGCCTGGCACCATGGCAAACGCCCGGTCGTTAGTCACTATTGTCGCTCCGCGGCTCTGCGCGTGGGCGGCAATAAGCTGATCCAGGGCCCCCATCACCCGCCCCTTTTGCGTCATTTCCGCCCGCAGCGTGCCATAGCAATGCGCGGCTTCACTGTCCCAGGCATATACCGTCACGGAATCAAGAAATGCCGCGACCGTCGCTTTCAGCGCAAGGTTCTGCCGCTTGGCTACGCCATAAAGCAGTTCCGCCTGCGTAATGCTGGAAATGCATACCGCAGAAGGCGGGATTTTTTCCATTAGGCTCAGCAAGCGGGGATGCCGACGGAACAGTTGGCTGACCGTATTGGTGTCAAACATATACATGCTTACTCTTCCCCGGCGAACGGATCGCGGGTGGCACTGCCCTGCTGACGTTCATCAGCCGCCAGAAAGTCATGCGGTACCTGCGTTTTTTCGATCATTTGCAGCAGCGGAGCCCAGCTGTCAGGTTTGGCCGGATATTTAGATAAAATCACGTTTCCCTCCCGATCGCGGCGGATATACACACGATCTGTATCAAATTCGAATTCCACGGGTAACCTCACCGCCTGATTTCTGCCGTTTTTAAACAGTTTCGCGACCCTTTCCATTTCCATCCCCCTTAACAGGCATAGGCCTAAGCATATGCCTGTTAAGGGGAGATGCCAATATGCGGCGCTTATTTTTTGACCGCAATAATGCAACGGCCTCACCCTAGCCTTCCCAGGTTGCGGTTGAAAGACTGCGTGCTCAAGAATGCGGCGGGCTGCGCAAAATTTCGGCATGACAATCCCCCGTTAGCTTCCCGTGCTACAGCAGTATCCGCTGGCCAAAACTCCCTGTCAGCGCAAAAAAATGGCGTTTTTTTTGCGCTACCCTTCTCAAGTCCGGTTTATTAGCCGCTCAATTTCAAGCCATTGGCTACACTTACATCACTAATCGGAACCCACAGGAGAAGAACCATGGCAATCGGTCACTATGAGCTGAAAAAAGCAAAGAATGGGCAATACCACTTCAACCTGAAAGCCAGCAATGGCGAAATCATTCTGGCCAGCGAGATGTACGCCAGCAAGGCCTCGGCGGAGAATGGCATTGCCTCGGTGCAAACCAATTCCCCCCACGAAGCACAATACGAACTGAAGCACAGCACCAGCAATCAGCCTTATTTCGTGCTGAAAGCCAAAAACCATCAGGTGATCGGCGTCAGTGAGATGTACAGCTCTGAAACTGCGGCAAAGAACGGTATTCAGTCGGTGATCAAAAACGGTCCGGCCACCGACGTGCGCGATCTGAGCGCGTGATGCATCTGTAAGGCGCGCGATGCCTGCCATCGCGCGTTTTTCTTATGACCAGGATCAATCTCCCTGTAATAAATCCGGTTACCTGCTGATTTCTCGCCGCGCTGCGGCTACAATTCCCCGCTTTTACTGCGCCATTTGGGGCGCGTTATACCCACTGGCTTTCATACAGCAGCTAGGCGGCAAGTTCGTGAGTCTCCGGGAGCTTGGTAGACCAAGTGACTGGGGTGAACGAATGCAGCCAACAACGCTGCGGTTAGAAAGACAGAGGTATACTGACCTGAAATCAGACCGAGACTCATTATGTTTACACCGGAACTCCTCTCCCCAGCCGGCACGCTGAAAAACATGCGTTACGCCTTTGCCTATGGCGCCGACGCGGTTTATGCAGGCCAGCCGCGTTACAGCCTGCGGGTACGTAACAATGAATTCAACCACGAGAATCTGGCACAGGGAATTAACGAAGCCCATGCGTTGGGAAAACGCTTCTACGTGGTAGTGAATATCGCCCCGCACAACGCCAAGCTGAAAACCTTCCTGCGCGATCTTAAACCCGTGATCGACATGGGTCCGGACGCGCTGATCATGTCCGATCCCGGCCTGATCATGATGGTACGTGAAGCCTTCCCGCAGATGGATATCCACCTGTCGGTGCAGGCAAACGCGGTAAACTGGGCGACGGTAAAATTCTGGCAACAAATGGGCCTGACGCGGGTGATCCTGTCGCGTGAACTGTCGCTGGAGGAGATCGCCGAAATCCGCACCCAGGTGTCGGAGATGGAACTGGAAATCTTCGTCCACGGTGCGCTGTGCATGGCCTACTCCGGCCGCTGCCTGCTGTCCGGCTATATCAACAAACGCGATCCTAATCAGGGCACCTGCACCAACGCCTGCCGCTGGCAGTACAAAGCGGAAGAAGGTAAAGAAGACGAGACCGGCAACATCGTGCATATGCATGAACCGATCCCGGTACAGACCGTCGAGCCGACGCTGGGCATCGGGGCCCCCACCGACAAGGTGTTCATGCTGTCCGAAGCGCAGAAACCGGGTGAATACATGAGCGCCTTTGAGGATGAACACGGCACTTACATCATGAACTCGAAGGATTTGCGCGCCATCCAGCACGTGGAACGCCTGACGCAGCTTGGTGTGCATTCGCTGAAGATTGAAGGCCGCACCAAATCCTTCTACTACTGCGCGCGTACCGCGCAGGTCTATCGTCGCGCTATCGATGACGCCGTCGCCGGCAAGCCTTTCGATCCCACTCTGTTGACCACGCTCGAAGGCCTGGCACATCGGGGTTACACCGAAGGCTTCCTGCGCCGTCACGTACATGAAGCGCAGCAAAACTACGATTACGGTTCATCGCTGTCTGAGCGCCAACAGTTTGTCGGCGAATTCACCGGGGTACGGCGTGACGGCTGGGCTGAAGTTGACGTGAAAAACAAATTCCTGCTCGGCGACAGCGTAGAAATGATGACCCCAGGAGGTAACGTCTTGTTTACCCTGGAGAGCATGCAAAATAAGAAAGGTGAAGCGATCGACGTGGCGCCGGGTAACGGCCATATCGTTTATTTGCCGATCCCGCAAGATATCGATCTCAATTACGCGTTGCTGATCCGAAATTTGCCGGATACCAATACTCCTGCGGCATAAAATGCAGGGAGTGATCCTTTAATGGCATTTTTTAGCAAATATTAGAATTGGATCACATCAATTACTCCACAGCTTGGTTAACATCAGGCTGCTTAAAACTAAGAACGAAAAAGATTTGCATAGCAATACTAGGAACCACCTCCTTAGCCAGTCCAATCTCCCTTGGACTGGCTTTTTCTTTGCTGTCGTGAAATAACCCTATCTAATATATCCATTAGCTTTCAATTCACTGACTTGCCTATTTTTCATTACGCCCTGTTGTCATGGCGATATAAAAATAAAGCTACAACGATTAATTAATGCATTAACAAAAACCACTAACTTGCCCACGGATATATCTTAATTTAAGTCAATCCTGCAGAAATAATCTCTGCCAGGTCAGGATTAATCAGAATTAACTGAATATTCTGATGGCCTGCCGCCGATGGGTAGTTTATCGTTGCCCTATAGTTTACAGCCGGGAGATATCGGGAATGCATTCACCAGCACCAGCGCTTCTTATCATTAACGGCAAAGGCGCCGGCAACGACGAGGTGCGCCTTGCAGTACAAAAGTTGCGAGATGAAGGCCAGCCTCTTCACGTTCGCGTAACCTGGGAACAGGGTGACGCAGCGCGTTACGCACGGGAAGCCTGCCAACTGGGTGTTAAAACGCTGATTGCCGGCGGTGGTGACGGCACCATCAACGAAGTGGCTGCGGCGCTAACGGCCTTGCCGGCGGCCGGGCGCCCGGTACTGGGTATTCTGCCGCTGGGCACCGCCAATGACTTTGCCATGGCCTGCAACATTCCTTTGATGCCGGAACAGGCATTGCGGTTGGCAGTAAAAGGCCGCGCGGTGCCGATAGACCTGGCGAAAGTGAACGATGAACGCTATTTCATCAATATGGCAACCGGCGGATTCGGCACACGCATCACCACCGAAACACCAGAAAAGCTGAAGGCGGCGCTGGGTGGCGTGTCCTACTTTATCCACGGTTTGTTGCGCATGGATACGCTCAAGGCCGACCGCTGCGAGATCCGCGGGCCGGATTTCCACTGGGCAGGCAATGCGTTGGTCATCGGCATCGGCAATGGCAAACAGGCCGGAGGTGGTCAGCAACTCTGCCCGGACGCGCTGATCAACGACGGCTTGCTGCAACTGCGCCTGTTGATCGCGGATGAACTTCTGCCGGCGCTGGTAGCCAGCCTGTTTAACGACGAAGAAAACAAAAACGTCATCAGCGCCGCACTGCCATGGTTGGAGATCAAGGCCCCGCACGAGATGACCTTTAACCTCGACGGTGAACCCCTGAAGGGCAAGCATTTTCGCATTGAAGTGTTGCCGCATGCCATTGAATGTCGCCTGCCGCCAAACTGCGGGCTGCTGGGTCAAGGCCCTACCCCCGAATAACCTTCTATGGCGCTCACCGGCAAGGCTGAGCGCCACTCGTCATAGCATCAGCCCCTTTATCCCAAATAATTTACCGCCTGTCGCCTGCACTTTATTCCGCATCGAAATGTGATCCTCTCCGGCAAATTCTTTAAATCATACTTGTATGGTAGTTAGTTCATGGCGTATTTTCCGTCCAATATGATGACCCGTGCGAACAGGATAAAGACGTTATGAAGATTGTTAACGCAGAGGTATTTGTGACCTGCCCAGGCAGGAATTTTGTCACGCTGAAGATCACTACCGACGAGGGCATTACCGGCATCGGTGACGCCACGCTTAATGGCCGTGAACTACCGGTGGCGTCCTATCTGAAAGATCATGTCTGTCCGCAGTTGATCGGACGGGATGCCCATCAGATCGAAGACATATGGCAGTTCTTCTATAAAGGCGCCTACTGGCGCCGCGGGCCTGTCACCATGTCCGCCATCTCTGCCGTAGACATGGCGCTGTGGGACATCAAGGGCAAGGCCGCCAATATGCCGCTGTACCAATTGCTCGGTGGCGCATCGCGTACCGGCGTCATGGTGTACTGCCACACCACCGGCCATTCCATCGACGAAGTGCTCGACGACTACGCCAAACATAAAGAGTTGGGCTTTAAAGCCATTCGTGCCCAATGCGGTGTGCCTGGCATGAAAACCACCTACGGCATGGCCAAAGGCAAAGGCCTGGCTTATGAACCCGCCACCAAAGGCAACTGGCCGGAAGAACAGCTGTGGTCAACGGAAAAATACCTCGATTTCACCCCCAAGCTGTTTGAAGCAGTACGTAACCGTTTTGGTTTCGACGAACACCTGCTGCACGACATGCACCACCGGCTGACCCCTATCGAAGCCGCCCGCTTCGGTAAAAGCATTGAACAATACCGCCTGTTCTGGATGGAGGATCCGACCCCGGCAGAAAATCAGGAATGCTTCCGTTTGATCCGCCAGCATACCGTGACCCCTATCGCCGTCGGCGAAGTCTTCAACAGTATTTGGGACTGCAAGCAACTGATCGAAGAACAGCTGATCGACTATATCCGTACCACCCTGACCCACGCCGGCGGCATTACCGGCATGCGCCGTATCGCCGACTTTGCCTCGCTGTATCAGGTACGTACCGGTTCACACGGGCCATCCGATTTATCCCCTATCTGCATGGCGGCGGCGCTGCACTTTGATCTGTGGGTCCCTAACTTCGGCGTACAAGAATACATGGGCTACTCCGAACAGATGCTCGAAGTATTCCCGCACAGCTGGAGCTTCAACGACGGCTACATGCATCCGGGCAACAAGCCGGGGCTGGGTATCGAGTTCGATGAAAAACTGGCGGCCCGTTATCCCTATGAACCGGCTTATCTGCCGGTCGCACGCCTGGAGGATGGCACCTTATGGAACTGGTAACAGAAGAACGCACCATGCACAGCGTGGTCATTGAAAAACCAGGCCAACTGGTTATCCAGCAACGCCCCATGCCACAGCCGGCAGCCAACGAAGTGCGGGTGAAGATAAAGTTCGCCGGTATTTGCGGCTCAGATGTGCATATCTACCATGGCCATAACCCTTTCGCTCGCTACCCGCGCGTCATCGGGCATGAGTTTTTTGGCGTCATTGACCAAGTGGGGAGCGATGTCGATCCACAACGCATCGGGGAACGCGTTGCGGTCGATCCGGTCGTCAGCTGCGGGCATTGCTACCCTTGCTCTATAGGCCGCCCTAACGTCTGCACCGAGCTGCAGGTAATTGGCGTGCACCGCGACGGGGGATTCAGCGACTACGCCTGCGCCCCGGCGCGCAATGCCTACCGCATCCCGGACAGCATCAGCGATCGCCATGCCGCCATGGTCGAACCTTTCACCATTGGCGCCAATATCACCGCCCACCTGCAACCCACCGCCGATGACATCGCACTGATCTTCGGCGCCGGGCCGATGGGGCTGACGGTGATCCAAACGCTGAAAGGGGTCTACGGCGTGAAGCAGGTGATCGTGACCGACCGCATCAATGAGCGCCTGGTGATGGCGCAGGAAAGCGGTGCCGACTGGACCTTCAATAACGCTGAAGGCTCGCTGCAAGCCGAGTTGGAGCGGCGCGGACTCCAGCCGACGCTGATCGTCGACGCCGCCTGCCATCCGGCCATTTTGCAGGAGGCGATTAACCTGGCATCACCGGCGGCGCGTATCGGCATCATGGGCTTCTCCGGCGAGGCCTGCCCCCTGACCCAGCAAAGCATCACCAGTAAGGAGCTGTCGATTTTCTCCTCACGCCTAAACAGCGGGCGCTTCCCGCAGGTCATCGATTGGATGGCCAGCGGCAAAATCGATCCGCAACGATTAATTACCCACTGCGTGTCGGCCAGCGAGGTTGAGCAGGCGATGCTGATGTTCGAACAAGACCAGCGCACCTGCTGCAAGGTGTTATTACAGTTCGATTAGCACCCGGCGTCGCCACCTTTGCAAAGAACTAAGCATCACAATGAAAACAACATAAGTGGAGTGCTTTATGTTTAAAAACCTGCGTTGGACCATCGTATTCCTGCTGTTTATGGTCTACATGATCAACTACCTCGACCGCGTTGCGCTGTCGATTACCGTGCCGATGATCGAGAAGGATCTGATGTTGAATGCCGAACAGTTCGGCATCATCTTCGGCAGCTTCTTCTTCGGTTACGCCATCTTCAACTTTGTCGGCGGGCTGGCGGTAGACAAGTTCGGCCCGACGCTGGTGCTCGGTGTCGCCGTTGGCCTGTGGTCGATTTTCTGCGGCATGACGGCATTAGCCACCGGTTTCTATTCCATGCTGATCCTGCGCGTGCTGTTCGGCATGGCGGAAGGGCCAATCTGCGCCTCGGCCAATAAGATGATCAACGGCTGGTTCCCGAAGAAACAGGCCGCAACCGCCATGGGGCTGCTCAGCGCCGGTTCACCTTTGGGTGGTGCCGTCGCCGGGCCAATCGTCGGCTATCTGGCACTGGCGTTCGGCTGGCGACCGGCGTTTATGATTATCTGCTCGATCGGTATCGTCTGGATGCTGGTGTGGTTCTTCGTGGTGGCGGATAATCCGGCGAAAAGCAAACGCGTCAGCGATGAGGAACTTGCGCTGGTCAACCGGATGAAACAGGAAACCCACAGCGCGGAAGAAGAGCTGAGCAACGCGGCACACGGGCTGGGTTACTACCTGAAACAGCCGATCATCCTGGTCACTGCGTTCGCTTTCTTCTGCTACAACTACATCCTGTTCTTCTTCCTCAGTTGGTTCCCTTCCTATCTGGTTCAGGCGCATAACCTGAACATCAAGGAAATGAGCCTCACCACCATGATCCCGTGGATTGTCGGCTTTGTCGGGCTGGCGCTCGGCGGCTATATCTCCGACAAGATTTTCAATATCACCGGCAAGCTATTGCTGTCGCGCAAGATCGTGCTGGTCACCAGCCTGCTGGCGGCGGCCATCTGCGTGGCCCTGGCGGGTACCGTCAGCAGCGTAGTACCGGCGGTGGTGCTGATGTCGGTGTCGATCTTCTTCCTGTACATCACCGGCGCCATTTACTGGGCGATTATTCAAGACGTGGTGCATAAGTCCCGGGTCGGCGGTGCCAGCGGCTTTATCCATTTGGTCGGCAGCGTTTCCGGCATCATTGGCCCTATCGTGACCGGCTACATTGTGCAAAACACCGGTAAGTTCGACAGCGCCTTTATGTTGGCAGGCGGCGTGGCTGCGCTGGGTGCAGTGCTGGTGCTGTTGGTGATCAAGGCACCGCGCAACACCGTACAGCCGCAAATCTCGAAATCTTAATGCTTCAGGGGCGGCCAAGGTCGCCCCGCTTTCCCCTTCTTCAGGAACGACAACATGACGCTTTCCAGCACCGCCGCGCTACCGGCGGCAATTGCAGCACCAGGCTACGATCGCCAACGGCTAAAACCCCGAATCGTACACCTCGGTTTTGGCGCATTTTTCCGGGCTCATCAGGCGATTTACGCCGAGCGTCTGGCAAAGGATTACGCCAGCGATTGGGGCTACGGCGTGATCAGCATGCACAACGGCCAGCAAAAAATCGCCGATATACAACGTCAGGACCTGTTATATACGGTGGCCGAAATGGACGACAGCGCCTGGCGAGGTCAGGTTGTCGGCATTATCAGGCAAGCGCTGCATCTGCAGGTCGACGGGCTGGAAGCCGTACTTGAAGCCATGGCGCAGCCGGAGGTCGCTATCGTTTCACTGACCATCAGCGAGAAAGGCTACTGTTATCATCCCGCCAGTGGCCAGTTGCTGGCTGAACATCCGGACATTCAGCATGATATCGCCCACCCGCAGCGGCCAAAGTCCGCTCCCGGTTTGCTGCTGGCGGCGCTACGGCTACGTCGTGAGCGTGGGCTGCCGGCATTCGCCGTGATGTCCTGCGACAACATGCCGGCCAATGGCCAGGTGACCCGCAACCTGCTCTGCCAACTGGCGCAGCGACAGGATGCGGAACTGGCGGCGTGGGTTCAACAGCATGTCGCTTTTCCCTCCACCATGGTCGACCGCATTGTTCCGGCGATGACGGCGGAAACGCTGCGGCAGATTGAAGGTTTACTGGGTGGTATCGTCGATCCGGTCGCTGTCGCCTGCGAGCCCTTTAGCCAATGGGTAATAGAAGATAACTTCCCACAGGGGCGTCCGGCGTGGGAAAAGGTCGGCGCCGAACTGGTCCACGACGTGCTGCCTTACGAAGAAATGAAGCTGCGGATGCTCAACGGCAGCCATTCTTTTCTGGCTTATCTGGGCTATTTGGCCGGCTATGCGCACATCAGCGACTGCATGCAGGATGCGCATTTTGTGCGTGCGGCGCGCCATCTGATGCTGGCGGAACAGGCGCCGACGCTGCAAGTCAGCGGTGTGGATCTGACGCAGTACGCCGAATCACTGCTGGCTCGCTATCGCAATGGTGCGCTGAAGCACCGCACCGGACAAATCGCCATGGACGGTACGCAAAAACTGCCACAGCGTTTGCTGGACGCCATCCGCTGGCACCTGGCACAAGGCAGCGATTTTAGCTGCCTGGCTTTAGGGGTGGCCGCCTGGATGCGCTACGTCGGCGGCCAGGACGAACAGGGTCAGGTTATCGAAATCAACGATCCCCTGCGTGAACGTCTTGCCGAACGGGTCGGCAACAGCCGCGAAGGCGCCGAACGGGTATTGGCGCTGCTGCAGCTTGAAACGGTGTTTGGGCGCGATCTGCCGGACAGCTTACGGTTCGTCAAGGTGGTGACCGATGCCTACCTTACGCTGCTGGCGCAGGGGGCTCGAGCCACCGTTGCCGCACTGCCCGTCATCGAAAACACATCGGAAGCACGATGATGGATGTCACTGTGCCGAAGCCCCTGGCCAGCGAATGGCATCATTGAGTTATCATATTAAGCGGGTGGATTAATCCGCCCGCCATCAAAGAATAATCTGCTAGTATGGTGGCACCCGAATCTCAGCCAGATTACCGATCTTCACCATGTCTGAAACCTACAGCCTTACCAACAACCTCCCGGTCAATCAGCAAATCTATCGGTTCCTGCGTAAGGATATCGTCGATTGCACCATTCCCCCCGGCACCTTGTTGTCTGAAAAAGAAATCTCCACCCGCTTTTGCGTTTCACGTCAGCCGGTGCGCGAGGCCTTTATCAAGCTGGCGGAAGCGGGACTGGTGCAGATCCTGCCGCAGCGCGGTACTTTCGTGATGAAGATTTCCGCCAAGCGGGTAGCCGACGGGCGCTTTATTCGTCAGGCAGTGGAATGCGCGATTGTTCGTCGTGTCGCAGAACGGATCACGGCGGAGCAGCTGATGACGCTGGAGCATAATTTGCATCGCCAGACGTTGGCGGCGCAAAATCGGCAAACCCGTGAGTTTTTGGCTCTGGACGACGAGTTCCACCAGTTGCTAACCCAGTTTGCCGACTGCCCGCTGGCCTGGGAAACCATCGAAACCATCAAGGCCACCATGGATCGGGTGCGCTTTCTCAGCCTGAGCGAGGTTTCGCCGCCGGAAAGCCTGATCCAACAGCATTACCGCATTTTTGAAGCGCTGAAAGCGCAAGATGCCGACGCTGCCGAGCGCGCCATTCATGAACACCTGCAAGAGATGATTTACTCCATTACCCCTATCTCCCTGCAAAATACCGAGTGGTTTGAAGTCGAATAATCAGCCACAAATCTTCCGTGGGGCGATCGTCCCCACGTATTTGGCCACGCAAATGGCAATTCCTCTCAATCGCATCTATTGTTTCTCCTTGCCGTCAGGATTTCATTACTATCGTTCTATCAGCTTCAATCACCGCTTTTTGCTACGCCGGTGGTCAGATACCTTAGGTTGCCGGTGTATGAAGAAGCTAAATCGGGAGTTAATCATGACTGATATTGCACAGTTGTTAGGAAAGGAAGCGGAAGACCTGTTGCAACACCGCTGTACTACCATCCCTGCTGAAAATCTCTACCTGCCGGGCGCCGACTTTGTTGACCGGATAATGATCGATAACAACCGCCCCAACACCGTGTTGCGTTCAATGCAAAGCCTGCTTAACCATGGCCGCCTGGCCGGCACCGGCTACCTGTCTATTCTGCCGGTCGATCAGGGCATTGAGCATTCTGCCGGCGCGTCTTTCGCCGCTAACCCGCTGTATTTTGATCCGAAAAATATCGTCGAACTGGCCATTGAGGCCGGTTGTAACTGCGTCGCCTCCACTTATGGCGTGCTGGCGTCAGTCTCGCGCCGCTACGCGCACAAAATTCCGTTCCTGGTCAAACTGAACCATAACGAAACCCTGAGCTACCCGACCCAATACGACCAGACGCTGTACGCCAGCGTTGAGCAAGCGTTCAACATGGGCGCGGTTGCGGTCGGCGCCACTATTTACTTTGGTTCCGAGCAGTCACGCCGCCAGATTGAAGAAATTTCCAGCGCCTTCGAGCGCGCGCACGAACTGGGTATGGTCACCGTGCTGTGGGCCTATCTGCGCAACCCGGCGTTCAACAAAGATGGCGTGGACTATCATTCCAGTGCCGATCTCACCGGCCAGGCCAACCACATTGCCGCCACCATCGGCGCAGATATCGTTAAGCAAAAAATGGCGGAAAACAACGGCGGCTACCGCGCGGTGAAATTCGGTTATACCGATGACCGCGTTTACAGCAAGCTGACTACCGACCACCCGATCGATTTGGTGCGTTACCAACTGGCCAACTGCTATATGGGCCGCGCCGGGTTGATTAACTCCGGCGGTGCCGCCGGTGAGAATGACCTGCAGGAATCGGTTCGCACCGCGGTCATCAACAAACGCGCGGGCGGCATGGGCCTGATTCTGGGGCGCAAGGCGTTCAAGAAATCGATGAAAGAAGGCGTGGCGTTGATCAATGCCGTTCAGGACACCTACCTGGACAAGAAAGTCACCATCGCCTGATCCCAAGCCACACCCAGTTCGTTTCTCCAGCCCGGTTCGCCGGGCTTTTTTGTCGCATTTTTCTGTCGATCCCCGCTCCCCTTTTCTGTTCCCCCCGCCGCTTAATGTTATTTTTCTTTCATTATTAACTTTCACAATAAAATATTTATCTTTCAAATTGTGATCTATTTAAAACAAATGAATCCATAAAGTGATTAGTGTAAGGCCCATGGCGACAGAGCCGCCGTTCGCTCCAGGCCATACCTTCCATCACAGGAGAATGATAATGATTGAGCTAATCACCCACGGAGCCGAATGGTTTATCGGCCTGTTTCAGAAAGGCGGTGAAGTGTTTGTCGGCATGGTGACGGGCATTTTACCTTTGTTAATCAGCCTGTTGGTCATTATGAACGCGCTGATCAAATTTGTAGGCCAGGAACGTATCGAACGCTTGGCGCAGCGCTGTGCGGGGAACCCGGTTTCTCGTTATCTGCTGCTGCCGCTGATCGGCACCTTTGTTTTTTGCAACCCGATGACCCTCAGCCTAGGGCGCTTTATGCCAGAGAAATACAAACCCAGCTATTACGCGGCAGCGTCCTACAGTTGCCACTCGATGAACGGTCTGTTCCCGCATATCAACCCCGGCGAACTCTTCGTTTATCTCGGCATTGCCAGCGGGTTGACCACCCTCGGCCTGCCACTGGGGCCGCTGGCGGTGAGCTATTTTCTGGTCGGGCTGTTCACCAACTTTTTCCGCGGCTGGATCACCGATCTCACCACCAGCCTGTTCGAACGCAAGATGGGGATCCGCCTGGATCGCCAGGTGCAACTTTAATTCGTGGAGTGCAGCATGAGTGCTTATATCCGTATTGAGAAAGGCGCCAGCGGCTGGGGTGGCCCATTAACGTTGCCGATCGAACCTGGCAAAAAAGTGGTGTACATCACTGCCGGTACCCGCCCATCGATCGTCGACCGGATTAGCGAACTGACCGGCTGGCCTGCCGTCGATGGCTTTAAAGAAGGCGAACCGCCAGCAGACGAAATTGGCGTCATGGTGATCGACTGCGGCGGTACCCTGCGCTGCGGTCTGTACCCGAAGCGCCGTATTCCGACGGTCAACATTCACGCTACCGGCCAATCCGGCCCGTTGGCGAAGTTTATCCTCGAGGATATTTACGTCTCCGGCGTGCGTGATAGCAACATCAGCCGGGTGGAAGCAGCTACCGATCAGATCCCGACAGCCACGTCGCAACCCAAGGGACGGGATTACGACACCAGCAAAAAAATCACCGAGCAGAGCGACGGCCTGTTGGCCAAAGTGGGTATGGGCATGGGATCGGTGGTGGCGGTGTTTTTCCAGGCCGGGCGCGACACCATCGACACGGTGCTGAAGACCATACTGCCGTTTATGGCGTTCGTCTCGGCGCTGATCGGCATCATCATGGCTTCCGGCCTCGGGGATTTTATCGCCCATGGCCTGACGCCATTGGCCAACAGCCCGATTGGGTTGGTGACGCTGGCGCTGATCTGCTCCTTCCCACTGCTGTCGCCGTTCCTCGGCCCTGGTGCAGTGATCGCTCAGGTGATCGGCGTATTGGTCGGGGTGCAGATAGGCCTCGGCCATATTCCGCCGCAGCTGGCGCTGCCCGCGCTGTTCGCGATTAACGCGCAGGCCGCCTGTGACTTTATTCCCGTCGGCCTGTCGCTGGCGGAGGCCAAGCAGGACACGGTTAGGGTCGGCGTTCCTTCGGTATTGGTCGGACGTTTCCTGACCGGCGCACCGACGGTACTGATCGCCTGGGCCGCATCCGCCTTCATCTACCAATAACTTCGTTTGCCAGGGAGCCGTTATGAATACCATTTTCCAGACCACCATCACCCAGATTGGCGACTGCGCCCGCGAGGCGCTGCAAGATGACATGTTGATCACCTTCCGTGAAGGCGCACCGGCAGACATCGAAGAATTCTGTTTCATCCACCAGCACGGCAACACCTCCGGTGAATTGCAGGCCGGGGGGTGGATGGAGCTGGCAGAGCAACGTTATCCAATCACCGCCGTCGGCGACGTCGCCACTCAAAACCTGCGTGAATTGGGTCACCTCACCGTACGTTTCGACGGCGAGCCGCAGGCCGAATTCCCCGGTTCGATCCACGTATCCGGCACCACGCCGGCGGATATCCCGCTGGGCAGCACGCTGAAATTTATCGCATAAGGAGTAAACCATGTCTGAAGTAGCTGTAGTGATTGGCGGTGGCCAAACGTTGGGTGCATTTCTGTGCCAGGGTCTGGCGCAGGCGGGCTATCGCGTGGCGGTCGCCGATTTAAACGCGGATAACGCCCGGCAGGTAGCACAACAGATTAACGACCAATACGGCGCGGGCAGCGCGCGTGGTTTCCAGGCCGACGCCACCGACGAACAAAGCGTGATTGCGCTGGCGGCAGCGGTTGACGATGAATTCGGCCCGGCCAACCTGCTGGTGTACAGCGCCGGTATCGCCAAGGCGGCACCGATCACCGATTTCCCGCTGGGGGATTTCGACCGCTCGCTGCAGGTCAATCTGGTGGGCTATTTTCTCTGTGCCCGCGAGTTTTCTCGCCTGATGATCCGCGACGGCATTGCCGGACGCATCATTCAGATCAACTCTAAATCCGGCAAGGTCGGCAGCAAGCACAACTCCGGCTACAGCGCCGCCAAGTTCGGCGGCGTGGGGCTGACACAGTCGTTGGCGCTCGATCTGGCGGAATACGGCATTACCGTGCATTCCTTAATGCTGGGCAACCTGTTGAAGTCGCCGATGTTCCAGTCGCTGCTGCCGCAGTACGCACAAAAACTGGGGATCGCGCCGGATCAGGTTGAAAAGTATTACACCGACAAGGTGCCGCTGAAACGCGGATGTGACTATCAGGACGTGCTCAATACCCTGCTGTTTTACGCCAGCGATAAGGCTTCTTACTGCACCGGCCAGTCGATCAACATTACCGGCGGTCAGGTGATGTTCTGATCTTGTCAACGCTCCCTCTCCTTCTGGAGAGGGAAAACAAACAGGAGGCTATATGACTCAGGCATTGATCACCTTCGCAGTGCTGGCCTGGCTACTGCAAATCGCCCTCGGCTGGTGGCAGATCCAACGTTTCAACCGTGCCTTCGACGGCCTGTGCCGACTGGGTGCCGTCGGTGTCGGGCGTTCCGGCGGACGCTTTCAACCCCGGGTGGTGCTGGCGCTGGCCTTTGATTCCGAGCGGCGGGTTTGCGGCAGCATGTTAATGCGCGGCCTGACCATCTTTGCCCAACCGAAACCTATCGCCAGGCTGCACGGCCTGCATCAGCGCGATCTTCGCCCGGATGTGATCTTCCCCGAGGATCCCGCATGCCAGACTGCACTATCGTTAGCGATTGCCCCTAAATCATGATATTTTCACATTAAAAGACATTACCTTTCATATTGAATTGTTAGCCGAAGGGAAATGCGCAACCCTTGTGAACAGGACGGGCTATGAAACCAAAGCAGCGGCAGGCCGCTATCCTTGAATATCTGCAGCGGCATGGCAAAACGGCAGTGGATGCCCTGGCAGCGCACTTTGCCACCACCGGCACCACCATCCGCAAGGATCTCACCCTGCTGGAAGAGGAAGGTGAAGTGATCCGCACTTATGGCGGCGTGGTGCTCAGCCGCGACGATGGCGATCAGCCTATCGACCGCAAAACCCATATCAATACCGAAAAGAAACGCCAGATCGCCTATGCCGCCATCGGGCTTATCAACGACGGCGACTCGCTGATTTTCGACGCCGGCAGCACCGTGCTGCAAATGGTACCGCATCTGGCGCAGTTCAATAACATCACCGTCATGACCAATAGCCTGCACATCGTCAATGCGCTGGTGGAGCTGGATAACGACCAAACCATCCTGATGCCCGGCGGCACCTATCGCAAAAAGTCGGCGTCCTTTCACGGCAGCCTGGCGGAATCGGCTTTCCAGCAGTTCAGCTTCGACAAACTGTTTATCGGGGCGGACGGCGTGGACCTTAATGCCGGTGTCACCACCTTTAACGAAGTGCACAACGTCAGCAAGGCGATGTGCGAAGCCGCCAGCCGCATTATCCTGCTGGTGGACTCGTCAAAGTTCGGCCGCAAAAGCCCGAACGTGGTCTGCGACCTGAGCGCCGTGGATACCCTGATCACCGATAAAAACATCAATCCGGATTACCTCGCCGCATTGCAGGCGAAAGGGATCAATATCATTCTGGTAGGAGATTTTGATGAGTAACGCCGCTGCCCTGCTGGCCTTTGCCCGCGAAACGCTGGAGATTGAGCTGACTGAAGCACAACGCCTGCTGGCGCGACTGGACGATAATTTCGTCTGCGCCTGCGAACTGCTGCTGAACTGCCGGGGCAAGGCGGTGATTTCCGGCATCGGCAAGTCCGGCCACATCGGTAAAAAAATTGCCGCCTCGCTGGCCAGTACCGGCACTCCGTCGTTCTTCGTGCACCCGGCAGAAGCACTGCATGGCGATCTCGGCATGATTGGCGCCGACGACGTGGTGGTGTTTATCTCTTATTCCGGCCGCGCCAAAGAGCTGGATTTAATCCTGCCGTTGCTGGCGGAAAATAACATCCCGGTGATTGCCATCACCGGCGGCAAAGAGTCACCTCTGGCGTTGGCTGCGGCCTGCATGCTGGACATCAGCGTCGAACGCGAGGCTTGCCCGATGGGTTTGGCGCCGACCTCCAGCGCGGTCAATACGCTGATGATGGGCGACGCATTGGCAATGGCTTTAATGCGCCAGCGCGGTTTCAACGCCGAGGACTTTGCCCGTTCACATCCGGGCGGCAGCCTGGGTGCGCGCTTGCTCAACCGGGTGCATCATCTGATGCGCACCGGCGATCGTCTGCCGAAAGTCAGTGAAAGCGCCAACGTGATGGAAGCCATGCTCGAACTGAGCCGCACCGGGCTGGGGTTAGTCGCGGTGTGCGACGCACAGCAGAAAGTGGTGGGGGTATTTACCGATGGCGACCTGCGCCGCTGGCTGGTAAAAGGCAATAGCCTGCAGGATGCGTTGAGCCCGGCCATTACCCGCCCTGGCTATCGCTTGCCGGAGCAGTGGCGCGCAGGGGAAGCCCTGGAAGCTTTGCACGAACAGCATATCAGTGCCGCACCAGTGGTCAATCTGGACGGCGTGCTGGTCGGCGCGATCAACCTGCACGATTTGCATCAGGCCGGGATCGGCTAAGTAAACTGAAGAAACCCGCAGCAATGCGGGTTCCTCCTTGCCTATTCATCTCGGGTATCAATTCGGTACAGCCTCGACGATCGACAAATAACAACCGGTATCGATAATCCGGTTCAGCTTCAGGTCGGCGCTGGCCAACAGCGCCTTCAGTTCTTCTTCGGTGCGCACCTGCCCACCGTCAAAACTGCCCATCAGAACCAAATCAAGCTCCCGGCAGCTGTCCCAGGCGGTGTTATTCGGCACTATTACAGGTTCAATAAGCAATAGCTTCGATTGCGGGTGCATCGCATTACGACAGGTGCGTAATATGCGACTGGCCGGCTCATCGGCCCAGTCCATGACGATAAATTTCAACAGATAAAAGTCTGCCGTCGGACAGGCTTCAAAGAAACTGCCCGCGCAGGTTTCCCAACGCGAATCATCACCCAATTCACCAAGGCGGTTTCTTGGCAATACCTGCGGTTGGTCAAAAAGAATGCCTTTAACCGTCGGGTTGGCGCGCAATACGCTCAGCAGCAATCCGCCAAATCCCCCGGCGATATCTACCACCGTAGAATGCTCGGGGAATTTATAACTGCGCATCAAAATTTTATTTTCCAACGCCGACATCGATGCCATGCCGATATGGAAATCATTTTCCGCGTCAGGAATATCCTCTTGCGACCAATAATCATAGAATGGCATGCCGAATATTTGTTTAAATACCGGTTCGCCGCGTAACGTTGCCGCCAATTTTCCCAACGGACGCCACATTGTTTCATCCGTCAGCATCATTACACCGCCACGCAGTGAATCCGGCAAGTCTGAACGTAAATATTGCGCTACCGGGTTAAGCGAGAAACGTCCGTCTTCGGAAACGGAAAAAATATTGCGCGATGCCAGAATACTCAAGACCCGATGCAGCATTCTGCTATTTACTTCCAGCTTCCTTGCCAGCTCCTGGGCCGTTTTGGGGCCGTCGATCAGATGATCGGCCACGCACAGCTCAGCCGCAGCCCGCAAGGCGGCCTGCACGGTGAATCCCATCGTTTGATCCAACAAATACAAAGAGGCTTTTTCATCTTCAGAAAGAGTGACGTGATTAGTTGCCATGATCATAATGCTCCGTTTGGATATTTAACCTCAGACACCATTGCAAAATTAACAATGATTATTTATTTCGTGTGAAATAAATTCGCCAAACAAGATCATAGACACTAAATAAAATAAAACCATAAATCCAACAAGGTTATCAGGCAAAAATAACTATAAATCATGCAACCAATTAAATGGCAAAGGAATATATATAACAGGAAAAACAAAATGATAAAGCATAGATACAATTAGATAATTAATTCATGATGAAGCAATATATTCCTCGCTAGGATTTATTTTATATAAATTTCATTTCAACAATAGACACATACCTTAAAAATTCGGCTGAATGCAGATGCCTTCAGCCGAAAAATGATTATTTCCAGTCGGGATTATTCTCAAACTGTTGTTTCAGCAACGCCTTCATATCGTCGTTCGGTTTACCCAGCCATTGGTATTTGGCGTATTTCTTCGGATGGTCAACCGCTTCCGGCTTATCCGCCACCTCAACGCGCACGGCCCAGGCCTGTGATTTGTCTTCCTTAAACGCCACTATCATAAAGTTGTTGGCGCAGTCATGCGGCTTGCACAGATTGCCCACCAGATAGTTCTGCCCTTTCCAGCTCAGGCTCTGCGCCGGCGTGGAGGTTCCCATCCCCTTGCGCGCCCAACCCGGCAAGCGAGCCTGACCTTTGACCATATTTTGCCAACTGGTCTGGTAACCCGGCTGCTGGATCACGTCCGAGGTGGTGACGATCTGCTGAGCGAAACCACCCACGCTGAAGCTGAGTAACGCGCCGAAGATGGCGCCGCGAAGTGCGTTTTGTCCTGTCATGGCCTTCTCCCTAGAAAAAATTCGGTTGCACCCGGCCCAAGCCGGGTCTGGATCTAGTCAGACCACAAGGGTAGCAAAAAGTTGACTTACCACCAGGCATGAAAATGATGTACCGGCCCAATACCGTGCCCCACTTCCAGGGTATCCGCCTGCAGCAGGGCCTGTTGCAAATAGTCCTTGGCGGCAGCGACCGTTCCGGCCCAGTCGTCGTGACGCGGTCGCAGCGCCGCCAGGGCGGCAGACAGCGTACAGCCGGTGCCGTGAGTATGTCGGGTCGCCACGCGCGGCGCGGTAAAGCGCAGCTCCTGCTCGGCCGTAAACAGCCAATCCGGACTTTCGCTTTCGCTAAGGTGACCCCCTTTCATCAACACCGCCTGACACCCCATCGCCAGGAGCGCCCGGCCCTGCTCGCGCATCTGGCGCTCATTTTCCGCCGGGGCGCACGCCAGCAGCACCGCCGCCTCCGGCAGGTTCGGCGTGATGATCGACACCAGCGGCAACAGTTCACGACGGATCGAATCCACCGCCTCCGGCGCCAGCAGCGGATCGCCGCTTTTTGCCAGCATCACGGTATCCAGTACCACAAACGACGGCTGATAATGGCGCAAACGCTCCGCCACCGCCTGCACAATATCGGCGTTGGCCAACATGCCAATCTTGGTGCTGTCGATGCGCAGGTCGCTGAAGACGGAATCCAGCTGAGCGGCGACAAAGGCCGGATCTATGTTGTAGACCGACTGCACACCACGGGTGTTTTGCGCCACCAGCGCGGTAATCACCGAGGCACCATAGGCCCCCAACGCAGAAAAAGCTTTTAGATCGGCCTGAATGCCGGCGCCGCCGCTCGGATCGGTCCCGGCAATTGTCAGTGCGTTAATGCGTTTCATTGCAGTTCCTCCGGGCGCAGTTGATACAGTGCGTCGAGGAACGCTGGGGTGAAACTGCCCGGCCCGGCGGCACGGCGCGTGGCCCGTTCACCGCAAAGCGACATCACCCGGCAGGCGGTCGCCACGTTATCGAGCCGATCGCCCGGTAAACTGCAAAATGCCGCCACCACCGCAGAAAGTGCACAACCGGTACCGACCACCCGCGTCATCAGCACATCGCCGCCGGTAACCGCCCAGTCACGCTGGCCATCGGTGATGTAATCAACAACGCCGGTTACTGCCACTACCGCACCGCTGCTGCGTGCCAATTCGCGCGCCGCCGGCAATGCCGCCAGCGAGTCGTCTGCACTGTCTACGCCACGTCCGTTAGCCTGCAGACCACTCAGCGCCATGATTTCAGAAGCGTTACCGCGGATCGCCGCCGGCTTCTCACCCAACAAGCGATGGGCAAACGCGGTGCGATAGACCAACCCGCCGACCGCTACCGGATCCAGCGTCCAGGGGGTTTGTGCCACGTTGGCAGCTTCCACCGCGGCTAACATGGATTCAGCGCGTGATGCATTGAGGGTACCAACGTTGATCAGCACCGCATCCGCCAGTCGGCTGAACTGCGCCGCTTCGGTCGGTTCCACCACCATCGCCGGCGAAGCGCCGAGCGCCAACAGGACGTTAGCCGTCAGTTCCTGCACCACTTCGTTGGTCAGGCAATGGATCAGGGGCGATTGGCGTTTAAATTGAGTCAAACAGGCCGCGGCGCGGGCGCCGGGGAAAACATCAGGTCGAGCGAACATATTCCTCCCAACCGGCGTTCAAGAAGGCGGGTACCGGTTGGGGCACCGAGACTTCCCTACGCTGGCATAATCCAGATCAGGTAATACGGGTAAAATCTCAGCCACCGCACATCGCGCAGGGCACCCCGAGTCAAGACGGCCATTATTGGGGTTGCCGCCGGTGAGGTCAATCGCGCTATAGTGTCAAAAAATAAAAAGGAGGCGCCATGCAGATAAGAAAATACCAAGAGGCCGATCGCCCCTTCCTGCGCACCCTGTATCTGGCTTCGCGCAAAGCGGCATTTCCGTGGCGCGATACCGAAGATTACCGGCTGGAGGATTTCGATCGCTCAACGCTGGGCGAAGATATTTGGGTGGCGGAAGATCAGGGGAAGCGGCTGGGATTTGTGTCGATTTATCGCCAGGACAACTTTATTCACAACCTGTATGTCGATCCGCATCTGCCGCCGCTCGGCGTCGGCAGCGCACTGTTACAAGCGGCGGAACAGACCTTTACCGCCACCGGTTCGCTGAAATGCCTGGTGAAAAATGAGAAGGCGCTGGCGTTCTACCACAAGCATGGTTGGCGAATCATCACTACCGGCAATGACGGCGGGGAAGAATATTACCTGCTGCACTCCCCGGCAAAATAAAATAAGGGCACAGCGCAAACCGTGCCCGTTCATTAAAGCCCCCGGCTCAGGCGACAGAAGCTGCCGGGGTCAGTTTTGCACGTGCGCGGATATTTCTGACCAACAGCCCCGACACTATGATCCCGGCACAGGCAAACATACCCATCAGCCCGAAAACAATCTTGTAACCGGTCAGTCCTGGGAAGGCATCGAGAATATGACCGTACAGGCTAAAACAGAACATCGCCGGGGCATAACCGATAAAGCTGCCCAGCGCCATAGCCGCACCGGTATGTTCTTCGTCAATGCCGGCCTCACCGATGGGGGCAAAGAACACCGCTCTTTGGGTAAAGACCACTGCACCAAATCCCAGCGTACAGGCCATGCCCAAGTAAACCGGCATTTGTTCATGCGGTAACAGGATCAATAGCGCCAGCGCAATGGCGCTGATAATAAAGGTATAGAATAAATACTTGCTGGGAGACTTTAATACTTTATCGGCAATGAGACCACCAATCGGTCCACCCACCATTTTTAAGCAGTATTGATTAATGATCCCGTAAGCACCCACCAGTGCAATCGGCAGCGCATAGACATGACTCAGGAAAGGAATAAAGAACGTCAATCCGCAATACACCGCGTAAACACAGAAAACGCTGAAGGCAATCAGCCATACCGTTTTGTTTTTCAATACGCTGCCCATGCCAGGCTTTTTATTAACGAGGGGTTGTTCTTTAGCGGGTAACTTTTCCTCTGGGCTTTCTTTCATCACCAACAGAATAATAACCCCTACGCAAATAGCGATGGCCGAATAAAACAATATGCCGACTTTAAAACCCAGGTAGCCGCTACCAAATGCGGTAAACAGCGCCAGCGCAGAAAAGGCCACCACCGTGTCGACAACCCCGCGCCCGGTTTCAAAAAAGCCGAACAACCGCCCCTGCTGAGTATTATCCCCCAGCATACTCACCGATTTGAGCAGCACCGGCCAATTCAGCATGTCACAGGTCACGCCGAACAGCGCCCAGACGAACAGTATGCCCCAGTACCCCGGCATGCTGGACAGGTAGATGCCAAGCAAGCCAGTAGCAATCAGCGAAAACGACATGGTAAAACGTCGCGGCAGACGATCGGAAAAATAGATTGATAAGAAGAAGCCAATGGTCGTCACAATCGAGTTAACCGACATGGCATTGCCTATTTCGCCGTTACTCAAGTGAAAATATTGTTGCATCGGAACATAAAAAGCATCTTTAAGGGAAGGCAATTTATAGATTGTCCCTCCACATAAAACCAACAAGCTAAATAATGCCCATCTTTTTTTAGTTAACATAGTCCCCTCACAGCCAATAATTAATAAGCGGTGTTGTTTACCCGATAATGAGGCGAGCGTTGATCGCTCATCAGCGAGAATATGTGATTTATAGATTTATTTTTATATCATGCCGGATTTAGCAGTTCCTGAGCTTGCTGCGTTAAACTGTCAATGATGGTGCGAACATAGTGAATTTGATTTAAAGCATCTTGAGTTTCTTTCTTTAATCGCGCTTCCAACCCTTGCTCCGGTAACGCTGTTTCACTCATTTCTCGCCATGGAATGGGAGGATTATTCCCTTCGTCGCTGAAACGAAACGGCGGTGCGTAATAATCCACCTCTTCTTCCAGCCCGTAGGCGGTGACCTGCGGTTGATCTTCACCCAGACAGATCAGCCCCAATAACAGTTCTCGGAATGGCAGATCTCCCTGTCCGGAAATACAGGCACGATGCCCCATCCCCTTGTTCTCTCGCACAATAATTGCGTCCTTGATGTGCACCTGAGTGATTTCCCCACTCATTGCCGCCAGTGCCGGCAGCGGCTCTTCATTGGCGTTAATCATGTTGGCGAAATCAAACAGCAGGGAAAGCTGAGGGAAATCTGCCGCCCGGACCAGGCCGACCAATTCATGGCTCTTGAGATCTTCATGCTGTTCCAGAGTAAAACTCAGACCGCTGTGTTGATAACGCTGTTTGATGTACTGAATATCCGCACCGATACGCGCCAACACCTCTTGCAAAGGGCCCTGATAGCGCGGATAAAAACGCACTGAGCTGGCCCCACATTTCAGCGCGATATTCACCGCCTGATCGATAGTTTGCGAGTCGGAGGCGCTGGTTTCGATATGAATATCCAATCCATAGCGCCGAGCCTGTTCGCCAAACCGGCGCAGCCGGGCATCATCAGCATAGCAAAGCGCCTGACTTTCCCCATCCAGCACATGCACCTTCACCCCTCGCAACCGCTGCTGATGGGCGATGCTCAGCAAATCCTCTGGCAGGATCTTCTCCATACGCATATTGAGATGAAAGGCGTAAGCATGCAGGTAAAGGGGCAAGTTATGCGCCCGTAGAAGGACTTTCTCCGCCGTTAAGCGATCCATGATATTCACCTATAAGTTAATAAAGAAATCTACCGACTCGAAGCGCCAGTGCTCGATATCCACCTGCACGATACGGCGTTCGGCATCGGCACGATGCTTTTCGACCAAAATCGCAGGCGTGCTGGCGTTTCCGCCCATCACCTTGCAGGCCTCTCCGGATAACCGGGTGGGTTTAAAGGCCAGATGACGGGTTCGCGTGGAAGTGCCATAAGCCTGTTCCCAGACCTCGGCAAACGAGTTCTCACCCAGGCGTTCGATAAAACCGGGTGCCACTCGCGGGCTGATAAAGGTTTCGTGATAAAACACGATGTGATTATCCAGCGCACCCCAACCAGAAATCTTGTAGATCTCGCTCGCCGCGTCGACCTGCAATAACTCTTTGATAAACCCCGGAGCTGCCAATACGCACTCTTTGGTCATATAGTCCCAGGAGGGACAACGCCCCTGCTCGATAGCCGCCTGTTTGAAACTGGTGGAGGAATTGGGGTTGTAGTTAAAACGCGGCAGTGCCGCAAACCAACCCCGTCGATCCTTGCGGAAGATCCTCGATTCGCTTTCCAGGAACAACAGCGCCTGACGTAACGTCATGCGTTTGATGTTCAGTAATTCTCCCAGTTCTCGCTCCGAAGGAAGCTTGTCACCGGGGGCGATTGCCCCCTGGCTCAGCCAGTCATTCAACCTGGCCTTTGCCAATTCAACGGTTGAGCTGTTTTCCATATCCATACCCAATTGGTTTAAACCAGATTGCACAACAGTATCGCGGTGAATTATGACAAACAATGGGGGTATTGGATTTTATGTGTGACTTCGGTCCCAGAACAGAAGGGATCTTGGCAACCTTGGGCAAGATCCCCCTCCGGTCCTCTCTTACTGCGGATTAAGCAAGGGGCCAGGCAGAATCAAAAACGCCGTCATTTTCCCAATGCCGTCGGCATCGCACGCAGCGTCAGGCCCCAGAACACCAGGGCAATAAAGCTGACGCCCGCCCCCAGCCAGCACACCCCCTGCCAACCAGCCAGGGCGAATACGTGAGTGCTGGCAAAAGCGCCGAGCCCACTGCCAATGGCATAGAACAGCATGTAGACGCCCACTAACCGGCTATGCGCCTGCGGATGTGCGCTGAAAATCAGGCTCTGATTCAACACATGAATGGCTTGGCCTGCCAAATCGAGCAATACAATGCCGATAATCAACCACCCCAGGCCATAACCCAGCATGCCGAGCGGCAGCCAGGCCAGCACCAACAGCAGCAGGCAGATACCGCTCGCCACCTGCGCCAAGCCGCGGTCCGCCAGGTGCCCTGCTCTTACCGCCGCCAGCGCCCCCACTGCGCCCACCAGGCCAAAGGCGCCAATCACCGAATGCGAAAAGTTGAACGGTGCCTGACTCAGCGGCAGCACCAATGCACTCCAGAAGATGCTGAATGCCGCAAACATCAACAGCGCCAGCATGCCGCGAATTTGCAACGTGCGATCGCGCAGCAACAGCGTCAGCATCGAACGCAGCAAGGCGGTGTAGCTAAGCGCTGAAGGCGGCGTGCTCGGCGCAGGCAGCAAACGTGCCAGAATCGGCAGCAAGACCAGCGTCACTCCGGCGGAAAAAAAATACACCGTGCGCCAACCTCCTGCGTCTGCCAACGCGCCGGACAGGGTTCTCGCCAATAGCAGACCCAGCACCACACCGCCCTGCGCCGCCCCCACGACCCGCCCGCGCTCATGAGGTGCCGCCAGCGTGGCAGCAAAAGCGATGAATCCTTGCGTCATGGCGGTGCCCAATAATCCCACCAGCAACATGCCGATCAGCATAAGCAGGCTGCTGTTTGCCCAACCGACCATGCACAATGCGGCAATCAACAACAGTTGCTGTACCGCTAACAGCCGATGGCGATTAATGCGATCCCCCAGCGGGACCACCAATACCAGCGCCAACGCGCAACCAAGCTGGGTGGCGGTGATCACCATACCCACCGACGCCACGCTGATAGTAAATTCCTGGGCTATGGCATCCAACAACGGCTGGGCGTAATAGACATTAGCCACGCTAAAAGCGCTGGCGCCTGCCAGCAACAACACCAGCGAAGCCGGCAGCCGGCTCAGTCCCCTCGCCTGAGATACGCAGATCGGATCCAGCGTTTTGTCACTCATCGTTTTCTCCAAAGTGGTTTCATTATTAAACCCAATGGACATTACGCGCAGAGGTTTTATAATGCAACCAGATAGTGTGGCAGGAGGGATAACGTGAAACGTAAAAGCCTGGAAGATGCGCCGTGCCCGGTGGCACGCACTTTGGATGTGATTGGCGACTGGTGGTCACTGTTGATTGTGCGCGACGCTTTCGACGGCGTGCGCCGCTTCAGTGAATTCCAAAAGGGGCTGGGGATGGCGAAAAATATCCTTTCCACCCGTCTGCGCACCCTGGTGGCACAGGGTATTCTGGAGATCGCACCGGCCTCAGACGGCAGCGCCTATCAGGAGTATATTCTCACCGACAAGGGCCGAGCCCTGTTCCCGGTGATCGTCGGCTTGCGCCAATGGGGGGAAGACCATCTGTTTGCCGAGCAAGAGGCGCATTCAACCTTGGTCGAAAGCGACAGCGGCCAACCGATCCCGCGCATGACGCCAACCGGCAGCGTCGGGCAAACGCTCACACCGCTGAATACCCGGGTGGTAAAGGTGGGTGAAGAGTAAAATCACATTAGTTGAACCTACAGCCGCTGAGACAGATGTTTGGCTGGAACGCGGCTTTGGTGCAAAACTGCAAGAATGGTAATTTCGCTGTTTGCTGTAGCGTAATAAATCATATGGCTGACGTAGGGAAAGCTATAAACACCGGTCCTTAAATCCTCGACTCGATGCTGCCCAATGCCTGGTATTTCCGCCAGGTTGGTTAATCATTGGCGCAGTCTTACAAGGTAATCTCTGGATTGCTGCATGCCCCAGTTGCTCAATGTGTAGTCGCGAATCTCCCGGATATCGTTTTGCGCCTCACCGGTCAGTCGCTAACTGGCCATTTATCCTTTATCCTGCTCCAGCAGCTCAGAGAAAAACGTCTCGCCATCAACGGCATTGCCGATCGCCATATCATGCTGGGAACGCTGAATCTTCATTTGTAACAGTTGGAGTTTCATCGCTTCAATTTGCTCGTAATCTTCGGCAGTCACCGCAACGGGCTTGCCATTACGGGTGATTTGTACCGGTTCACGCTGAGCCTTAAGCAGCAAATCGCCAAACTGGGTTTTGGCTTCATTGGCTGTCAGAATATGCATTTTCATTACCTTTCGACTGAATCGTTCGATTCGCTCATTCGATTTCTTGAGCAAAAATTATTCACACGATTTTATTGGGGGCGATCTTTCGGTTTACGCATTACCCCATATGCTCCTTCGCAAGGCCTCAAGGGTTACTGTATAGTCCGCGTTTTACGGGGAAATCATGCTGACTCAATCATCCATTCGCCTTAATAAATACATTAGCGACAGCGGCATCTGTTCACGCCGCAGTGCCGATCGTCATATCAAACAGGGCAACGTTTTCATCAACGGCAACGTAGCCGCCGTGGCCGCTCAGGTATTTGTCGGGGACGTGGTGCAAGTTAACGGCCAGCGGATTGAGCCACGTAATGCGGAAGATTTGGTGCTTATCGCGCTGAACAAGCCGGTGGGCATCATCACCAGCATGGGAAAGCACGTGCAAAATAACATCGGTGATTTCGTCAATCACAGCAAACGCACCTTTCCTATCGGCCGTCTGGACAAAGATTCCCAGGGGCTGATTTTCCTGACCAATCACGGCGAACTGGTCAATAAGATCCTTCGTGCCGGCAATAACCACGAAAAAGAGTATCTGGTTACCGTCGATAAGCCGCTGACCGACGCGTTTATTCAGGGGATGAGCGCCGGTGTCCCCATCCTGGATACGGTGACGAAAAAGTGCCGGGTGGAGAAAATCGCGCCGCAGATGTTTCGCATCACGCTGGTTCAGGGCCTTAACCGCCAAATCCGCCGTATGAGCAAATACTTTGGTTATCACGTCACCAAACTTGAGCGTGTGCGCATTATGAACGTCGATTTGACAGGATTGCCGCTGGGCGAATGGCGAGATTTGACCGGTGACGAAAAGAGCGTGCTGTTTAAGCTGATTGAGCACTCATCTTGCGAGGATGTTCGCCTGCCCGTTTCGCTAGCGCCTGATGTCAGCGAAAGTCTCGACAGGGAGTGAAGGTTTTCTGGAGCAGAGATATCGCCAGGCAACCAGGTAAAACTGCAAGTTGCCCAACGACATCTCAAGACCAAAGGCCCTTTTCCTCAGTGAATCAGAACGACCATCTGATATTGGCATTGACCGAATTGACCTGGGTATCAGAACCATACTGTCCCTGATAACCGAGAGCCAACGTAGTGGAACGCGACAGCTTCACGCTCACCCCCACATCCGCCACCAGCAGATTGTCATCTACCGCCTGTCCCTGCGTGATAAATGCGTCGCTGCCGGCAAATGCCATGCGCGATGACGTATTTTTATCGCCGTAAGCGTGCTGCCAGCCTAATGAACCGTAAAGGCTGACGTTTTTCGGCAGTTCGGTAGATCCCCGCACGCCCAGCGTTGAATAGAACGTATTCATCGTTTCATTACGGACGCTCAGCGCCGCTGCCCCGCCTTTCTCCTGGAAGTTATCGGTATGCAAACGGATATAACTCAGGTTAACGAATGGCTCGATATTCGCATCCAACTGACCAAAACGGTAACCCGCTTCGGTGAACGCCAGCAGCGAGTCTGCGTCATAGTCCGCCTTGAGCCGATCCGAGTAATTGCCGAAATTAACGTTGCGCTCATTTTCGAGTCGGTGCCAGGTATAGCCCAGCGCACCGCGCAGGGAGAAGGCATCCTGCTGCCCTGCAGCGTACAGACCCAGGTGGTAATTATCGCTGTCGGAACTGGAGCGACGGCTATCGACATCATAGTCGCCACGGCTATAGCCTACGTATCCCCCAACGCGGATACTGTGGTCAGCGAGTTTACGATCGGCGCCCAACAGGAAACCGCTGGTGTGGCCGTCCAATTTCCCAACGTTGTCATTACCGCTGTTTCTCATCCAGGAGCCGAATGTCTGCCCCCAAACGCCGTTATTTTCAGCCTGAGCCGGTTGAACCAACGTCATCGCCATCGGTGGAACAGGCAGCGCATCATTATCAAATACGCGAAGCATGCGCTGATTCAACACGTTGAGCAGCATGCTACTGCCGGCGATCAGGTTAGACTGAATGGACGGATAAACTTCACCGGACAGTTGATTGAACGCCTCGCGCGCTTCCGGTGCGCTCAACAGCAGCACAGAGTTATACAAGGCCAGCGAAGGACCGCTTTGCGTTAACGTCGAGAGCGCACCGGCGGTATTCCACTGATTGCTACTTTGCGCGACCGTTTGGAAAATACCGGGGTTGCCGCCCTCGCCTGGGTTACCGCCCTCGCCTGGGTTACCACCTTCACCTGGGTTACCGCCCTCACCTGGGTTGCCGCCCTCACCTGGGTTGCCGCCCTCACCTGGGTTACCGCCCTCACCTGGGTTACCGCCCTCACCTGGGTTGCCGCCTTCGCCTGGATTACCGCCCTTTTGTGCAATCGTCAGATCCACGGCGTTGGTGCTGTGGTTAAGCGCAACGTCCAAAAATGCAGATTTTGAGACGGCTTCAGCAAACCGACCGTCAATCCCGCCATCCGAGGTCAAAATGCGATAGCTTTGGCCAGTTTGATAGCTGGTTTGCGGATCCAACGCGGTCACCTGCACCTTGGCCTGATCGCTGATGGTGGTTTTGCCTGAAACGACCAGTTTGTCGCTGCTGCCATCACCGGCGATATCGACGTCATAGAAGGATTCACCCAGGAAATTCAGATAGCGTTTCAGCGTCAGGGTACCGATGTTGCCGTCGCCAGGGGAAATGTGGCCGCCGGACTGGATTTCAGTCTGCCCCAAGGTGCCGTTGCCGCCCAGCGTCCCGCCGGCTTTGATTGACGCGGCGCTGCTGTAACCCAGACCATTGCTGACGTCAGAACCGGCAGTGGCGTTCAGGATCAGCGTGCCGCCATTCTCGGCGCTCAGCGTCTGCACATCGAAAACGTTGTCTTCTTGCTGCGTATTGATGTCGCTGGCGATGGTGATTTTGCCGCCGCGTGCGGTGACATTCGCCTGGAGTTGAGTCAGGTCGCCGCTCAACGTCGTCTGGCCGGCCGTGTTGATGACTTCGCCTTCGCCGACCATCTTGTTGCGGAAGTCGTAGTTATCTGAGTTGTGATTAAAGTAAACGTAGCTGCCGAACAACCCGCCACGCAGATTGACCACCGTTTGGGCATCGACAGTACCCGCACCACCCGCCGCGCCGAGCGTAGGTTCGGTCAAGCCGGTGCCGGTATCCATGTTGCCGCGGCTGCCGATAATCAACGCGCCGCGGTTAGAGCCGGACCCGGTATCCCCCAGCCGCAATTCGTTGCTGCCGGCAGAGAATGAGCCGCCATCAACAACCGACAGCACCCCGTTGCCATAATCCCCTACGTTGACATTGCCCGCACTGGTAAAGCGTGAGCCGTTGCCGGCGATGTAAAGCTCTGCGGTTTTTCTTGAGCCTGAAACACCGGCAATCTCCGCGCTACCAACGTTGACCGCACCGCCGTTCAGCACGTCCACATCGCCATTGGCGGTGAGCGACTGGGTGATATTCCACAGAGAGTTATTGCCGGTCACCGTGGCTTTGGGGTTGAGCTTGTCAGCCTCGTCGGGGCGAAAACCGCTGTCGATTCTGGCGGCGGCCGTGGTGGTCACTACCCCGCCATCTTCAATCAGCAAGGTTGAACGTGCGCCCTGTCCGAAGCCGAGACCGAGTCTCTCACTGATCACCTGGGAACCGGCCCCTTTGACATTAAGATGGCTGTCATACCCCCCGGTGGTGCCGACGATAATCTCTTCCGCCGTCGCCAATCCGCCCTCTTCTACCCGTAACGTCCCCAGCCCCAGATTCAGACTGCCGTGCATAACGGATTGGTCATTGATCGCATTTAATACGGCATTCGGCCCTTTGACCGTGACCAGGCTTTCGTATATCTGGCCATTAGCACGACGGCCAATATTGACGTTATAGGCATTGATTTGGCCATTATCGATCAACAGGTTTCCGCTTTGATTACGGCCGACGTAAACATCCCCGGTGTAAGTCAAAGATTCGGTAATACGTGATTCACCATCAAAAATAGCATCATCGGCACGCGCCACGTCGGCTGGGCCAATCAATATCAACGGTGCGGAAAAAAGTGCGAGGTAAACTTTCGAAAGCGGTTTTCTTACCGCTAAGTTATGCGATGTTTTATCTTTCATGTTTTCTCTCCGGCCCAATTATCTTGATGCCATCAAAGTTATTATTTATATGAAAAACTCAATGCATTAGAGGATGCGCGGCGCGTTTTGCGAGAACACAGGCTGATTTGTCATCGAGACACTAGCTTATTGCCCCCCAGCGCTAACGTCTCGATGCCAAAATTATGGGAACTGCGGATCGGTATTGATCATCCACCCTCGCTAAACGCGTCAGGTGAATTATTTATGCGTAACGACCGGGGTACAGCTTGGTGTGCTTAACGACGGGGCTGAACCTAAAATACCCGGCATCATCATCGAGGAACAGTCAAAGATTCGTCCTTTCTCCGTAGTGGCACGGTAAGAAAGTTTTTGCCCGCCAAGGGCGTCGGGTTGGGCACCATTAACATTGGTGACGGTAATTTCATCCGATGAACCCAGGCCCAGCATTTTGGCCGTTTCCGCCTGCAGCAGCGGTATTGCCTGATCGGTTTTCAATGTGGAACAGCCAGCTACCAGAAGCGTAACGGTTAATGCGATAAGTGGTTTTCTCATAAATTGTCCTTTGTAACCAAACAGTTCCAAATGCTGAATGGCTTTATGTTTTACCTTATCAAAATCCCTGAATAATATATTTCCCTTTCCTAACCGAAAAAACCCTCCTAAAGTAGGGAGGGTAGAAAATAACAAGTCGTCAGACCAATCTGATAGGTTTTAGCAAAAGGAGATACCCTTGGGGCAGGATTATGCGTTGGTCGTTGATGACCATCCGTTGGTGGCAAGTGGCATCGCCAATTTCCTGAGTACGCACTGTCGATTTAAACACGCCTACGTGATGACAAACGAGGAGAGTTGTTATCGACATATTCTGGAAAATGGCGCCCCGCGTTTAATCGTCATCGACTTTTGGTTATCCGACGGCACGGCATTAAAATTACTCAAAGAGATCAGGCAGCTTTACCCACAGGTAAGATTATTAGTGGTCAGCGGCGATGAAAATAATGAAATAGGCCAAAAGGTACGTGATGCCGGAGGCCATGGTTTCGTGCTCAAAAATGAGCCACCAGAATTATTCGCCAAAGCCGTTGCTGCGCTGTTAGAAAATCAAAGCTGGTTTCCTATGGATAATCTATTGGAGGCTTCCAGTGCCAAAAACCATCTTCAAAACTTCAATTTAACGCCGCGACAAATTGACGTTTTGACCATGATGATGCGCGGTTTTCCCAATAAGAGAATAGCCTCTCAGCTTGCTATTTCCGAACCTACGGTTAAAGAACACATCAGCAATATCCTTAAAAAAATAGGCGTAAACAGTCGGGTAGAAGCTATTACGTTACTGCATGGCAGGCAGGGGCCGTCCGAATGAAACTACTTCAATCTTTACAAGATGATGGCATTTCGTCGCACGCGCAAATCCGATTATTGAACAATACGTTTATTCGATTGGTCTTTAGTTTCAGTGCTGTGCCCTGCGTCGGTATCCCCTTTGCTATTTGGATTTATTTACTGGGTGAACCGCTGTGGCCGATAATCAGCTGGATAATAGTGTATTTATTCTGCGCTTTGGCTATCCGATTATGGCACCAAAGATATCAACGCGAAGCGGAGAAAGAGGATGCGGGCGTTATTCTTAACCGCTGGCTCCCACATATCAACAAAGTCGCCTTCGTACATGGGATAGGTATATCCTCATTATATTTAATAACCCCACAAATAAATAATTTCGATTTTTTCCTGTTATTAAATATCAGCATCGCGGCCATCGTCGCGGCGAACGCGACCCATTTGACGCCCATCATCAGTACCTTTACCCTGTTTTTCTTTGCCTGCTGGGGCATGCTTAACGTTGGCATCATTTGGCGTTTAAACGACGTCATGCTCATTGTGTTGATGCTCAACCTGCTTTACGGGTTCGCCATCTACCGCCACGCATTGAGTTCTCATCAGTTTTTTATTCAGCAAGCCCGTCTCGAAGAGAAGAGCTCTCGCCTTGCGGAGCAATTCCGCCAGGCCAAAGAGGAGGCGGAACAAGCCCTGCTCGATAAAAACCAGTTTCTGACCACCGCCAGTCACGACTTGCGCCAACCGGTACATGCCATGGGTTTCCTGATCGAGGCCATCATCCATAAAAATCGCGATGCCTCTTTAACCCCCCAGCTGTTGGATCTGCAGCAGAGCGTGCGCTCCGTGCACCTGATGTTCAATTCTTTGCTCGATCTCAGCAAGATTGAGTCCGGCAACGTCAGTACGGCGACCACCCATGTCGATATTGGAACCCTGCTTGACTCGGTGATAACCCTGTTCCGTGAAGAAGCGAACAGCCGGGGATTATCCCTGCGGACATGGCGCCCCAAGCGACGCATTGCCGTGATGGGCGATCAATTGCTCATCCGACAATCGCTGATTAACCTGATACAAAATGCGCTGCGCTACACCCAGAAAGGCGGCGTTTTGATCGCCATCCGCCCACAAAAGGGAGAATGCCTGATCGAAGTCTGGGACACCGGCGTGGGCATCGCCGACGAAGAGAAAGGCAAAATCTTCTCCCCCTACTATCGTCCCGAACTGGCGTGGAAAATCGATAGCGCCGGTCATGGGTTAGGCCTTGCGGTAGTGGCCCGCTGCGCCAAATTGATGAAGGTGAAATACGGCATGCGCTCCGTGGAGGGCAAGGGATCGCATTTCTGGATGCGTTTTGCCCTCTATACCGGCGAAGTCAAAACGCCAGAAAACCTCAACGCCTATACCCACAGCCAGATCCCTACCCGCTATGAGTCATTGAGCGGTGCCTGCCTGGTGGTGGATGATGATCCGCTGGTCACCTCCGCCTGGTCGAGTTTGATGAGTACCTGGGGGATCACCGTGCGTTGCGCCGCTTCCGCCGAGGAGGCTTTTGCGATTATCGACGCAGGCTTCACCCCCTTCGCCGTGCTTTGCGATCAACGGCTTCGCTCCGGTGAAAGCGGCTTCGATATATTGAAAGCGCTGTTCGAACGCCTGCCGGACACCAGCGGCGCCATGGTCAGCGGGGAATTCAACTCCCCCATTTTGCAAGAGGCCGAACAGGAAGGTTATCTGGTATTAAGAAAGCCGCTGGAACCCGCGAAGCTGCATGCCTTGCTGTCGCAGTGGTCATCCTGCTAGCCGGCGCCAGGCCTGTTCGGGCTGTACCCTGCCGACGTTGCATTTCCGGCATCGGCAAGATTGCGGCTGAGACTGCCGCTTAGGCACCAAGATTGCGCAGCAGGCCTTCGAGGTTGCGCTCACCTACCTTGGTTTGGGCGCCCGCCTTCAGTCCGCCCCGAATGAGTCTCTCCGCTGCAGGACGTTCAAAAAGCCCCGCCCAGGTCTCATGCTCACGATAAAAACCTTCCCGCAGATCTGCCGCCGGCATCGCCTGCTTGGCCGCCGCGATAACCCCTTCGGGCAGTGCCGCAATGTTGTGCGCCAGGCGTTCGACAAAGTCGTCGAGTTCGGATGCGGGCAAGGCGCGGTTAATCCAGCCATAGCGCTCTGCGGTCGCCGCGTCGATAAGATCGGCCCCCAGGATCACTTCAAGCGCGCGACCACGCGTCATGCGGTTCGTCAGGTATTGCGTCGCGCCGCCACCGGGAGTAATGCCCATCAAGGCTTCGCATTGGGCCAGCCCTGCCCGCCCTTCGGCGGCAAAAGCCATGTCGGCCGCCGCAACGAATTCTGCGCCGCCCCCACGCGCCAGCCCGGCAAGCTTAACGATAGTCACCTGGGGCTGGCTGCGCAGCAACTCACCGAATGCCTGGAACGGGTTGAGCCCTTCCGGCGCATTACGCGCCAGCTCATCGAAAGCATGCGGTTCATCGATTAAGGTCATGTCGACATGAGCAATGAAGAACTCCGGATCCGCACTCTGGAAAACCAGCACGCGAGTATCCGGGTCGTCACGCAAGGCACGCAGTAAGCGGCTGATTTCCGACATCAAAGCCACATCAAGCACGTTGACCGGCGGATTATTGAGGGTGATCGTCAAGACCCCCTTTGCGTGAGACAAGCTGAGTTTGCTGAAATCGGTATCTTTCATGTCGATGTCCTTGTTTGTCAGGGTATCGGCGCTGGACTTTCGCGCCGCCGATCGAATGGTATACTTTGCATACCTGGCGTCAATTACGCACTTGAAGCATCCCAGGGATGCTGGAGGATACCGATGGAGACGAATGAGACTGTCTACCGCGCCGACTGCCCGAGCCGAATCATTCTCGACCAGATCGCGGACAAATGGTCAATGATGGTGCTGGAGGTGCTGCGTGAGCCGAGGCGCTTCAATGCGATCAAGCGTCGCCTTGATGGCGTCACTCAACGTGTGCTCACCCAGACGCTGCGCAAGCTGGAGCGTAACGGCATGGTGAACCGCAAGGTTTTGGATGGGCGGGTGCTCGGCGTCGAGTATTCGCTGACGCCGCTCGGCCAGTCATTGCAAGGGCCGTTCTCTATTCTGTTTGAGTGGACTATGGGGAATATGGAGGCTATTCAGGACTGCCGGCGCAGATATGATGAGCAAAACCAGCAGCTTGAACAGTGAGGCTCCTGCCTCACTTTTCCTTGCGATGAATGGCCGTGTACATCCAGTAATCACCCGGCGATAACCGAAACTCTAGAAATGAGTGGGAGGCGATCAGAGGTTGCGGAATATTCCCGAGATCAGCGTCCTGGAAAGCAGAGAAGTCGGGTCAGCCCACTCCATCAGCACATCGAAATGGTTGCAATGGGGCACCTCGAGCATATTCGTTTCCGCACCGGCCGCTTTATACAAAGAGGCAAAGGCTTCGGACTGCCGCTTGAAGCCGGGCGGATCGCCTTCAGCCCAGGCAACGGTGATGGGGCACCCCGGCGCAGGGATGTGACGCATCGGGCTGTAATCGGCCACGCTGGTGTCGGAGAGTGCCAGCCATGCCTGCACGGGCGTCTTCATCAAAGGTGCGAGTTCAAAAAGCCCGCTGATGGGAAAAGCAAACTTCACCACATCGGTCGGCACGCCAAAGGCTGCATGCCAGCCTGGTGCTAATAGTGTTGCAAGCAAATGGCCACCAGCAGAGCTGCCACCCAGCGAGATCCGTTGCGGATCCAGCCCAAACTCATGTCCCCGCCGCCAAATGAACGCCACCGCACTGCGTACGGCATGGACGATGTCACCGATGCCGGCTGCCGGCGCAAGCGGATAATCTATAACCACCGTGGCAATGCCATTTGCCGCCAATGTGCCCGCCATCATCGCGGAATCTGCTTTCGACAGCGCTCGCCAGTATCCCCCGTGAATAAAAAGAAAAACGGGCAGCAGCGGCCCGTTTCCATTCACCGTTGGCCCATAAATATCCAGAGCCTGGCCACTTTTCTGGCAATAGGTGATATCAAAATGGAGGCCATAAGCCAGTTTCATCTTTTCAGACTGCGAGCGATAACGCGCCATTTCTTTGGCAAAGCCATCGACACCTACCGTAGCGCGTGCATCGTAATCCTCATTGAGGCGTGCCGGATCCATAAACACTTCGTCTGCCAAAAGCGTCATTTTTCAACCTCCCTGATGAACACCGCCTTATCCCAGCGGCTGCGGACTAAAAAAGTGGTTACTCCCGGCCCCGTTTCTCGGGCCGGAGCAATGATCAGGCCAAAGTGCCCGTCGGCAGGCTTAACGCCGTTTTCATACGCTCTGCGCCGATCTGCTCGCAGCGTCCGGTGATACGCAAAACGGCCGAACGAACGTCGTCTGGCCACAGGTTCATATGCCCCATGCGTTCCGCCGTGTCTTGGGTATGTTCGGTCAACGGCCTTTCCTGCGCTTCCCAGACTGCCAGCGCCGCCGGAATATCCCGGTTATTTTCCAGACTGACCGCCAATCCAAGAGCATTCATCAGTGCGCAACCGCCCCCTTGGCCGAGGTAAGGCGGCATCGCATGGGCTGCATCGCCGAGGATCGCCACCTGCCCTTTGCTCCAGGCCTTGAGTTTCAGCACCTCAAACGCATCCCAGCGGCCGGCCTCGCCAAAACGTGCGATCAGGCCGGAAAGGTGTGGGAAGGATTTGCGCCAAAGTTCCGGGGCAATCGGAAGCTGATAGGCACCCACATCGTCCTCAGCGCAGCACAGTGCAACATAAAGATCGGTCGCGCTGGCGGGCGTATAAAGGATCCGCCTCGTGCCTGAAAAGTACTCAATGTAGTTCGAACGATCTGCAGGCGGTACGTCATCGTCATCACGCTTCAACATCATTCTGACCGCGCCATAGTGCAGCGGCTTGCGGTACATCAGCAGGTCCAGAGATTCTCTCACCCGCGAGTTGATACCGTCAGCGCCGATCACCAAATCGGCTGACAGCGTTCGCTTGTCCGCCATCAGCAGCTTTCCATCCGGTGTCGCCCCCACCGCCTCGGAATCGCTGACAATTTCAGCACCGGCGCGGCGAGCCGCATTGAGCAAAGACAGCAGCAGCCGCTCGCGCAGGATGGTAACCAGACGTGGGGCACCGCTGCTGTTGATCGGAATATCCTCCATCGTTGCGTTGCCGTGATCCCGGGTCTGGAATACGGCCCCTTCGTGTGCCCCCACCATAGCTTCGTCATAGGCTCCAATCGCCTCGAGCACACGCAGCCCATTACTCCAGATATAGATGCCCGCACCAAAGGTGCGCAGGTTTGCCGAACGCTCATGCACTCTCACGCTCCAGCCACGCTGAGCCAGCGCCGCCGCCGCCGTAAGCCCGGCGATACCTGCCCCAACAATTTCTGCATGCAGTTGCTTCATACCCTCTCCTCAGCCCCGTTTGTTTTTGATCGTACCCGTCGTTAAGAACCCGCCTGTACCGCAAACAGATCCTTTCTCCTGGTCATGCAGAACAACGCCAAAGCGGCAATTAATGCGGGAATCGCCATCCAATAGAAAAAATTCTGCAAATCACCAACCACGGTATATAGCCAAGAGCCAAGATAAGCCCCCGTGATGGAACCCACATGACCCACGCCGATCCCCCATGACACTCCGGTCGCACGTGCCGTGGTGGGATATAGGCCAGCGCTCAAAATACTGATGTTGTTCAATGCTCCCGTGAGGGTAAAACCCACGAAAAAAACGCAAACCAATAAACGGGTAGAGCTGCCGAGCTGGCTGCCGGTAACCAGCAGCGCGACCGAGGCCAATAAGGCTAAAGGAGGGAGTATTTTGGCGATACCGATACGATCGATGAGAAGTGCTGTGATGATGCCACCGATCATGCCCCCCAGAGGCAGCATTGCGGCAACATATAAGGCCATCCGAGCGTCAAAGCCGCTGCTGCGCAATACCGTGGGTAGCCAATTGCTCAACAGGTAGAACGAGAATAAGCAGCAGAAAAAGGTCAGCCAGAGTAGCAGCGTACGCTCGGTTCGCCCTTCAGAAAATAGCGCCGCCACGGGAGACAGCTGCAGGTTTTTTTCGCCGGGCTTTCTGTCCATACCGTCGGTAAAGATTACGTCCTGCCACTTCCTATGGCCGCCAATCCGCTCGACGATCCGCAGTAATTTAGCTCTCTGTTGCGGCCTGTTGGCCAGGAAACAGATCGACTCAGGGAGCATGAAATACAGCACTGGCAGCATCACCAAAGGAGCGATACTGCCCACAAAGAGCAGGCCTCTCCAGCCCAGCACCGGCAGCAGCAAGTCGGCCACCCAGCCGCCGAGCGCCATACCCAAGGTAAAACCGGAAAAGCTCAAGGTGACCAGCAACATGCGCCAGCGAATGGGCGAATACTCTGACACCAGAGTAATGCAACCGGGCAATACGCCGCCTAATCCCATGCCAGTCAGCAACCGCAGTGCCACAAGCACGCTAATCGATGAGGAAAAGGCATAACCCAGGGTGCCTAAAGCGACGATAACCGAGCAGATCAGCAACACCGTTTTGCGCCCATAACGGTCCGCCGCGGGGCCACAAATAAAACTGCCGAGTAACATGCCGAACAGACCTGCAGCGAAAGCCGGGCCCAACTCGGCGCGATCAACCCCCCATTCTTGAGCCAATTCAGGGGCGATATAACCCATCGCGCTGGCATCCAGACCATTAATCATCAATACAATAAAACACAAGAGCAGCGTCATTATCTGTAAACCACCGATCGGGCTTTGATCGACAATGTCGGTGACGGATTGTTTGTTCATGGCAAAAATCCTCTTTTCTTGTTTTTGTATTACCTTGCATCATGAAAAGCACGCCACCACCGGCAGGAAGACCCGGGATTAACCGGTGAATAAAATGGCATCAACATACTGATTAGTAATAATTTACCCTCTGCCAGTTCCGGATCCTATGCATACCCTGGTATTTTACTGGGTAGCGCTGCAGGAGCAGGTTTTCCAGAAAACAGGGATTGATCGAGTATAGGGCTGTGCTGATATCAGGGAATAATCAAAAAAGGGATCTTTGGTATAACCAAAATGAATACAAGGAGGCGCGCAAAGGGAATATTTCGTGGGCGTCGGAAAAAAGAAAACCCCCGCACAGCCTAGCCGCAACGGGGGTTTTTAAATCATCACTGATAGTCAGTGATTAGCGGTTCATCATTCCCACTCAGCTATCAATGAGAAAATAAAATTTAAACAAATCAATTCCTTGAAACAAACCACTTAGCAGATACCACGAAAAATACCATGTCTCAATAATAGAGCTGTCTACAGGCTGTTCAGACGAACAATATGGCCGCTCTACTCCTACTAGAGTCCTTAGCTCGGTCACATCACTAATTTCAACATAGATGTGAACAAAATGAGGCATCAACGCACCTATTCAGTTAGTGTATTTGATATCGTATGTGGCAACGAAAAATGGAGTTACAATCTTGAAAGTAAGCGAGTTATCTAGCCAAATTGGCCGACTTTACGGCTTAAACAACATCAACATAATTATGGGCCGAAACGGTGCGGGAAAAAGTCGTTTCCTTCGCGATATCGAACAAACAATCAGCCAGAACAAGCAGCAATTTTATGTCCGGTATGTAAGTCCAGAGCGAGCAGGGTCGTTCAAGCGTGATGGCACCGTCCTCACAAATATGAGCGACAACCCCGAATGGCTGAGGCACACTCGGGCAGTTAATCAGGCAAGCAACTTCAAAGCTGCATCGGCTATGCTATTTCGCGAGGCCGAGACGCTTTACTTACGTCGACTTGCCAATACTCCGGAAATTCGAACTGATCTAACGCGAAACTTTCAGACAGACCGATTAAGTAAAATTAATCAGCTTCTCACTAACATTTCGCTCGAGATGGGTAATGCCGATTATGAGTTTCGATCACTTGTAGATGGTCAGATTATTGATCCGGCCCAAATCAGTAGCGGTGAATCGGAAGCGGTTGCATTAGCCGCGGAAATCATCTATTTCTTCGACACAATAGATCCGGAGAAATTCAACGTACTCCTCCTCGATGAGCCTGATGTACATCTGCACCCCGACCTCCAAGCTAGACTGGGCAAGCTGATAATCAGTATGCTCGACGAATTCAGAACACACGCGAACAGTATTGCCATATGCTTATCCACCCATAGTTCCCCGCTCGTCTGTTCTCTTGCCGCCTCCCCATATGTATCAATCGGCACGAAGAGCTTTGCAGTGAATGAAATCTCATTGATACCGGCCAGCGATGAACTTCGAAAGATTGCACCATTCTTCGGGCACCCCCTATCGCTTTCTCTTAGCGAAGACGCTGCATTAATTTTGGAAGGAGAGGACGACGAACGAGTCTGGCAACAAGCGGCCAGAACATCACAGGGTCGAATAAAAATCTTTCCCGTACTAGCAGGTAGCGTAGATCAACAGAGTCAACTTGAGGATTTTTGCGTAGACCTCCTTAGTACACTCTATGACAATCCAATCGCCTTTTCCCTTCGTGATGGCGATGGTGTAATCAACGAGTCGCTTGAACATCGCCTACCTCTTAAACGCTATCGCTTACGATGCTACGCTATCGAAAATGTTCTTTTGACTGATTCATGCCTTGCAGTAATGAATGTTACATGGGTGGAATTTGTAGACGCAGCCAAAAAATGGGTTGAGGATAATCAAACACACTCCGACATAGCGTTGATTGCAGAACTAATGGAATCGAACGACCGATTGCGTCACAAGAAGATCAAGAAAATCCGCCAACTCGTCTGTGCTATTGTTGAGTGTAAAAAACCTTGGGAGGTAGTAGTTGGACAAGCAATCGGGGCATTGACCAGAGAAGACCTTGAAAACTCGAATATGTTGATCGATTTTCTTGGAGGAGAGATGGTCAGCGACGTCATCTTCAGGGACGCAATAAACCCATGAGAATGACCTGATACCATGACCACGATTGATCCGCCCTCATGGTATCAGTATTTATTTTATAACCCGCCTCTCAATACACCAAGAGATTGCGGTAAAGTGGAGCAGCATGATTACCAGCTTTATCTGGCGATAAATGATATTGAGCATACGAAAACGAAGGCAATGTCATCTAAGACCAATAGTATCTGCGAGCAGTTCCATAAAACGATACTGAACGAGTTTTATCAGGTGACGTTCCGCAAAAAGTTATATGATGATCTTGAAGCATTACAATCGGTTCTTGATGAATGGCTGGTTCACTATAATAATGAGCGAACCCATCAGGGAAAAATGTGCAGTGGCCGAACGCCGATGGAAACGTTACTTGATGGAAAGCACATCTGGGATGAGAAAAACTTAAGCCAGATGTAATCTGACAGATACCTTTATAAATAGCCGGTAATTGTCAGATCAGGTCTGAACTAATACAACTTAACTGTGTTATGAGCAATACTGAGGATGGATATGGAACCAGAGAAATTTGCTGAAACTGCAATAGGATTTACCAAAAGCCCTCTTGGTATCATTGCACTCTTTATTGTTCTCGTTTATGGATTTGCCTCTTTCGTCGTTGGCTTTGGTAATGGCTTATCAGAGCATATAGCTCCCCTTATTTATTTCATGGTTTTCTTTCCTGTCATTGTGTTTCTTGGCTTTCTCTGGCTTGTTGCGAAACATCATAATAAGCTTTACGGGCCGTCAGATTTCAAAGATGAAAATAATTTTTTAAGAGCGCAAATAGCTACAGCAGCATCATTGACCGCCGCCACAGCAAAACAGCCTGAAAATAGTGCAGGGGTCACTGAAAGCCAACTGCGAAAAATCGTCAACGTTGTATCCAATGCAAAACGGCAGAGTAAGCATGGAAAATGGCGAAATCGTATTTTATGGGTGGATGATCGACCAGAAAATAATGTTTACGAAAGACAGGCATTTGAGGCACAGGGAATAGAGTTCGCTTTAGCTCTTTCAACTGACGAAGCCTTGGAATTGTTAAAAACAAATAAGTTTGCAGCTATTATTTCGGATATGGATCGCAAAGAAGGGGCGCAAGAAGGTTATGTCTTACTAGAAAGATTACGGGCAATGGGAGACAAAACTCCTTTTATGATCTATGCGTCCTCAGATCTACCAGAGCACAAGAGAATGGCGAGAGAAAGAGGTGCAATTGGCTCCACTAATCGAGCAGAAGAACTCTTTCAAATTGTCATGGGTGCGATTACCAATGGCTCATAACAAAGCCATTAAATTCGCCCCCTACGGCTACGGTTGCCGGACGCTCACAACGGCCAGTATCTCATTTGTCGATTTGATCGATCTCATCATACCCTTGTAAGCACTTCCGGCTAGACTGTTTTGGAATACCGCCATTTTGTTGGTAATGGCTTTTATCTTTAGGCCATAGCCGATGTTATAGAGTTACGGCCTTAAAAATAGAAGTCATACACTCAATGAAAAACCAATAAAAAATGCCAGTCAGAAAACTGACTGGCATTAAAGTTAGTTGGAAAGGCTTAATTTACTATTTATAGCCAGTCCTACTCCCACTCAATTATTTACAATAAGCATAACCGATTGATTTTATAGAGGGTTATTGGCATTAGTGAAATTAGATACCGTCTTTTATACCGTCACCAGAAAAAGCAGCTCAATTTTTGCACGCTTCGTTAGCGGCGATTAGCTCTCTTTCATAACCGATTCGCTGGTGACGCTCGGCGCGTAGCGCTCGCATCTGGACGTCGATAGTAGCACCGATCGGCAAGTGGTCAACAGCAAACGCCGGGCGCGCAACATCGGCAGTTTTGCATGGCATAGCTACCGGGACTTTTACTTCAACATAAGACGGTGCCGGCGGCACGTTAGAGCAACCTACTATCATCAATGAGATCGCAGGGATTAGCTTATTCACTTTTCACGCTCCCGACGCAGCTCGTCGTCAAAAGCAGCGGATGCCGCCGCGCATACTTCGCCAGTCGTGCGCTCTGACAGAACGGCATTAGCCTTTCCATAATCGTCCAGTGCCTCACGGCGGGCCCTCTCCTGCTCCGATTTAGCCTTAGCTTGGCGCACAGCATCAGCGCTACGCAGAGCCTCAATACCAGCATTCTGACTGGTGATTGTCGCAGCCTGCTGGTGGCCAGTGTCCCTGCATTGCGTCAGCGCCTCGTTGAGACGGTCAATGGTTGGCTGGTAATGTCGACTGGCCAGCCAGGCACCGGCCCCGACAACTGCTGCCAGCGCAAGCAAGATCACCACTCCATAGGCAATCATTTTGCCAGGCATAGAGCGCGCTCCTTACCAGCTCTTGTCACCAACCCGGGTAAAACTTTGCCAGTGGCATAAACCCAGCGCGGATACTGTTCACATGCCTCGTCTATTTTCCCCTGGCGCGACAACCTGAACAGCATGGATTTCTGAGCGGCACCGCAACCAACACGGAATGTCAGGCTAACAGCCGCGTCAAAGGCTCCCTGTCTCAGCTTATCGCCTGCCGCGTTGCGGATAACGCACCGCTCCGCCGCAATGATATTATTTTTCCAGTCCGCAGCGATCTGTTGATCAGTTTTCCGTACTCCCGGCTTAACTCCGTGCGTATTGCCAACACCATCAGTCCACACATCCGCCGGGCATTTGTACGGATCACGGCGGCAGCCCTCGGCGTTACCGATAAGCTCAAGACCAGCCTTACTGGTTTTCACTTCGCCACTCGATAGCACCAGACCGATGATCACCATGACCGAACAGACCGCGCCGGCGGCGCCCGTCTTTTTTATCTTGCTCACGCTTCACTCTCCCCACCTGGCAGCGGCGTGTACTGATCAGCCTCATCCACCGATATGCCAGATCTGCCGCTGCGCTTATCCAGATAGTCCGCATAGAGAGCTGTGCGGCGCTCTTCATTCTTTCTTTTCGCCCTGGCATCGATACGGCCAAGTACAAACGAAAGAACAGAAACCAATACGCCCACCGCGCCAAATGCGATGTAAATCAGATCCTGTGTTGTTATCCCGGCGGCGGAAGCAATAGCTGCAAGCCAGGCAAAAAACTGCGTCACTATGTTTACCGGTTGTTGGTCATTCATTCTCATACTCCACCTCCGCACACGGCGGGTTAGTGCGGGATACCTAGGGTATCCATGAGGAAGTACCCCCACTCAGTAAGAGACTGCTCTTCGTCAGAAGAAATCCTCCGTGTGAGCACCGCAGATGTAAATACTTCAATGTCTGTCGCGCCAGGCGTGCCGGTGTTCTGGCCAATGGATCCCACTCGCGGTGGCGCCCCACGTTGGATAGATGTCGGTGAATTGATCGGTAAAATTGTCTGTACTGCAGTTCCGTTTGCGACTACTCGCAAAACGTTGTCTGCGGCCGAGTAGTCGCCTATTAAAACGAAAGGCTTATCGGTAATCGGGATGCCGACAGAGATCTGCGTTGTAATGCCTGTTGATGGAGTACCTGGCGGCACCTCATGTTGGGTTACAGCCATGGTTGCATTCATTAATCCGTCTGTACCATTATTCGAGAAGTACAACGATGCACCGTTTGTACCTCCGTCAGGCCCGTTACTTAAGTTATTAGAGATAATGAATTCGTTACCGATGCTTTGGTTGCCGAGAGTGCGGGCTGTTTTTGCGATGGCAAAAAACGTCATTGCGTACCCCTGAGCTACCTGGGTGTCAATGAAGTTTGTTTTGAGTCGAAACAGGGCGCTATGCGCACTGATCACCGGTGAGCCAGTAACCCGCCCGCCAGGCATTCCACGTGCAAGATTTTGCCCAATATTTTCACTAGCACCGAACAGATTGATATATGACCAACCGCCCAACGTCTCATCTAGCGGAGGCCGGAACCATGCACGTTGCGTTCCCCAATTTGCTTCTTGCACACGAATTGAAATTCCTTGGCTCATGATACGATCTCCGGGTAAACGATTTGAGCTAATGCAAAGTTATTCTGTGGATAGGGTTTATCCAGCAGCGCGGGGATATTTGTTTCTGGGTATTTAGACTCAGTGAATTTGTATGAATACAGAGATTCCGAATCATCAGAGTCGCAGACATTACCCTGCCCGTCATACGTAGTTTTAGGGGCATAGGTTATTTTCAACTGACCTACAGGTGCGCGATTGAGTTCTGCACTAATAATAGTATCGGCTGCGACTCTGACATTATAAATTGTCAAATCACCAGCATCGTCTTTAGCTAAGAAGCCTTTATTGGCAAAAATAACCCCCCCCGCAGCTTCATTAGTTAAGTAATACGAGGGTTTAAACTGCAATGGTGGCTCCCACACTCGATAGCCAAATAGCAAAGTAGTGCCATAGCATTTAGCCCAAATAATTTTGTTTGAGAAAAACGCCTGCCTCCGGTCGAGAACCATGTGCATAGCCTTGCCAAAGAACATTGATGCCCAACGAATCCCATTATTGTCACGGTGAGATGCTTTATCAGTCTCAAAATATGACGGTTTGCACAGCGTGATGTTTTCATTTTCTTCATCAAGCTCAATATGCGCCTGGCCGATCGACTGATTGGTACTATCGAAAGTCCACCAGCCGCCAGTTTGTTCAGTGAATACCGCCAGCTTATCGCCCTGACCAAAGATAGCGCGCCCCGCGTCCTCGACGTCCTGGATCTTCTTAAGCATTAACGCTTTCCATTCATCCTTATCCGTCGTTGATTCAGCTTTTGTAGCATCATAATCATATTCATGGCCGCTATACATCATCGCTACAAGAGCCGCGGTTGCACCAACAGGCAAATTATTCTTAATCTGCTGGAGAGCACGAACAACCCGATTTTCAAAGTAGCCAGATGCATTACCTTTTGATAGTTGCTTTAATGTTTTCCCCGGAACGCCAACGTTAACAACAATTATTTTCCTTTCGTTATCAACAAGTATCCCACGATATTTCCTTTGCATAACTCGCTGGAAGTTTACTGCAGCAACTGTTATTTCTTCCCCTGGGTTATCTGATGGGCGAGGCAACGCATCAATCTGTGCATCGGTCATTGCAACAGACGGGGATCCAGTCGTCTGTGTGACGCCTACCAGGTCCTTAAATATCGCAGAACCCAGAGGATTAAATGTCCCATCAATAGAGTTACCACGTACTGAATCGCCCAACATCAGCACATTACCCGGTTCTATTGGGTCGCGAGTTAAATGACGCCACGATTGCCACCCAGTCATGAAACTCTGCCCGTCACCGATGTAAACATTGTATTGATAAACCGGCGCGGCGATAGCACTGCTAATTGGCTTCCTCAGTGATTGAGCGTAAATTTTATTCTGCATATCTAGCACATCAAGAGAATAATCAGGTTTGCTATTATCAATTGACGAGTCAATGAGTACGTTTCCAATGCCATCGTATACAAGAATATTATTAGTGTTATTTACCTTCACAGAAAATCCCCGGCAGGAAAATCCTTCTCTTGAAATATTAAAAGCGCTAGAGCCCATGCTTCCGTTCAGCAGGAATTCGAACAATACGTTCCCTATTCCGTCCTGCAATAGCGCGCCATAATTATTTGTACTGAACGTGGATATTATTTTTAATAGTGCATTGACTAAATCAGCACCAGCAAGCCCAGCAACCTCGAGCGCTACGCCAGAATTGTTGATGTAATACTTGAACCCTTTGCCGGGGCCGAGACCTACGCGAAACGCCTGGCCGCTTGCTGTTCCAGCAATACCGGCGATTGTCCCATCTGGATCCCCCGGTGTTATATAGAACGTGCTTCCTGCATCGGCAATTGTCTGCGCATTTGCCGCCGCCGTCTCCGCCCGGTCGCGAGCGTTTACTGACGTGTTAGCGGCATTTACTGAGGTGTCACGCGCCTCAGTCGCAATCTCGATTGCATGGTCAACGTCACCGAATTTATCAGCGATTGCGCGGGATTCGTCGCGTGCCTCTTTCGCCTCACGCGCCGCCTGCTTGGCTTCTTCGGTTGGCACTGAATATTGCAGGTCAACCCACTGTTTGGTGGCAGCATCTTGAGGAAGAAGAGGATCGGCTAGGTTAATAATTCTCTGGTTTTTCGCATCATAATAATGGCCGCCCCCTACTGGCTTCAGCAGTGCACGTGTCAACGCTTCGTCGTTCTGCTGGATCAGCATGGTCAGGTAGTCAAAGACGTCCTCATGAACTTCAGGGAAGAAACTACCTTGATTGCGAATATCTGTTTCTTGCACGGTGGGTAACTGCCGGACAATTGCCAGCTTAAAGTTAAGAGCAAGGGCCGCATTTAGAGTGATGCTGCCACCGCTGTATGATCTGACGCCCGAAACCGAGTAATCAGTATTCAGCACCAGCGGCGTCTCGATCCCGTTTGTGTCGGTGCGCACAACGTTCAGAGAGCTTTCGTTAAAGATTCTAAATCGATACGGGAACACGGTTGTAACCCCATTCCCTGTGTAATCCTCCCTGCTTATCTGTGTTGATACAGTCATTCGCTGCCGCTCCGCTCGTTTGCTTTTCGCTCATTTTAGCCATGACAAACCCATACATGAATCGAATAATGTGTTATATTTAAAATTATTACCTTAGTGGTAATTTAGTTGCGCATATTGCTAAACCACCTATTATTATGTATGGTTATTTATACAGTAGTTAAGGGCTGAGCGAGGTGCAGAACACAATGAAGAAGTACAGCTACCCGACCAGCAGGATGCTGGAGAAGAACGTCAACACGCGCGAAGGGATCGCGGGATTAGCTAAGGCTTCACTACTGGAAAGGCTACTGAAAGAGCTGGATGCGGACGGCTCAGAGATCGGCGGCGCTATGCTGGAACTGAATGCTTTGGTGAACTACGTCACACAAAACGAGAAAATGAAGGAAGAAATTAAAACCCATTCGAAATTTATTACACACCAGCTGGAACAATAATTACCATCGTCAATACCTCGCCGGGCCTAGCCCGGCTCATTATCAGGTAATCTTTTAATATCTCACCTCGCCAAATAATTACCAAAATGGTACATTTACTTTCTCGCAAACCTGCGCCACAGACTAAGGACATAAAAAAAGCCCGCTGATTAGCGGGCTTGCTTCTATCTACCTGTTAGCGTCATGCGACTTTTCGATGACGGCGAGGACCTTGAACTTCGCGAGTTGGTGCCTTCGCGCGTTCTAACAAGATCGGGGCAGCTTTAGTTAGAAGCTCGATAGATGCACCAATGCGAGCGTAGGTTTCGACTGTGTCGAACTTCGCTTCTTTAGCATATGACATGTGACATCTCCTTAGTGGGCTGGGGTTTGCCCTTCAAGTAAAACATTCAGACGTCGACCTCTTGTCGACTGACTGTGGACTGATAGTAGTTACTTATACACAAAAAAGCCACAGGTTGACCTACAATTTTTGTGTACCAATCGTCAACAAACTTCAAGATGTGATGGCAGTAACTACGCCCAGTTTTCTGGGTTGGTGATGATATCCCTTAACGCTTCAATAGTACACATCATTCGATATGAGCAGCCAGGTTCATCTACGAAACCAAATTTTGAATAGTACTCTCGCAACTCTTCGTCTGGCTCTACGATGACAACATGAGTACCTTGTACCGCATCAGTAAATATGTAGGCACCCATGAAGGTAAACAAGGCCATGCGCTTACAAAGAGGATGATCATCCTGATCCCTAACGAAATTCTCTATCATATAGATTTCGAAAGTTTGTGTATCTGTGCGGAACGCACATAAAGCTATGCCTGCTGGATATTCTTCCTTAACCGAGAGGATTTTGAAGCAGAGATCTACACTATTTTCTTTACCGGTATACTTACTGACACCCCATTCCCAGTTAAGTTCACCAAACATCCCTGATGAAAGAAGGCGATAGTCTGACTCTTTTAGTGGTCCTACTGCCAAATTAAGCCCCATGCGATCAATCAGCATCTGCAGTGCATTACGAGTCTGTTCAACAACTTCTTGTACTGAAAGCATAAATAAGCCCCTTCGGTTCGCTTAGCGAAGATTATATCACCACGATTAGTTTTAGTTACGGCTCAATTCAAAATGTTACAGCAACACTCTATAAAATTACCGATTTGGTAACTTTATCTCTATTCAGGACAAGAATAATCCATTTAGTAATGCTAACACGAGAATCAAAAACCGATCGAGCTGCACGCGTAGGAGATGTGTAAAAAAATTTAATTTTTTATGTTTTTTGCTATTATTGTAAGCAATCAATAATCATTAATACTTCACAGTTTAATTATTTCAGGATGAATAAATGACTGCAACATTATTAGAATTAGTTATTCCTGCGTCTGTGTCTATCGTCGTAGCATGTGGAACTGTTATCTGGACAACACAATCAAACAGAAGGCTAGAGGACATAAAATTAAGGAATGATAAAAAAGAAAGTTTATTTAATAGCAATCAACAATTGACAATAATTGTATCAAAACTGAACTCTTTCGATATGAAGTATTCTGTTGAGATTTACAGAATGGCGAAAGAATTAGAATCAAGCAAAGATGATGAAGTGAAAAGAATAAAACTACTAACTAATTTGTATTTCAAATTCTTAGATACGGATTTCGATGCTGCAATATTAGAAGTTCAAGCAATATTTGAAGAACTTAAATCAGAAAAAACACCAGGTCTTGATGCGTTCATGTCTGCAACAAAAAAATTAAATGAACTGTCAGATAAAATACTAAAGATATAAGGACTTCTATGGACAGTACACTTCTCGGGGCGTTGATTGGTGGCGGGTTTGCGATAACAGGTTCTGTGTGCACAGCAGTTGCCGCGTACTTCACGAACAAGTACGGCGAGCATGCAAAAACAAGACTAAAAAAGAAAGAAGACTTGTATATTTCACTCATTAGCTTGAGAGAGTCAATAAGTGGATTCAGTAGAACATTTAGGTCATCAAGCATTAACTCAAGTAAGATAATTGAAAGAAACAATGATTTCTCTACATCAAGAAAAAATGTAAGGATGCTCATTGAGCTATACTTCTTAAAATTAGAGCCTTCGTCTAAGAGACTAAATGCAAAACTAACAAAATTTAAAAATGAATTTATAGTTGAGAACACCACTTCTTATAAGAATGGTGTTCTAGACAAAAACAACATCTCCGGTGAGGAAGCAAGTAAATCAGCATTGGCGGAAGTAAATAAAATAATTGCTGCTGTATCTAAGGTTAAGATATAGGAAATTAAAGCCCCGAGAGGGGCTTGGTGGGTTAGTTTTTTGTTTTTACCTTTAGCTTCTCGTCCATTGCTACTTTCACTGCTAATTCGTGTCCCTGCTCTGATATTTTATTTGTGAAACTCCGCTTATCATCAGGTGATGCATTCTGGTAAGGTACATTACTCTCTAACATTTTATGCAATGTTGGCTTGCACGCAGAAACTGAAGCAGATGCAATAGAATCAGATTGCTCTCCCGTCTCTGAGTATTTAACAGCTTCATTTTTAACGCAATGATAGAATGCATCAAGTTCGTTATCTGCGCTTACATACCCAGAAAAAACCAAACCCAAAATAAGAAGATATTTATTCATATTTCACCAAATTATTTAAGTTGCTCTTCAACTCTGTTCAGAAGTGGAGAGATATAAAACAGGTTCTGATATGGTAGCAACTTCCTGACCGCATGTGTCTGCTTGTCGTCAAATTCTCCGTTGAGCACACCATTGGCGATCACAGCTCCGTCACCGGCCATATCGAAGGTAGGCCCCATCAGGGCGCCGATTGCGTTACGGCTCTGGAAGCGGGACACCGGCGGCGCGCCAAACATGGCACCAAGGCCAAACCGGCCGCCGCTGATATTCTCCACGGCGTTCAGTGGCTCGGATAGCCAGCCGATCATGCCGGCGCGGTCGATGCCCTCTTTCACCAGGTTGTTAGGGCTGTAGTCGATATCACGGCCGCTAAGCTTTTGCTTCATAACGTAGACCATTGCGCCGAGCGCGATAGTCCCCATGGCGCCGAGGTAGAACGACGCATCACCCTGCTGGATGCCGGAGGCGATCACGCGGTTATGCTGAGCAAAGATGAACGTCTTGAACTGCAGGATCATCTTGCCTACTTCATTGCTCATCATCAGCGGCGTATCGCCAACACCGGGCGTGACAACGGTAGAGTCAACGTCTTTCAATACGGCAGATTGGAAAACCTCACGCACTGCACGATCATCCCAAAGGTGGCTATGGCCAGTTAGAAGCCCGTCCATATCTTCACCATGCTTCGCGTATTGCTCACCAATGCGGCGCAGCATGCTCTGGTCGATACCGATTTGCGCCAGCTTTCTGACCTCCTTCTTAGGCACTTCCTTCCCTGCCGCCAGCAGCTGCGCATTGTCCAGGATACGCGATTGAACGATAAGGCCAGACCATGACTTCAGAGCGCTGTTCCACTGGTTCATCAACGTCCAGTTACCAAACTTCTGCGTACCCCAGTTAAGTCCACGCTCAAAAGCAGAGCGCCGGCTATATGGGTCAGTGAGATCAGCAATGGCCTTCGTTCGGGTAGATAACACATAATCCAGGCCGACAGCCATTTCCCGCAGGTCTTTTGTGGCCACTTTCACCGCTGACATATTGCGGAGCATGGCGCCCATCGGACGCAATGATTTGCTTAGACCGTGCTGCATAACCGGCCTCATCAGATCAGTGGTTGCGGATATTGTCATACCACCAAGCAGACGCAGGAAGTTGATATTTCGCGCTACACGTCCAGCACGGACAAAGAAACTGCGCGGGTCTTTCGGTGCTCCATACGTACCGATCAGCCTATCTCGCATCGCCCCGATATCGCGCAGGTCAGCTTCACGTTGCTTCTCCAGCTTCGCGCGTTCCTTCGGCGTCTTTGCGTCCTTGATCAGTTGGGTGTATTCCTCTGTAACCTGGCGGATCTGCTCACCCATATCCTTGTTGCCGAATTGGGCGGTTAGTTCGATTTCCGGACCTACCTGGCGAAGATAGCTATCCATGACGTGGTTGATATCAGATTCCAGAAAGTCCTCAATTCGCTCATCAGGGATAAGCAGGCTTCTGCTTTTAGTGAATCCGGCGCGGCCGATTATTTTTTCAGGCAAAAGCTGAGCCGGCACCAAGCCGGAAGGTGCTCCAATTATCTTGTTGACGATCTCATCAGCGGCATCCTCAGCCTCTTCTCTGGAAAGTGGCTCCATGGCTTTCAGGGCGCGCTCACGGCTTGCGTTAAGCCAGGTTGTTGAGTTGGCCTTCTTCTGCAGCTTGCGCAGCTCTGAGCGATGCTTGCGCGGGTTGTCCAGTAAATCTAGGTGACGTTGCAGCGTTGGAAGCTCCTCCTTCGCTCTGGCGATGTCATCCAGTTTGGTTCGCAGGTCTGACACCTCTTTGTTAAGTCGGGTGATCATCTTCTGATTTTTGGCTGTGGCCAGTTGGCCTTGCTGTTTCTCCAGCCTGGTGGTTATGTCCTGCTCTTGGCCGATCAACTTAGTGCGGTTGCCGACCTCGTCCATAAGTTCAGTTTTACGTCCAGACCATGACTCTGCTGCCGCAATCTCGTCCGCAAGTGTCTGCGCGCGCGGTTGCGCCTCTGCAGCAGCAGCAAGACCGGAGTCAATTTTCTCTATCCGTGTGCCAGCAGCATCGGCACCTTTGCTACTGATGCCCTGGATCCAATTAGCAATGCGCCCACGGAACTCTGTGCGGTCAGACAAAATTTTATCGAATTTGTAAATCCGTGGCAGGTAGCTTTGCGCTGTAGAAACGTCGACGTCTTCCGGCAAAATGCCGAGTTCCTGCATGCGGACTTTGGTCGCCTCAAACATCGGGCGGATCTGCGCTGCTGCCTGAGCCACTTCTGGAATTTCACTCTGATCCCCGCGGCGCATTGCCATGCCAACAGCTTCATTGAAATCAACGAAATTCATCCTCTGCCCACCTGCAGAACGAATGCTCTTGCTGTAAGACTGGTAGGCGTCTTTAGTGGACTCCATCTGTTTGTAGAGCATTGCATCGTATTGCTTTATCTTGGTTTCCGCCGCGGTGAATGTGGCTAGCCCTTCGTCGTTCTTGGCAAAGTAATAGTTGTTTTCTGCCAACTGTTGGTTAATGGCTCTAGACGCGCGCGATGGTGACTGCGCCAGGCGGCCGCCTGGGTTAACGCTCAGGGTTTTGTTAATCAAACCAAGGCCAGCCAACTGCTCCTGATCCAGTGTTGTGTTGAAAACCTGAGCTGCACCGATGCTTTGTGGCGAGTCATTGCCTCGCAGATTACTGGCCATCGCTTCAGATACTGCGGCGCGCTGCCCGGCCCCGGCAAGTGACTGGGCACCGGCACCGAGAATGCCACCCACCATCGCATCAACAGCCACGTTTGCCGCGCTCTCTCCCAGCGTGCGAGTTTCCTGAGTGGCGCTCAGTGCTGCCTCTGACGCTACGCCGCCAACGGCATTGGCCAGGGCAAATCTACCAGCAGTCGCTGCAACCTCACCACCGCGCACTACGGCACCGGCCGGGACAAACATTGATGCCAGGTTTATCGGATCAATAAGGCCCATAGCCAGACTGGAGATTGTTCCTGCGCCGCCGGTCTCCGCAAGGTATTGTCGGTCTTGCATCTGCCGATCGATACGGCTCTTTATCGCACGCGTCTCATCAGGGGATCCAACATCAATGAATGAATCAGCATAATCCTCATACCCTTTTAGGTCTGCTGCGTCGTTGTCGAAAGGGTTATACCCATCAACTTTGTCAAACTGGCTAAATGGCGCAGTTGCGATGAAGCTCCCAAGGGAGTTATCCAGCCGGAAAGCCGCGTCGCGTGCCCGCTGCACCTGCTGGTTATCGGTAAATGGGTTGATCGCAGAAAGCAACGACGGCGTTTCCATGTATGCTGCACTATCATCTGGCTGGGGAATGGCCTGGACATCGGAAGAAAGCAGATCGTCAGGTTTCATCTCATACGTTGGCATTATTTTCCCCCTGCTGTGATGTTGCTCGGCAATTGGTTAGCAATGCCGGTACCAAATGGTTTAGTGAGATCAGGTGGTGTGTAGCCCTGTTGATTGGTAAATGCTGGCTGCTGCTCTTCCTGTCTCACCGCGCGAGCCGCGTCGACTCTCTGCTGATGAACTCCCATTGTTTGCTTATACATTGGTGAGATTTGTTGCTCAGGCTTGAATCTCAAAGGCATGCCATTTTCCCCGTAGTACGGGCGCACATCATCATAGCCTTCAGCATTCTTCTGGCGGAGCATGACGCTATAGCTCTGGTCGCGTGGCGTTACTGCATCAGGTATCAGGACTAAATCAGTGTCATCGCGCGCACCACCAAATGCAGACCCTTTAAGCGCCCGCTTCTCTTCTTCCCATTGGCCTTGGATCCAGTTACCAGAACCGTTCGTAACGCCATACACGGCTTCAGGTGCATATTTCATCACCTCTTCTTTCCCGTTAATGGTCGATACTGCCCACACCTTTTTAATCATGGCGTTGGTCATGGCCTTGGCCTGATCAGCATCGCCGCCGGTCTGGGCAAAGTTGGCGTCGTAAATGGTCTGGTAGTCGCGCTGATATAACTGATTTGCCTGCCCTGCGGCGCTGATGCTTGGCGCGCCGAAGCTTGTCCACGATGGCGACAGGCTATTGATGTTGTCCTGTGCGGCAGTAGAACGGGCTTTGATGTAGTCTTTATCCCTTACCTGCTGGCTAATCATTTGCTTCAAGCGCTCGTCCTGCTGATAAACCTGGTTGTAGGCCATATCTACCGCTTTCTCTGCAGGGACGCCGGCACGGTCATAGGCATAAACTTTCGAGTAGAACGCCATGGCCCCCTTATCCACACCGGTGGCCGCCGCCGGGTTGTTATCGAAAATCTGTCCGTACATCTTGGCCATTGGGACAACGACGGCAGGATCTCGAGATGTTGCACCAGCAGTTAGCATCGTCTTGATCTGCGTTGGCAGCATGCCTGATTTTGTGGTTATCTCAGCGACCTGGTTCAGGCTGTCCCCGTTATTGATATTGAACCCGGGTGCCACCTGCCGATCGAAGTAATGGTCAGCAGCCGCCTGGTTATTTTTGTCATTCGGGTCCAGCGGGAAGTTGTTCTGTAGGGATGACTCAAATCTGCTGCTGCCTTGGTTCTTCTCCCATTCGGCATCGAGCTGCTTAAACTTCGCCTGCATCTTGTCCCAGCGCTGCTGATTGGCTGCGAAGTTTGGCGCATTAGGATCTGATGGCCGCAGGCGTTCAAGCAAGTCTTGACGGCCGGCGGGGGACATGTCTTTTGCTGCTCCGATTACCCCGCCATAGCTCTGCTGATCCTGCAGATCTTGCCATTGCCGCAGCCCTTTGGCTGGTCCATAAGCATTTATCAGATCTGCCTGAGTTGGCAATTGGCCAGGCTGCAACCCCTCATCAAAGGCTGAATATGCATCCTTCAGAGATGTGCCGAGTTGTTGGGCATACAGAGCACGCTGCTCATTCTGCATTGCCTGCGCCTGGCGGAGATAAGTTCCCTGTGTTGCCGGGCTGGCGGCATCAAAGGCTGCGTTACCGGTGCGACGTTTCGATGACTCCAACGCGGATAGGCCTAGCGCAGCACTGACACCTGCACCAAGTTGTTCATCAGTGTATGGCTGGCTTCCATTCTCATGCTTAACGATACCGGCGCACAGCGCTGCCAGGGTGCGCGGATTGCTCATGTCTACCTGATCGTTGGCGCCGACGCCAAGAGCACCGCACAGCGCTTTGATGTATGCGTCAGTATTATTGCCATCAGAGGCCGGGGCCCAACGGTTGACGATTTCAGACACAGTGTCGTAGCCCTGCCTCTGGTATGACAACAGGTTTTTCCCCAGCGCACGGATCCCATGCTCCGGCGTTTCAAACTTGGCAAAGCGCCCATCGCTACCTGCCTGCCCTTCCCATGGGTTTGCGGAGCTGGCTTCGATGTTCCCAGGGTTGTTGTTGCGCAGGCCTCTGGCCGCTGATGAATTGCCGTGCGCAGTAACCCGAGGCACCCCGCCAACGTCTGACGGTTCGCCATTGCGTGCCAAGAACTGATCGAAGCGGCCAGCAGTAAGCTGAGCATTCAATGCTGCCTTAGCTGAATTCTCCCGGAAGTTTATCCAATTGGCCTCGATCTCTTCCGGGCTTTGCCCGTGAGCCTGACCGAAAGCCATGATCTGCTCTCTGGCCAGCAGATTGGTGTTCACGAACCCTTCATTGTCGTCAAAGCTGTTTTCGGCCTGCGTTTGCAGGTTCGCCAGCAAGCCCTGTTGCTGCCCTGCCTCGAACTGCTGACGCTGCCCAACTTCATACTGCCTCGCGCGGTTGGCGATCGGCTGGCCAGCGGCTGCGAACTGGTTACGGAACCGCTCTTTTACGGGCCCGTCTCGTATTGAATCGAAAGCTGAACCGGCCATCTGGCTAAGTTGCCCTGCGACCTGCTCTCCCTGTCCAATAGCATTAGCGCCCTGCTTAGTGATCAGACCGGTCTGCGGGTTATTAATCAGGTCATCGGCCTGCTGGTTAAACTGCAGCAGTGCGTTCTGAGCAAATGCTAGATCCTCACGCTCGCGCTGTTGCTGATACACGCCCAAGGCATTAGCGCCGACATCAGCCAGCGCTGTTAATCCGTTGCCCTGCGGAATGCGGAGGTTTTGCGTGTTTACAGGCGCCATCTCAGATTGTGACTGGCGCTGGTATACCGGTACTGTTGGCATCGCTCCCCCTTAGAACGTGTATGCGTTGGAGCCGTAACGGCTACCGCGGGCGTTGTTGAACATGTTATTGCTGGATGATCCACCGCCTGAAGCTGCCGGCTTATTCAGCGCACCAGAGGATTGATAGGAACCATATGCCGTTAATGCTGAGTTCAGGATGGTGGTTGTGGCCCCAAAGTTGGCGGCGCTGCGATCCATTTGGCCCTGCGCGCGGCTAACCCCAGCCTGGAAGTTAAGCCCGGCCCCCTGACGCTCTGCGTTGTTGATTGTCTTCAGCGAGTCGAGCTGTCCTCCCTGGGCAGTATTGCCGAAAATATTCAGTGCGCTGCCGCTGGTCATGTCGGTGCCGGCCGCGCCGAATGCAGCCGCCTGCTGGCCCTGCAATTGACGCGTCTGCTGGCGCTGCTGGTCGGCGTTAGCATTACCGGTGTTGATGGCGTCTCTAGCGGCGATCTCTTGCGCATCGGCGTTGGCATTAGCAACTTTCTGGGCATTTTTACCTTGCTGCTGCTGACCGTATGCACTGATGGCACCAACTACCAGGGCGCCCACTGCAACAATGGTTGTTGGCTCACACATGGTCACCTCGTCTCATATCAAATCTGTGGAATGGAAGGCCGGCCCGGCCGACCGGTTGCGCATCGTGAATAGTGAAACCCATCCAATGCAGCCAGCATTTAGCCGCTATATTTCGGGCGTCTACGTAATTTTCCAGCACTGGATAATGCTGCAGGAATAACTGCAACACTGGCCGGCACCGACGGAGGAAAGTGGCCTGATAACGCTCCAGCAGATCAGAACCCACCAGCCAAGGAATGCCGGAACCGGTGATAATGGAGCGCGGCGCCACGCCGAAGATGGTGACCACCTGGCCGTTGATCAGTCCGGCGAAGGAAAAAGCCGAAGTGCGCAGGGCCATCTCCAGCACTTGCGCCGGTGTCTTTCCGCTCATCGCTTCGAATTCGTCAACATCCGCCTGGCGAACGTGCGGCATTAATGCATCTACGTGTTCCAGTGTTGCCTCGACAACTTCAACCTTACGCACTAAACGCCTCCTACTGTTACGCGCGGGATGACAGCCAGAATGGTCATCGGTAGCGGATCGTCCTGCTTAACAATCAGCCGGCCATTCTTGCCCCAGTTTGCATCCAATTGTAATTCAATGGTTCCCGTCTTCGGTTCGACTGGTTCATCATAAAATTCGTCATCACGCTGGGCGTACTCGTAGAACTCGCAACCAGGTGTCGCCGCAAATACGCCGCGGGATTCATTGACCAACAGAGAGGCTTTTGTGAACAGTTTTTTCTTATCGAGCAGAGTTTCGTTTCCGTTAAGGTTTACGTCCAACGTTTCAATGACCGCAGCGATCGGCAGACCTGCATGCACTACGGCCCCGGCTTTCTCCAGGGTGATGCTGCCACCGGACACCGTCTTTTTAGGTTCAACGTTGGAATCGGAAAGTATGCTGACCGCCTGCCCCTCGAGGTGAGAAAGACCGGAAAATGTAGAACGCGCCATGCTCCAGGTGCTTACCGCAACACCTCGGAATATCTCAGGAACGTTACGATTACTTTGCGCCGTAACTTGGTTCCCATTGATAACGGCTAAAATTTCCAGCTTCAGGATTTTGTTATCATTGTCTTCGATGTATGGGTAATGGATTTCACTCCCTACATCACCAACAGAAAAATAACTTGGGCCAGATACTGTGAGCGTTAACTGATCTTGATATGACCAATCACCAGTTCCGCCGGTCAGTGTCATGGTTTTGCTTGCATCGCGATTCCTACCGTCATAGGTCAGTCCACAATCAACGAAAAATGCATCATCCATGTCGGTGTATAAGCGACTCTGCATACGCTCTATGTAGCGCCGCTGCTGCCCATTAATGGTGCGTTCAATCACGCAGTAGAGAGCATCCTCGGTATCCTCGGCTATGCTACAGAGGGATTCATATCGGCCAGCCCCCGGGTGTAAGTGCCACGCTGCAACCTGCTGATCGCGTAGGTAAGTCAGCCCCAGCAACGTACCGTCATTGCGCACACACCAGACAATCGACATTGGCGTTATGGAAAAAGCCCAATCAGTTATCTGGAATCCTGTGAAAAAGTGGTTGGCCAGAATGGTCAGGTCAGAACCTTGGAACCCATCGACGTCGAAAGAATAGGCCAGATCTCGCACCGCGCCGCCCTTCTGTTGGATGAACAGTGCGACGTTACTGATAGCGATGGGCTGCACGTGGCTGGCGCCGTTCTGCCCCTGGCTGGCAAATTGGAAGGCTGAAGGTGTCAGCGTGCCTTGCTGATTCCCATTTACCTTATATTCCCCACCGCTGGTTAATGCCACAAGCGAACCAACATCAATCAGGTGGCGGATCTGGTTAAGCTGGCGCCCGGCGTAGGTGTACGTAATCGCATCATCGTCAACGGTAGGGTTTGAAGTGCCGAAGTCTTTATAGTCACCGCTTCGGCTGGTCCATATGGTTTGTGGTTGGCTGCGAGATCCTGCAAATATTAGGCGCTGTTGGAAGTAAACCACTGTTCCCGGGTATCCAGCATCGCCATTCCATGCATAGTGCGCCCATTTGTAAGTGGCTGAGTCTTCACCAACAACTTGCCCGGGAAGTTCAATCTCACCATCCTTGCGGATCACTACGTCGGCGGTAGCCGTCAGACCATCACCACTAACAGCAGTTATGCGACAAATACCGCGCCCAGAATGCAAATAGCGCCACTTGACGCCATAGGCATCAGAACCGGCAACGGCCCAGCCGTCCCAACTATCCCCAGTGGTATGTGAAGGTGCAACAGGCCCGGTATGGCTACGCTCACCCGCATCTACGCAGCGATAATAATTTTCCTGGTAGCGGCATAGATTTCCAACGGCAACCTGCTCACCAGTTACCCAACGTCCTACTGTGTCAACATTCTTCTGCTCCATGTAAAACAGACTGCCAACGTGCCAGCTCTTGAAGATAGAAGCGCTGGCCGTCAACGTTACCGTACCGCTGGTAGCGCTGGCGTAGACAGTGATCGCCTCATCAATATTGACGTTGGCGAACGGTCCACTGACCGTAACCACCAATGCGGTACGCCAATCATCATGCGCGTACCGTTGGATTTCCATCGGCGGGTAATTGGGGTGACAGACCGTCATCACGTCCGCGCTTTGCGTGTACTTCAGCAGATCGATATCGCCAGCAGCCCATGGCGTTGCCACATCTACCGGTTGGCCAACGCTGGCACCAGATGAGTAAACAACCTGAGCGCCATCCATGAACACGCGGAAATAGTGGTCGCCAACTTCGAGCACATAGGTTTGCTCGGTGTTGAACTGGAACGGGATCAGCCGGCACTTCCGATCGGGATATTTAGCCGGTGCCACATAGCGCGTACCAGGGCGATTCTCTACGCCACCATATTGACGGACGATGAAGTTACGGCAGCGCCGCAGTGACGTCTGGTATTTCTCCAGGTCAACGCGACCGTAAAGGCTCGGCGAAACTTCGCCGCCGGCAAAGGATGGCTGGATCAGGCTGGTTGTCATTATGATGCCCTCAGGTCAGAAACCTCAGACCACGGTGCAGGCGGCTCCTGGGTTTCGTTCATGCTCAGCGTTGAAGCCGATGAGATAGTGAGCTGATACTTCTGCTCTGCACGGTTCCCCATATTCGCATCGCCGGTGATTTGCATGGATATTTCGGCAGCGAGACGCCAGGCCAGAGCATCGCGGAATTCAGCGTCGAACATATTGGGGTCGGTGACTTTTGATACGTAGCGCAGCCATGCCTTTGGAAGATTGGTAACGATAAGCCGCCCGGTACCGTTCACATCTGAACCAACCTCATACGGTACGCGTTGATCGGGTGTAACGAAGCGCTGGCCGTCCGGCGAAACGATGGCAACAATACGCATGCAGTCTGTCGGGTAACGGTAGCTATACTGCCAATCCGGCTGTGCGATACCCAGATCAGCAAGGGCCACACGTTTAGTGGCAAAGCGCCAAGGGAAATCAGCAAGCACTGCATCCCGGCAATCCTCATAGAAAAGGTTGCATGCAGCGGCTTCTTTGCTCTTCTCGGTGAGGCTGGCGATCACTCGGCTGTTGCCAAGGCGTCCCAGCGCCACGTTGCAGATCTGGATGACTGATGCCATTACTCGCCCCCGGCGTCGCCATAAAGAGTATCGGCAGCAGAACGCTGCGGCGCGGCCGCCGGTTCAATGCCTATGTCGGTGAATTGCAGATCAACGCTGCTTTCTGCTTTGTCGCCTTCAGTGCGCGTTGAGACAGACAGCACCTTCGCCACACCACCAACCGTAAGCATCTCCCCAACCTTTGGCAGTTGGATCCCCAGTTTTTCCAGCGTGTCATTGTTCAGAGTGAAGCGCAGTCCCCACGGGTATTCGTCGCGAGTCTCCGGCTTTCCGCCTTCGCTTTCGTAGGTATCGGTTCCGATCTTGAGGTTTACGGTTTTCATGCGAGGACTCCAGGGAGGAAAGGGGCCGAAGCCCCTATGAGGTTAAGCGCCTAACTCTTTACGCTTTTCATCGATAGCAGCCTGCAACTTAGCCGCGCCGGTGTTGAAGTGCGGTTTCTCGTTGAACAGCTCTTCATATTGCTGGCGAAGCGTTTCCAGGTTAGTGCTGTCGCCGCCGCTACCTTCGCCGCCCTCTTCCAGCAGATTGCCATCACCATCGATCAGTTGCAGGTTGTCGCCAGCCTTGCCGCTGTACTCAATAGTTTCGCCCTCTTCCAGCAGATGACCGTTGATGAACGACTTCCGTGTGACGCGGTACATTTTCGTTTGTGACATGTCACGCCCCATTAAACAGTGAGTTGGAAGGCGCTTGCGTAGCTGCGTTGCGCATCAGCATCCAGCAGCAGACCAGCAGTAAAAGCACCGGCGGTCAATGGGCCAGTAGCTACGGTGTAGTTAACGCGCAGGTAGCGCTGCACGCCGTGCGGAACAGTGCCGACGTAACGATAACCAACCTTAAGATCAGCAACGGCAATCGCACCTGTTTGCAGCAACGTGGTTGCACTGGCGAAATCGCTGGTCTTTGAAGTTTGCAGACTGATTGTCACAGTAGCCGAACCGCCAGCCGCGCCATTGGTTGCCACCTGGGCGAAGAATTCCACTGGGTAGCCAGGACCGATATCACGAACATCGTTACCGGCATATAACGGTCCGAGGTCGATAACGTCGGTAGACGGCGCGGTTGCCGTAACAGCCTGCGCCTGCGAGAACATATTGAGATAGTCGAGGATCATTTTGTCTCTCCATCAATGAGAAAGGAGAGCCGCACCCGGCGGCTCAGCCGGGATTAAGAAACCTGTGATTCAGTGCTCAGAAGAGCATCGCAGGTACGCACTGGCACGCCACGGAACGAGGTCCAGAAGATACCCTCGGTTTCTTTCACGGTGACCGCCAGTGAGGATTTTTCAGTCGCCTGGATGTCCAGGTACTCAGCCGCATCTCGGTTCATGTAGAACACCGCTTTACCCATCTGCAGGTTAGGAATGCGATGAAGCGCCTGAACCATCAGCTTAGCCAAGTTAGGGCCGTCGTCCGCACCAAGCTTGGTTGTGTCGATGTTGGCGATGCGCACGGCATAACGCCAGTCACGAACGGTCAGGCCGTTATCCCACTTGTAGTGGGTACGATAGCCTTGATACTGGCCGCCATTGGCATCTTTCAGGGTTTGCTCGCCAAGGTCGTTATGGCTCAATCCGGCTTTTTGTCCCTTAGGGAAAATGCCGTGTACGGTATTGCTGCCCCATACCACGAACCAGACAGAAGTCAGGTTCGAACCGGTGCCACCTGCATCAACGATGTTCTGCGCGTTCTTTGCAGACTTGTCGTTATAGCGAGCCGACAATCCAGTGAACCGCTGTGGGCTTACGCGAGTGTCGCCGTAGAAGATGGTTTCAGCCATTGCCTGGTTCATCGCTTCCAGGAAGGCGTTGTCTTCTGACAGACGGAACTCGGCAGAGTTACCATTCAGATCGGCCAGAGACTTGTCAATCTCGGCATATGTTTCCAGCATGCCGGTGCTGTCAGTTACCTGGGCGGTGGTTGATTTGCTCGATGGCACGCCGTAGTTCAACAGGCGCCATGTTGCTGCCGGCAGACCAGTGCGCACAGTTGTGCGGTGACCAGTAGGCAAGTTTCCTTCAACAAACAGCATGTCGGTTAAGACAGGGTTTGTCTGCGAAAGCAGCTCTACGATGGTTGGTACTTTACCATCGGGATCGGTGCGCTTTGCCCAGTCAGCTAGCGTCAGCGCGTTAGTGCCTTTAATAGCCATTCGGTATTACTCCTTATTGCCGTATAGAATGTCGGCCGCGCTACGCTGACCGCCTTGATTTGGCATGACGAAGCTGTCTTCAGCCATCGACTTGCCGACTTTTGCACAGAAGCGAACTAGCGCCGGGTGGTTTCCCAGACCGCTCGCATTCAGATATTCACGCAACTCAGGGTTGCCAAACTGATCCAGCGCTCGCTGAGCCAGACCAACACTGGCGTTGAACTTATCGCCGCCGATCTCTTTGTCGGCTTTGACTTGCTCACCCCAATCAGCTATCTGCTTGCTCCAGGCTTCGGCCTGTTGCTGCTGGATCTGCGGGTAGATGTCGACCAGCTTCTGCGCCTGCTCTTGGGTAAGGCCCAATTCTTTGGCGATTGGCTCGAACACGGCCAGGGCATTAGCGTCCAGCGCTTGGCCTTCAGGCGCGGCGAAATTGTATTTCTCCGGCGCTGCTGGCTTTTTGTCCTTTTCTGCCTTATCAGCCAAATCCTTTTCTGCCTTCTCTGCAGCGAGTTCTTCAGCGGTTTTCTCGGTGCCCGGTTTCTCTTCGCCAGCCGGATTATCACCATTGGCAGAATCGCCAGATGCAGTCCCATCTCCCGGGGTATCAACGACAGCGGCAGGAGTTGTCCCGCCACCACCATCACCACCGTCGGCTGGTGTTTCACTGCACAGGCGGCGATAAATCAAACGTTCGAACAAATTCATGTGCGCCTCTTAAGCCATGATTCCTGCGGCCTTAAGCTTGGCCAGCAGAGCGTTTAAATCTGCAACAACGCCAGCGGCATCTGTTGCGGTTGAGTTGGCCTGAGTTGCAGCCTGCTTCACGCCACCTACAACAGATGCAGTAGCTGTAGGAGGTGAGAAGGTTGTCGGTTTGCCGGTAATATCACCCCATGCCACGGACGAACCACCGCCGCTCAATACCTCAACGACTTGCACGCCGCCGTCATTCCGGATCACTTTCTGGCGTTGTGTTGCCATGATTAGCCTCTCTGTCTTTCTCGGCCTCGGCGGCCATTTTTAAATACAAGTCCGGGCATGTGCCGAACACGTGATTGAATAAAGCAAGGCCCGCGTTGCGGTTGCCTTCGTTGAAAATTGTGCTATTCACCTCACCGGTGAACGAGATACGGAATACTCCAGCCTGGTCCAGTAGCCCCCATACAAACCTGCGCCCCTGCTCACTGCTCATTACGTGTTTCATGTCGTCAGAGCGTCGGTTACGTAACTGCTCTTGCGTCATCATTGCTGCGCACCTTGGCCTTGTTGCATGGCCTGTTGAATACTGGTTAGCAAGTTAGGATCTCCGGTACCGGCCTGGCTGAGTGTCTTCGCGATGTCAGCGGCCCCAGTACCAATTTGCAAGCTCTGTGCCGCTTGCTGCTGCTGAGCACGCTGCTCACGCTCTGCCTGAACCTGCTCATCGGATTTGGTGATAGTTGTCGGCACGCCAAGCATGTCGCCGTACTCATCGATCGCCTGATCAACATCAAGTTTGTCGGCAGCCTGCTGGAACCCTGCGGCGGTCATATTCCCGATAAAGCCAACGAACCTCTCGATAGAACCAATGCCCACGGCTTTCTGGGCCTGTGCCATCACGCTGGTGTATTCCACGCGCAGCGGTTGTCCTTGGAGTTCTTCCGGCGGCGGTGGCAACATGCCTCGACGGTTCATGATGTTGAAGATTCGATCAATAGCGGGGTCTAGCAACTCATCGTTCAGTCGGTCGAGCACCGGCCCGATCTGCAACATCTTCTCGTCACGCATCTCGTTGACGGCTTCGATCGGCATGCTGCGGGTGTTAATGTTGCTGAACATGTTGAACAGCGGAACGAAGTAGCATTCGTTTGTGAGCTGGCGCCCATCCTGAATACTTTCCAGCAATTCGCTAATGCGTGGGTTGATTTCGTATACCGGTTTGAAACCGCCCATATCACCTGCGCCATTTACGTAGGACACGTCACCAGGCAGCAGGGAAAGGCGCTCATTCTTCATTGAGCTTGGCGCCATCATCGGCGGGTTAACCAGCTTGTCGATCGCCTGATCTTTGCGCTTCTGCTGAAGTTGCAGCGCCTTAACGCCACCCAGCGCCAGAATGCCCGGACAGGATGACCCGTAAGCATCCTCGCCGTTGATGTCCCAGCGCGGTACAAGGATTGGCATTTCATCGAAACCGGACTCACTCAGTAGCTTGTCGCCAGAACCGCCCGGCTGGTAGTACACAGAGCTGTAACGCTTGTTCTTCGAATTCAGCTTGCCGGTGTCGCGGTTGGTGTTCGGCAATACTGCATGCACCACTTCAAACCAGGTTTCATAAGCGCCGGTATCCCATGCGGATTTAACGCTATCGCTGACATTCTCCAGCCCGAACTTTGCCACCAGTTGGCGGCAGGTCATGGAAAACTTGCGGAACACGGTGTCAACCTGCAGGCGGTCGCTGTTCGAGATGTAGTAACTCCCGATCGGCAGCACATGCGTGCGGATCACGTCTTCGTCATCTTCCAGTATGGAAATCGCTCCGGTGGCAAACGTGCCCAGGTAGCGATAGAGAACGGTCAGCGACTGGTACCAGTTCGATTTGTTCATCACGTCGTTCATCAGCTCAACGACCTGAGAAAGCCACATCTTTACCGGCCAGCTATCCATCAACTGTTTGTTCGGAGTGTTCAGGGAGAACCACGGACGCGTAGGGCTAGTGATGCCGGACAGCATGCCTGATTCGAGGGTCCGTGAAGCAAGGCCACCGGTCGGATCAACAACCTTGGTGTTGCGCTTATTGCGCCCGGCGTCGGTGGTAAGGAATCGCCCACAGTTAGGCAGGATGAAGTCGCTCAACTCTTTCCAGTGCGAGTCATAAGACGAACGCGCAGTAACGAGCTGCGATAGCTGCTTCTCCAGAAACTGCTTGCGGGATTCCTGTTCAGCCATGATTAGCCACCCAACAAAGTTTTGCCGGTAGTGCTGGCCTGCCCGGTCGCACCTTGCGCACCTGTGAGGATCGTGGACTGCTGACCGGCGGCAGCGCGTCGGCGGGCTTTGTCCTTGTCGGCAGCATCAACTACTGCGGCGTCCTGCGTTTGTGGCGCAGCCTGTACCTGTGGAGCTGATGAAACCTTTGGCGAACTCATGCACATGCGCGTAACCCTCCCAAATAATTACCAATTAAACCATATGATGTTTATTTTGACTATTTTGTTGACGTTATAATCAAAACAAATTACCTTTATGGTAATCATCGAGAGCACAAGCCGAACCAGACACTTAAACTTTTACACAGTATAAAACTGGTATCGGTGCTCTCGATGATCTATCGCGAAGCTTCATCCGAACTTAAACAGGTGCCTATTGCTGGGGAGCATGTCGGTACTTGGTGGATGAGGCTCCGCGATAGCCGCGACCGTTATCACCCTAAATCTGTGTGTAGCACTTTGCCCGCCTTGCGCGGGCATTTTTTTATGTACAAAACCACCTTGTTACATATAATCACATTCACACACAGACTACTAAAATGATAACCATGCTTGATTTTATCAAAGACATCTTTTCTGCTTTTAAACAAAACTCTATCGAGAGAATTAGAAATCCGTTCATTGGAGCCTTTGTTTTTTCATGGCTTGGTTTCAATTGGAAGGCTTTAGCTATTCTTTTTCTAAGCGATAAAGACATAACGAAAAGAATAAGTTATATAAATGAAACTCATGATGTCGGTAGTTTTCTACTTGGACCAATATGCACGACAATACTTATATGCTGGATTCTACCAGAAATAAACAAATTCTTCACGAGATTGCAAAACAAACCTAATAGTGAAACAACAGAAATTATCATGCAATCCAAGATTGATATAGCAGAAAAACAACTACAGATTGCAGACATTGAAGCAAAAAAGAAACTCGCAATAAAAAGAGAGGAGAGAAACATAGAAGAAGGTGTTGAATCAATTAAAAAAGAGATAGGGAATGAAATAGAAAAAAACAAAGAAATGACAATCAAGATCGATGAGTTGTCGGCGTCACTTAAACAATCAGGACTAGCATTAAACAGTACAAACTTGAGTCTCTTGAGCGCCGAAGAAAAGATAGCAAGCCTTGCAGATAGCCTTGAAAATTCATCGAAAATACTCAATAAAAAAACAGAAGAGATATTGGAGATGAGAAAAGAAATAGCCATCCTCAGCGGCACCATTGAAAATTTCAAAGATGCTAACAAAAGCATGGCCAAAGAATATGAGCATATATTCCATCTATCTGGAGATAGATTAACAGTGAGAGGTTCTGCTCTATCGATGCTTAAAGAAATAAACGTAGATGACATACCTTTTTGAATGTAAAAAGTTAGGTAATTTATCCATATGGATCATATTCTGTGACCACAGAGCCGCGCTTCTCGCCGGGAAGTGCGTGCTGGCGTTTTGAAACTGGGAAGGCAAATGTTAGAGCCAGCGCATCAGCATCGTTAGGGGATCTGCCTAAAATCTCCTTCAATTCTTCTTTATCCTGTAGCTCTTTTTTGCTGTCCTTCAGGCGAACCCTGTACTCTGGTGCTGATAATTCATCAGCCACGTTTTGGTCAGGCAGTGATCCGCCATCTTTAAGCCAGGTTTTAACGGCGTTGTACATCTCTCCACGCTTCCTAGCCATCTCAGGGTCGGTTGATGCCCCGCCAAATTGGATTAGCTGCCATGCTCGGCCCCAATTATCACCGACAGATTTCAGGCCGGTACCATACCCATAATCGATAAATACGGCATCAGCGTGGTACTGATCCTCAAAGTCGGCCACAATTTTCGCAAACCAGACGTCATCAGTTGTTCTTTGCCACTCGCCAAGCTTCTTGGTGTGCAGACCTTGCCGCAGGTAGATAACAGCCTTATCTTTGCCACCGTGAGCCGGGTCGACACCAATCACCACTGCAGCGTGCTGAACTTGATGAGGGGTAATCACTCGGCCAACAGCAGCATTGGTAAGGCTGGACGGGATAAATTGGTTTTCAGATGCATCAGGGAAGATGCCACGAACACGAACCTTAACAAAGTCGCTGTCCTCGCCGTAGTCCTCTACCCATTTATCCAACTGAACTTTGTTCGTGCCCTCTACCGTGCGGCTGTCGATCTGGGCATGATTCCAGCGATGTCGATATTTGCGGAAGCATTCTCTGAATCGTCCTGTGTTACGCGTCGGGTTTCCGAAGGCCACCCATATAATTTCAGTGTCTTCGTCTGTCAGCGCACCCTCTGCAACCTCCCACACCTTATCGGCAATGTTGGAGGCCTCATCAAACACCACAATGATACGCTTACGCTCGTTATGCAGACCTGCGAATGCCTCCGTGTTGTGCTCACTCCACGGTATTGTATCGGCACGCCATAGCTTATCGTGCCCCGGATCGGTACTGTGCATCGCCGTTGCGGTACAGTTGAACCAATCGCTATTGATGCCATCCTTGACCACTTGATCACCTCAGGCCACGTCTTGGTTATCAGCTGCTTCTCAGTGTTGGCAGTCACCACCACCTTGCAATCTTCACATGTAGACATGCCCCAATTGATGAGCATTGAGATAAACGCTGACTTGCCGATCCCATGCCCTGATGCACGAGCAATCATCAGTGGCTGGTGCCTGGTTGTAGGGTTTTTAAGATGGTTTCCAATCTCGCTAAACGCGCTTGCCTGCCATTTTCGCGGTCCGGTTGCGTGAGCTAGCTCGGTTCCAGGCTCTCCCCACGGGAAGGCATAGAGGGCGAAGCCAAGCGGGTCATGCGTAAAGCCTGCAATATCTTCGATCAGTTCCTGTTGGAGATCTGCTTGGTCAGTCATTGCCGCCGCCCTGTTCTGTCACGCGCTTACGTGCCGCCGCCATGCGATTTGCCACGGTCACATTTACATTCAACTCGACACGCTCTTTGAATGCCTGAACATCGACGTGCTTACCGATCAGCTCGAGGTTCTTCACCTTATCCGGCCATTTGATCTTCTTAAGCATGTTCTCAAGCGTGGTTTCATCGAAGTTGGTGATGGTCGTTGAAATATCCAGGCCGCTTAACGTTGTGCGCCAGACCTTTGGCCATTCGCTGATCGCTTTAAGTCCGCCGTCATCCTTCAGGATATCCAGTACGTCCATCTGGTCGATCTCAACCAAGCGCTTGAGCACGTAATCCGCATCGATCTTCACACGCTTGTTGCGGTGCTGCATCAACTCAGAGATGCGCTCTTGCACCTTCGGGCTGTCCATGTTTCGCGACGCGGATACGGCCGCATTCTTATAGCCAGCAGCGGCAGCCGCCGCCGTCTGGTTATCCGGGTTCTTGATGTACTCTTGGCAGAAACGTTCCATCTGCGCGTTAAGCTTACCGTCTTTAGCCATAATAATTACCTCCTTGGTAACATAATAACACGCAGTGAAAAACCGCCAAGCGGCGGGCGTTGTGCTGTGTGACTTGTCGTGACACGTCACGCTTTATCATGTGACACGTCACAACGTCTTTAACATCAGGTCACGCCAAATCTGCGTTTGGCCGCAGGCCGCTTCGCCATTGCGGAAGCATCCACCGGACGGGCCGGGCATCGATTCGCCGCACTGGCATTTGTGGCTGGCCAGTTCAGCAATCTGGCGCTTTAGCTGGTTGATGTCCTGCACTGCCAGCAGTTCGAAATATTCATCGACGCTGTACGGCTCTTTGCCGGGGCGCCTTGCCGCGCAATTCGCCTGGATCTGATCGAAGATGTGATCGCTAACCTCGAACGTAATTCGGTGACGGCCGCTTACCGCGGCGCTGCTCGCCGCTTCTCTTTCACGTTTACGCTGTGCGCGCTTACGGTCGCGGGCATCGGCCCGGCGCTTCTCTTCGGTTTGGGTCATTGTCAGCACTTTTGTTTCCTTCTTAAAACAGCTCGAAATCGTCGTCAAACTGGTCTGCGTTTCGCTCGACTGATCTCGAAGCCAGGATGAATTGGATACCTTCAAACAGCGACGTTGGCCGCTCAAGCCCGAATATGAACGCATCGTTGTATGTGCGCCCGAGCCAGTAGCCGCCGCCGTACTCTTTGAGGCGCTGGAAGAACACCCAGCCACCCTCTACGAAATGGGGGAGGGTTTCACCGCGATAGACGACTTGATAGCCGAGTTCTTTTGAAGCCATAACTCACACCGCAAATACTGTTTACATGTACAGTATAATTGAGAGCGCGGGCTAGTCAATCAAACAGCTCTCCACCACATCCTTTCGGTTATCTGCAATGGTGTAGCCCATACCGAAAGTTTTATAGAACTTAACTGCTGATCCCGCTCCATTTGGGCTGATATCGGCGAACATGGTGTCTTTCCATGTAAAGACCGTGATTTTATTACTCGACTTCTCAACATGTGTCGTGTTGTCTCGTTCAAGCATGACACGGGTATTAGTCCATCGTTCATAGATGCATTCACTGAGAACTTCAGGGGATTTGGTGCTTTCTCTGCTCAGAAGTGGTGCTTCGTTTCTTGCCTCATTAGGCGTTGATAGGCATCCAGACAGAAGTGCTGATGATGCTAAAATAAGTACTATTCCTTTCCTCACGATTTTTCCTTCTGCTATTTATACATTTTTGGATTTCAAGTATAACTACAACTTGATGTGAATGTGTATAATCCGATTAACTTTGATTTTTTCTGTTATTTTATAAAAACACCTGATTCATAATTTTAAGTGGGGTAAATATTAATTGGCTACCAATGTGACTGCAATAGAACAGATACACGCATATGCAAAAGGTGTTATGGAAAGGGTTGACCACCACGCAGGGAATGTAGGAGGGGTAGCTCTAGTCCTACTCGGTGGTGTTATCTGGCGAGCAGAGCCAAAATCCGTAAAAATTTATGAAGTTAAAGGGAAAATGACAAATGTTATCTGGTGGACAAGCTCATTTACGGGGAATAAATATGTTCTTTCGTACAATCATGTAGAACAGAGTATTGAAATAAAAGATCAAAAGATTAATGGTGAGGTGTTGCATAGTTTGTCTAATAAGATGGCGGTTACTGATGCACTTGAAATAATTTCGGAACTATAAAATATCAACTAGTAGAGAATGTCTATTCCCCTGAAATGTTTGCAGTATTTTTTACTGCATTTTTATGCTTGTTCCTTGAGTGATTTAACCATCTGATACATTGCTTCTGGCGGCACTGCATTACCGGCCATGTGAACAGTCAGCTTGTGCGATGGCGGTTTGATGTAGTCGGCAGGGAATGACATGGCCAGCATGTTCTCTTCCTTGGTCAGAATGCGCATGCGGTCGCCGTCAACTACTGCCCAGCGATCACGCGTCGTGATGGTGCCGATCGGACGCTGCAGGGAGCGGCCTGATTTGGTGTTGCCGTAATACGACATCAGGAACCGATCGCCGAATTGAGCTCGTCCATTTGCTACCCGGTCGAGTGTGGCCGATGCGCGACCCGGTTTGTTGACCAGTGACCAGCGGCCAGAGTCGAAATCGATGAACGACTCAGCCGGGACATGCGGAAGCGTTGGCAACTTCAACATCAGCGGATTCTTGCTCTTGGTGCAGACGATGAACATGCGCTTACGGTTCTGAGGTACGCCAAGGTCGGCGCAATCAACGAGGTGTGACGCCAGTGAATATCCCAGCTTCTGCATGGCATGCTCCCACGCAGGGAACAGTAACCACTGCAGGAACTCCGGCACGTTCTCAACGATAATTTGCTCTGGATTTAGCACCTCAGCCGCCGCTGTAACTGCCCATGCCGTTGAGCGACTTGCATCGTGCTGTGGGTTGCCGTTGGCTTTCCCTCGGGCCTTGCTGTGGCCCTGACAGCACGGAGAGGCAAGCAACAGATCCAGTCTTGGGGTCAATTCCAAAACGGATGCGAAATTAGCCTGATGTAAGTCCTGGCATGCGTGAACGGTGTTAGGGTGGTTAAGCGCGTGGGCATCAACAGCTTCCTGCCAGTGATTAGCTGCCCAGACGATTTCTACACCTGCTTTTGTTGCGCCAGTAGACGAGCCGCCGAGGCCAGCAAATAAGTCGATACCTTTCATGACTTCACCTCCACACGCTTGAACTCGATCACCCAAACCCATGGATTGGCGTTCCAGCTTTCTTCCCCGTAAATGGATTGCCATAATTCCCTGAATGCCACCTGGTGCATCATGTGTTCGTGACCAGGGGAAACACCGGCTTTCACGCCTTCGGCTTTGGCATCCTCTTCGCTGATATCGTTCAGCCTCTCAATGCGCACGTCGGTGATTTCCAACGTGATGCGGGATGCCCAGCGCGGCATGTGGATTGATGGAGTCCACTTCTCCGGCGACACCTGTTTATTACAAACCAAAACCGGCACGCGTCGGGTTTGCTCAGTCCATGAGTTGCGCTCACTTGCCCGATAAACAAGCGTGGAAACGTCGGTTGCGCGACTATGAACCCTGAATGCCTCCCGCACCCACAGCCGATCGCCTACCTGGCCGAATGGGCAATGCTCGCGGTAATAGATCTGGCTGTTTTCGTGATCGACACCAGACTCAAGCGGGTAGCATTCGCCAGCACTGGAGGCCGCATCGATCAGGTGCAAATGGCGCTCGGTTAATGTCCGCCGCGTCTGGGTCTTGCGACCGTCGAGAATGGCGCGAACCATCTCACCGTTAAAAATCACTGGGCGCTCTTTCATTTGGCCTCCCGCAGCGTGGTGGCGAAGTGATAGGCCAAACCAACCTCATTCTGGAAGCAATGGTAACCACCGATTGGTGAGTCGAGGAAGTCAGCAAACTTCTCCACTCCCCGCGCTTCATAGCTCATCGGTACTGGCTTATCAGTTTTTATATCTTGATTTACAAGGTTATTTTTCATTATCAAACCCTTATCTGTGTGTACGTTGTTTCAGTTCTTCCAGCTCTTTGCAGTCGAAGCAAAGGCGGACACCTGGCACGGTTCTGCGTCGTGCTTCTGGAATTGGTTCGCCGCACTCGTCGCATTCATGCGCCGCCGGCAGTGTTGTTTTTTTGGTTGCTGCATCGAGCTGCGCTTTCAGGTACATCTCTGCGCGTTCGTTGGCCTGGTCGATGTTGTCCATGGTTAAAACTCCTCTTCCTGCCAGCCGCCACCTGCTTTCTTGCTTTTGGCCTTTAGCGCTACAAATTTGAACGGGTACACATCTGCGGCGACTTTGATTTTTACCCTGGCGTCGTCAGTCCAAAACCCTTTAACTTCGTGCATTTCCATGGTTCCGTCGGCGCGCATTACTGCGAAATCCGGCGTGTAAAACGTGTTATCTGCCAGGCGGAGCTTTACGCCTTCAAATTTGAACCAAGCGATCAGCCCTGCTGATTTCAGCATCGCTAGGTCAACGCAATATGCTTGCTCGGTGTTATTCATCTGCCCGGCTTTAAGTCGACCCAGAGCAAATGATGGGTTTGCACTTCGCTTCACTGCGGACCCCTTAAATTACCCCTTAGGTAATAATTACCAATTAGGTAATTATTTACAACTAAAAAATAGCGATTGTTCTCACAATTCGCACCTGCGCTAAAACTCTCTGTACGGGCCGTGGTTAAGATTTACAACATAAGCCATCAAGTTATGTGACTGAATGCCACTTAACGGATTCTACCCACCGTAGCCGCAGGAATTTCAGCAATTCAATTCGTATTTGGTTTGTCACTCCGCAACCGCTTGAGCATTTCCATCGCTGCTGAGTGTCCTGCTCCCGGTGTACCTCGCTTAATTTCAGAAGCTTTTTCTGACAGCAGCGGCACCGGCTTGGGTATCGTCTCCCCGGCCCTGACTTTCTCAGCCCAACGCTTCAGGTGTTTATCGGCCCGGCGCTCCAGCTCCACTTCGCTCAGGTTCTTCTGGATCATTTCCCGGCGCAGATCGCAGATAATCCAGTACAGAACATCATGGCGCCACGGATAAGTTTCCGCGCAGCTATGCAGATACTTGTTCCGGTTGTACTTGCGAAACTCTTCCATCACGTCGTCTACGGACAGACCAAACATATTTGCCATTGATTGGCTGACGATCGCCATGAAATCAGCCAGGTCTGGTGCGTAGCTGTTGCCATCCCAGCAACGTTGGACACATGCGGCTATCGCCTGCTGGATCTGCTGATCAGTGAGCGCTGTAATCGCCTGCTTCCAAAGTAACGACGGTGCCCTGCCGTTCTTCGCCGTCCACCGGTCCGAATAGATCTCCATCATCCTCATCCAGAATTTTGCGTATCTGGCTTTCGTTAAGTCCGTCTGATCGCAGTTGCTCTGTGAGTGCTGCGTATACCCCTTCGGCCGCGTTCCCGCGCCAATGTCCAGTTGTCCCATCAGGTCGCTTACCTGTTTCATGGTTTTTTACTCCTGTCGTTTTACGGGCGCGGCTCATGAGCACGCTACGTGCAAGTTTCTGTTCCCACTGCGCTTGGTGGAACGCCTTTCCCTCAGGTTCCCAGAAGCCGATAAATTCCTGCAGCTCCTCCGGCGTCACCGGTTCGGCGATCTTCATCCCCCAAGTAGCAGCCATGCGTTGGAAGTCAGTTCCGGGTTGCCAACCGTTTTGCATGGTGAACTTGCCAAAGTTATTCCCGTTCATTGGGAACGGTGGCGGCTCGTCTTTCGGGGGATCACCCGGCGGTGAATCTTTCGTTCTCGCGTTAGAGTGGGGTTTATCTTTTAGATATTCTCTTCTCTTCTCTTCTCTGGTCGTCATTTTGTCCGCATCGGAAGCGGACATTTTGCGGACGCTCCTTTTCCGTGCCGCATCCTGTGCCCGACGCTTGGCAGATTGCCCGTTATGCTCGTCAAATCTGGGCATTACGAGGTTTTCGCCGTCAACTTCCAGCCAACCTACAGCCATCATTGCGCGTGAAAATCCGGGAAATCCGATCATGTCATCGAGCGTTTCAGGACTGTAGCCGTCAAGGAAACCATCAACAGAATGGACATCGAAAAGACACCATGCGGAATGTAGTCCGCCAACTATCCGAAGTCTGTCCGCTTTCAATGCGGACGCCATGCGGACAATTTTCGGATGCGTATGGAGGTCTGAGCGCATCTTGATCCAGTCGCCTGCCATCAGCGCACCTCCGCGACTTTTGCCCTGGCGTCATGGATCAGCTTTTTGATGTGCTTACGGTAGACGGAAGAATGTTGCGCTGAACACTCGACGCATACCCCGTTACTCGTAAAGCGCTCAGAGTAGTGACCATTACGGCAAGGTTTACCGGTATAGAACCGGAGTTGACCGAGATTTATGGCCTCGGCCCGGGTAACAATTTTCATTCATAGGCCTCTTTTACTGTCGTCAGTGATGTAAGAATGCACGCAAAGCAAAAATATATCAACCATAAATGAATATTTGTTACCAAACCTACAAAGCCAATAAAAAAGGGCCGCATAAGCGACCCCGGTTTTGGTGAAGGTAGATCAGTAGAAGAACGATACCAGCTGCGGTTTCGTCAATTCCGGTTTGCGTTTCTTGCATGCCTTAAACAGCTGATCCATTAACTTTTTCTTCGGCATCCGCGTGCGGCGCTGCGTATGCGTCATGATGTAGTGTGCGGTTGTGCCGGCCTCTTCTGCAAACACATCACGCTCGTCTTTGCTCATCGCCAGCCAGAACTGTTTGAAGTTGAATGGCTCCATTGTGCTGCCTAATTTCTGGAATTTATCTTGCAGATAATTACCTAAATGGTGCAATTAGGCAAATTTATTACCTTTTAGGTTCGTTTACCATTAAGGTAATTTTGTTTTAAATACAGGCAGCAAACAATTCAACGGACTGTGTAACACACTATGAAAAGCATTAACGACATCCGCCGCGAGAACCTCCGCGACATCATTAACCGTGATTTTGACGGCCGCCAGGTACGTCTTGCCGAACGGCTGGAGATTAATGCCAACGTGATCAGCCGTTGGCTGAAGCCGCCGACAGATAAGAACCATAAAGGCATTGGTGACAGCGTGGCCCGCAAGATAGAGGTTGCGGCCAATAAACCTAAATTCTGGCTCGACCGCGACCACATGATGGCCCTGGCCGCCGGCGCCGAGCCTGCACAGGAAGAGACAGAAATTGGCGACATCGTAGCCACCAATCTTGAACTTTGGATGAGCAACAACCGCGAGCTTTCCAGCCAAGCTAAAGTTGGTGCAGCTGCAGGCGTCGGCCAGTCAACGGTTAACCGGGTGTTGAGCCGTGAAGGCAATATCACCATCAATAGCCTGGAGGCTATCGCCGGTGCGTTCGGCCGCCGTGGCTATGAGCTGTTGCTCAAGCCGAAAGACCCAACCCTGATTAACTATGATCGATCACAGTTTGCGCAGCTATCCGCCGAGGATAAGGCCAAGATCGAATCGTTCATTGAATTCGTGATGCAGCAGGCCCGGCTATGACAGAGAAAAAATCCTTCAACCTGGCCAACCTCGATAAACATGACATGGACAAGGTGAACGTAGATCTTGCCGCGTCTGGTGTTGCTTACAAAGAGCGCATGAACCAACCGGTTATCGCTGACCAGGTGGAGCGTGAACAGCCAGAGCACCTGCGCGATTATTACCGCGAACGCGTGGCGCATTACCGTGAAGTAAGCAAAAGGTTACCAACCGGTTCAGCACCGGTTTACCTCCAAATGGCCGAAGCCAACGGCAAGAAGTAACCCCCATACCCTTTCCTTCCAATAAGTTACCGCTATTCGGCGGTTAACCACGCCCATAATAATTACCATTTTGGTAACTTTTTATATTTATAGCTATTGACCAACAGCCGTTTATGGGTAATCATTACCTCAAGACGTTACCAATCTGGTAATGATGCTCTTTAACAATCAGACAGGAATTGAAGCACCGCGATGATGCGGTGACATTGCCGGGCATTCCCGCGCATAACCACGCCCATAACAGTTACCAAATTGGTAATCAATTGAGGTTAAAGATGATATCTCAAACCATCAACGGGATTTACTGCGTGACCGTCTGCGGCTGTGTCAGTTGGCGGTTTGCAGATTTCAATGAAGCCCTGCACTGGGCATTTACAACACGTGTCGCGCTGGACGCGGCAACTCAATTAGAGGTTGCACACAGATGAGCGAAGAAAAACAGCTACCAGCTATCAGCATTACCCCAGAAATGGCCCCAGCAATTTTCATTACCGGCGGCCTTGACCAGTTTCTATCTCAAATCAAGGAAGCGGTTAACGAGGTTCCAGACCTAAGCACAAAGAAAGGACGCGACCGTGTTGCGTCGCTGGCGGCGGCGGTATCAAGAAGCAAAACAGCGGTCGAAAAGCCGGGCCGCGATTACTTACGGCAACTGAAAGAAGCAGTTAAACCGGCAGAGCAAGAAATTAAACGCTTTGTTGATGCATGCGATCAGCTTCGTGACACCATCCGACTTCCTCTAACCGAATTTGAGAACGCAGAAAAGCAACGCGTTGCCGACCTGCAGCAGCGACTAGCGGAACTTCGTGAAAGTGCCAACGTGGTTGATGAACTTGGCAACGTTCCACCCGCTGCAGACATAGCTTCTCGACTGGAATCGGTTAAGGCCACAGCGATCGATGAGTCATGGCAAGAAATAACAGCCGAGGCTGGCGTGGCAAAGGATGCCGCAATCACCAAGTTAGAAGTTGCTCTGAAAGCTGCCCAGCAGCGCGAGGCGGAAGCGGCAGAACTTGAACGCCTACGCGCCGAAATGGAAATTGCAGCACAGCGTGAACGGGAAGCGCAGATCGCCAAGGACGCGGAGGAGCGTGCGCGCCGGGAAGCCGAAGAAAAGAGCCGGGCGGAAATCGAAGCGGCTGCAAGGCGAGAAGCCGACGCAAATGCAGTGGCACAGCGTGCAGAGCGTGAACGACTTGAGGCGGCGGAACGTGCAGATCGGGAAAAACTGGAAGCCGTTGAAGCGGAACGTATCCGGGCGCAGCAGGCTGAACAGGCTCGATTGGCAGAAGAGAAACGCATCGCCGACGAAGCAGCAGCAAAAGCTGCCAACGTAGAGCATCGCCGCGACATTAACCGCAGCGTAGTGGCGGATCTGATTGCAGCGGGCATTCCAGAAGACTGCGCAAAAAAATGTGTTGAAGCCGTTGCCCGCATGCAGGTGCAGCACATGACCATCAACTACTGAGGTGTTTATGAACGTACAACAGGCTGTCGATATTGAAAAAATCGTTGCCAGTTTCACCGAGCAGGACAACGAAGCGGTTTATGCAGAGGTTGAAGCTCTGGATAAGAAGGTGCCGATCCACGGCTTCACCGCCTTCCTCAAGCAGCACCTACCTGCTGACGTAGACGCCGAGGTGTTGGAGCTGGGCACCGACTCAACCGATTACCAAGAGCTGGCCAGCACAGCAATATGGGATTGCCTCACTGAGCTGGTGAAACGCCAGCGTGCTGCGGAAATTTACCGCCGCAGCCATCAGTTTGATGAGGTGGCCTGATGAAAACAGGCATCTACCACGATATTTCAAACGAGGATTACCACGCTGGGGACGGCGTGAGTAAGTCCCAGCTTGATCTGGTCGCCAAGAACCCGGCCCTTTTGCAGTGGATTAAGTCGGCCCCGGTCGACACTGAAAAGCTGAAAGCGCTGGATATGGGAACCGCCCTGCACTGCAAATTGCTGGAGCCGGACGAGTTCAGCAAGCGGTTCATCGTTGCACCGGAGTTCAATCGGCGCACCAAGGAAGGCAAGGAGTCCGAGGCAGCGTTCCTGAAGGACTGCGAGCATACCGGGAAAACGGTCATGGACGCAGAGCAAGGTCGGAAACTTAATCTGATGCGCGATAGCGCGATGGCCCACCCGGCGGCGCGGTGGCTGCTGGAAACTGAAGGCCATTGCGAATCGTCATTCTACTGGACTGACCCGGAAACCGGTGAATTATGCCGGTGCCGGCCGGACAGATACCTGAGCGATCACCCGGTGATTGTGGACGTGAAGAAGGTTGCAGACATGGACCGCTTCGCGCGCCACATCGAGGAATTCCGCTATCACGTTCAGGATGCCATGTACCGCGATGGATTCCAGCAAGTGACCGGTGAAACCCCTGGGTTTTTCTTCCTGGCTGTCAGCGAGACGATCGACTGCGGCCGCTACCCGGTACGCGTTTTTGAACTCGATTCAGCAGATGTAGACGAGGGCCACCGACTCTACCGCCGGGATCTAAATACCTATCACCAATGCCGTACCACCAATGACTGGGGCGGCGTCGAAAAAATCCAGCGCCCCGCATGGGCCAGAAAACAGGATCAATACGCATGAGCAATGAACTGATTGAAGTCAACAACCAGCCGTCAACCATGACCGCCAGTAATGCAGTATTTAATCCTCAGGCACTGGGACAATTGACATCCTTTGCCAATCTAATGGCGGATTCAGTAGTGAGTGTGCCCTCGCACTTTGTTGGCAAACCCGCCGACTGTATGGCCGTAGTAATGCAAGCAATGCAATGGGGCATGAACCCATACGCTGTGGCCCAGAAAACGCACATTGTAAACGGCACCCTTGGTTATGAGGCCCAGCTTGTTAATGCCGTCGTTACCAGCTCAAACGCTGTTCGCGGCCGATTCCATTACGAGTACACCGGGGACTGGTCAAAATGCACCAGCTCTAAAGAAGTCACCGTTAAAAAACCTGCCAAAGGCGGTGGATCTTACGACAAGGTTGAACGTGTTAGAGGCTGGAGTGATCAGGATGAAGCCGGCTTATGCATTCGCGTTGGGGCCGTATTGCGTGGAGAAGAAGAAATCACCTGGGGTGAGCCGGTTTATCTTTCCAGCGTGGCGATCCGCAACTCCCCGCTGTGGTCAACAAACCCAAAACAGCAGATCGCCTACCTAGCTGTTAAATACTGGGCTCGGCTGTACTGCCCTGAAGTGATTCTCGGTGTGTACACGCCAGATGAGTTCGACGCACCACAGCCCCGCGTTGAGCGAGACGTTACCCCTCCAGCAACCAGCGCCGCAGGACTGAACAGCCTGATTAACTCCAAGCCAGCAGAAAAGGAAATCAAAAAGGTTAATCAGGATGAACGCACGCCTGACGATTTGCTTGCAGCCTTTACCGAAGCGGCCACGAAAGCTGCCAGTGTGGAGGAGTTGGACAAGGCCTATAAATACGGCGCCCACGTTCTGGCCAGCCATGAAGAACACCTGCAGTTGGCCACCGACGTTTACAACGTTCGCCGCGATGAAATTAACGAAGTCCCTATGTAACCTACCGCCGCGGGGCGAAAGCCCCGCCAAAGGAGTAATCATGAAAGAAGCAATAGATAAAAAAGAACTCCTCCGGAGGGTGCCTTTGTCTTTTTACACGATCAATGCGCTGGAAAAGGCTGGAAAGTTCCCAAAGCGATTTTCCATCACAGAGGGGCGTGTAGCGTGGAATGGCGATGAAGTGGAGGTTTGGCTTGATGAGCGGCAAGAGCATGGCACCGGTAAGAAACCGGTAAACATGCCAGATGTTCGCCAGCGTAAACATCGCCCAGTCCAGGAGCGTGCAGCATGAATATCAAACGGCACCTGATGCGTAATGTGTGGGCCTATATGTTGGCCGGTTTGTTCGTATTCTGGTTCTTATTGATCGGCATGGTAGTTCTCGCCGTTAAGTTGGCGGAGGTGATCAGTGGGTGAACGACAATACGGTCTCATAATGGCAGACCCGCCATGGAGTTACGGCAACAAGATTAGCAATGGTGCCGCCGGAAACCACTACAGCACAATGACGCTGCAAGACTTAAAGCGGCTTCCGGTCTGGTCGATCGCAGCAGAAAACAGCGTTCTCGCTATGTGGTACACAGGTACCCATGCGGAGCAGGCAAAGGAACTTGCCACCGCTTGGGGTTTCGACGTCCGACAGATGTTCCTGTTCACCTGGGTGAAGTTCAACGAATTGGCAGAGCGCACCATCAACGCCGCGATCGAAGATGGACTAGTCGATTTTTACGACTTCCTCGACTTGCTTAATGGCATAACCAGAATGAACCCCGGTAACTACAGTCGCGGCAACCAAGAATCAATGCTCGTTGCTGTACGCGGTACCGGACTCGAGCGCCGGGATGCATCGGTGAAACAGGTGATTTACGCACCAATTACGCAGCACAGCGCTAAACCATGGGAGGCCCGCCACCGGCTCGAGCGGCTTTATGGTGACGTGTCACGAATAGAACTTTTCAGCAGAGTGACGCACCAGGCTGGCATCACTGGGGAAACGAATGCCCGCACAATGACGTTGAGCTGCTACCCGGCGGATTCACCACACCGCAACCAGTGAGGATCACATCATGAAGCACAACCGCGACCACGTTATGCAGATCGTGAAGGACCACGAAAATATCGGGCATGCTCAGATCAAGGAACTCTACGAGAAAGAGCACAAGCCAATATCGGCGCATGCACTCAGCCGCGCGCTGGCCACACTGGTTGATTACCAGTTAATCGAGCGCAAGCTACATGGCAACCAGCCATGCACATACGCGTTTATCGGAGGAAAAAGCCGGTTTTCACAAAGCCCTAAAATTGCTTTCTTTGATCGGTGCCTGGCATCTGTCAACGCTCGACAAAATTGTTAGTTACCTATCCCCTCTCCGCTTCGATCCACCCATCCACCATATTGGCCCACTGCTGCAGCATATCCCGGCGCTGTTCGGCGTACTCCGCTTTGTTGTACACCGCACGGACGCCGCGCTGCTCATGGGCCAAACACTTCTCAATCCAATCCGTATTAAATCCTTCTTCATGCAGTATCGTGCTGGCCGTTCTGCGCAGGTCATGCACGGTGAAATGCTCAATATCTCCACCTGCCTCGCGTATCTTCTCGTTAGTAGCATTGATCACCCGGTTAAGCGCTGAGTTGGACATAAACTTTCGCGGGTTATACCTGGCCGGCAGTATGTAGTCGGATCCGCATGCAGACACCTGCAGCGCTACCATAATATCGAGTGCCTGCTGGGATAGATAAACGACATGGGGACGCGATGCCTTCATCCGCTCCGCCGGTATCGTCCAGCGCGCCGAGCCAAAATCGACTTCTTTCCAGGTTGCCTCTGTTAGTTCACCCTTGCGTACCATCGTGATCAGTATCAACTTGATGGCCAGCTTCAACGAGGATGCAGCACCGGTAGCGTTCAGAGCATTGAAAAAGCGACCGATCTCATGTGGCTCAAGCGCGCGCTCACGCTCTTCAAATGTCGCAATGCTGGATGCTTTGATATTCGCTGCCGGGTTAGACACGGAGTGGCCACGGTCAATAGCATGAGTGAACACAGCGCCGACAATCTCACGCACCTGGATCGCCGTCGCCCTGGCACCGCGGTCGACTATCTTGTCGCATAGTGCGCGTAACATTGGCGTTGTGATTTCATGGAGAAGTTTTTTCCCAAGCGTAGGAATAATATCCCTGTCTATCACCGCCTGTTTCATTGCCCGCGTGCTGTCGGCCAAGCGTACATGCTTCATGTATGCGTCGGTATAATCGGCAAAATTATCCGCACCTTTGATCTGCATGATACCGTCACGCTTTAGCGCAGCCGGCGACTGGCCTGCTTCTACCATCTTTTTGGCGGTATTGAGTTCATCCCTGGCCTCGGCCAATGTGATACCGTCAGCACCATAACGCCCAATCGTTAACGTCTCACGGCGTCCGTTCAAACGGTAGTCATATCGGAACGAGATAGACCCGCTTGGTTGTACGGCAACATAGAGGCCATCGCGATCGGTGACCTTGTAGAGTTTCTCTCTTGGCTTCAGGTTTTTCAGTTTCGTATCGGTGAGCATGCCGGTAACTCTCTGCTGTGATTTGTACCGTCAAAAATTACCAAAGTGGTGTCGGACGGATTAGCAGAAGAGTACAGCGAAAGACGATATACCGTCAAAGATACCGTCAAAAATTTGATACTTCATTCAATAGCTATAAATCGGAAAATAAAAAACCCTTCGATTTCTCAAAGGGTTTCAGGATTATCTCAATAGATATAAAACAGTATCTATCGCTTGTTAATCATTCCCACTCAATGGTAGCCGGTGGCTTACCGCTGATGTCATAAACCACACGGGAAATGCCGTTGACTTCGTTGATGATGCGGTTGGAGACGCGGCCGAGGAAATCGTACGGCAGGTGCGCCCAATGTGCGGTCATAAAGTCGATGGTTTCCACTGCGCGCAGTGAAACAACCCAGTCGTATTTACGGCCATCGCCCATCACGCCAACCGAACGCACCGGCAGGAACACGGTGAATGCCTGGCTGACTTTGTTGTAGAGATCGGCTTTGTGCAGCTCTTCGATGAAGATCGCATCGGCACGGCGCAGCAGATCGCAGTACTCTTTCTTCACTTCACCCAGTACGCGTACGCCCAAACCTGGGCCCGGGAACGGGTGACGGTAAAGCATGTCGTACGGCAGGCCCAGTTCCAGACCGATTTTGCGCACTTCGTCTTTGAACAGCTCTTTCAGCGGCTCGACCAGGCCAAGCTTCATCTCTTTCGGCAGACCACCCACGTTGTGGTGCGATTTGATCACGTGTGCTTTGCCGGTGGCGGAAGCGGCGGATTCGATCACGTCCGGGTAGATGGTGCCCTGCGCCAGCCATTTCACTTCAGTCTGCTTGCAGGCTTCTTCGTCGAACAGTTCAACGAACACGCGGCCGATGATCTTGCGCTTGGCTTCCGGTTCGTCAACGCCGGCTAACGCGCTCAGGAAGCGATCTTCCGCCGCCACGTGAACGATGTTCAGGCCGAAGTGGTCGCCAAACATTTCCAGCACCTGGTCTGCTTCATTCAGACGCAGCAGGCCGTTATCGACGAACACGCAGGTCAGGCGTTTACCGATGGCGCGATGCAGCAGCATTGCGGTCACGGAAGAATCGACGCCGCCGGACAGGCCGAGGATCACGTGATCTTCGCCCACCTGCTCACGAATGCGCTCTACCGCATCTTCGATGATGGTCGCCGGGGTCCACAGGGCTTCACACTGGCAGATATCCAGCACGAAACGCTCCAGCATGCGCTGGCCCTGACGGGTGTGGGTCACTTCCGGGTGGAACTGCACGCCGTAGAAGCGTTTTTCTTCGTTGGCCATAATGGCAAACGGGCAGGTATCGGTGCTGGCAACGGTCACGAAGTCGGACGGGATAGCGGTCACTTTGTCGCCGTGGCTCATCCACACGTCGAGCAGCGGTTTACCGGTTGGGCTCAGCGCGTCTTCGATGCCGCGAACCAGTGCGCTGTCGGTGGTAATTTCCACCTGCGCGTAACCGAATTCACGCTCGTTGGAACCTTGCACATGGCCGCCCAGCTGCATTGCCATGGTCTGCATGCCGTAGCATACGCCCAGCACAGGTACACCGGCGGTGAACACGTATTCTGGCGCACGCGGGCTGTTGGTTTCGGTGGTGCTTTCCGGGCCGCCGGACAGGATGATGCCGCTCGGATTGAATTCGCGGATTTGCTCTTCGCTAACGTCCCAGGCCCACAGCTCGCAGTAAACGCCGATTTCGCGCACGCGGCGGGCGACCAGTTGGGTGTATTGCGAACCAAAGTCCAGAATCAGAATGCGATGCTTATGGATATTTTTTGTCATGTGAGGCGAATTCCAGCAACAGAGAAAAAGGAAAATCTAAAACGTTAGGACAGTTTCAGTCGGCGAGGCCAAACAGTTGGTGGTCGCCCGCAGCACAGCATGCGCAGTTGACATAAAGTCAATGAGCAATGCGAGCAGCGGACGGCGAACAAATGCGCCGGCCGCAGCCCCTGAAATTAACCCATGCGGTAGTTCGGTGACTCTTTGGTGATGGTCACGTCATGCACGTGGCTTTCCTGAATACCGGCGCCGCTGATGCGAACAAATTCAGCCTTGGTACGCAGGTCGTCGATGGTGGCGCAGCCGGTCAGGCCCATGCAAGAACGCAGGCCGCCCATCTGCTGGTGTACGATCGCTTTCAGCATGCCTTTGTAAGCCACGCGGCCTTCGATACCTTCCGGCACCAGTTTGTCGGCGGCGTTATCGGTCTGGAAGTAACGGTCGGAAGAGCCTTTGGACATCGCGCCCAGTGAACCCATACCACGGTAGGATTTGAACGAACGGCCCTGATACAGCTCGATTTCGCCCGGTGATTCTTCGGTACCCGCCAGCATGGAGCCGACCATTACGCAGGATGCGCCGGCCGCGATAGCTTTGGCGATGTCACCGGAGAAGCGAATGCCGCCGTCGGCGATGACCGGGATACCTGTCCCTTCCAGCGCTTCAACCGCATCGGCGATGGCTGTGATCTGCGGTACGCCTACGCCGGTTACGATACGAGTAGTACAGATGGAGCCAGGGCCGATACCTACTTTGACCGCGCTGACGCCGGCGTCAGCCAGCGCTTTGGCACCGGCTGCGGTAGCCACGTTGCCGCCCACGATCTGCAGATCCGGGTATTTGGCGCGCGTTTCGCGAATACGCTGCAATACGCCTTCGGAATGGCCATGCGAAGAGTCGATCAGCAGCACGTCAACGCCGGCGGCGACCAGCGCATCAACGCGCTCTTCGTTACCTGCACCTGCCCCCACCGCTGCGCCAACGCGCAGACGGCCATGCTCGTCTTTACAGGCGTTTGGCTTGCGTTCCGCTTTCTGGAAGTCTTTTACGGTGATCATGCCCAGCAGGTGGAAGCTGTCGTCCACTACCAGCGCTTTCTCAACGCGTTTTTCGTGCATTTTCTGCAGCACGACTTCACGCGCTTCGCCTTCTTTCACCGTAACCAGACGCTCTTTCGGCGTCATCACGGCGGTAACAGGCTGGTTCAGATCGGTGACGAAGCGGACGTCGCGGCCGGTAATGATACCGACCAGTTCGTTCTCTTCGGTGACGACAGGGTAACCGGCGAAGCCGTTACGTGCGGTCAGCTCTTTCACTTCTTTCAGGGTAGTGGCAGGGGTTACGGCTTGTGGATCGGTTACCACGCCGCTTTCATGTTTTTTCACGCGGCGGACTTCTTCTGCCTGACGCTCGATAGACATGTTTTTGTGAATGAAGCCCAGACCGCCTTCCTGCGCCAGCGCGATGGCCAGGCCGGATTCGGTAACGGTATCCATGGCTGCGGACAGCATAGGGATATTCAGGCGGATATTTTTGGTCAGTTGGGTGCCGAGCTCAGCGGTATTAGGCAGAACCGTAGAGTGAGCTGGAACCAGGAGAACGTCGTCAAACGTTAGTGCTTCTTTCGCGATACGTAGCATGGGCAATATCTCACCAGAGTGGGCTGTGAAAAAGATAAAATATTGCCGCGGCATTATACAGAGCGTAATCGGTTGCCTCCAGCACTTTCTCACAAAAACTCTTGATTACCTTTTTCAGCCATGTAGTATCGACCAATTAAGTGCTTGTTTTGAAATTTGATCTGGGTCACATGTCGATACCTGTTTCGCCTTCCATTTTTACCGTAAGCCGCCTGAATCAGACGGTTCGACAGCTGCTGGAAATGGAAATGGGCCAGATTTGGCTCTCCGCCGAGATCTCCAACTTCTCCCAGCCGTCTTCCGGTCATTGGTATTTCACGCTGAAAGACGACCGCGCGCAGGTGCGTTGCGCGATGTTCCGCAACACTAACCGTCGTACTACCTTCCGCCCGCAAAATGGCCAACAGGTGCTGGTGCGTGCCAGCATCACGCTGTATGAGCCGCGCGGCGACTATCAGCTGATCGCCGAAAGCATGCAGCCCGCCGGCGACGGCCTGTTGCAGCAGCAGTTCGATCAGTTAAAACAGCGACTGAGCGCCGAAGGCCTTTTCGACCAACAGTTCAAACAGCCGCTGCCCAGCCCGGCCAAACGCGTCGGGGTGGTCACCTCCGCCAGCGGCGCAGCGCTGCACGATGTGCTGCAGGTGCTGCAACGGCGCGATCCTTCATTGCCCATCGTTATCTACCCTACTTCGGTGCAGGGCGCGGAAGCCCCCCTGCAGATTGTACGTGCCATCGAAACGGCCAACCGCCGTGACGAGTGCGACGTGCTGATCGTCGGCCGTGGCGGGGGTTCGCTGGAAGACCTGTGGAGCTTTAACGACGAACGCGTTGCGCGGGCGATTTTCGCCAGCCGCATTCCGATTGTCAGCGCCGTCGGCCACGAAACCGACGTCACCATTGCCGACTTTGTCGCCGATCTGCGTGCGCCAACCCCTTCTGCCGCTGCCGAACTGGTCAGTCGCAATCAGTTGGAACTGCTGCGTCAGTTGCAATCACAGCAACAGCGGATGGAAATGGCGATGGACTACTACCTGGCGCAGCGCCAGCAGCAGTTCACCCGCATCAACCACCGTTTGCAGCAGCAGCACCCGCACCTGCGTCTGGCGCGCCAACAAACGCTGTTGTTCAAACTGCAACGTCGGTTGGAAGACGGCATGCAAAACCAACTGCGTCTGTCTTCGCGTCGCAGCGAGCGGGTTCAGCAACGGCTGGCGCAGCTGCAACCGCAGGCGCGTATTCACCGCTACCAACAACGCGTGCAGCAACAGGAATACCGTTTGCAGCAGGCGTGGGATCGCCAGCTTAACGGCCTGCGCCAGCGCTTCGGCGTCGCCTGCAGCCAACTCGAGGCCGTCAGCCCGCTGGCGACGCTGGCCCGAGGCTACAGCGTGACTCAAACCCCGCGCGGCGAACTGCTGAAAACCACTAAGCAGGCTCAGGTTGGCGAACTGCTGAAAACCCGCCTGCAGGATGGTTGGGTGGAAAGCGAGGTGAAAACCATCACCGTTGCCAAAAAGCCGCGCAAGAAACGCGCGGCCGAATAATCCCGTCATACTTGAAGCCGCATCTGTGTTGGCTTCATCCGCTCACCCGAATCACTTACCTGAGTAAGCTCGTCGGGATGAACGTTCTTGCCGCCTTGATGCCACTCCAATTATTTAGGGTATAACTTTTACTACTCCAGCGTAAAACGGCTGCCCGGTACGCCGTTAATCCACAATTCTCGCGTCTCTCCAGTTGGCAAACTGCAGGCCAACGTCTGCCACGCCGGTTTGAACCGGCCTTCGGCAGTGATGTTCAGCATGATGCGTTGAGTGTCGCTGAGCATCTCCCAGCGCAGCCACAGCGCATCGCCCTGCTGCCAGCCATAACTTTCCCCGTCATCTTCGAATAACAGCCCCGAAGCGCTGCCACAGCCTTTGAGCGGATACAGCTTCAGCTCGCGCCGATCGTCCGCCGTCACGTCAACATGCGCCAATCGCGACGACAAAGGTATCGCGGCACCGGCACGTACCAGCAGCGGCAAGCGCTCCAGCGGTGCTTCCAGCAGCACCTCCTGGCCGCCGCTGAACCATTGGCCGCTGTAGAAGCAGTACCAACCGTCGCCGTTATCCGGCAGATACACCGGCCGCTGACGCTGCCCCGGCTCCACCACGCTGGCTACCAGCAGGTCGCGACCCATCATAAAATCATCGGTTTCGTTCAGCGTGCGCTCATCATGCTCGTGGTCGAGGAAGGTCGGGCGCAGCATCGGTTCGTCGTCGACGCAGGCCTGCCACAACAAGGTGTAGAAATACGGCATCAGCCGATAACGCAAAGCAATCGCCTCGCGCACTGCCGGCGTCACCGCAGGGTACATCCAGGGTTCGTTAACCGTGGCGTCGTCGTTCCAGGAGTGGATGGTGAAACGCGGATGCATCACGCCATTTTGCACCCAACGCACCAGCAGTTCGGCGTCCGGCCTGTCGCCGGAGAAACCGCCCACGTCGTGCCCGAGGTTGTACAAACCGGACAGGCTCATACCCAGTCCCATGCGAATGTTGTAACGCAGGGTTTGCCAACTGGTACGGTTATCGCCGCTCCAGGTCTGCACATAACGTTGCATACCGGCACAGCCGGAGCGTGAAATCAGGTACGGCCGCAGCTCAGGGGCAAAGCGCTGCTGCGCCTCCATCGAGGCGCGCATCATCAGCAACGGCATCACCGGACGAATATGTTTGATGGCGATCGGCCGGCCAAAACCGTGGCAACGCGCCTCGCCGTCCCACACTTCATATTCGTTATTGTCATTCCAGGTGGAATCGATGCCCATCTCCAGCAGTTGCTGAGTCACGCCCTGCTGCCACCAGTGCACTGCCGCCGGGTTGGTGAAGTCCAGATGTGAGCCTTCGTCGTCCCAAAAGCTCGAACGCTCCGGCCTATCGCTTTCTGAATCGCGGATAAACAGCCCTAACTGCGCCGCCTGTTGATACTGCGGATGATCCTGCAATAGGCACGGCTTGATGTTGGCCGCCAATTTCAATCCGGCATCGTGGAAAGCCTGACTCAACTGCTTGGGTTGCGGCACCTTGTCGTAGTTCCAGTTGAACACGTAACGCTTGTTGCCGATAGAGGTATAACCCGAGGACAGCTGGAAGGAGTCACAGGGAATGTCATGTTGGTGACAAAGCTCAATAAACTGCTGTAGCTGCTGTTGAGCATCCGGCGCATCGGTGTAATGCATGGTGGATCCGCTGTAGCCCAGGCTCCATTTGGGCCCGAAGTGTGTCTTGCCGGTCAGGCGTACAAACGCCTTGGTGACATCCAGCACCTTTGGCCCGAGGAACAGATAATAATCCAAATCCCCCGCCTCGGCCTGATAGCGGCGATAGGCCAGGTGGTAATTGTCGATCTCGTTGCCCAAATCCAGCCAGCAACTGCTCAGGTTGTCGTAAAACAGCCCAAAGCTAGCCTCTTCTCCACGGGTGATGGTGAAGGGAATGTGCTTGTACAGCGGGTCAGTGCTGGCGGCGTTGTAACCCATCGCATCCAGATTGCGCATTTCAAAACGGCGGCCGCTGCGCTCCAAATCACCGGCCTTCTCGCCCAGGCCATAATAGCGCTCGGCGGCATGGCGACGTTGATAATGGGCCACGCCGTCACCGTGCGGGTTAAGCAAATAGGCGCTGGTGGGCCGATCGGCTGCCAGCGGACGCCATTCACCGGCGGCGTTACAGTGTTCCCATTCCAGCCACAGCGGCTGATGCACGGTTACGCGCAGCGCAGAGGTGGTCAGCACCAACCGATCCTCATGCTGCTGCAAGTGGTAACCCGGCAGGCTGAAACCGGCGACGCTCAGCCGGTCGCGCCCTTCCCAGGGCACGTCGGTCTGTGGCGCAATGCTCCAGGTGCGATCCAGCGCCAGCTCTCCGCTGCGCTTGATCAACACGCGACACAGGTGGTTTTCCAACACGTACAGGCAAAACAGATGGCGTTCATCGACTAGCAGCTCAATACGATCGGCATACTGTCCTGCCAGCGTCCAGTTTTTTAAGGTTTTCATAGGCATCCAACTTAACTATTGAGTGTTTTTTTACCGCCGCGTTCGGCGATCAAAGCAATCAGGAACAGGGCGCCGATCAGGTCGAAGAAGCCCATGGCGATGAATAAGGGGTTAAAACCGACGGTGTCGGAGACCGCACCGATCAGCAACGTAAACAGGAAGCTGGCGATCCAGGCGCTGGAGCCGCGCATGCCGTTGACGGTCGCCATTTGGTTTTTATCGAACGACTCCACCACCAGCGCACTGAGCATGCAGGAGATCACCTGGTGCCCGAAGCCACCGATCGAGATCAGGGCGATCGCCACGTAGGGATCTTTGGTGATCGCCACAAACGCCAGCGAAACCATCATAAAGGCGCCCGTCACCGAGCTGGCGACCACCGAGTTGACGCGGCTGCAGCCGAACCATTTGCGGTACAGGGTGGTGAGATAGCCGCTGGCGACGCTGCCGATGTCCGCCGCCAAAAACGGCAGCCAGGCAAACATGGCGATGTGCTTTAAGTCCATGCCGCGCTCGGTGGCCAGGTACAACGGCACCCAGAAACTGAACACCGCCCAGGCCGGTTCAGCGAGAAAGGCCGGAATGGCGATGCCATAGAACTTTTTGTTGCGGCACAAAATCGCCAGCGACTTGAGAAACGGCAATCTGGGCAGTTCCGGTTCATTGTCTTCGCGGATCAGATCCAGTTCCTGCTGGCTCAGATTGGGGTGCTGCTGCGGCGAGTGATAGAACAACCACCACAATACTACCCAGATCAACGCCAGCGCGCCGGAGAACAAAAAAGCGCCCTGCCAGCCAAAGGAAACGTGGGCAATCACGATAATTGGCGGAGCCAGCATGGCGCCAATAGAGAAACCGACGCCCGCCCAACCGGCGGCGATCGGCCGCTCCTTTTTAGGGAACCAGTCGGAAATCGCCTTGGCGTTGGCCGGCGTGGCCGCCGCTTCCGCCCCGCCCATAAAGAACCGCAGGATAGCCAGTTGAAGCCAACTGCCCGCGCCGGCATGCAGCATGCAAACAACCGCCCAGATACTGGCGCAGATCAGAAAACCCATCTTCAGGCCAATCACGTCGATCAGCCAGCCGCAGATCGGCTGAAATACCGTATAGGCCAGTTGGAACGACGCAACCACCCAGGAGTACTGCTCGGTGGTCATGTTGAGGCTGGTTTTCAGTTCAGGTGCCAGAATGCCCAACGAATTACGGGTGATGTAGTTGACCGTTACGCCCAGTAAAAACAGCGCCAACATCCACCAGCGCAGCGATTTGAACTTGCGCCGGCCGGTATCGGCGACCCTTTGATTAATTTCAACACTCATCTGTCTTCTCTCCACGACGGCTGCCCGGTGCAACAGCGCGCCTTTTGGTAGGGTACGTTTTGGTATCGAAGGTATGGGCCGTGGAAAACTGCGGTATGTCTGACAAAGACCAACGCATCACGATCACAACCACATGATTTATTTTCGTTTTATTTATAATTCAGCCCATTAATTGGACTGATAAATCTATAAAGTTGATATACCAATTCAGACTAACCAGCCAGAAGCGTGAGCGAAACGAGGTTTTTTGCAAAAATTCTCATGCATAGAATAAAAGCTCGCCATAATGGCGACAGAAGCCTGACAGTACGCTGAAAAAACACCGTGAAAATATTTTCATTACCGAATTTGAAGGAGATCACAGAATGAACGGAAAGCTGAAAATACAGGAAATTGCCCGGCAAACCGGGCTGTCGATCAGCACCGTTTCACGTGTATTAGCCGGTAAGTCCAATACCAGCGTCGAAGCTCGCCAAAAGGTGTTGGCCTGCGCTCAACAGAACGGCATTCTGCAGGGCATTTCCAGCGGCAGGCTGATGCTCAATAACGTGATGGTCTTCGCCCCCCAGCGCGCTTTTGATGTGCGCACCGATATCTTCTACTACAAGGTGATCCAGGGGATCTCCGCCGCATTAGCTGAGCATGAAGTGCGGATCCGCTATTGTGGGCTGGAAGAACTGCACAGCGACGGCGCGTTGTTTCTGGAAAAAATGAGCGATCCGCAAACTCAGGCGGCGCTGATTATCGGCATCGACGACGAACACATTCACCAGTTGGCCGCCGACCTGAATAAACCCTGCGTACTGATTAACTGCACCGACCGCCAGATGCGGCTCGACAGCGTGTCACCCGATCACCAACTGATTGGCGAGTTCTCCGCCAACTATCTGATGCAACAAGGGCACAGCCATATTTTGAATCTGCAATGCCTGCGCCGCCACACCATGGAACTGCGGCTGGCGGGTATTAAACAAGCCTATGCGCGGCACAATATCGCCTTTGACGACGGCCGCCATCTGGTGACTACTTCCGGCTTCGGCAGCGAAGAAGCCGAACAGGCGCTTACCACCTTTATCAACCGGGTGAGCCACCGCTCGCAGCTACCAACGGCCATTCTTGCCGGTGGCGACTACATGGCGGTCGGCGCGGTCAAAGCACTGAACAAGCTGCAGCTGAGCGTGCCGGGGGATATCTCGGTGATGAGCACCGACGGCTTCAATCTGGCGGAAATTCACGACGTGCCGCTCACCTCGGTGCAGGTACCGCGCGACGAGCTGGGTTATGAGGCGATCCAACTGCTGCAACGCCGCATGCTGCGCGCCGATGCACCGCCTTGTAACCTGCTGCTGCACGGCAAACTGGCGGTACGCGCCTCGGTCAAACGCATCAGTCCCCATAAAACCAGCCCGGCGGTCAGCACCCATGACCACCGCCTTTACGATGTCTGAACTACACTTAGTGGCAGAATATTTATAAATACCCGATAGCTTGAAAGATGAGGGCTAAATTTTTTTGCCTAAGGAGAGCCACTATGCCGACCCTGACAGCACGTTCAGTCATTCCCCCTTATATGCTGCGCCGAATCATTGAACACGGCAGCCTACCGCAGCGCGACTGCGCATTGCACACCCTGAACCACGTCCAGAGCCTGCTCGGTAACAAGCCGTTGCGTGCGCCCGGCGCGAAAACCGCCAGCGCCGGCCAGGTTATTCGCGATATTTACGACGCCGAAAACGGTACCCAACTGCCCGGAAAACAGGTGCGTAATGAGGGCCAACCCAGTAACCACGACGTCGCAGTAGATGAAGCTTACGACTACCTCGGCGTGACCTACGATTTCTTCTGGCAGGCATTCAAACGTAATTCTCTGGACAATCGCGGTCTGCCGCTGACCGGCAGCGTACATTACGGCAAGGAATACCAAAACGCCTTTTGGAACGGCCAGCAGATGGTCTTTGGCGACGGTGACGGCGAAATCTTTAACCGTTTTACCATCGCCATCGACGTGGTTGGCCATGAACTGGCGCATGGCGTTACCGAAAGCGAAGCAGGGTTAATTTACTTCCAGCAGGCTGGTGCGCTGAATGAGTCGCTGTCCGACGTGTTTGGTTCTCTGGTTAAACAATTCCACCTCAAACAGACCGCGGATAAAGCCGACTGGCTGATTGGCGAGGGACTGCTGGCGAAAGGCATCAACGGCAAGGGCCTGCGTTCCATGTCGGCCCCCGGTACGGCTTACGACGATCCGCTGCTGGGGAAAGACCCGCAACCGGCCAGCATGAAGGACTATATTCAGACCAAAGAGGATAACGGCGGCGTACACCTTAACTCCGGCATTCCCAACCGCGCTTTCTATCTGGCAGCTAAAGCACTGGGGGGTTTTGCCTGGGAAAAAGCGGGCTATATTTGGTACGACACGCTTTGCGACAAGACGCTGCCGCAGGACGCCGACTTCGCTACCTTTGCCCGCACTACGGTAAAACATGCGCAACAACGTTTCGACGGTGACGTGGCGGATAAGGTGCAGCAGGCCTGGCATCAGGTGGGGGTGGAATAATGAAACCCTTGCCGACGCTCAATCAGGACACGGTCATTGAGCTGGCACGTGAAGGCGGCTTCGCCTTTATTCCCAAACTGGCTGGCCAGCGGCGCATTGCGCTGGCCGATATTACGCCGGAACAGCGGCAACGTCTGAATCAACTGTTGAACCAGACGCTGCCCTACGCGCAAGAGGAGGGGCAGCCAGGTTCTCCCGGCTGCGGCGACCAGCGCTACTTCCGCGTGCAAATCAGCTATTACAGTCAAACATTGAGTAGTGAAATCGTGCTGCTGATACCGGAAACCAGCGCCCCGCAGGCATTGATCGACCTTTGGAAAACCGGTCAGGTCGATGAGTGAACGGTTCTAAAGTGAGGGACGCAACGGCGAGTTAATCGGGGCGAATCTATTCGCCCTCTACCCAAGGTGTATAGCTGAACAACACGCGCTTTTTCGATATCAGCCCATGGCCATTTTGGCACAGATAATCTACCGCGCCGCAGGCCTTCAATTCTTGCAGCGGCTGCCGGCATTCCGGACACTCGGCCAACTGGCGATAATCGCTGTGACAGGCTTCGCAATGATAGTGACCCTTCACCCACTGCATTGCCTGGTGACATTGCGGACATAGCGCTTCCATAGACTCTCCCGAGTTAAATTACGCCCCATGAGCGTAAGAAATAGATCCCCAGCGCGGTGGTGAAAAACGACCCGACGGTGGTGATGGCGATAATGTTCGCCGCCAGCGTGGCATTGCCGCCCATGGCACGCGTCATGACATAACTGCCGGAGGCGGTTGGCGTGGCCGAGAACAGGAAGATAATCCCCAATGCCGCGCCCTGGAAACCGCATAGCCAGCCACCCAACGTCATCAATATCGGCACCAAAAACAGTTTGGCACTGGAGGACAGCGCCGCCACATTAGACGAGCGGAACATGGCGCGCAAATCCAGGCTGGCACCGGTGCACAGCAGCGCCAGTGGCAACGACAACCCTGAGATATAGCTGCCGGTTTGCCGGATAACCTGTGGGATTTCCAGCCCGGTCTGGGCGAACAGCAACCCACACACCAGGCCGATAATCAGCGGGTTAGTGACGATACTGCGCAACAGCGACAGCCGGCTGATCTTCTTACCCTCTCCACCCTGCAGGCTGCGGGTCAGGGTCACCACCGACAATACGTTAAACAGGATCACCGTGACCGTCAGGTATAACGACCCCAGCGCAACCCCTTCGCTGCCATAAGCGGTCATGGCATAGGCCAGGCCGACGATGGCGGTATTGGCACGGAAACCACCCTGAACAAAGACGCCGCGCTCACGCGGTTCTTTCACCAGCCAGACGGCGGCTATCTCCAGCAACAGGAAAGTGGCGACGGTGCCGACCGCACCGTAGATCACCAGCGACAGGTTACCCAGCAGCTGCGGATGATTGGTGGCAATGCTGAAGAACAGCAAGCAAGGCAGCGCCAGATTGAACACCAACCGCGTGGCGCCATCAATAAAGCGGTCGTCCATCATCCGCCAGTGGCGTAGCAGCACGCCCAGCAACATCATTAACAGATTGGGTACGGTGACGCTGAACGCAAAACTCCAGGTTTCCCAGGACATGGTGTTCCTTCAGGCTGACGGCGGTAATCTTCAGATAATAAAACGATTTCGGCGCAATAAAAAAGGGGCGCGGTATGGTTACCGCGCCCCTCGTACTGATTATTTGCTTTTCTTCAGGTGGCTCATCAGGCGTTTACGTTTACGCATCTGGTTCGGCGTAAGCAGGTTGCGCTTGCCGGCGAACGGGTTTTCACCCTCTTTGAACTGGATGCGAATTGGCGTACCCATCACCTTCAGAGAACGACGGAAGTAGTTCATCAGATAGCGTTTGTACGAGTCGGCCAGATCGGTTACCTGGTTGCCGTGGATCACCACAATCGGCGGGTTGTACCCACCGGCGTGCGCGTATTTCAGCTTCACGCGGCGGCCACGCACCAACGGTGGCTGGTGGTCATCGGCAGCCATCTGCATGATTTTGGTCAGCATCGAGGTGTTCACGCGACGCGTCGCGCACTCGTAAGCTTCCTGTACCGATTCGAACAGGTTACCCACGCCGCTGCCGTGCAAAGCGGAAATGAAGTGCACACGGGCGAAGTCGACAAAGCCCAGGCGCAGATCGAGCATCTCTTTGACGTGCTCACGATCTTCTTCGCTCATGCCATCCCACTTGTTGACCGCAATCACCAGTGAGCGCCCACTATTGAGGATAAAGCCGAGCAGCGAGAGATCCTGATCGGAAATGCCTTCGCGCGCATCGACGACCAGCAGCACGACGTTTGCGTCTTCGATCGCCTGCAGGGTTTTGATTACCGAGAATTTCTCTACGGTTTCCGTTACCTTGCCGCGTTTACGCACCCCGGCGGTGTCGATCAGCACGTATTCGCGCTCGTCGCGAACCATCGGGATATAAATGCTGTCACGGGTGGTGCCCGGCATGTCGTACACCACCACACGCTCCTCGCCGAGGATACGGTTAGTCAGTGTGGACTTACCAACGTTAGGACGGCCAACGATTGCCAGCTTGATCGGCAAATCTTGCGGGTTGAAGTCGTCTTCCGGCTCTTCTTCCTCGTCTTCAGGCAGTTCACCTTCTTGCTCGGCCCAATAAGCAGCGTTAGCCTCTTCTTCGGTCAGCTCGACTTCTTCCGGTTTTTCACCGACAAACGGCACCAGCACGTGTTCGATCAGCTGCGCCACGCCACGACCGTGGGAAGCGGCAATCGCATGCACGTCACCCAGCCCCAGCGAGTAGAAATCGGCGGTGGCCATGTCTGGATCCATGCCGTCGGTTTTGTTGGCGACCAGGAAGGTGGCTTTCTGGCGGTTGCGCAGATGCTGGGCGATGCCCTGATCGGCAGGCATCAGACCGGCGCGGGCATCGACCATAAACAGCACGATGTCTGCTTCTTCGATCGCCAATAGCGACTGGCCAGCCATGCGGGTTTCAACGCCGTCTTCGGTACCGTCAATACCCCCGGTATCGACGATGATGAATTCATTGCCCTCAACTTCTGCACGACCATACTTGCGGTCTCGCGTTAGCCCGGGGAAATCCGCCACCAGCGCATCGCGCGTATGTGTTAAACGGTTAAACAAGGTGGATTTACCCACATTCGGGCGCCCAACTAGCGCGACGACAGGTATCATTGTGAAGCCTCATTACTTAATAATCAATGCGTTACTGCACTATGGATAGACACCAGAAGTGCAGCTTATAAAATACGAAACGGCCCCTGAACACTCAGGAGCCGTTTTCCCCTTCATCTTTCGCGCCACAGCGGCGTTGTCTGCGCACCTTCGCCCCGGTCACTTAGTTCACTAAGCTCCCGAGGACTCATGCGCTTGCCGCCTGGCTGCAACCCGAAAGCTTTCGGGTGCAAGAAGGGTCACGACGAGCGGCGTTAGCGGGTGAAAGCGTAAACTTTTCCGCCCTTCGCCTGGATGACCAGCTTATCGCCGGCTACCATCGGCGCAGACAGGAAGCCGGAGCTATCCACTTCCTGCTGGGCAACAAAACGGCCGTCCGTGGTGTTAATCCAGTGCAGGTAACCTTCGGAGTCACCGGTCACCAAGTAACCATTATACATCACTGGCGGGGTCAGGTTGCGGTGCAACAGCTCGCTCTGCGTCCATACGGTGACGCCACCTTCAGTACTCAGCGCGACCACGCGATCGTTCTGATCGACCAGGTAAATGCGGCCTGCATCAACGATAAAGTCGTTTACCGAGCCCAGTTCACGTTTCCACAAGATCTGGCCGGAACGCAGATCCAGCGCCGTCAGGTTGCCATTGTAACCTAATGCGTAGACAACGCCTTCAACAATCACCGGCGTAGTGTCGACATCGTTCAGACGATCGATTTCGGTCGCGCCGCTCGGCTGGGAAATACGCTGCTGCCAGATCAGCTGACCTTGCTGCATCAGCACGGCGCTGACGCGGCCGTTATCACCGCCGACAATGGCTGCGCCAAAGGCAACGGCCGGAGCAGACTCGCCGCGCAACGACAGTGAAGGCATATCCAGGTTAACCGTCCACTTCACTGCGCCATCAGATTCATTCAGCGCCTGCAATTGACCGTTGGAGGTATGGATCAGTACCATGCCGTCGCTGATCACCGGACGCGAAATCGCTTCACCGGCCACCTTGGTCTGCCAGGCTACCTTACCGTCAGCGGTGTTCAGAGCGTAAACAACGGCTTTCTCGCTGCCGACATAAACTTTGTCGCCCGCAACAGCCATACCGCCCGACAGCAGTGCCGGCAGGTTGCTGGAGAAGAAGCCGGTCTTCTCGGAGAGATCAACCTTCCACTTTTCGTTACCGCTGTCGGCATCCATCGCTTTCACGAGACCGTGGCGATCGGCAGCATAAATGGTGTTGTCCTGGAAGGCAGGACGCAGGTGAGAATAGAACTCACCGACGCCGTCGCCGACCGAGGTACTCCACGCCTTGCTTGGCGTGAACTGATTTTCAACTTTCGGCAGCGGCGACATGGTAACCACGTCTTCTTCACTGTTGAACAGTGAGCAACCACTCAACAAGGCAACGGAAACCAGTCCGACCAAGAGTGTTTTACGCAATTGCATGGGAATTCCCCTTAGCTGGACAAGTTATTCAATTTCATGCGCAGCAGAACCTGCAGCGCCTGAGAAGCGTTAGACTCAATGCCTTTGCTGTACGCCTCGCGCGCACCTTTGGTGTCGCCTTTGGCCAACAGCACGTCGCCGCGCGTATCCTGCGCCATCGCCGCCCAGCCTTCGCCTTTCACGCCATCCAGCGTTTTCAGCGCTTCATCCAGCTTTTTCTCCTGCAACTGCACACGGGCCAGACGCAGGTTAATCATCGAAAGCAGGTTTTCATCTTTGGTCTGGCCCTGAGCCAGCACCAGCTGTTGGTCCGCTTTGGCAAAGTCGTTCTGCTCAACAAAATGCTTCGCCAGTTCCAGCGAGGCCAGCACGCCGTAGCTGTTGCTGTTGGCCTGGGCGAACTTCTCCGCAGCGGCCACGTCGTCCGGTTTACCGACCGCCAGACGATCGCTGGCTTCCTGATAAGATTGGGACGCAATCATCATGTTGGAGTTCTCGTGGCTCTGCCAATAACGCCAGCCGACCAGGGCACCAATTCCGAGCACCACGCCCACTGCCAGCGCTTTGCCGTTTTCGGCAAAGAACCGACGCACGGCGTCGACTTGTTCGTTTTCAGTGGTATAGACTTCCACGGTGTCCTTCTCCTTAACCTAACATCAAAGCCAGACGCACAGCGACTTCGCTCTGCGCCAGCGTTTCTTGTTCACCACTGCGCAGGTCCTTGACGACCACCTGCTCGGCTGCGACTTCGTTCTCGCCCAGGATCAAGGCAACGCGCGCGCCCCATTTATCCGCACGGGTGATCTGCTTCTTAAAGTTACCGCCGCCGTAGTTGGTCATCAGTTTCAACTGCGGCGCGGCATCGCGAACGCGTTCAGCCAACTGCATCGCCGCGCTCTGCGTACCGGCACCGGAAGAGATCACGTACACGTCAATGGTCGCCGGAGCTTTAAACTCTGGGTTGACCGCCTGAACCAGCAGCACCAAACGCTCCAGGCCCATCGCGAAACCGACTGCCGGCGTTGCACGCCCGCCCAGTTGCTCGACCAGACCGTCATAACGGCCACCGGCGCACACCGTCCCCTGAGCGCCCAGACTGGTGGTCACCCATTCGAATACCGTACGGTTGTAATAGTCCAGGCCGCGCACCAGGCGTTCATTGATGGTATATGGGATACCTGCCTGGGCCAAAAGTTCACACAGGCCTTCAAAGTGGGCTTTGGATTCTTCATCCAGATACTCGGACAGGCGCGGCGCATCGTTCAACAACGCTTGCACTTCCGGGTTTTTGGAGTCCAGCACGCGCAGCGGGTTGCTGTACATGCGGCGTTTGCAATCTTCATCAAGCTTGTCTTGATGCTGTTCCAGGAACGCCACCAAAGCATCACGGTAATTGGCGCGAGCTTCCAGTGAGCCGATGGAATTCAGCTCCAGCTTAACGTGATCAGCGATGCCCAGCGCTTTCCACCAGCGGGCGCTCAGCAGGATCAGCTCGGCGTCGATATCCGGGCCCTGCAGGCCAAACACTTCGGCACCCAGTTGGTGGAATTGACGGTAGCGGCCTTTTTGCGGACGCTCGTAGCGGAACATCGGACCGACGTACCAAAGACGCTGCTCCTGATTGTACAGCAGACCATGTTCGATGCCGGCGCGAACGCAACCAGCGGTCCCTTCCGGACGCAGCGTCAGGCTTTCGCCATTGCGATCGTCGAAGGTATACATCTCTTTTTCTACGACGTCGGTCACTTCGCCGATCGCGCGTTTGAATAACGGGGTCTGCTCTACAATCGGCAAGCGGATTTCGCTGTAACCGTAGCCGCTCAGCACCTGCTTGAGGATGCCTTCAATACGCTGCCATAATGCCGTTTCTTCCGGCAGGTAGTCGTTCATGCCGCGAATGGCTTGAATGTTCTTTGCCACGTGAGTTCTCTGTCCGTTGTCTATAAAAATGAACCCGATTATAGGGACTTTGCCGTCCCGTATTCAACGCGAATGCAGAGTTCTGCTCCCGGGTTCATAAACAAGCGGGCTAAAAAGCCCGCCGTATCGGTATAATGCTTATTTTTCCAGCAGGTTGACCGAGATGCGATTGCTCTCATCCATCATCGACGCCTTGGCGCGAATTTTGGCTTCCAACTGGTCAATCATCTGCTCGTTGTCGAAACGATCTTTCTGGCGCACGCCGTCTTCGTAGAAGCCGCTCTTTTTATGGCCGCCGGTAACGCCCAGCGTGGACACCAGCGCTTCGCCCGGCCCATTGACCACGCAGCCGATAATCGAAATGTCCATCGGCGTGATGATATCTTCCAGGCGCTGTTCCAGCGCGTTCACCGTACCGATAACGTCAAACTCCTGACGTGAACAGGTCGGGCACGCGATGAAGTTAATGCCGCGAGCGCGGATACGCAGCGACTTCAGAATGTCGAAACCGACCTTGACCTCTTCCACCGGATCGGCCGCCAGCGAGATACGCAGGGTATCGCCAATGCCTTCCGACAGCAGCAGACCCAGGCCAATCGCCGACTTCACCGAACCACTGCGTGCGCCACCGGCTTCGGTAATGCCGAGATGCAGCGGCTGATCGATACGCGCCGCCAGCAGCCGGTAGGATTGCACCGCCAGGAACACATCGGAAGCCTTGACGCTGACCTTGAACTGGTCGAAGTTGAGGCGATCGAGGATATCAACGTGGCGCATGGCGGATTCAAGCAGGGCTTCCGGCGTAGGTTCACCGTACTTTTCCTGGATGTCTTTCTCCAGCGAGCCGCCGTTTACCCCGATACGGATTGGGATGTTTTTATCGCGTGCGCAGTCCACAACTGAACGGATACGCGACTCGTTACCGATATTGCCTGGGTTGATACGCAGGCAGTCTACGCCGTATTCAGCCACCTGCAGCGCAATGCGGTAATCGAAGTGGATATCGGCGACAAGGGGCACGTTGACCTGTTGCTTGATCAGCTTGAATGCCTCGGCGGCATCCATGGTGGGGACTGAAACGCGGACGATATCGACGCCGACGCGCTCCAGCGCTTTAATCTGATTGACCGTGGCTTCGACATCGGTAGTACGGGTGTTAGTCATCGACTGCACAGCAATCGGCGCACCATCACCAATAGGCACATTGCCGACGTAAATTCGCGTTGATTTTCGACGGATGATGGGCGATTGGTTATGCATTACTTACTCTCCATTGTTGCTCTGACTTAACGACAATGGCCGCGCAATTACTGCGCGGCAACGGTCAGACGAGCAACACGGTTTGACTTAACAAACCGGCTTAAATCAACCGGCTTACCTTGATATTGAATCTGTACTGCGGCCGGTGCGCCAATGGTCAGTTTATAAGGCGCGGTGCCCGCCAGGCTCAGCTTACCGCCGTTCTTCTGGCTACCGCTGTACAACGTTTTGCCGCTGGCGTCAGTCACCTGTAACCAGCAGTCGGCGGTGAAGTCCATCACCAGCGCGTTAGGATCAACCGCCGGTGCAGCTACGCCCGCATCTGCAGTCGGCAACGGTGCGGTTGGCGCCGCAGGCGTTGTCTCAGGCAACGTGGTTTGGCTTGGTGAAACCACCGCAGGCTGCTGCGCGGTTGCACTGCCGGTCACGGCCGGAGTCTGTGATTGCTGTGCTGCTGCGCCCGCACCGGTGTCAACCGGTGTGGAGCCATTGTCGGCCAAAGGTGCGCTGTTGTCGGCATTACTGTCGGTCAACGGTACGGATTGGCCTTCATTGTTTTGTGAAAGCTGGGCAGAAGATTGATCGGCCATAGTGGCGATCTCTTCCTGCTGGGCCTTGTGATTTTGCCACCACCAGGCACCGGTCAAGCCGACCACCACGAAAACGATCAACCAGGTGAAGCTCATCAGCCAGCCGTCGCGTTTTTTACGGCGCTTGCCCAGAGAGAAGCTTTGCATCGGAGCCACTTTCGCGACCTTCAACGGTGCCTGCTTGGCCAGCATCGGCAGCAGTTCATCCTCTGGCAAACGCACCAGCTTGGCATAAGAGCGGATATAACCACGCACGAAGGTTGAAGCCAGGTCTGCGGACAGATTGTCTTCTTCAATATCGCGCACGGTAGACATTTTGAGGCACAGGCGTTCTGCAACGGCCTGTTGACTCAACCCGAGTTGTTCACGGGCCTGACGCAGACGTTCGCCTGTCGTCATTGATACGGTTTTATCTTGGGAGGCTTCAGTATTCATTAGCTAAGAACTGCTGGTACTGTTTGGATTGTGGAAAACTTCGCGATAACTGCTTGCCATAACGTTGCACGCTATCTTGGCGCCCGGCTAACGCGGCGAAACGAATCTGTAACCATAAGCTGTCGGCGCTGGCCGGCAGAACATGTTGATAACTATCCAATAAAAGTTGCGACTGTGCGCGCTTCCCTTCTCCAAATTGCTTTTCTGCCTCCACCAACAGTGGAGTGCCCTTGTCCGGATCGATCTTCAAAGCACGTGTTAACAAAATACGTGCCTCGTCGTTTTGTCCGGCTTTGAGAAAACAGTAACCTGCGTTTTCCAGGCTGTCGGCAACCTGACCGTAATCCGGTGCCACGGCTGCTGCGCTAAACTGCTGTTGTGCCGGTACATACTGCCCTAAACTGCAAAGAAACGCACCGTAATTATTCAGCACCGTGCCATTGTTCGGCGCAAGTTTGAGCGCCTGCTGATAACGCTGTTCAGCCGCGCTGTTCTCGCCAATCCGCTGCTCATAGAGCGCCATACCCAATTGGGTACGGTAATCCTGTGGGGCGGCGTCTGCCGCTTTCTCCAGATTCTGGCGCGCGGCGTTTAAATCGCCCTGCTTCAGATATTCCAGACCCAGTTGCAATCGCGTCTGACTGGCTTCAGGCAGCGCGTCTTTTTCTTCCGGCGCTGAACCGGAACAACCGGCCAGTAACCCGGCCGCCAGCAACGTACCCCACAGAATCAGCTTCATGCCTGCATTCATTTCCTTGTCAGATGTTACCTTGACGTCTTTTCACATAACAGACTGTAAGATAACAAAAATCATGCTATAGGATTCAGACCGCACGCACGGTGATAGGTTCCCCGGCCATTTTCTTTTTCAGGGTACGCTTGGTGCGGTCGATCACTTCACCCGCCAGTTGCCCGCAGGCGGCATCGATATCGTCACCACGGGTTTTACGAACAATAGTCGTAAAGCCGTATTCCATCAACACTTTGGAAAAACGATCCACGCGGCTGTTGGAGCTGCGGCCGTAAGGTGCGCCCGGGAACGGGTTCCATGGGATCAGGTTGATCTTGCATGGCGTGTCCTTGAGGACTTCCGCCAGCTGGTGTGCGTCGTCGGTGCTGTCGTTGATATGATCCAGCATCACGTACTCGACCGTCACCCTGCCCTGATTGGCGTTGGATTTTTCCAGATAGCGGCGTACCGCAGCCAGGAAGGTCTCAATGTTGTATTTGCGGTTGATCGGCACGATGTCATCGCGGATCTTGTCGTTCGGCGCATGCAGCGAGATCGCCAGCGCGACGTCGATCATATCACCCAGCTTGTCCAGCGCAGGCACTACGCCCGAGGTCGACAGGGTCACGCGGCGTTTTGACAGGCCAAAACCGAAATCATCCAGCATGATTTCCATCGCCGGCACCACGTTGGTCAGGTTAAGCAAGGGCTCACCCATGCCCATCATCACCACGTTGGTGATCGGGCGCTCGCCGGTGACTTTCAGTGCACCGATGATTTTCGCCGCACGCCACACCTGGCCGATGATTTCCGACACGCGCAGGTTGCGGTTAAAGCCCTGCTGAGCGGTCGAACAGAATTTGCATTCCAGCGCGCAACCCACCTGGGAAGAAACACACAGGGTCGCACGGTCGCCGTCCGGGATATACACGGTTTCGACCTGCTGATCGCCCACCTTGATAGCCCATTTAATGGTGCCGTCGGCTGAGCGTTGTTCTTCCGCCACTTCTGGCGCACGGATTTCGGCGACGCTTTGCAATTTATTGCGCAGGACCTTGTTGATATCGGTCATCTGCTCAAAATCATCGCAGCAGTAGTGGTACATCCACTTCATCACCTGATCGGCACGGAAGGGTTTCTCGCCCATTTTGGCGAAAAACTCACGCATTTGCTGACGGTTCAGATCCAGCAGATTAATTTTGGCCACAGCCGGTTTTTCCGCGTTAACGGATTGAGTAGTCAGCGAATTATTTTCAGACACGATGTGCTCGGACGTGATGGGTTCTAACATAATTGATCTCTGGCCTCGTTGTTACACTTTATGGCGCGAAAGAGTGGAAAGTAAGTGCGTCGCTCAGCCCATAAAAATCGGGCGACGGCGCTAAAAGCGCGCCCCTGACAAGATGACTCATCAGGGGCGCGGCATTGTACAAATTTTAGTAGCTGCTTTCCACGTCTGAAAGGCATTCAGGGCATTTTTATTGTTTCAGCCAGTGAATGCCATACTTCAGCGTCGAAATGACAGCAATTAACGCGGGCAGATTTCGCTTTCGTTGAAGAAGTAAGCGATTTCGCGCTGAGCAGATTCTACTGCGTCAGAACCGTGTACGGCGTTGGCAGTGAAGCTGTCCGCGTAGTCAGCACGCAGGGTACCGGCCAGAGCGTTGTCTGGGTTGGTTGCGCCCATGATGTCACGGTTGCGCTGTACTGCATTTTCCGCTTCCAGAACCTGAACCACGATCGGGCCAGAGGTCATGAATTCAACCAGACCATCGAAGAATGGGCGGCCTTTGTGCTCAGCGTAGAAGCCTTCGGCTTGTTCGCGAGTCAGACGCAGCATTTTGGATGCGATGATTTTGAAACCGGCACGCTCAAAGCGAGCATAGATTGCGCCGATGTCGTTGTTAGCTACAGCGTTTGGTTTAATGATGGAAAAGGTACGTTCTACGGTCATGATGGCCTCTGTATAACTTCCAAAACAGGCCGGTCTGAAAACAGGTGCCGGCCTTCTCAAGTGGCGCAGATTATATGTGTGCCGTTAACGCTTGCCTACGGGAAAATCAACATTTCATTAAAAAATTATTATCCTGATTCTTCACTTTGCGGCCCAGAGCACAGGTTGTACGAACTCATACGGACCGAGTCTCAAAACGCGCTGCCGTTACCGACCCTTCCCTGCTTCACAACGAACTGCCATGCCGATCACAGTGCGTAACACTCTGAGTTGAGTTTATGACTATATTCTTTTAAAACAAAAAGATAATAAAAATCATCCAGACTTGGCCCCGCCCACTTCGGCAGCCGCGAAACCAGCAGGAAATGATATGGCCACCATGAAAGACGTTGCCCGACGCGCTGGCGTTTCCACCGCCACCGTCAGCAGAGTGATCAACAGCACCGCTTATGTTGAACCCGTCACCCGTGAACGCGTTGAAAAAGCCATGCGTGAGTTTAACTATCATCGAAATGCCGCCGCGCTGGCGCTGGCGAAACGCAGCGGCAATATGCTGGGGTTGCTGACCGGTAACCTCGACGATCCGTTTTTCTCGCGACTGGCTCGAGGCGTGGAAGATATCACGCGCAAAGACGGTGTAAAATTGATGGTCTGCAGCGGTGGCCATCAGGCCGAACTGGAGAAAAACGGCCTGGATTTCCTGATCAATCAAGGCTGCGAATCGATTGTTGCCCACGTCACCCGCATGAGCGATGCCGATATTCTGCGCTATGCCGCCCACACTCCGGCGATGGTGGTGATCAACCGTTATTTGCCCGCCATCGCCAATCGCTGCATCTGGCTGGACAACGTAAGCGCTTCTCAGGCTGCCACCCGAATGCTCATCGAGCGCGGACACCGCAACATTGCCTGCATCACCACAGATCTGCCGATCGATGACCGCAGGCAGCGTCTCGAGGGATATCGAACCGCGATGGCCGAAGCCGGGATTGCGGTGCCGGGTGACTGGATCATCAGCGTCCCCTTCAATGAGCAAGGGGGCGAAGCAGCGGCAGAGAAAATCCTCGCCAGTAAGCAGGCTTTTACCGCCGCGCTGACATTCAACGACGTAATGGCCGCCGGCATGATGCGCACCTTTCGCCAGCGGCGGATGAACCTGCCCGAAGATATCTCGATTGTCGGCTTCGATGACGTAGCCCTGGCAAAATACCTCCACCCGCCGTTGACTACCGTGCATTATCCGATTGAGAAAATGGCCCGACGCGCGGCCAATTTGGCGCTGCAACTCAATTCAGGCACCGCCGTTACGCCGCAGAACAATCGGTTTTCCGCTGAGCTGATCCTGCGGGACTCGGTGGCCTTTGTGGAAAAAAATCCCCCATTTGAAGAAAACAAGGCCGCCAAGTGAGAGATCACTCACATAACGCGCCTTCATGTAATCGATTACATCGCCAATGGCCCGCGCTCACACCTCATTCACTGCAAATTCATTAGGCTTGCGTCACTTCCCCATCCTTAACCGGAGTTGTAAATGAATGACAAAAAGAAGCTCAACCTGGGGTTAGCGATGCTCCCCATTGTGGCCATGCTGTTGCTGCTTATCATAGGCTACGGCCAACTGGGTCTGCGGATCGAACCGCTGCTGCTGGCTTCCGCCGGCATTGCCGCTGCGCTGGCCTACTGGCAGGGTTACCGCTGGGACGACATCATTGATTCCATCGTCGCCAAACTGGCCAAAGCCATGCCGGTGATTATGATATTGATTTGCGTGGGCGGGCTGATAGGCACCTGGATGTTCAGCGGTACCATTCCTTATATGGTTTATTGGGGGCTCAAACTGATCAGCCCTCAATATATCCTGATCGCCGCGTTCTTCATTACCAGCGTGATTTCCGTGTGTACCGGTACATCCTGGGGGGCAGCAGGCACCGTCGGGGTCGCGCTGATGGGCGTAGCCGCCGGGCTGGATGTGCCATTGGCCGCCGCCGCGGGCGCCGTCGTTTCCGGGGCCTATTTTGGCGACAAAATATCCCCATTGTCTGACTCAACCAATTTCGCGGCCATCGTTGCGGACACCGACCTTTACAGCCATATCCAGCACCTGATGTATACGACGCTTCCGAGCTTCATTTTAGCGGCGGTGGTGTATCTGATTGCCGGCCACACCAGCGCCGTCGGCAGCGTGGCTACACCGGAAAAAGTCACCGAGATCGTGACGGCGCTAGAGAGCCTTTATCACTTCAACCTGTTGCTAATCCTGCCCCCGGTTTTGGTGCTGTGGGGCGCGGTGACCAAACGTCCGGTGATCCCGGTCATGCTGGCAGCCTGTGCGCTGGCTATCGCCATCGGCGTACTTCTGCAGGGGTTCAGTCTGCAACAAGGCTTAAATGCGCTGATGGATGGTTTTAACCTTTCAATGTTTGCCACTCAAGGGCACGGCATCAACGGTATCGTCGAAGATGTGCCTCGCCTGCTCAACCGGGGCGGTATGTTTTCGATGATGAGCACCATCCTGCTGGTCTTCTGCGCCTTTTCCTTTGCGGGCGCATTAACCCTGACCGGGGCATTGACCGTCATCATCAATCGGCTGCTGAAAGTGGTTCACACTACCGGCCAACTGATCGCCGCAACGGTTGCAACCACCATTCTGGTCACCGGCGCCACCAGCGACGGCAAATTGGCGCTGCTGATCCCCGCTGAACTCTTCAAAGGCGCCTATCGCCGCATGGGCCTGGAAAATAAAAACCTGTCGCGGACCGTAGAAGATGCAGGCACCGTCATCGAACCGTTAATTCCGTGGACCGCCGCAGGCATTTATATGGCGACCACCCTGGGGGTCAGCACGCTGGATTTGCTGCCCTGGGCCATCCAATGCTACGCCGCCGTAGTATTCGCCCTGATTTACGGATTTACCGGTTTCGGCATTGCCAAGATACAGCCACAGCAAGATTTACAGCGTAAGGAAGCCTGACGTGAAACAAACCGATTTTAACCAGATCATCAACCGCCACCACACCGGCTCGGTGAAATGGGACTTTATCGACCGCTATCTGCAGCTCGATGAAACCGATCTTTTGCCGATGTGGGTGTCCGATTTTGACTTTCAGTGTCCGCTGGAAGTCCGACAGGCGCTGCATCACCGCGTTGAACACGGCATATTCGGCTACAGCGAACGCGATGACCAGTATTACCAGGCGGTGATGGATTGGTTCTCAAAACGGCACCAGTTGCCTTTGCAGCGGGAGTGGTTCACCTCCATCGAAGGCGTGGTTCCCGGTCTGGCGATCCTGATCCAACTGCTAAGCCAGCCCGGAGATCCGATCGTGATCCAGGGGCCGTACTACGGATCTTTTGCCAAGATCGTTACCCTGAACGGCAGAGAGGTGCTTGAAAATCCTTTAGCCCTCGGCCCGCAAGGCTATCAATTCGACTTCGATCAGCTGGAGGCGTGTTTTGAACAGCGCAAACCCCCGTTGCTGCTGCTGTGCAATCCGCATAACCCAACGGGCCGGTGCTGGACCCGCGACGAACTGACGCAGTTGATGACGCTGTGCAGCCGCTATGGCGTAACGGTTATCTCCGATGAAATCTGGGCCGATCTGCTGCTGCCTGGCGAGACCTTCACCTCCGTGCTGCATCTGGACGAGAGCTGGCAAGACCATGTGATTTCTGCGACGTCCGCCAGCAAGAGCTTTGGCCTGTCGTCACTGCGCATCTCAAACTTCCTGATCCCCAACGATCAAACCCGAAATGCGTTTTTCGAACGCCTCAATGCCCATGGGTTGGATGTCTTCAATGCGCTGTCGATGACCGCCGCCACGGCCGCCTATCAGCAAGGGGAAACCTGGCTTGATGCTCTGCAGCAATATTTGGCAGACAACCGGCGCTGGTTTGAACAGGCATTAGCCTATGCCGCCCCCTGGTGCAAAATGACCCAGGCCGAAGGCACCTATCTTGCCTGGCTGGATTGTCGCGCTTTGGGCCTGGATGACAATGCGCTTCAACAGGCGCTGATCCACCAGTCAAAAATTGCTGCTTCAATGGGCGTCAGTTTTGGCGAACAGGGAAAAGGATTTATCCGCCTCAATCTCGGCTGCCCGCGTCAATATCTTGAAAGCGCCATTGCAGGGCTTGCGCGATTAAAACCGTCGCTTTGATCAGCAGGAAAAAGCAAGCGCTACCGGCAGAATGCGCGCCGGTAGCGAAAAGCAGGATTATTGGGTTTTGTCGGTCGAAGGAATGATATTACGCAGCCAACTGCCCCAGCGGCGCTGGTAGAAGGGTTGGGTATGGGTGATCAGGTAATGGCTGACCCCACGCTCCTTTTCAGAGACCAGACAAAAATCTACCGGCTCGTCGTTGGGCGCAGTTTCGCTGGCAACGCTTCCGGCTTCGTTGATCAGCGCTTCAATTTCCGCCGGCTCACCGTCCACTTCCAGTCCGACCAACAGATTTGGTTTTTCGTCGACCGCCTGATCGTGCATCAGCGCCAAAAACGCACGGCGTACCGGCTTGCGTTGACTGAAAAGCGTGGTCAAGGCATCGACCATCGCCGATGGGTACTCCTCCGGCTGACCCAACAGGATCTGGGTATCCTTGTCGATATAACGTTCCGCCGGTTTGGCTACGCCACCGGTGGCCAGCAGCATTGCCACTTCTTCAGGATAAAACTCTTTGCCGTACTCGGCCTTAGGGTTGAGGAACAGATCCGCGCCCTGAGTGATTTCGAACAATACCCGCGCCGGCATGGCGATAAACGGCTGTTCGTCTTCAACGGCCTTTTGCAGCGCTTCTACCGAGCTAAAAAACGGAATGATGCTGCCGCCGTCCTGTTTTTCCCAGTGCTGAATATTCACCGGCGTATCGGCGTTCAGCGTGATGTCACCGCCATGCTGTACCTGTTCGCTGTCACCGAGGATCAACACCGTCGCGTCGAGCAACTCACGGAAAAACGCCGGGCGATGGGCCGGCTCGGTCACCGCCAGCTTCAGCAGGCGTTCAAGTTCGTTTTCGCCTGTGGCGGTATCGTGATGGTGAGAACTCATGACAAACTCCAGCAATCAAATAACGGGGCCCAGCATGCTGGGCCCCGACAATAAAACGACGTTCAAGCCGCCCGCCAAGGCGGGCATGCCATTATTTGGCTTTACTCAGCAACAGGTTGGCCAGGGCACGCACACCCAGACCGGTCGCACCGGCAGACCATTGATCCACCGCGCCCTTACGGTAAGTGGCTGAGCAGTCAATGTGCAACCAGCCTTTCTGATAATTCTGCACAAAATGCGACAGGAATGCAGCCGCGGTGCTGGCACCGGCAGTGTAGGCCGGACCGGCAATATTGTTCAGTTCAGCAAAGTTGGACGGCAGTTGGCTGCGGTGGAACTCAGCCAACGGCAGGCGCCAGAAAGGCTCTTGCTCGGCAGCCGCGCTGGTCAGCAGTTCCTGTGCCAAAGCATCATCGAAGCTGAACAACGCATGGTAATCGTTACCCACCGCCGTTTTCGCCGCACCGGTCAGGGTGGCGCAGTCGATGATCAACTCAGGGTTTTGTGCAGAAGCATCGATCAGTCCGTCAGCCAGTACCAGGCGCCCTTCCGCATCGGTGTTCATAACCTCAACGGTTTTGCCGTTACGATAACGGATGATGTCACCCAGTTTGAAGGCGTTGCCGCTAACCATGTTATCGGCGCAGCACAGATAGAGTTTCACGCGCTGTTTCAGACCACGTGCCGCCGCCAGCGCCAGTGCGCCGGTAATGGTGGCCGCACCGCCCATATCCGCTTTCATGGAATCCATAAAGGCACTTTGCTTCAGGCTGTAGCCACCGGTGTCAAAGGTGATGCCTTTGCCCACCAGGCAAGCAAATACCGGCGCTTCCGGGTTGCCGGTCGGGTTGAAGTCCAGTGCCAACAGCACCGGTGAGCGATCGGAACCCCGGCCCACGGTGTGAATACCGGCGTAGTTTTGCTCGCGCAGATCTTCACCCTTGGTAATACGATAGCTGACGGCATCGCAGCCAACGTCACACATCAGATCAACCGCACGCGTAGCCAGTTGTTCCGGCCCCAGCTCTTCCGCCGGCATATTGATGGTGTCGCGTACCCAGTCAACAATCTTCAGACGCTGTTCCAGCTCTTTGCGTTCCGCTTCCGGCAGCTCAGCCCATTCGACGCTGCGCTTGCCTTTTGGCCCGCGGAAACCTTGCCAGAACGCCCAGCTGTTCTCCAGATCCCAGCCATCGCCGGCCAGTTTGACGTTCTTGACACCTTGGCCGTCAATCTTGCGGGCAGCACGCTGGATGCCCCCCAGCTTGTCGTTGCCGATCAGGTGAATGGTCATTCCTCGATCATCAGTGCTCAGCAGCGCTTTTTCGCCCCAGCGAGCGTCGGCAGGTTGGTTCGACAGCGTTACCTGCATGAATTCAGTTGTCATAGCCTTCTTACTCCGGATTATTCTTTTATTAATCGTGTCGGATACAAAATAAACGGGCCGCCTATGGCAGCCCGTTACGCTATTTACTCCGCTTCATCTAACCAGACCAGCAGGATCGCTTCCAGTATTTTCTCATTGGAAGCCTGTGGATCGTCGTCAAAATCTTCCAGATCGCAAATCCACTGATGCATGTCGGTAAAACGTACGGTTTTCGGATCGGTATCCGGGTATTGGTCGTACAGGGCTTCGCCGATTTCACGGCTATCGGTCCACTTCAGTCCCATTATTATCTCCAGCTCTGCGCCGCGGCTAGCAATTAATGCTCACGCGCATGGTTAACGGTATAACGCGGCATTTCGACCACCAAATCTTCGTCGGCCACCAGCGCCTGGCAGCTCAGGCGGCTTTCCGGCTCCAGACCCCAGGCCTTGTCCAGCATGTCGTCTTCCAGCTCGCTGCTCTCTTCAAGAGAGTCAAAGCCTTCGCGTACGATGCAGTGACAGGTGGTGCAGGCGCAGGATTTCTCGCAGGCGTGCTCAATTTCGATACCGTTGCGCAGTGCAACGTTGAGGATTGACTCCCCTTGCTCAGCTTCCAGTACCGCCCCCTCCGGGCATAAATCTTGATGGGGCAGGAAAACAATTTTAGGCATGATTAAACCTCATCCACAGAATGGCCAGCCAGCGCACGGCGAATGGAAGCATCCATGCGGCGCGCGGCAAAGTCTTGCGTTTGTGCATCTAATGTTTTTATTGCGGCTTCGATAGCGGCAGGATCGGTGCCCTGCGTCGCCTGTTGCAAAGCGTCCACCGCAGCGGCGATCGCCGTACTTTCGGCCTCGCTCAGTAAAGCAGCATCGCTGGCCAGTGCGCCCTGCAGGCTTTCCAGCACCCGAGATGCCTCAACCCGCTGTTCTGCCAGTTTGCGTGCGCCAACATCGCTCTGCGCATTGGCCATCGAGTCTTTGATCATACCGGCGATTTCGGCGTCAGAAAGGCCGTACGACGGTTTAACCTGAATCGAAGCCTCAACGCCGGTGGATTTCTCCATCGCGGTAACGCTCAACAGGCCGTCGGCATCCACCTGGAAGGTGACGCGAATATGCGCGCCACCGGCAGGCAGCGGCGGTAAGCCACGTAGCGAGAAGCGCGCCAGCGAACGGCAATCCTGCACCAGCTCACGCTCACCCTGCAGCACGTGGATCATCATCGCGCTTTGGCCGTCTTTGAAAGTGGTGAATTCCTGGGCACGCGCCACCGGAATGGTGGTGTTGCGCGGGATCACTTTTTCGACCAGACCGCCCATGGTTTCCAGACCCAGCGACAGCGGGATCACGTCCAGCAGCAGCATGTCGCTGTCCGGCTTGTTGCCCACCAGAATATCGGCCTGAATGGCGGCACCGATGGCGACCACTTTATCGGGATCAATCGAGGTCAGCGGCGTGCGGCCAAAGAACGCGCCTACCTGCTCGCGCACCAAAGGTACGCGAGTGGAACCGCCAACCATCACCACTTCCAACACGTCTTCAGCATTGACGCCGGCGTCTTTCAGCGCACGGCGGCAAGCCATCAGGGTGCGTTTAACCAGTGTGGCGATCAAAGCGTCGAACTGTGCTCGCGTCACTTCGCCCTGCCAACCGGCAACTTCCACGCTCACACTGTCGGCATCGCTCAGTGCTATCTTGGCGGCAATGGCCGCGTCCAGCAGTTGACGCTGAACGCCATGATCGCTACGGTCGGCCACGCCGGCCTGTTCCCGCAGCCAATCGGCCAGCAGGTGGTCAAAGTCGTCGCCGCCCAACGCGGAATCGCCGCCGGTGGCCAACACTTCGAACACGCCGCGGCTCAGCCGCAGAATGGAAATATCAAAGGTGCCGCCGCCCAAATCGTAAACCGCGATGATGCCTTCCTGCCCGGAGTCCAGGCCATAGGCAATCGCTGCCGCCGTAGGTTCGTTCAGCAGGCGCAGCACGTGCAGCCCGGCCAGACGCGCAGCGTCCTTGGTGCCCTGGCGCTGTGCATCGTCAAAATATGCGGGAACGGTGATCACCACGCCGTCTAAATCCCCTTCCAGCGCGGTTTGCGCACGCGCGGCAAGCGCTTTGAGGATATCGGCGGAAACGCCTAACGGGTTAACCGGTCCGGCGGCGGTCAGGATCATCGGCAAGCCGTTTTCACTGGCCTGGAACTGGTACGGCAGGTTCGGGTAACGCTGCTGTACGTCGGCCAGAGAGCGACCCATCATGCGTTTGATTGAGCTGATGGTGTTAGCGGGATCCTGTGCGGCCTGCTGGCGCGCATCCCAACCGACACGCAAGGTATCAGCCTGATAGTGCACCACCGAGGGCAGCAAATCGCGCCCTTGAGCATCGGCCAGCGTTTCCGCCTGCCCGCTGCGCACCGTAGCGACCAGAGAGTTGGTGGTGCCTAAATCAATACCGGCAGCCAGTCGGCGCTGGTGCGGCGCGGCGCTGAGGCCGGGCTCACTAATTTGTAATAAGGCCATATTGAAGCTTCCCATATCCTTCATACTTGAAGCTGCTTGGGTGTTGGCTGCCTTCACTCACCCCAGTCTCTTACTTGAGTAAGCTCCTGGGGATTCACTCAGTTGCCGCCTACAAGCAACTCCAATTATTTTGGGTATAAATGAAAAGAATTACTCAAAACCCAGCAGTTTTTCTTCGAGTTGTTCAACCTGTTGCTGGAGTTTGTCCAAAAAGCGTAGCTTACGCACGGTATCGGCGGCCTCGGGCCACTGCTGGTTATCCAGCTGCTGCACCATCAGCGCAGTGCGCTGTTTGACCGTTTCGTTCACCCGCGCGCCAAAGTCGGCCAGCAGGCTTTCCGCCTCCTCTTTGCGCTCAATGGCATCGAGCTCTTCACGCAATTCCAGCTGTTCCATCAGGAAAGCGGAATCCCGCAGGGTATGCTGCTCGTTGCCCAAATCAAAACCGTGCAAAGATAACATATACTCTGCGCGTTTTAATGGGTGCTTCAGCGTTTGGTAGGCTTCATTGATAGTCGCCGCCTGTTGCAACGCCATCAGGCGTTCGCGTTCCGGCTGGAGAGCATTGCGATCGGGATGGAATTGGCGTTGCAGATCCTGATAGCGAGATGCAAGCAAGCTGCCGTCCACGAGATAGCGAACTGGCACCCCGAATAAAGTAAAGTAATCCATAGCGTGCTCTGGGCTTTATCGGATGAAGTTCCCCCGCGCCGGCGGGGGAGCTTGACGGACTGTCAGACGTTGAAACTTTCGCCGCAGCCGCACTCGCTTGAGACATTGGGGTTGTTGAACTTGAAGCCTTCGTTCAGGCCTTCCTTAACGAAATCAAGCTCGGTGCCGTCAAGGTAGACCAGGCTCTTGCCGTCAATGATCACCTTAACGCCTTTGTTTTCAAAAACGATGTCGTCATCGTTCATTTCGTCAACAAATTCCAGCACGTACGCCATCCCGGAGCAGCCAGAGGTTCTCACCCCCAGACGCAGGCCAAGACCCTTGCCGCGGTTATTCATAAATGCCTGAACACGCTGAGCAGCGCTGTCGCTCATGGTAATTGACATCACAACCTCATACTCAATATTCCCAACCTGTAGCAAAACCGATGTTGGGGGGCTAACCGGTGTAGGGGGCGAATATATTCGCCCCAATCAATGCGGGCGCGGCATACAGCGCCCCTACACAAGAATTACTTGGCGTTATGTTTGCTCTTGTAGTCGGCAATCGCTGCTTTAATGGCGTCTTCCGCCAGGATAGAGCAGTGAATTTTTACCGGCGGTAATTCCAGTTCTTCGGCGATTTGGGTGTTTTTAATCGCTTCGGCCTGATCAAGAGATTTGCCTTTCATCCATTCGGTCACCAGCGAGCTGGAAGCGATGGCGGAACCGCAGCCGTACGTTTTAAAACGCGCGTCTTCAATGATGCCTTCATTGTTGACTTTGATCTGCAGCTTCATGACGTCGCCACAAGCCGGTGCGCCAACCATACCGCTACCGACGCTAGGATCTTCGTTGTCGAAAGAACCCACGTTACGCGGGTTTTCATAGTGATCGATTACTTTTTCGCTGTAAGCCATGACCTTGCTCCTGAATCCTGAGAATTAATGATGTGCCCATTCGATGCTGTTGATATCCACGCCCTGCTTGAACATATCCCACAGTGGAGACAGGTCGCGCAGACGGCCAATGGATTTACGCACCAGTTGAATGGTGTAATCGATCTCTTCTTCCGTGGTGAAACGCCCCAGGGAGAAACGGATCGAGCTATGCGCCAACTCGTCGGTCATACCCAACGCGCGCAGCACGTAAGATGGCTCAAGGCTAGCGGAGGTACAGGCGGAGCCTGAAGAGACGGCAAGGTCTTTCAGCGCCATGATCAGCGATTCACCTTCAACATAGTTGAAGCTGACATTCAGAATGTTAGGAACGCCGTGTTCCAGGTCGCCGTTCAGATACACTTCTTCCATATCTTTCACGCCGTTCCACAGGCGGTCACGCAGCGTACGCAGACGCGCCATTTCGGTCGGCATTTCTTCTTTGGCGATACGGTAGGCTTCACCCATACCGGCGATCTGATGCACTGGCAACGTACCTGAACGCATACCGCGCTCATGACCGCCACCGTGGATCTGGGCTTCGATACGGATACGCGGTTTACGACGCACGTACAGCGCACCGATACCTTTCGGGCCATAAATTTTGTGGCCGGAGAAGGACATCAGATCGACTTTCAGCTTGCTCAGGTCGATAGGCAGTTTGCCCACGCTCTGGGTCGCATCAACGTGGTAGATGATACCGCGTGCGCGGCACATTTCGCCGATCGCTTCGATATCCTGCACCACGCCGATTTCGTTGTTCACGTGCATGATCGAAACCAGAATGGTGTCGTCGCGCATCGCGGCTTCGAGGGCTTGCAGGCTGATGATACCGTTGCTTTGCGGTGCCAGGTAGGTCACTTCAAAGCCTTCACGCTCGAGCTGGCGACAGGTGTCCAGCACGGCTTTGTGTTCGGTTTTGCTGGTGATGATGTGCTTGCCTTTCTTTTGATAGAAATTGGCAGCGCCTTTAATCGCCAGGTTGTCGGATTCGGTTGCTCCGGAAGTGAACACGATTTCGCGCGGGTCAGCGCCAACCAGTTCAGCAATTTGGTTACGGGCGATATCTACCGCTTCTTCCGCCTGCCACCCGAAACGGTGGGAACGGGAAGCCGGGTTACCGAAAGTCCCGTCCAGAGTCAAAAACTGCATCATTTTCTCAGCGACGCGCGGATCAACCGGCGTCGTTGCTGAGTAATCCAGATAAATCGGTAATTTCATTGCTCTTGTGCTCCGTACATCACTTCCAAAAACTAAAAAAAGTATCGCCAGCTGCTTATGCGCGCAGATTAACGTTGATAGTTTCTTGCGGACGACCGTTGGCCGTGCGACGGGTATCGTTGTTTTGACGGTCCGCCACCACCAGCACTTCCTGGTTGTTCACCAGTTCAGCCAGCGTAATGTTGTTCAGGAACCCGCTGATGCGCTCACTCAGATCGCGCCACAGGGTATGGGTCAGGCAGCGATCGCCACCCTGACAGCCTTCTTTACCCTGGCAACGGGTTGCATCTACCGATTCATCGACGGCAGTGATAACTGCACCAACGGCAATCTCACCCGCGTCTTTGCCCAGCAGATAACCACCGCCCGGTCCGCGTACGCTGGCCACCAGGCCATTTTTACGCAGACGGGAGAATAATTGTTCCAGATAAGAGAGCGAGATACCTTGGCGCTCAGAAATATCCGCCAGAGGGACTGGCCCTTCCTGGGAGTGCAATGCCACGTCAAGCATAGCGGTTACGGCATAACGGCCTTTAGATGTCAGTCTCATAGCTAAGTGGTTACCTGTTGGTCAAACATGGCCGAAAGTCTGACATTCCCGAGTAAATCAGTCAACTATTTAACCTAGTAATTTACTCAAGTATTAGCACATTTTGTACTTAGCCATGCAAAATGCATATAAAATACATGTTATAACCCTTGGATAACTAATGCTATTACCGTTAACCGTTACGCAGCCCCAAAATCAATGACCTTGCTGTTTGTCCTGTTTCTCTATCGACGTCAGCATGCCGCGCAGAATATTCAGCTCTTGAGCTTCCGGCCGTGCGCGGGTGAATAAACGGCGTAAACGACTCATCACCTGCCCCGGATGGGACGGACGAATGAAGCCGCTATTTTGCAGCGTTTGTTCCAGATGCTGATAGAAACGTTCGAGGTCATCCACCAGCGGATACGGCGTCTCTTCCAACGGCGGCACGCCCGCCTGTTGACGATCGAGGTAAGCCACGCGCACTTCATAGGCCAGGATCTGCACCGCCATCGCCAGATTCAGCGAGCTGTAATCCGGGTTGGCAGGAATGGCGACGTGATAATGACACTTTTGCAGTTCGTCATTGGTCAGGCCGACACGTTCACGGCCGAAGACCAACGCCACTGGCGCATGCTCACCTTCGTGCACCGCGCGTACGCCGCATTCACGGGGTTCCAGCATCGGCCACGGCAAAGTGCGTGAACGCGCGCTGGTACCCACCACCAGGCTACAGCCGGCAATGGCGTCGTCCAAAGTGTCAACAATAGTGGCGTTGCCGATCACGTCGCTGGCGCCAGCGGCCAGGGCGATCGCCTGAGAATCGGGTTTTATCAGCGGGTTAACCAGATAAAGGTTGGTTAGCCCCATGGTTTTCATGGCTCTGGCGGTCGAGCCCATGTTGCCGGTATGAGAGGTTTCTACCAGAACAATGCGGATGTTATGCAGCATACAAACTCTGAGCGTAGCGGAAAATCACAGCATCTTAACACAGCCGTAGGCATTTTACCGAACACCTGCTATACTTCGCGCCGTTTCCTGTTCTTTAACATCCTAGTTGGAAGATACCCATGCATCCGATGCTGACGATCGCCGTGCGCGCTGCGCGCAAGGCCGGTAACCTGATTGCCAAAAACTACGAAACCCCAGACGCTGTAGAAGCGAGTCAAAAAGGGACCAATGACTTTGTCACTAACGTCGATCGCGATGCAGAGCATCTGATCATCGAAGTCATTCGCAAGTCCTATCCGCAACATACTATTGTTACCGAAGAACGCGGCGAATTGGTCGGCGAAGATAAAGACGTACAATGGGTGATCGATCCACTGGATGGCACATCAAACTTCATCAAACGTTTCCCACACTTCTCAGTCTCTATCGCTGTACGCATTAAAGGCCGTACCGAAGTCGCTGTGGTTTACGATCCAATGCGTAACGAACTGTTCACCGCTACCCGCGGTCAGGGCGCACAGCTCAACGGTTACCGTCTGCGCGGCACCAACGCCAAAGACCTGGATGGCACCATCCTGGCAACCGGCTTCCCGTTCAAAGTTAAGCAGCACGCAACGCCATACATCAACGTGGTTGGCAAGCTGTTTACCCAATGTGCCGACTTCCGTCGTACCGGTTCTGCCGCACTGGATCTGGCCTACGTGGCTGCCGGTCGCGTGGACGGTTTCTTCGAAATTGGCCTGAAGCCATGGGATTTCGCCGCGGGTGAACTGCTGGTGCGCGAATCTGGCGGCCTGGTGACCGACTTCGTTGGCGGCCACAACCACTTCAGCTCCGGCAACGTGGTAGCCGGTAACCCACGCGTAGTGAAAGCCATGCTTTCTACCATGCGTGATGAACTGAGCGAAGCGCTGAAGCGTTAATTCAGGCTATTACGCTGGCCATTTTAGGCTTGGGCAGTGCTCGAACTCCTCACGTACTGCGTGTACGCTCCGGGTTCTCCGCGCTGGCCGTACCCAAACTGCCTGCGCTCATCACGCCTGAACCTGTTTTGAATAATGAAGCGCTGCAATCACTGCAGCGCTTTTTTTATGCCTGCTAGCGGGAGAAAGGCCGAATGCCGCCGCCGAATTCCGGCTGGGCACTGGCGTATAACAACAACCCGGCAAACAGCAAAATCAAACCGCCGGCCAGCGCCAGCGAACCCCAGGCCACCGCACTCCAGGCAGCGGGAGCGCGTGAACGGCTGAGTCGCACCGCCAGTCGGCGGCTGTAATGCACCAGCAAGGCCAACAACGAGATAGTCAGTGAAGTGCCGAGCGCCATCGCCAGTGCCGAAATAACTCCCCAGGCGAAAACGCCAATCACTTTGGAAAACAGCAATACCAGAATCGCCCCCGAGCAGGGCCGCATACCCATCGCCAGTACGATGGCAGTCTGTGTACGCCAATCGCTGCCGGCCTGCAGCTCTGTATCACTCGGCAAATGGCGGTGACCACAGCCACAATGCTCACTGTGAACGTGATCCGCCGGCAGAGGTTGCAGGCTGTTGATTCGCAACGCCGGTTGCGGACGCAGGGTTTTCACCGCGTGATACAAACGCTTCAACGCACGCCAAGTGAGCAGCACCCCGAGCAACATCACCAGAACAAAACTGCCCTTCTCCAACCAGAAACTGCTCTGATGCAACTGCCGTGATGACAGTTGCAGCACCACCAGCATCAGCGTTACCAGGGCGATGGCCACCAGCCCCTGCACCAACGAGGCGGCAAAAGTCAGTTTCAGACTGCTTTTCAGCCGCGCCGGATGGGTAGCCAGATAGGTGGCAATCACTACCTTGCCGTGACCGGGGCCGAGCGCATGTAACACCCCATAGCTCAGGCTGAACAGCATCAAAGCCAATCCGGCTTGCTGCGGTGCCGCTTTGACCTGCTGCAACAGACCGGCCATCTGCAGATGCAAACCTTTTTGCCACACCACGCTTTGCAACAGCAACTGCGGCCAATAGTGCCACGCCAACCGGGCACCCAGTGCCAGCAGCAGCGCAAACAGCAACAGCGGCCACAGGCTGAAGACCCAGTGCCGTTTACGCGTGACGGGCTGGCTGAGATTTACTGACATTGCAGGCTGACCTTCTGCGCAAACTGTTGCCCCAGCTCCATATCTTCACCGGGTGAATCGTTCTTATCGAGGGATAACGCATAAGCCTGCAAGGAGGAGTTCGGTTTTGGCGTCATCAGCTTGAACTTGCATTGAGCGGCCATTTCCGGCGGCAAATGCAGCGCCGTTTTATCTTTATAGGTCATATCGACAAAGTAGGTGGGATCGTAGGTGGCGATTTCAAACGGCTTGCCCGCCAGCGGCTGCGGCTCGGCCAGCGGCAACACAAACTCCAGCACCGCCTGATGCCCCTGACGCGACAGGTGATATTCAGTCGGCAGGTTCAGGTACTTCACTCGTTTGCCGTCGCGATACATGTCGGTGAAATAGTGTTGGCCAAGCACGTTGGCCATCACCTGCGCCGCCAACTTCTTCCACACTTCCGAGTCGTCTTTGGCGTTTTCCGCATCGTACAGCAGATCCGCCGAGGTAATTTCATCCATAACCCAAACCATTTTCAAGCCAACCAGCTGTTGATCCTTAGCCACGAAAGTGGTGTTCATATCAATAAAGCTGTGTGGGTGAGCGACAGCACCGGTGCTGAAAAGCGTCAAAAAACCGGCCAGAATAAATCGTAACTTCATCATCAAACGATACTCATTATTGTTATAAAGTAACATCAACCAACCTTAAACCGTCGCCATTACAGCCAATAATTGTGACGAAAGTTGTAAGCCGAAGTAAAACCGGGTGCCGTCGCCGCGCCGCGCATCGCCTTTTGCTATGCTTATTCATAATTTAATCGTTACCCGCCAGAAGGTGATATGAGCCTGGACACTTCCCCCGTGCCTGAGCTCTCCGGTCAACAGCGACGCTGCCATCTGTTATTGATGCTGTACGCGCCGGTGCCCGCAGTACAACTGGAGACTATCAGCCAAATTAATGGCGTCGCCCCCCTCATCACCCGGCAAGATATAGCCGAGGTTGCCAGTGAAATCCAGCGTTTCCATCACCTGGAAATTGACGGCAATCCCGACGAAGGCTACCGGATCAGAGGCAGCGCGCTCAACCAACGCCTCTGCCTGATCCACTGGCTGCGACGAGCCCTGCGCTGTAGCCCGGAGTTTGTCGAACGTCACTTTTCCCAGTGGTTACAGCAGGCGCTGGGACGGGGTGCAGAGCTGACGCCAGAGTTGGAGCAGTGCATCGGCGAATGCGAAGCGTTGCTCAACCGCAGTTTTGATCGACGCGATCGTCAGTTTCTGCAGCACTACCTGCGCTTTTGTGTCTGGGAAAACCAGCGCCAACGACACCCTGTTTTCACCCCTGCTCAGCACGACTGGCTGCATCAGAAACCGGAATACCAGGCGGCCGCTTTGCTGCATCATTCGTTAAATCAGCTCTTTACCCTGCCGCCCGTGGCCAACGAAAGTGACTTTTTGGTATTGACGTTCACCATGTTGAAAAACCACAGTTACCACAGCAACGACTCAGCGGAAGATCTGCGGCTGATGACGGCGATAAAAAACATGGTCGATCGCTTCCAACAGATCTCCGGCATGACCTTCAGCAGTGAAGAGGATTTGATTAGCCAGTTATTTGCTCATCTGGCGCCGGCGGTGGAGCGCTGTCGCTTTGAGATTGGCATCGATAACCAACTGCTGGAAGAGGTCGAACGTAAATATCCACGCCTGATGCGTACCGCTCAGGAGGCACTGGCGCCGCTGGAGCAGGAGTACGATATTCATTTTTCCAGTGAGGAGGCGGGCTTGGTCGCCATCAGTTTTGGCGCCTGGCTGATGCAGGGCAATGCGCTACAGGAAAAGCAGGTGCTGTTGCTGACGCTGGACAACCCGCAGTTGGAAGAGCAAGTGGAGTATCAAATCCGTGAATTAACGCTGCTGCCGTTGAACATCAAATATTTGCCGCTACGCGATTATCTGCGCTCTGGCGCGCCGCAGGGCATCACGCTGGTGATTACCCCTTATGCCGCAGAACACACCGAGTCGGAGCCACCGCTGATTTACACCGAATTACCGCTGGAACGCCAGCAGCGCAAAGCCATCCGTGCGCTGCTGGAAACCTCTTAACGGCTGCCGCTGACTGCCACCGCCGGCGGGCGAATAAACATCGCCGGCAGAGCCACCGCTGCCATCACCCAGAACACCCCGCCCTGCAGATGTTCGAACAGGAAGCCGGCAATCACCGTCATAATCGCAATGCCGCCGCCCATCGCCAGCGCTGAGTAGACCGCCTGCAACCGGATCACTTCCGGCCCCTTGCGCGCGGCGATAAAACGCATGGCCGCCAGATGGCAAACGGTGAAAGTGCCGCAATGCAGAATTTGGATCACCAGCAACCACCCCAGTTCGGTACTGGACGCCATCAGGCCCCAGCGCAGTACGCCACAGCAGGCGGAAAGCAGCAGCAGGTTACGGGCATTCCAGCGACGGAACAGGAAATTACTGCTAGCGAAAATGATCACTTCCGCTACCACACCCAACGACCACAGGTAGCCAATGGTCGAAGCCGAATACCCCGCTTCCTGCCAATAGATCGAACCGAAGCTGTAATAGCCGGCATGTGCGCCCTGCAACAAGGTGACGCACAGCAGGAAGCGCCAGACCGGCCCCTCTTTTAACATCTCCCACAATGAACGGTCGGCTTCGCTGTGGCTGCGCGCTTCTCCCTGTGGCATCACGCTCGGTTTCAACATCATGCCCAACAGCATCGCCAAAATACTGATGATCAGGCTGTAAAGGATCGCGTTATGCCCCCAGACGGAAACCATCTGTCCGGTCAGCGCCGAACCGATGACAAACGCCAGCGAGCCCCACAGTCTGACCCGGCCGTAATCCATGGTGATCTGTTTTTGCCAGGTCGCAGCCAGTGCGTCGGTCAGCGGCACCAGCGGCGAAAAGAACAGGTTGAAACCGGCAATCACCAACATCAGCCAGCCCCAGCCGTTACCGAAACAGAACCCGATGGCAAAAGCCAGCGTCAGCAATGCCAGCAGCCGCAAAGCCGTCACCAAATGAGAGGGATCCTTAACCCGGGGAGCAATCAGCAAACTTCCGAGGAAACGCGCAACCAACCCGGCACCGAGCAGAATACCGATGGTTTCAGGGGGTATCCCCTCGCCTTTTAACCAAACGCCCCAAAAGGGTAAGAAAATGCCGTAAGAAAAGAAGTAGGTGAAATAACTGAGAGCGAGCCAACGCGTTGATTGCAGTACCATGATCCCTCCGGTGTGAAGGCAATACTTTGACAGAGCTCACACTGGCTAGCAATGTACATTCAGGTACGAGGCCATAGACTGCTAAGCAGTTCACAGTTTGCCTGCCACGGGCATAAAAAAACCCGCCGAAGCGGGTTTTTAAACAGAAAGCGGAATTAAGCGTAAACCGGCAGGCGGGCGCAGATATCCAACACTTTCTTCTTGGTGCGTTCGATGGTGGCCTCATCATTGATGTTGTCCAACACGTCGCAGATCCAACCGGCCAGCTCACGCACTTCCGCTTCTTTGAAGCCGCGACGCGTTACAGCCGGAGTACCGATACGCACACCTGAGGTGACGAACGGGCTCTTAGGATCGTTTGGCACGCTGTTTTTGTTCACGGTGATGTTGGCGCGGCCTAGGGCGGCGTCAGCTTCTTTACCGGTCAGGTTCTTGTCAACCAGATCCAACAGGAACAGGTGGTTATGGGTGCCACCGGAAACCACTTTGTAACCGCGCTCCAGGAACACTTCCACCATCGCTTTGGCGTTATCGGCCACTTGCTGCTGGTAGATCTTGAACTCAGGCTCCATCGCTTCTTTCAGCGCTACCGCTTTACCGGCAATCACGTGCATCAGCGGGCCGCCCTGGCCGCCCGGGAACACGGCGGAGTTCAGCTTCTTGTACAGATCTTCATCACCGCCTTTCGCCAGGATCAGGCCGCCGCGCGGACCCGCCAGGGTTTTGTGAGTGGTGGTGGTCACGATATGAGCGTGTGGAACCGGGTTCGGATAAACGCCGGCGGCGATCAGGCCCGCAACGTGCGCCATATCAACGAACAGGTAAGCGCCGATGCTGTCGGCGATTTCACGCATTTTTGCCCAGTCAACGATACCGGAGAAGGCAGAGAAGCCGCCGATGATCATTTTTGGCTTGTGAGTTTGCGCCTGCTTGGCCAGATCTTCGTAATCGATTTGACCTTTATCGTCGATGCCGTAAGGCACCACGTTATACAGTTTGCCGGACAGGTTAACCGGAGAACCGTGGGTCAGGTGGCCACCGTGCGCCAAGTTCATCCCCAAAATGGTATCGCCCGGCTGCAGCAGCGCGGTGTAAACGGCGAAGTTAGCCTGGGAGCCGGAGTGCGGCTGTACGTTGGCGTAATCGGCACCGAACAGCTCTTTGGCACGGTCGATAGCCAGTTGCTCAACGATATCCACGTATTCGCAGCCGCCGTAATAACGCTTGCCCGGATAACCTTCAGCGTATTTGTTGGTCAGCTGGGAACCCTGAGCCTGCATTACGCGCGGGCTGGTGTAGTTCTCAGACGCAATCAGCTCAATGTGCTCTTCCTGACGCACCACTTCTTGCTCCATTGCACGCCACAGTTCGGCATCGTAATCAGCAATGTTCATTTCACGCTTTAACATCCGGCTTCTCCTGACTTAAATCGGCTAACTAAAAAATCACCAAATAACTACCCGTTTGGGTTCTGGGGCACAGTGTAAACTGTTTCCCCCCACCGAGGATAGGCCTTGACAGAGGTTTTTACGCAAACGATTGGCATTAGGCGCGACAAGGCTTTGATCCGATAAACGTCCCCATTCGGCAACGGACTTTTACTCATGCTGGGAATGCGGTTTTTTCATGTTCTGTGAGCGGGATCGCCGCTCGCCGACCCCGCAACAAAAACAGGGGTATTTACAGCCACCACAGAAACCGTTAGGATGCGCTTAAACTTAAAGATGCATTTTAAATGCATCATTACATTATTCCAATAATGATCGACCAAGGAGCGCTGCCATGCTGGATAGCCAAACCATCGCCACCGTAAAATCTACTATTCCCCTGCTGGCCGCTACCGGGCCGAAGCTGACCGCACATTTCTACGATCGTATGTTCGAGCACAATCCCGAGCTCAAAGACGTGTTCAATATGAACAATCAGCGCAATGGCGATCAGCGTCAGGCGCTGTTCGATGCGATCTGCGCCTATGCCGCGAATATCGAAAATCTGGCGGCGCTGCTGCCGGCGGTAGAACGTATTGCCCAGAAGCACACCAGCCTGAATATTCAGCCGGATCAATATCAGATTGTCGGTGGCCATTTACTGGCGACCCTGGACGAAATGTTCAGCCCGGGTCAGGAAGTGCTGGACGCCTGGGGCAAAGCCTATGGCGTACTGGCGGACGTGTTTATCCAGCGTGAAGGCCAGATTTATCAGGCCAGCGAAAGCGCCGACGGTGGCTGGCGCGATCTGCGCGCTTTCCGCATCGTCAAAAAACAGCCGCAGAGCGAGGTGATTTGCAGCTTCGTGCTGGCGCCGGTTGACGGTGGCCGGGTGATCGACTTCAAACCGGGGCAATACCTGGCGGTCTATATCAAGCACGACAGCATGGAGAATCAGGAGATTCGCCAATACTCGCTGACCACCTCACCGAACGGCGAATACTATCGCATTGCGGTGAAGCGTGAAGATCAGGGTAAGGTTTCGAATTTCCTGCATCAGCAGGCCAAAGAAGGCGACGTAATTTACCTTGCTCCGCCGCACGGGGATTTCTTCCTCGAAGCCAAACCGGATACTCCGGTGGCGTTGATCTCCGCCGGCGTTGGCCAAACGCCTATGCTCGGCATGCTCAATACCCTGCACGATAACCAGCATCAGGCGGACGTGCACTGGCTGCACGCGGCGGAAAATGGCAGCGTTCACGCCTTTGCCGATGAAGTGGCGGACATCGCCGGGCGCATGCCAAACCTGAGCCGCCACGTGTGGTACAACCAACCGAATGCTAATGATGTGGAAGGCCGAGACTACCAGAGCCGTGGCCTGATGGATCTCAGCGCCCTGCGCGAAACGCTCAGCACCCCGCAGATGCATTACTACTTCTGCGGACCGGTGCCGTTTATGCAACACGTGGGCAAACAGTTGCTGGAGATGGGCGTCAGCGCCGATCGTATCCACTACGAATGCTTCGGCCCACACAAGGTGATGTAATTGAAAAGGGCGCAGTTCATCCACAACCGCGCCCTATACGCTAAATAATTGGCGTTGCATCTCGGCGGCAACTAAGCGCATCCCCAGAAATGTACAATAAGTACGTGACTGGGGTAAGCGCAGGCAGCCAACAAAGAGGCAGCTTCAAGTATGACGGGTATGATTATTTCTCCGCCAGCTTGCGTGTCTCCTGCACCTGCTGTGCCGTCACCGGTGCAGCCTGATTCCCCCAACTGCCTCTTAGATAGCTCATCAGATCGGCTGCCTGCTGGTCGTTCAACGTCCAGGCGTAGCCCGGCATGGCGATCGCGGTGGCGTGCTGGGTGATTGGCGTGTGTGCACCTTCCAGCACCACGCGTAGCGCAGTGATCGGATTTTCCGCCGTCACCGTCGTGTTGCCCGCCAGCGCAGGAATGGTGTTGTCGCTGCCCTCGCCCTTATTGCCATGACAGGTTGAACAGTACATCGCATAGCTGCGCTGCCCCGCCTGCTGATGGTCGGCGGCCAGCGGCGTCACTTTCTGCGCCGCGGGTTGTTCCGCCGCCAGGCTGTGCAAATAGGTGGCAATAGCGTTCAGATCGCCGTCGGTAAGATACTGCGTACTGTGGCTCACCACTTCGCTCATCGGCCCGGAAACCGCGGCATGTTGGCTGCGCCCGGTTTTCAACAGGGCAACCACTTCGTCCTGCTTCATTCCGCGTAACCCGGAAGCGTACCAACCGTCCAGCTCGGCGCCGCTCAGGAAGGCCGGCTCTTTGCTGTCCAGACCTTTTTCCTGCATCGCCCAGCCACGCGGCGTATGGCAACTGCCGCAGTGCCCCGCCCCCTGGACCAAATAGGCGCCGCGATTCCACTCTGCGCTCTGGTTGTGGTCCGGCTGGTAAGGCGTATCGTCATGGAACAGCTGATTCCATACCGCCAGCGGCCAGCGCATCGACAACGGCCAACTGATGTCACTGGCGCGGTTGGCGGTATTCTGCGCCGGCACTTCGTTCATCAGGTAGTCATACAGCGCGCGCATATCTTCCGCATTCATTTTGGCGTAGGAGGTATACGGCATCGCCGGATAAAGCCGGTGGCCGTCTTTAGCGATCCCCTGACGCATGGCGCGGTCAAACTCATCAAAAGAATAAGCGCCGATGCCCTGCTGTTTGTCCGGCGTGATATTGGTGGCGTAGATATTGCCCAGCGGCGTCGGGAACTTCATGCCGCCGGCAAACAATGCGCCGCCTGGCGAGGTATGGCAGGCGGTACAGTCACCGGCCTTGGCCACGTATTCCCCGGCCGACATCGCCTGGGCCGAACCGCCCGCCGCCAGTAAGGTCAGCAAATACAGTGAACGCATTCTCATGCTCCCTCCTTCGCGGCAACCTTGCCATAGGCCAGCTCATTGACCGCACGCCATGCCTGGTCGATCGCCGAGTTGGCGTACGGGCTCCAGTCTGAATCCGAGTTGGCAATCACGATTTTGCCGATCGGCTGGCGCGCCGTCTCAATGATTTTCTTCGCTTCGTCCTCGTCGTCAAACAAGCCGTTGAGGAAATAGGAGTAACCGTGCGACCAGCGGTTGACGGTAATGGCTTCAATATCACGCTGGTGATCGAACCCGGCCGACCCCAGCATGCCCTGCAATTGTTCGCGGATCATCTGCTCATGCACTTCAAATGGCGTACCCAACAGCAGGGCACGGCCTTTACGTGACTGTTCGCGCGGGCTGAGTCCGCTGCCCGCCAACGTCGGCACGTATACCATATGCAGGCCAATGGGCTGGTTGGGATCGCGCGGGTGCTGATAGCCGCCCATACTCACTGGATAATCCAGCTTCACGCGGCAATAAGGGGCGGTTGGGGAGTAAACTTCATGTACGCCCAGTTTGATAAACGGCTGCCAGTTGCGGATCACCACTTTGCTGTACACCAGCGGTGACTTCACGTTCTGCTTCAGCGCCTCTTGCTGTTCGGCCGACATTTCCGGTACCAGGTACGGGATCATCATGTTGTACCCGGCCATCACCACCTGCCCGGCGCGCACCTTGGTCATTTTTTCGCCGGTCATATAGGTCACTTCGACCTTGTCACCGACGTTAGCCGCGTGCAATCCGGTGCTGTTCAATCGCAGTTTTACCGGCGAATCGGCCCGGTCTAGCTGGCTGTAATCGAACCTGGCGAGAACGATGTCATTCATGTCTTTGCCGCCCGGTGAAACCGCCGGGATCAGATGGCGTACCATCAGACGCGTCAGGGTAGCGTTGCCGTCCGGGAAGTGGAACACGTAAGGATCGTCGAGATCCGCCTGCGACTCTTCGTCCAGCGGCGGCAGGTTCATGCCGTTCAGGCCCGGCAGGTCACAAATACGGGCGTCGCTGCATGAAGTCGCGTCAATGCCCACCGCCTGGAAGTCACTGGTAGTTTGCTGGAAATAGCGGATAGCCATTTCGCTCAGCCCCACCTTTTCACGCAGGAATTCGGTATAGCTGTGCTTGTCGAGCCATTCGCTTTTCTGCTCCTGGCTCATTTCCGGCAGGTAGTCCTTGTCCACCGTATGCAGTGCAATCAGCGCCTGACGGTCGCTTTCCGGCAGCGGGAAATCGCCGATAAAAGCTTCATAGGAACGGCCGTTGAGTCGGTCATGCGGAATATCGTCCGCCACCATACGCCCGGGATCGCCGCTCACCACTTTGTCGACGCCAAAGTTCTTACGGTCGAAGTAGACACCGCGGCTCAGGTTCAGATTGGGGTAAAAAGTGGTGTCGAAAGCCTTTTCCAGGTTGTCGATGCTGACACCCAGTTTTTTCAGCAGCCCCATCGCTACCGGGCTAAAGTTGGAACGCGGCGACTGCAGCGACTCGCTGCCGCCATAGCCGAGGATGGTCCCGTTCTCACTGCTGAACTCATTGCGTTTGGCATGGCCACCAAAATCATCATGGTTGTCGATCAGCAAAATACGCTGCTGCGTCCCCTTCATTTGCTGCCAGAAACAGGCCGCGGCCAGCCCGCTGATCCCGGCACCGACCACCACCAGATCAAACTCTTCCGTCGCCGGTACGGCGGCAAAATCGAAGGCTCGGCCGTCACGCCCCAATTGGTGCGCATGTTCAAAGGAACCGGGGTGGTTGCCCCGCAGTCCGGTCAGCGTCGGCGGATAGTAGAGGGTTTGATTGGCGGTTTGCGGCGATGCCCGCAGGATCTGCATCGGCGTCAGCCCGGCAGCGATGGTGATCGCCACCCCATTAAGAAAATCGCGTCTGGTGATACCCATAATTGGCTTCCTTTCAGTTTTTATTATCATCAGACCGGCGGGGCCGGTCTGATGGCCGCGTTATTTTGCGGATAAATACTGTAAAATCAATGTTTGAACATCACATGGCGTATCGCAGTGTAGTCTTCCAGGCCATACATCGACATATCCTTGCCGTAGCCGGACAGCTTCTGGCCACCGTGCGGCATCTCGCTCACCAGCATGAAATGGGTATTCACCCAGGTGCAGCCATACTGCAGACGAGCGCTTAGACGGTGTGCCCGACCAACATCCCGGGTCCACAACGACGACGCCAGGCCATACTGTGACTCGTTGGCCCAGGCCAATACCTGCGCCTCATCCTCGAACTCCGTGACGGTTACCACCGGCCCGAACACTTCACGCTGCACAATCTCATCTTCCTGGCGCGCACCGGCCAGCAGCGTTGGCTGGAAATAGTAGCCGGGGCCGTTGACTCGCTCACCGCCGGTTACCACCTGCACGTGCGGCAGCGCCTTGGCTCGCTCCACAAAACCCACCACCCGCTCCAGATGCTGAGCGGTGATCAACGGGCCCAGCTCGCTGTCTGGATCTTCCGACGGGCCTATCTTCAGGCTGCCAATAGCCTCACCCAAGGCCTTTACCAACTGCGGGTAAATGCCTTTCTGGGCGTAAATCCGGCAGGCGGCGGTGCAATCCTGGCCAGCGTTGTAGAAACCAAAGCTGCGAATGCCGTCCACCACCTGTTGCAGATCGGCGTCGTCGAACACCAGTACCGGCGCCTTGCCGCCCAGTTCCATATGGGTACGTTTAATGCCGGGCGCGGTATGGGCAATGATGTGTTCACCGGTAGCGATTGAGCCGGTCAGCGACACCATGCGCACCTTGTCATGACCGGTCAGCCGGTCACCGACGCTGGCGCCGCGGCCAAACAGCACGTTGAATACGCCCGCAGGGAACACATCGGCGGCCAGCTCCGCCAGCTTGAAGGTGGTCAGCGGGGTTTGTTCCGAAGGCTTAAGCACCACGCAGTTACCTGCCGCCAATGCCGGAGCCAGCTTCCACGCCGCCATCATCAGCGGGTAGTTCCAGGGAGCGATTGAAGCAACCACCCCCAACGCATCGCGGCGGATCATTGACGTATGCCCGGCCAGGTATTCACCGGCCGCCAGCCCACTCAGGCAACGGCTGGCACCGGCGAAGAAGCGGAACACGTCCGCCACCGCCGGCAGTTCATCGTTCAATACGCAGTGGTAAGGTTTGCCGCAGTTAAGCGACTCCAGACGGGCAAAGGTTTCCGCATGGTGGTCGATCAGGTCCGCCAGCTTCAGCAGGTGCTCGGCACGCTCTTTCGGTGTGGTCTGGCCCCATTCGCCAAACGCGGCGTCGGCTGCCAACACCGCCTGATCGACCTGCTCCACACTGGCTTCAGCCACTTGCACCACCACCTCTCCGGTCGCCGGGTTATACACCGGCAACAACGCACCCAGGCCGGCAACCAGTTGGCCGTTAATCAACAATTGGCTTTGCATATAGACGAACCCCTCAGTTATTTATTTTTAGCGACATGATCCCTTTCCCCAATGGATTTCAAGTTGCAGCTAGGCGGCAAGAGCGTAAATCCCCCGGAGCTTATACAAAATAAGTGACTGGGGTTTACGCTCGCAGCCAACAACGCTGCAGCTTGAAAGACGAAGGGGAAAGCTATTTGCCGCTGCCGGCGACGTTTTCGCCACCTTTGGTCAGGTAATAGGCCCCCAAAATCGGGATCATGGTCAGCAGCATCACCGACAGCGCCACCACGTTGGTGATCGGCACGTCACGCGGGCGACCGAGCTGGTTCAGCAGCCACAGCGGTAGCGTGCGCTCATGGCCGGCGGTGAAGGTGGTGACAATGATTTCATCAAACGACAACGCGAACGCCAGCATGCCCCCGGCCAGCAGCGCCGAACCTAGGTTGGGCAATATCACGTAGCGGAAGGTTTGCCAGCCGTCGGCACCGAGATCCATAGAGGCCTCGATCAGGCTGTAGGAGGTTCGGCGGAAACGGGCAATCACGTTGTTGAACACGATCACCACGCAGAAGGTGGCATGGCCAATGACGATGGTCAGTACCCCCGGTTCAATATTCAGCGCCTTAAACGCCGCCAGCAGTGCCAGACCGGTGACAATGCCCGGCAGCGCGATCGGCAACAGCAGCAGCAACGAAATGCTGTCTTTGCCGAAGAAGTCACGCCGGTAGAGAGCCGCTGCCGCCAGCGTGCCCAGCACCAGCGCCACGACGGTGGCCAGCGCGGCAATCTGTGCGGACAGCAGCATCGCATCGATAATGTCCTGGCGCCCGGCGGCAACGCTGAACCAATGCAGCGTAAACCCCTGCGGCGGGAAGCTGAAAGCCGCATCCTCGGTGTTGAAGGCGTAGATGGCGATAATCGCCAACGGGAAATGCAGGAAAATCAGTCCGCCCCAGGCGGCCAGTTTTAGCCCTAACGGCGCGCGTTCAGAGTGCATCGAAAGCCCCCAGACGTTTCACAATGGAAAGATAAATCGCGATCAGCACAATCGGCACCAGAGTAAAGGCCGCAGCCATCGGCATATTGCCGATCGCCCCTTGCTGGGCGTACACCATGCTGCCGATAAAGTAGCCCGGCGGCCCCACCAGCTGCGGCACGATAAAGTCCCCCAGCGTCAGCGAGAAGGTGAAGATTGACCCGGCGGCGATCCCCGGCACCGCCAACGGCAGGATCACGTAACGAAAGGTCTGCGCAGGGCGTGCGCCCAGATCCGCCGAAGCATGCAGCAGCGAAGGGGGCAGGCGTTCCAGTGCCGCCTGGATCGGCAGGATCATGAACGGCAGCCAGATATAAACAAACACCAGAAAACGGCCTAACCCGGAGGTGGATAGCGTGTTACCGCCGACACCCGGTACGGTCAGGATCGCCGCCAGCAACGGCTCCAGCCCGAGATGCTGCAGGAACCATTGCGCTACGCCATCCTTCGCCAACAGCAGCGTCCAGGCGTAGGCCTTGACGATATAGCTGGCCCACATCGGCATCATCACCGCGATGTAGAAAAACGCCTTGGTGCGGCCGCTGGTGTAGCGTGCCATGTAATAGGCAATGGGAAACGCCAGCACCGCGCTGGCCAGGGACACCAGTATCGCCATCGTCAGCGTGCGCAGAATGATGTCGTAATTGGCCGGATTGAACAGCGCCCGCAGGTTATCGAAGGTCAGATCCGGCGTCACCGTCATGGTGAAGTCGTCGAAGGTGTAAAAACCCTGCCACAGCAGCGTCAGCAATGAGCCGAGGTAGACCGCGCCAAACCACAGCAGCGGCGGCACCAGTAACAGCAGCAGGTACAGCGTCGGCCGGCGATAGAGGTAGGTCGACAGGGTGCGCAAGGTACCGCGGCGCGGCGCGGGATAATCGATGCTCATCTCCATTTCACCTCGCCTCCAGCAATGGCACCATCGCCTCACGTGACCAGTAGGCGGTGACCGGTTGGCCGATCAGATGTGGCTGCCCGTCGGCGTGCCACTGAGGATTCGCCTGGCTGACCAGCAGTTTCTCACCGCTGTTCAAGGCAATTTCGTAGCGCGTCGCCGCCCCCTGGTAATGGATCTCCTGCAGCGTACCCTGCACCTGAATTTCCCCCTGCGCTGCGCCGGCCTGATCCGCGAGCCGAATATGCTCGGGACGGATCGAGAAGGTGGCGGCCTGGCCCAACAACCGCTGCGCCAAATCGCTGTGCACCACGTTAGAGGTGCCGACAAATTCGGCGACAAACGGCGTCTTCGGTCGCATGTAGAGTTCGCGCGGCGCGTCCACCTGTTCAATACGGCCATTGTTGAACACCGCCACCCGGTCGGACATCGACAATGCTTCGCTCTGATCGTGGGTGACGAAAATAAAGGTGATGCCGAGCTGGCGCTGCAGCTTTTTCAACTCCCCCTGCATCTGCTCGCGCAGCTTGAGATCCAGCGCGCCGAGCGGTTCATCCAACAGCAGCACCCGCGGCCGATTGACCAGTGCGCGAGCCAGTGCGACACGCTGCCGCTGGCCGCCGGAAAGGTGCGCCGGTTTGCGCTCGGCTACAAATCCCAACGCCACGCTGTCCAGCGCTTCCTGCGCACGGGCCAGGCGTTCACGCTTGGCGACGCCTTTAACCATCAGCCCGTAAGCGACGTTTTCCAGCACCGACATGTGTGGGAACAGCGCGTAATCCTGGAAGACGGTATTCACGTCGCGCTGATACGGCGGCAAATTGGCGGCCTCCTGCCCGTGAATACGAATCGAGCCGGCAGTGAGCTGTTCGAAACCGGCGATCAACCGCAGGCAGGTGGTTTTCCCCGAGCCGGAAGGCCCGAGCATGGAGAAGAATTCCCCGTCTTGTATCTCGATTGAAACCCGGTCCACGGCGCGAACCTCGCCGAAGCTTCGCGAAACATCGATAAATTGCACGGCAATGGTCATGATCTGCGCTCCTGATTGACGTTAATCGGGCGTAGCGAACTACGCCCGCACGGGTTACCGACCGCCCATGATGGCGATGTAATCCTGAGTCCAGCGGCTGTAGGGCACGAATTTTCCGCCCTGCGCCTGTGGCGTTTTCCAGAAGGCAATCTTGTCGAACTGGTTGAAACCGTTGGTCTCGCAACCTTTATCACCCAACAGCGTGCTGGCCTTGCAACCCGCCGGTGACGCCGGGACAGAACCGAACCAGGCGGCAACGTCGCCCTGCACTTTCGGTTCCAGCGACCAATTCATCCACAGATAGGCGCAGTTCGGGTGTTTGGCATCGGCGTGCAGCATGGTAGTGTCGGCCCAACCGGTCACCCCCTCTTTCGGGAATACCGTACCGATCGGCTGGCCTTCCCCTTTCAGGGCATTGGCCTGATACGGCCAGGCGCTGGAGGCGACCACGCCTTCGTTTTTGAAATCGCTCATTTGTACCGAGGTGTCATGCCAGTAGCGGTGGATCAGTGCATGCTGGGTACGCAACAGCTTCAACGCCGCCTGATACTGCTCTTCGTTAAGCTGGTACGGATCGCTGATGCCAAGCTGCGGTTGCGTGGCCTTCAGGAACAACGCCGCATCGGCGATATAGATTGGCCCATCGTAGGCCTGAACCCGGCCCTGATTGGTTTTGCCATCCGGCAGGTTCTGCTGCTGGAACACTACTGCCCAGCTGTCCGGCGGTGTCGGGAAGGTTTTGGTGTTATACATCAGCAGGTTCGGGCCCCACTGATAGGGCGTGCCGTAGGTTTTGCCGTCCAGGGTGTACCAGGCACCGTTTAACAGGCGCGGGTCGATGTTTTTCCAGTTAGGGATCAACGCGGTATTGATCGGCTGCACCCGCTTGCCGAAAATCAGCCGCAGCGAAGCGTCGCCGGAAGCGGTGACCAGGTCGTAGCCTCCTTTGGCCATCAGGCTGACCATTTCGTCGGAAGTGGCGGCGGTTTTCACATTCACCGCGCAGCTGGTTTGCTTCTCAAACTGGCTGACCCAGTCGTAGTTTTTATCGGACTGACCGCGTTCGATATAGCCGGGCCAGGCAATGATATCCAGTCGCCCTTCGCCCTTGCCGAGCGCCTGCGGCAGATCGGCCGCCTGGGCCAAACCGCAAAGTACGGTGAAACAAAGTGCGGAAACTGTGGTGGTGACTGCGGTAGTTTTTCCCATCGTAATTACCCCTGTGTGGCCTATCTGTGTGCGGCAGGGAACGGCTGCCGCCCTAGTCTCATTTTATTTACCCTATGAATTTCAAGTTGGCCGCTCTAGCGCGTCCATGCGCTCGCGGCATTTGTACATCCCTGTACAGCACAGCCAGGCGACCAGCTCACTCATCCCCAGGCGCTTACTTGAGTAAGCTACTGGGATGAGTGCAGGTAACATCGCTGCAGCTTGAAAAGCGACGGGTATGCTGCCTTTAGAAGCTGGCTTTAAATTTCGCCATCACATGCCTGACAACGCTGTAGTCCTGCAGTGAATCGCTGGAAAGATCCTTGCCGTAGCCGGAGCGTTTCAGGCCCCCGTGCGGCATTTCACTCGCCAGGGTGAAATGGGTGTTGATCCAGGTACTGCCGTATTGCAGATGAGCGGCGATATGCAGCGCCCGATCGATATTCTGCGTCCAGACCGATGAGGCCAGGCCGTATTCGGAATCGTTTGCCCAGTTGACCGCCTGCTCCAGATGTTCAAAGCGGGTGATGCTCACCACCGGGCCAAACACCTCCCGCTGGACGATTTCATCGCTTTGCAGACAGCCGGCAAGCAGCGTGGGCTGGTAATAGAAACCCGGACCGGAATGCGCGGCGGCGCCGGTGATCAATTCAATGTGTGGCTGGCTGAGCGCACGTTCGACAAAGCTGGCGACGCGATCGCGCTGGCGACTGCTGATCAGCGGACCGATTTCGTTATCCTCATCCCGTTTGCGGGCAAAGCGCAGGCTGGCAACCGCCTCGCCCAACGCATCCACCAGCTTCGGATAGATCCCCGCCTGCGCGTAGATACGGCAGGCCGCGGTGCAGTCTTGCCCGGCGTTGTAGTAGCCATAGGTGCGAATGCTGTTGACCACCTCGTCCAAATCGGCGTCATCGCAGACAATCACCGGTGCCTTGCCCCCCAACTCCAGGTGCGTGCGTTTGACGCTTTTCGCCGCCGCCTGCAGAATTTTCTGCCCGGTAACGATATCGCCGGTGACCGACACCAGCCGTACCTGCGGGTGGCCGACCAAATGGCTGCCGACCCCTTCCCCGCCGCCGTAGACGATATTCAGCACCCCCGGCGGCAGGATCTCCTGTAACGCGGGCACCAGCGCCAAAATGGTCAGAGGGGTGTGTTCGGAAGGTTTGAATACCACGGTGTTGCCCGCGGCCAGCGCTGGCGCAATTTTCCACGCCGCCATCATCAACGGGTAATTCCAGGGCGCAATAGAGGCCACCACGCCGATCGGATCACGGCGGATCATTGAAGTGTGCCCTTCGATATATTCCCCGGCCAACTGCCCCTGCTGGGTGCGCACCGCGCCGGCAAAGAAGCGAAAGACGTCGATGGCCGCCGGCAGGTCGTCATTAAGCGCCTGATGCAGCGGTTTGCCGCAGTTGAGCGCCTCCAGACCGGCCAGGCGCTCGGCCTGACGCTCGATGGCATCGGCAATACGCAACAGAATAGCCGCGCGGTAGGCGGGGGTAGTCCGCGACCAGGAAGCGAACGCCTGTTGCGCCGCTTTCACTGCGTTGCCGACCTGGACAGATGAGGCTTCGGTGATCGAGACCAGCGTCTCGCCATTCGCCGGATTAACGATGCACTCTTGCTGGCCTTCGCCTTCGACCGATTGACCGTTAATAAATTGCTGACAGGATAAACCTGAAAGGAGGTGCACATCTGCCATTGCGTATCGCCTCTGAGTGACAAAAACGTTAACTAAATGTGAAATAAGTTAGTTTTAATCAGACTAAGCGAGCATCAGGCAGCCAACAAATTCTAAATACTGAACGACGCGTTCGATTAAATCGAATGCTTCAGCCCAGCCGCGTGCATATTGCCGTTTTCACGCGCAATAGTGAGGAACGGCGTAACCAGCTCCGGCCGCGCACTGCCGCGCCGCCATGCCAAACCGATATCCAACGGTTCCAGCAGATCCGCCAGCTTGCGCGCCTCAATCATATTGCCTTCCAGAGACCAGGCACGGTAGGCCATATCCGGCAAGATAGAAACGCCCATTCCCGCCGCCACCAGGCTGCGTACCGCCTCGGTTGAAGCGGTTTTCATGGCTATTTCCGGTTTTAAGCCTGCGCGCGCCCAGATACGCCGCGCATGCACGTCCATTTCGTCGGCATTAAGCTGGATCAGCGGCAGCTTCGCCACATCCGCCAGGCTGATGCTTTCATGATCCAGCAGTGGATGCAGCGGCGGTAACCACAGGCGATAAGGTGAATGCATCAGGACTTCGCTTTGCAGCGCATCGCGGTCTTCGATGTTCGACAAGATCAGCACGCCGATATCGATTTCCCCACTGACCAGCAGATGCTCAATATAGGGCCGCTCGTCTTCAATCACCTGAATAGTGACGTTGGGGTATGCCGATTTAAAGCGCTTAAGCAGCTCGACCAAAAAGTAGCCCGCTACCAGACTGGTCACACCGATGGTCAGCTTGCCGGTCAGGCTTTCGGTTCCCAGTTGCAAACTGCGCTTGGCGTTGTCCACCGTGGCAAGGATCAGATATGACTGGCGCAGAAACTGGTGACCCTGATGCGTCAGGTTCATGCCCTTGGCGTGACGCTCAAACAGACGTACGCCGATGTCGGTTTCCAACTGCTGAATAGCCAGCGTCAGCGAAGACTGGGAAACAAACACCGCCTGGGCGGCGGCAGAGATCGAGCCGGTTTCGGCCACCGCGATAAAATGGCGGATTTGGCGCAGCGTCATCATCCCCATCGCCTTTCAAGCCACTGCGTTGTTGTCTGCGTGCGCTTACCCCAGTCACTTACTTGAGTAAGCTCCTGGGGATGCACGCCCTTGCCGCCTAGCCGCAACCTGAAATTCATTGGGGATCGCCTTAATCAAAATAGTTGAGTTGAGTGTAGACGCCGCGCGTAAAGCGATCGGGAAAAGTATCAAAAACGCGATAGCCTTCGCTTTTTTAGAATGCTAATGATGAAAACAATCAGAACAGCGGAGAGGTTGAAGGAGATTTGGGGCGTAGCGAGCGCCAGCCAGATTGGGTGCGGCCTGCGCGCAGTGTCCCGGAGTGTACACGCAGTACACGAGGAGGCCGAGCACAGCCCAAACTCAAGCTGGCGGTGCTCGGTAGACGATCACAGACTCGGGAATCAAGGGCGTAGCGAGCGCCAGCCAGATTGGGTGCGGCCTGCGCGCAGTGCCCCGGAGTGTACACGCAGTACACGAGGAGGCCGAGCACAGCCCAAACTCAAGCTGGCG
>Ga0213825_1000042_pt1 | contig 145823 bp, 170 predicted proteins | sample MC6MC0900MG_FD_179896 | JGI IMG/M metagenome (GOLD analysis project Ga0213825, IMG submission 179896) | Enriched soil aggregate microbial communities from Iowa State University, Ames, United States - MC6-MC0900-MG | ecosystem: Environmental > Terrestrial > Soil > Unclassified | place: USA...
TCTCCTTTTATATTTATGTAACGATTTATGCTAATAATTAATTGTTGAGAAAAAAAAAATAAAGAATCGATTTATTGAAAACCGATTCTTTATTTTTATATTGTTTAAATCATGCAAGCATCTAGGATAGTTTCCTTGTCTGCTAAACGTTTAATAATTACTCCATATGCTGGACGTAATAAGAACTTGATATCTGCTGTATTAATATTGATAATACTTGTATTAGATATTACTACCATGTTAGACTCTTCATTGAATGATAGACATTTAACTGCTTTATCATCACCTTTAAGTCTGATAGCAATACGTCCTTTACCTGCTCTTCTTTGAGGTGGGAATTCATCCATACTTACTTTCTTACCTAGACCATCTCTAGTCATTACAACAATACCTTTAGTATCTTCTGTTACTACATTTAATGATGCAATAACATTATCTTCATTAATTTCAGAAGCATCAAAGATATTAGAACCAAAAGTAGGACGTAATGTTACTGGGATCTCAGTCTTATCAAAGTGAATTGCATTACCTTTAGAATTTAATGCTAATACAGAGAAGTCATTATTAATATTCTCAGCTTCAACAGCAATTACTTCATCACCATCATTTAATTTAGTTGCAATCATTCCAGACTTACCTAAACGTTTAAATTCTAGAATAGATGTTAATTTAATTTTACCCATCTTAGTTGCAATCAATAAATGGATATCTTCATTTTTCAATTCATCATTTGTGATGTTAATAATATTTACAACAGTCTCACCGTTTACAAGATGTGAGATATTAGATCCAAATGATTGAATAGAAGTATCTTGTAGTTCATAACACTTGTAAGCATATACTTTACCAGTATTTGTAAACATCAAGATGTTATCTTTAGAATTTACTTGTAAGATAGATTTAGCAACATCATCTTCTTTAATTCTACCGATATTAAGTCCTTTACCTCCACGCTTCTGATCTTTAATATTACTTTCAATCTTCTTAAGGTAGTTATTTCTTGTAAAGATAATTAAGTAATTTTTATCAGGAATAATTGTCTCAATATTAAGTGAATCTTTAGTATTAATATTGCTTACATTTGTAGTTTGTTTTGCTTTACCATATTTCTTTCCAAGAGCTGTTAATTCATCAATGATATATCCATCAATTTTAGACGGATTAGATAAATATGAAACTTCATCATCTACTTTAGCTTGTAATTCATCTCTCTCTTTAGCGATTTCTTTAACCTCTAATTGATTGATACGAATTAGTTTAATATCAGTAATATGATCAACTTGTTTTTCTGTAAAGTCATATTTTTCCATTAATTTATCTTTAGCATGTTGTTTTGATTTAGCTTTCTTGATAATTTCAATTACAGTATCAATATTATCTGGATGTAGAGCAATTAATAAACCATCTAGTAAATGAATACGATAGTTATGTTTACGGATATACTCCATTTTAATACGTTTAATAGTATCTTTACGATATTGAACCCAGTCCATAATTAGTTCTTTAATATCATCATAAATAATAAATTTATCATTCTTTGTTGCAATTAAATTAAATGCTAATGTTGTTTGACATTGTGTAAATTTATATAATTTATTTCTAACCATTTCTAAGTCAGCATCTTTTTTAACATAGATGTATAACTCAATATTACCAGCTCTAGATTCATTCTGAACGTCTTTTAATTCAGGGATTTGCTTCTCATCCCATGCTTCTTTAATTGATGCACGAATAGTACTAAGTTTCTTCATATAAGGAACACTTCTTAAAATTAGACGATGTTTCTTCTCATCAATATCAATTGTAGAACGCATTACCATTTTACTAACACCTGTACGATAAGCATCTTTTGCTTCTTCAATATTAATAATCTCACAACCTGTTGGAATATCAGGATGGAAGTCAGCAATAAATTCTTCAATATCAATATCTGGATTCTTAATTAATTCAATTGTCTTACTAATTGTTTTAGCTACATTGTGCGGTGGAAAACATACTGAATATCCTGCCGCAATACCAAACGCTCCATTAATAACGTACATTGGTAATTTAGCAGGAAGCGATGCTGGCTCTTTAGTAGTATTATCAAAGTTAGGTACAAAGTTAACTGAATTATCATTAAGATTATCTAACATTACTTCCTCTGCAAATTTATCCAAGCGTGCTTCTGTATAACGCATAGCGGCTGCTGGATCACCATATATAGTACCAAAATTACCATGTGGGTCTAATAAGATTTTACTATTTGAATAATCTTCAGTCATATTTACAATTGCATCATAGATAGAAGAATCACCTTTAGGGTGAAGTCTACCAATAACATCACCCACGATTCTTGCACTCTTCATATACTTTTTAGTAGAGCTTGCACCTAAATGATTCATAGAATATAAAATACGACGATGAATAAGTTTTAAACCATCACGAACATCTGGAATTGCACGACGTAATAAAATCTCGTCATAATAATCAACCATATTATCTTTCTGAATATCACTTAAATCCTTTTCAATAATTCTAGACATATTAAATAATTCTCCTCTTGTTGTATATTTTTATTTTAACATTTCTTTTAATTCTTCTTCATATTTCCCCTCGGTAAACTCAACAAATGTTTTGTGTCCGATAAAGTAATTAATTTGCATATTAAAGTTTTCTATTTGAGTAAATAGATGTGTACCAGAACCAGACAGATTTGCACTATTTTTAATTATTCCAATATCAAGAGTTCCATCTAATAACATTTCTACTACACGACCCGAATATTTAACTAATGATTCAATAAGTTCTTTTTCCATTTCATTCAATTGATTAAAGAAGAATGTACCAGTAATATCTTTAGTACCAGTTCCTGAATACTCTAGGAATAATCTTTCAATCCAACCAAGAGTTTTACTTCTTATTTTCATTTCAATATCAACATTTCTGATTGTAATATCATCTAAGATTTTATTGAAAGCTTTAAATGTGTTATAAGCTAGTGGTTCATCATCATTTTCATAAGCCCAATACTTACCATTAACAATTGTATCAGCATTGTAATTTCCTTTAATGAAATTAACAAATAGATCTTTTACTAATTCATTTTCATTTAATTTCTCTATCACATATCTTTGGTACAATGGCAGATTTTGAAAAGCATGTTGTTCCATTATGCCAACATCTTTATTTCCACATAAATATATAATATAGTTTGATAACCATTCAGGTGATTGTAAGTTAACTTTTTCTACTGCAGTCATTATTTGTTCTCTCCCTTGTTTAATTCCATATATGATTTCTCAACTTGGTCATAAATAAAATCACCAACTATAGAAATAAATTTATTAATTTCATTTAATAGTTTTACATCTGAATCATTTCTTAACTTAGCATTATTATAAACATCATTTAAATTAATAATACCTGTTAATAACTTATCTACTACTCTTTTTGAATCCTCATCAAGATATTTCAATAATTTAACTTTGTCCTCATTTCCTCCACCTTCAACGATTTTAATTAAAGCGTTATCTGAAAGACATTTATATCCTGATGCTTTACATGATGTAATATAAGTATCTAACCAACTCTTAATTCTATTTTCAATTATTCCTTCTTTTTTAATTCTTCTTACTGCAAAATCGTCTAAAGCATCATTGAAATGCATAATATAATTGAATAACTTTTCATCATTCTTTTTCTCAAAGTTTCGTCTTATCATAACCATAGGATCATAAATACCTAATAAAATATTATCAATAAATTCTTTTGTAATCTTATTCTCCTCTAATTCAACTAATAAACGTTGTCTAATTGCAGATAGATATGAGAATTGACCATTAACAACAATATTCTTATCCCCATTTTGAATAGAACTTCTTAAATAGATACCCATCCATTTAGGCATTTCTAAAACAGTAATCTCTTTCTCTTCTGCTTTATACGTGTGTTTAATCATAAATAAATCTCCTCCAATAAATTATATATTATTATACAGATTTATAATATATTATTACAAAGTCATTTAAATTTTTAATAATTAATACTTATTAATATAAAATATTATCTATATTATAATTTATAAAAATAACTCATTTATGCTACAATTAATTATTCAAAAATTACCAAAAAAATAAAGACTATCATTATAGATAGTCTTCCTCACTTAACCCTACATATTTTCTAAGGTTAGCAAGTTCTTTAAATATTTCTAGAGTTGACACTTTGTTATTAAATATATTTGCACTAAAATCTTTCTCTGCATCCAGTATGATATATGGTAATGCATCACCATTATACATTTCAAATTCATTAACATCTATTTTATCTTTAGGATCACCTTTAAGAACGATATATTTATCATCAACTGGATTTCTTACTAATACTTTATAAGCATGGTACATGTTAACTTTCTTACCATTGAAATTACCCATTAAAGACATTTTAAGATTAGAGGTTCTCTTTTCAACTATTTCTTCTTTAGTTAATACTTCTTTATCTATGTCTTCATATAAGAAATCATAAATAGAATTAAAGAATGGATCTGAAATAATTTCACCTTCTCGGTTAATTGGCATTCTTTTTCTTTCACCAATTAGATACATGTATTCATCCTTATCTCTCATTTCATCACATATCTTAGCTATTTCTTCAAAAATTGGAACAGCATTTCTATTAAAATCAGTTCCATATAAGAATAAATTCTCTATACAGAATTTACCACTATTAATCTGCTCTAGAGAAAGGTTATGGATATTAGGATGCTGGAACTTAGTGATATCCAAATTATTATCTCTCTGTTTTAATACTAGTATTCTTCCATCAACTGGGTTCCTAGCTATAACATTTGTAGATATTTCAATAAATCTATAAGAGTATAATACCATATTTCTTAATTTAGAAATTAATTTATTTACATCCACTAAAGCTTCTTTTCTGTTTTTATTTACATCTTCATATAATCCCATTATAATTACCTCTTTCGTTTTATATTTATAAAATAAGGAGGATACGTAACAAATAGGTATCCTCCTGAATTATTAGTATACTTCTTTTTTCTCATTGTAAAGTTCATATTCATCACATAATGATCTCAGTTCTTTAAAGAAATGTAATGCATGGTCATCAAAGTCATCTTTTGTTAATAGTAAGTTTTCCATATCGAAGATAGGTGCAATATTATCATAATCTCTATCATCTTCAATAGTTCTTCCATGATGCTCAAACTTACTTAAATCAATATCCTGTTTAGCCCAATTTTTTACTAGAAGTAATCTTCCATCAGTTGGGTTTTTAACAATAACATTTTTAGGACTAGTTACTATTCCTTTATGGTATTTAACCCATGTTTTAAGAAACATCTTGTTATCCTCAATCTTTTGTAAGATTGAAAATGTTTCCATACCTGTTTCTTTTTCTTTCTTTACAGGTGACGTATACTTCTTTTCTTTAACTCTATATGATTTACCATCTGTAGTAGTAATTATAGCATTGCTATTTTTAGTTAAGATATTTAATGCTTCTTTAAATTCAATTTCCTTTGGTTCTTCTACTTCAGCAGGTACTACATTTAAAGTATCACCTTCAAAATCATCTAAAGGTCTTCTTTTAATATGCTTAATTTCTATCTTTCTATCAGAATCTGAATTACTTGTTGAAAAATTAACTATCATATCAACACTATTAACCATTTTACTTGAGCTACCTAAATGCTCTTTTTCATACATTTTGCAGATTTCATTCATTCTTCGGATTGGTATGTATAGTGGATTAGATTCATTAACCATTATCTTAAATAGTGGTTGTAACTCATCTGCATTGAAACCTAAAGTGCTTCCTAATCCCATTAAGTCTAGTAATAATTCTCTTGAATTAGGTTCAGTTAGTAAAGCGTTAATTAAATCCTTTTTCTGATAATCATTTAAAGCAATTTTATCAGTTTCTTTTGTTAAACCTTCTGCTCTGTTCTTATACTTTCTTACATCCATAATAAATCCTTTAACCCATTCTGGTAAATTTAAAGTTACTTGTCTCATAATATTTATTCCCCTTTTATTTTAATTTTATTTTACTTCTTTATAAAGCATGAATATTGAATTTATTACTATGCGATTATTTTGATCAAATGTTGATGAGAACTTTAAATCTAATATCTTTAAAGTCATATCACATTCAGGACCAATGAATTTATTCATCTGATGTTCTGCTGTAACAACATTATCATTAACAATTACATCTGTAAATATTTTTGGTTTAATTTCAGTATTATTAGCTATAATATTTATTGGATACATTTCACATTCCCCCCTAGTTATATAAAATAAACCACTAGCATATTTCATACTAGTGGTCTACTATATTAATTTCCTTTGATTTTAACTTTTCTTCCACTATTCAATAAGATATATTGATAGTCTTTTTCTGAATTAACAATGCTTAGAAATTCATCAAATGATATAATTTCTACATTATCATCAACCATTGGTTCTTCTTCATCATTAATTACAGATATATGAGATGGATCATGTTCAACGAATAATCGGTTAAGATGCACTATAGGTTCATAGATATATTCATCTTCATATACAAGAGTAATGAAAGCATCTCGTACATCTTCCTTGAAATAAGTGCCATTGCAGATACCATCAAAGACATCTGCAACAACATTATCATTTCTAATTTTATTCATTAACTCTAATTGAGTTCCAGTTAATTTAGGACTTAATTCAAACATGCCATTCAGGAATTCACCTTTATTAGCATACTTTCTAAGTTCTTTCATATAAAATTTAAGCCATTCTGGTGCAATTAATTTTGTTTTAGCTTTAACTACCATATTAATTTTCCTCCTCTTCTTTAATCGTAATCTTCTTACCATTACGTAATTCAATATGTGAATAATTACCGCTTAGAAGAAGCTCTAATACTTGTTTAAGAGTGCGTTCTTCTACTTGATTGTTCAATGTTGTTGTAGCGTTTGTATTAACTGCAGTAATGCTCTTGAATAATTCATTAATCTTTACTACACCAGGATATAATTCATCGTAATCAAAGTAAGTTTTATTTAAAACACTTACTGGATGCTTAGATTGAAAAATAGTATCCATTAACTTTTTCATATCTGAGCTTTCTTGAATCGTTTTAAGTACTTGCTTTTGTTCTTTATCTAATTGTTGATGATTTACCATAGTAGTAAAGAATCCTTCACCTCTATTTTTACCTTTACTAACATTAACCGCATAATTTTTTAACCATTCTGGAATTTCAATTGTAATTGACATCCTAATATACCCCCTTGTAAATTTAATTTAATTTAAACTTCTTACCATTACGCACTATGTAATCATAGTCATCGTTAAAGATGATCTTAAGACCTTCTTTAAAATTCATTTCTTCTATTACATCTTTCTCACCTCCTAAAACAGCTCTATCAAAATCTGTCATTTCATCCAATTTCTCTTCTTTTATTTTACCATATGTAAAATAATTCATATAAAGAGGAAATCCCTTTTGTTTTAATATTTGTTTTAATGTAAAATTTGTATTAACGAGTAGTAAACTAAAGTTATATAATTTTTCAAATTTATCATTAAAGCTTTCATAATACACTGAACCGTCTATTTGATCTATAGTTTGACATTTCAGTGTATGCTCAAAGAAATATTTGGAATCATTACTTTCCATGATTTCTTTAATTGCATTACCAATATCCTTTTGCATATTGTTAATGTATTCTTGTAAAAGTTCAGGATTTAATTCTTTATAAGCAATTAAGAAATCCTTAAACCATTTTGGTAAATTTAAATGTAAGCTTCTACTACCTTGATTATTTTTAATCATAATAAATTTTCCTCTCATTTATCCTTATTTTTAATATATACGTAAGTTAAGACATTTGTTATAATTAACAATGCCGCTAATATTGTCATATCACTCATATCTTTATCTAACAATCCACGATCATAACACCTACATATATCGCTTATTTGTGTCAATCGTTATTGCTCCCCATTATTAGTCCAAGTTCATTTACTGTTTTATACGTAAGATTATCAAGTATTTCAGTATTATTAGTTCCATAATAAAGTTCTTCCTCTAATCCTTTATAAAATCTTGCTAATTCAATTTTTCTTATTAAAGGATCATAGGTAAAGTCAATTAGTTCTCCTTCCTTAAATCCTTCCTTACTAGCTTCTTGTCTCTTTTCATAAAGATTAATTTCGGCTAATTCATCATTATCTGTAATGAAGAATGATTTCTTATTTCCTTCTTTTACAATTAGTTTACATTCACCACTTAATAAGTCATCTAAAGCATCTGTAAAGGATACTAACATACTACATACTTTTCCTACATTATGAGTATTTATTAACTTTCCTCTGTATGGAAAAATATCTACCCCAGTCATTGCATTTATTGCTTGTTTTTGTTTGTCTGTTACTCCTTCTAGAATCATAAGTTCTTTATTACTTTTTATCTTGTCTAATGCTCTTCTCGTATCAGCATCATTTTCTTCTTGTTCTGCTAATACAACTTCTCTTGCTTTAATAGATGTAGCATACTGCTTAGGTTTAAGGAACTTAGGATCGATTTCAGATTTAGACTTACTCTTTTTAAATCTTTTTGGATTATCTAAATCTTCATTATCGCTAGCTTTTAATATTTCATCCCTTCTATCACTGATTCTCTTAATCATTTCATAATGTTCATCACCTTCTTTGAATGTTTTCATTTTAAGTGTATGAAGCATGATTTCATTATTGAAAATCTTATAAATAAATTCCTCTAATTCTTTATCACCATTAACAAATGCTTTCATTAATTCTTGTAGATCTTCAGATTGCTTAAAAATATCCATCTTAAAAGCATGTGTATTATACTCATCTGAATGTAATTGTAAATCCTCTGCAAACACCATAATCCACATTGGTAAACGTAATTGTAATTCTTTCATTTTAAATTCCTCCAGTTTAGTTATATATTATAAATTATATGGACTACTTCGATTTCAGCTAATGAGAGTAGTCTCTAGTTTCTAAGCTATGTTTAACCTCATTATAATCAATACATAATTCATTTAATAAGTCACTAGTAAGATTTGCATCTTTAAGTTCACCTGTACCGTCTTCATTCTTAAAGAGGTGTTTTAATTTACCATTAGCAATAAATAAATATTCAGGCTTATCTTTCAATTCAATAACTTTTACTTTGTTAGCTTTCATTAATTGTAGACCTTGTAATACAGTGAAAGTAGGTTCTTCTTTCTTCTTAACAGTTGTATAAGATTTAGAACCATCAGCTTTTACTTTACTTTCTCTAATTACTTTTCCAATTAAATCAATTACATTCATAGTAGCCATTTTCTTTTGAATTCGATATTGTAGTGTAAAGTCTTTCATACCATCTACTTCTTCTTTAAGTTTTTTATAAATAAATAATTCATCTTTACCTTCATATTTCTTATTCAGTGTTTCAATAAACTCAACGATTGCATTTTCTGTAATGTTTGTCATAATAATCTCTCCATTTTTTATATATTTGTAGGTGTAATACAATTATCGGATCATACAAAACCGTTAAAAATATCCACGATTTGTATAAATTATAATTGTATTACATAGTTATAATATGTACTTAAAACCTCTGTAAAAACGGTTAAAAAAAAAATAGAATAGAGAAGTAATTATCTCTATTCTATTTCTATTATGTTAGTTCAATTGAAGTGATGTTAATTCTGAAATAACTTTCTCAAAGTTATCAACACGACTTTTATCAGCTACGATAGTGAATTCTTTAGCATTTAAGATGTCACCACTAAGTTCAACATCTTTAATATTATTAGGTATAAATTGTCCTTCTTCCATTATGTCAGCTTCCATAACATGACCATCTTTGATGAAGTAGAATTTACCATCTTTTTCCATATGAGTAAATACTTCTTCATCACGAAGTAATTTAATACCATATAAGAAGTCATCACATTGCATACGAACAATATTTGGATTCATCATATAAGCATTGTAATCAGCTTCTACTTCCTTAAGTTCTGCATAACGAGTTGGATTTAAATCTTTTACAAATGATACAGCGCCTTCACCAGCTTTAGACATGATAAGTGCATCAACATCTAATAGACGTTCTTCAGCATTAGTAATTTGCTTTACTTCTTCTTCTACTTGACATAGAGCACAGTCACATTTTTCATCTTCTTCTTGTTCTTCCTCAAAATAAGCTTCTATAGAGTTATCAATTGAAGAACCAATTTTTTCTTTAACATAGTCTGGAACATTTGGATTTAATAAAACGCCTTCCATTAAAGCATTATATCCTTCTTCAGCACCTTTAAGAGCTTCATATCGTTCTGAATCTACTGCTTTCGCTTTTGCTAAACCAATTACACCTACTGTATCAATAAATACTTTATCAACATTTAATAATTCTTCTCGTGATGCTAGAATAGATTCAACTTTCTCTTCTACATCACAGAATGGACATTCACATGTATTAGCATGATCTTCTTTAACATCTTCAGAACCTTTAATCATTGAATTATGTGCTTCAACAACTTCACTTAACATCATAGATTTAGGATGTTGCATAATTTCCTCATAGCTTTCACCTTGCTTTAGATGAGACTTGATGACATTTTTAAGATTGATATATTTACCATTCTCAATTCCATCTTCAATAATATGAGAAATACGACAATTAATGCAATCACATTTCTTTTCAGTTTCAGAAGTTTCATCACTACCTAAACCTTCCATGAATTTAGTAAGCATTAAAGCTTCAGCCATTGTTTGGTTAATTCCATTAATAACATCTTGTAACATTGAATAGATTGTTGTTTTCTTGAATATAGGTAAACCAAATCCACCAAATTCTTCTACAAACATTTTATCAAGATCAAGTGTATTATTTAAATCTGGTTCACTAATAAATCCTACAATCTTACCTTCTAAACGTTCCACAATACCAGACCCATCTTTTAATTTAAGTAGACCTAATACTTTTTCAATAGCTTTAAGTGCTGCTTCTTTAGAAGGGTTTTCTTCTTTAAGTTCTTTATTGACTTTATTTGTAGCAGTTTCAGAAATATCATTTCCAATAAGATATTTATGAAGTTCTGTTTTAACTTCATCAGGAGCATAGTTAATAAAGAATTCTGCAGTATTATATTCAGCTGGATCTTTGATATCTTTGATTTTAGCAACTAAAGAATTAAAAATTACTGCTGGTGTTTGACCTTTATTTTCTTTCTTGTTAGCTTCAACTAATTCATGTAAAAATGCTGGTACGATTAATCCGTTTCCTACTTTGATGTCTTCCATGCGGTTTGTTTTGTTTGTGTTTGTCATAATGTTTCTCCTCCAATAATTAAATTAAATAAATTATACTATATTATATTGTATTACCCTTATATAATATATTTTTAAAATCTAGTTTAAAACGCCAATAGACCTATAAGAATGCAGATATACATATTCAGCATTTAATACATCATTAGTTAATTCAGCCAAACCTGCATAAACAATTTGGTTGCTTTCATTAACATCGGCTTCTATTAAACTCCCTCGTCTTTTATCAATATAAAATATTGAATCCCCATCACATGAAACATGTTTAAATAGATTAGGATATTCCATTAATAATTTAATTGCAAATAAGAAGTCTGGAACTGAAAGAATCATATCTACACGATTATTACTAATACTTAGCTTTAAATAATCTTTAAATCCTCGCAATCTGTCATCAGTTTTATCAGACACTAATAATTTATGAGGTTTCTTAAAATCACTAAATATTGCTACAGCTCGATAAAAGTCTGTCTCAAAAGTACTAGGATGAACAAGTTCCTTCATTTCAATTAAATTATTGAAAGCATCATTACCAATTAAATCTTTAAAGATTTTAATAATAAATTTATATTCATTGTCTTCCATACTATCTAAATATAAATTAAATGCTGTTTCTCCACCAAAACCACTATAAGTAAAGGAACTCTTTTTTATAAGTTCTATAAAAGTTTCAAAATTCTTTGGAATTTCTTTTAACATGAATACTGGTGATTCTAATGTCTGAGTCATAGTATATTCTCCTCAAATTTAAATTTCTCTATATAAATAAAGATATTATTTTATTCATTAATTACCAAAAAATAAAAGGAAATCACAGAATGTAATCTATGATTTCCTCTTTAATTATTTTGATTCTTGTTCTTCTTTTCTCCACCACCAAATATGAGGTGAAAGTATATCAGTTATAACTTGGTATTTATCCTCATCATCTCTTGGATAATCTCTATCTAATTCAAAAGCGGCAGGAGTAAATCCATCTGGGTTTTCAGCTTTAATTACTAATCGACCACCTTTAAAATAACTAGCAATTATTGCAGGTTGATCTCTATAGAATACTTTTCTACCAATAATCCTCTCTTCAAAACCTTTTTCAAAGAATGAGATTGGATGTTCTTGTAATTCAAATAAAATCTGTCTAGCTTTACTTAGACAATAATCTAATGACCCTCCACTCACATCAAAGAAGTCTTCACCATTTCTTGTGATAACACAATTACTTCCTTCTCTAACTTCAGTTTCATCCCATTTAGTTTTAGTATAGTTATTAGTTTCAAATCTAATACCCCAACAAATTGTATGACCTGAGAATTGCATTAGATTTTTATGAGTAGGTGTTTCTCCTTCATAACAACACCAATAACAGTTCTCACTAAATTTTCCACCTAAAGTATGATTATATCCATCTAAACGATATACCTCTAGACGTTTTCCACCTAATGTTGCATCCCAACCAATTCTTTGTAATTTAGATAAGTCAGTATCTTTGTTAATTAGTTTAATTTCAGCCATGATAAATCCTCCTAGAATATTTTCTATTTATTTGTTACTAGGAGATTTTATCTTTTAAAATCAACAAGCTTATAATAATATCATCTTTACCTGGCACTCTATTGACCTCTACAATATAATCTATCATTTTAATTTCCTCAAATATGGAAGCAATTGCAATCTCAATACCTGTTATTCTTCCATCAATAGGACGCTGTCTGATATATTTACGTGAAATTTTATAAATTATTCCTTTAAGTTCTTTAACGTCTTTTACTTCCAATAACTCCAATAATGATTTACTCATAAATAAATCTGAGAATTGTTTTATAAAGAATTCTTTATAATCAGAATTCTCTATAGATACTTGATCTAATTTAATAAGTTTAAATACTTTTATTTTTACAAATTTATCTTGGTTCATTTAAATTATTCCTCTCCACTTTTATAATAGTTCTACGTACTTTCATTGGTTGCATTTTAAACATTTCTAATTGCGCTCTATTAAGGCTAAATATTGCTTCGGTTAATTTCTTTATCATCATTTCTCTATTATTAGTCATTTTGGTACCTCCCACTCCATTCTTCAATATCTTTTATTTTAATTACTTTAGATGGATTGTCATGTAATAAATTCATTATTGCTTTCATTCTTGCAGAATATTTATCTTTTTTACCAAAACAATCTAATTCATATAACGTTTTAGACGTGTAATAAGGTCTAAAGTTTTTATCAAATCCAAATGCATATTTATCATGATTGAATTTATCTTTTTCACTAGGTACAATAGTTCCATAAGTAATACCTTTATATAGGGAAATCTCATCTCCATCATTTAAAGCTATGCATACTTCCCATCTAGCACCTTTAAACTGATGTTCCTCTATTGTATCTAACATCCATTTAACATTTACACCAACTGCAACATCTTCAATATGTAAAGCAGTGTCTTCAATAATATTATTCTTTCCTGCTTCTAACGCTTTATATATTGCAACAGTTTCAATATCAGATGAAAATACCTCTCTAATATCTTCACCGACTCTAACAGGTATAATAAAACCAACATGTTTAATAAATTCTTTAGCTTTATTATTGTTTGAAGTAACTATTGTATAAGTAGATAAATCTCTCATTTAATTCTCCCCCTTATTACATTTACAAATATTTTCTGATTTTAAACCTTTATATTTAACTGTACCATTTTGACAGTCAAAATATATTTTTAAAGATGTAACAGTAATCAATATTAAGAATATTGATACTGCTACACGTCTTTGAATCTTATTTTCATTTCCAATAGTATAAACAACCATAAAGAAGATTGAAAACATTGTTAATATGATTAAAGTTACATGTATTATACGAGGATCCATTTTAAACTTCTCCTTTGATAACCATCTCTTGTTCAATTGGATAAGGTTTAGTATTTGAGCGATGTTCAGAATTACTTATCTTAACGTCTTTGCCTAGATACAATACATAATAAGGTCTATATTTACCTTCATCATTTTTGATATTGTCAGCCCTTACAAATCTTGTATTTCCTTCTTTATCAAAAGCAACATCTACTAAACCTGAACGATCATTATCTCCATCAGTTATTTGTAACCATTGTAGCATTCCATTTGATTCATAACCAATCTTATAACCACGATCTGTCTTAATTAATAGATTAACATCGATTTTATCACCTACATTTTCTAGGTAATATACGTTATATTTATAAAGTACTTTAGACTTTGAATTTTCAGCTTTAAGTGTAGCACCGTAATTGTGTGATACTGTTAAAAATGTACTAATCAATAGTGTAAAGAATAAAACAACTGATACTATTTTCTTAATTTTATTTTCACTTCCAATAAGATAACCCAACATTGGAAATATTGATATAAATGTTGCCATAATTAAAGTAATATTTAATCCTTCATTTTGCATTCTAATAACTCTCCCTTAGATAGTATATAATAAATTATAAGATACACAAGTCACTAAATATAATACGAATAAAGCTCTTAAATATTTTTTCTTCTCACTAATAATAGTTAATGCAGAAAATAAGACTGCAAATGATAATGAAGATAAAATAATATTTCCAAACACTTCTAATAACATAAATTATATTCCCCTAACTATATTACTTATTCTCGTTCTAAATCTGTGAAGTTATTACCTAAATATACACTATAATGATACTCATAACCTTTGTCATCTTCACTCTTAATATTATTATCTCTAACAATTATTGAATCCTTTTTAGTCTCAGTATAAGATACAGAAGTTCTATATTCATCAGCAGGAATATCAAACCATTTTATATCATTTCCATCTACATAACCAATTGAAATTTTATCATTATTTTTCTTACTAATTACTTTTATAGTTAGTTGATCATTGACCTTTGGTAATTCTTCTACATAACCAGTTTTGTATTTTAGTGTATCGGATGTTTTAGTTTGTGTTTCCATCAATGAATCATATCCAGTAATAGTTTGATAACTAACTATTCCCAAGAATATAACATATGCAGTTGCGAAAATTGTTCTAGCGATTGTTTTTCTGAATGCCATCCACAGGAAAGCAAGTAAAACACTAGCAAATAAGAAAGTCATAAATATAGTTACAGATACTACCATGATTAATTATCCCCTTTTCACATTTAATATAACTAGACTAATAATAATTGCAGTACCATAATTGTCTAATTTAAGCATATATTCATAGTCATAATACTTTAATAATTCATGAATTGCTATTTCAACAGATGCGTCTTCAACATCATCATCTTCATCTGTTTTAATTAAATAAGAAATCTTATCAAGTCTCATAAGGTATTCCTTAATCAAACTTTCATCACCATTAATTCCTAATGCTTTTAAAACTGATTCTCTTTCAAATATTTCTTTAAATCCTGGTATAAATACGTCATCAAAATCATTCTCAAAATTATATGCTTCTCCTTCAAGACTTTCTACCATGTGCAATCTTAACATAATTAATTAGCCTCTTTTCACATTTAATATAACTAGACTAATAATAGATTGAGAACCAAAACTATCTACAATTTTCAGTATATATTGATAATTATAATAATTTAATAATGTAGTAATAGTTGCTTCAATTGTATCATCTATTACATATATAGAATCAGACATTTTAAGTAGTTTACATGATTCATCAAGTCTTGTGAAATATTCCTCTGCTTTTTCTTTATCAGTGTTAATTCCTAAGGCTTCTAGAACCGATTCTCTTTCAAATATTTCTTTAAATTCTGGTATAAAATCATCCTGTAATTGATACTTATAACTAAACATCATTGTTTCAATACATTCTACTAGATGAAGTCTCACCATTTCATCTTTATTTTCCATTATTAATACCTCCTACAGTCTTTGTAATATCATACATTAATGGTACATGCTTTGTAGTTATACTAGACTTCTCAAATAATTCAATTGCATAAGGATCGTTCTTATAATCATTAGCATAATATACATTCTTAATACCGCTTTGAATAAGAGTTTTACAACAGTTTAAACAAGGGAAATGAGTTACATAAATATCAGTTCCTTCTGTACTTACTCCAAACTTAGCACATTGAGTTATAGCATTTACTTCAGCGTGAATAGTTCTTACACAATGATTATTCACTACATGACATCCATCAACAATACAATGCTTTTCACCAGAAATAGAACCATTATAACCTCCTGCAATAATTCTCTTATCCCTAACAATTACTGCACCTACTGATAATCTTTCACACGTACTACGAGAAGATAAGATATAACTTTGTAACATAAAATATTGATTCCAAGACATTCTTTCCATTATTAATTCCTCCTATGCATTTAGCTTTATTTGTTTTTTCCTATTACTATAGGTTTCAGATAACTCTTTCTGTTTATTTCTAATAATATTTAATTCTTTTTCCAATTTCATAAAATCTTCAATAAGTTTGAAGAAATGTTTTAAATCATCATTATCATAACCTGTAATATGGTCAGATCCAAACACACCATAAGACTTGTAAATACTATGCATATTAAATACAACTATATTGCAATTATTATCAAAACTAAAGTTTGCTGAGAATTTATCATCAAATATATTTTGATTTATCCAATAACCATAACCATCATAGTTTACATTTATTTTAACAGAGTTCTCTTGGAAGAATTCAAGTAACTCTTTTAAATCATTTTTAAATTCAGTAATTTCTACAGGTTTATTTAATGTAATTAAATTTTTATTTTTCATCTCACTGATCTTCATATGTGTCTACATCCTCATCTGATCTTAATTTAATACCAATTATATCTCGACAATTATATTGGTCTGATTTTAACTTATCTATTTGATTTTGTAATTTTACGTACTCATCAAAGAATGGTACAAATATTTCTCTAAATTCACTTATACCTATAAAGATTCTACTTGAATAGTCTTGTGTTTGATATTCGCATAGTCTAAAATTTTCTAACATATTTCCATCGAAATTGATTTCATATTCTATCTCATCTGAACCTATACCAATTCTATCTCTAATTATTTTTATTCTTGCAGTAGGCTCATAAACTTCAACACGAATATCTTTTGAATCTAAATAATCAACAACTTCTTTTAAGTCTCCTTTAAATATATTTGTATCATCAACATATTTTGAATGAATTATTACCATTATAAATTCCTCCTTATAAAGTCTCTCTAAATCTAATTCCAAACTTATCTTTATAATAAGCTTTTCTTGATCTCAATAGATTAAATTCCATTTTAATCTTCATATATTCATCAATGAATTCTTTGAAGTTGTCAAAACTATCCATATTTCTAAATGATTCACTTCTATAATCATAATTTGAATTATCATGTATGAAGTAGTAATTTAATACTCCTTCCTTAGTAAATGAGAAATTGATATGTATTTCATCATCAATATCATGTATAATAGTTACATTATTTTCGTTAAATTTAATTATTACTTCAATGCTCTTACTCTCTAAATAACTTGCAATTGTTTTTAAATCGTTTCTTAAAGTTGATACTTCTACTTCTTGTGCTTTCATTACTCTCATGATTAAAATTCCCCATTCTGCGCATTTATTATATTTCTAACATATGTTAGTTGTTGTTTCATATATCCATCGGTTTCTTTACCACCTGTAGCCAACCAATCACCTATTCTAGTATTTACATCTGTTTGGACTTCTACTGGTATTTCTGATATTACTTTTAATATTTCGTCTAAGTAGTTCATCTTATTATCTCCTTAAATGTAAGATTTTATACCATAAACAATTACTGCATTAATAATTAATAATAGTACTAACATATATCTTTCATCTTCATTAGTCATAAGCCACACCACAATACTTCCAATTATGAAATATGCAACTATTTCTATAATAAGTTCCATCTAAATAACTCCTTTAAAATAAATAAACCCTACCACATCAAAGTAGTAGGGTCATAGAAAATTAGCTAAAAATGTCTGGACCGTCTTCATTATCTTCGGAAAGAATTTCATCCATAGCTAAGAAGAAACCAGTTTCTACATCAAAATATCTTTCATCTTCAAATTTCCAGATACCAACACTTGCTACAGAAGAACCTGCTGAATAATATCCAAGACTAATAAAGAAATCTTTACACATATAAACTGCTGAGAAATCAAATGGATCTCTCCAGTTCTTATGTTTGCAAATTACAGTTTGATCCAGATTCAGATTATTTTCTTCTAAAGCCTGTATAAATTTACTTTCTAACTTACGTTGCGGAATTACGATAATATCCTTAAGATTTACACCATTAGCTATCTCGTATACTTTACTTCCATCATCATTTTTCATTTCCAATAACATTTTGTCTACTTCTTCATTAAATACAGTTGTCATAATAAACACTCCTCATTAAATTTCTGCGATACCAATAACCATTGAGAGATTTCCAGTTATTTTGTCTCCTACTCTAATAAATAGACCAGAAGCTTCACCACCAATAAGATAGGAACCGATTAACATTTTACCCATATAAGGTCTGTCGTCCCATGTACTAATTTCTAGGTTAGGCATTTCAAAGTATTCTTGGTATACTTTTACTTGCTCATAGTATTCAGGTGTTGTATCTTCATCAACTATTTTATTATCTCCATTTCTAATAGTGACACCTCCACCTTCACGACCATATATAGGTTTCTCAACATAAGCACGCTTATTATTGATGAAGTAATCAGGTTTAAATAAAGTCATAGGAATATACTTTTTAATAGCTTCTCTTTCATGAGTCTCATATAGATATGGATTATCTAAGAGAATTTCCCACATTACAGCGAATAATAATTTAGATTGAGTTACAAAAGCGCTTGGATTATTGTATACTTTAACAGTTCCATTAGCAATATGTCTTAGGAACATTTCACCAATCTTTTTACCTCTAGAATCAACATCATGAGGTAAATATTCCATTGGATATAAGCGGAATAGATGTTTAATAGTTCTCCCATCTGGTGTGAATAATCCTCCATTGCCTACCATAATATCTTCAATTCCAATATACTCAGTCTTAGGATGATTACAATTCTTTCTAATAAATTGAACTGTATCCCTATCTTCATCATGATCTTTATAAGATGTAAAGAAGATAGTTTTATCGGAAGGAATTTCATCTCTAGCAATAATTTCATCCCATGTTCTTTGAATATTTTCCTCTATTTTATTACTAGAGATAATACCAATATTCTCACATAGAATCTCATTACCCACAGATGTTTCTAAATATCCAGTTGGAGTATCAGAATTGATTTCAATAAATTTATTACCTTCATCAGTTTTAATAATGTCGAATCTTGCAAAGTCACTGAATCGATTAGTATTGATATTAGTTGTAACTGCATTCAAAGTTTCTTTAGGTAATTTTAATTTCATTAAGTAATTGAAATTGTTCATTATGATATTGTAAGTACTTTGAATAAGCTTCCCTACAATTACAGTATCCTCTCTTAATCTATCAGCATCGCTTTTATCCATCATTAATACATCTGGTGACATGTATTGATTCCATTCATCATTCTCAAATAATGTAGTCCAAGTAAATCCTCTCTCAATCATTTTCTCATGAAGTCTAGTCCATGTTCTAATATAATCCTGTTGACCTAAATCCTTAAATGTAATCGTTTTCAAAATAACTCTCTCCCTTTTATAATATATCTTGATAAACTAGTTTAAAAACAGTAAGAATGATTAGAATCATCCCTACTGTTTGTTATATTAAGAACCCGCACCGCCTTTAGCTCCACCAATACCTGAAGACTTACCTGCTGAACTAGAAGAACCACTGCTAATACCGCTTGATTTACTAGCATTAGAATTAGAACCTGTTATTGGTGGAACAACAGTTGTACCACTTCTACCAGAAGATGAACGTCTCTTCTCATCATCGTCATCTGGCATTTGTTGTTGTTGACTATTAGGCGGTGTTGTATTTGTCTGTTTATTAGGAGTTGCAGGAACATCTGGCGTACATCCTGTAAATGTTGCAGTAGAAACCCCTGCAGTTGCTAATAATGCTAAGAACTTTTTGTTTTCCATTACGATTTCCCCTTTATATATCTATATATTATAAAAATTATAGACCTATCATAATAATAGGTCTATAAATGTTTTATACTGATAAATACTCCTGAATGAAGTCTTTACGAAGTGCAGTTTTATTACCAAATAATGCTTGGATTAAATTACCGCTTCCTTCAAAATCACTAACTTTTACTTTAATTAGATAACGCTTCTCAGGATCAATAGTAGTTTCATATAATTCTTCAGATGAAGCCTCTCCTAATCCCTTAAAGTAATCTAATGTGTAGTTGAATGCTTTCTTAACTAATTGAACTGCATCAATAATACTATATTCATAAATAGTGTTATCTGCTTTAATTTCTAACTCAACATTGTCTATATTAAAGATAGAATATAATTTTTCTAAATCATCAAAGAACTCATCACTTAATGTAACATCATGCCATACATCATCATGAATACCATAAATACGTTCATCATTTTCAATATGAAGTCCATATTCTTCAATTGTAGCTAAAGCATCTTCTCCATCTTCTAAGAATGCATTAATAACATCATTCGATACAGAATATTTAACTTTAATAATGTCATATAATTCAATAAATTCATTTGATTTATTTACAAACTGTTTTAATGAGATATTATGTGTTTTATATTTCTTAGAAGTATATTTGTAAATTTCTTCATTCAGTTCTTTATCATTCTTGAAGTATACAAATTTACCGCCAATAGTACAACGCCATTTAGGTGGCATACCGATAAATACAAATCCCATAGTAATAAGTTCTGGGAAATATTTGTAGAAGAATGTTAACAATAGAGATTGGATATGAGAACCATCATTATCAGCGTCACAAAGAATAATAACACGATGGTAACGTAAATCTCTCTCAACAACAATAGATTTTAAATCAGTAGTTCCAAATAAAATCTTAATTAATTCATTTAATTCAGCATTTCCTAAGATAGTTGATTTCTTAGCATCAAATGTATTTAGGATTTTACCTCTTAATGGATATACTGCTTGTGTTTTTGGTTCACGTTCTTTATTGACGTTACCAGAAGCTGATTGTCCTTCACAAATAAAGATTTCACATAATGCTGGATCATTAAGAGTACAATCATTAAACTTCTCAGAGAAACTTAAACCCGAACTACCACTTGAGATACTAACAATTTTATCTTTAATTTTATTTGCTTCAGTACGACCTTTAGCAAATGCAATAATACGGTTAGCAATCTTTTTACCTTCATCTGGATTCTGAGCTAAGAACTCATTTAATGATTCAGCAGATACTTTTACCATTACACCTAATACTTCAGGGTTTGATAATTCATCCTTTGTTTGACCTTTATATTTTGCGGCAGTATGTCTTAAGTTAATAACACAGTTTAAACCTTGACGTACATCGTCACCTTTAATTTCAATCTTCTCTAATTTCTTAGGAAGAAGATTATTGTTTTTGATAAAATCGATAAATACTGTTGTAAGTGCTCTTTTCACACCAGTTTCATGTGTACCTTTTGATGTATTAATACCATTAACGAATGATTTAATAGTTTCACCAGTTGTATTTGAATAGTTAAGTGCTACTTCATAAAAGTTCCCTGCTTTATCAGTATGATCGAAATATATTGTATCTGAAATTGGTTTAGGATTAATTTTATCAATATAATCAACGATACCATTTTCATTATGATAAACTACTTTATCTTTACCACAAGTAAATGTGATTTTTAAACCTGCATTTGAATAAGTTCTAACTTCTAAGTTTTGCTTAATTACTTCTGGATCAAGTTTAGCATATTCTTCAAAGATAGTTTCATCTGGTCTAAATTCAATAATAGTTCCTCGTTTAAGTCCAGTAGTATTCTTTTCCTTCTTGAATTCCTTAACTACTTTACCTTTAGAGAATTCCATATGATGCATATAACCATTACGTACTGAAATAACTTTAAGATAATCAGATAATGCATTGATTGCTTTAATACCGATACCATTCTTACCTGAAGATACCTTAAATGAATCTTTATCGAATTTACCACCACTATGAAGATTAGTGAATAATACTTCAATAGTTGGTTTCTTTTCAGTCTTATGCATATCAACTGGTAAACCACGACCATTATCTGTAATTCTAATAATATTCTTCTTCTGGTCTAAATTAACATCAATTTCAGTTGCATGACCATTGATATATTCATCGACACTATTATCAGTACCCTCTTTAAATAAATGTATTGCCGCTTCATCTTTAGAACCAACATACATATCATATTGCATACGTACTGCTTCAAGACCCTTTAATACTTTAATATTTTCACCTGTATAATTTGATTCATTTTTTACTTTAGTTGCTTTTGGATCTTTTTTAGTTTTAGTTACCACAATAAATCCTCCTTGTATTGGTATATAAACTTGTTTTCGTATATTATTTTTTCGAAATACCTAGTCTTCCTTAAAAACATCTTTTTCTTAATCTTATTACTTCACATTTTCTATTTCTTTTAATTATATCATAAATATAATTGGTATCTTTAAAGTTATAACTATTTGTATTGATTTCCAATCCCTTAAACAGTAGTTCAACAAAATAATACATAATAACACATCCTATTACTTTTTTGAAATAGCTAATCTTCTTTTAAGTTCTTTTTCATTCATATCAACATTATTATGATCTTTTATTCGTTGTTCTTGACGTATTAGAGATTCAATCTGGTCTTCATGATTCTTAATTTCATTTTCATGTCTTCTTATCATATTTCTATGATATTTTTTACTCTCCTCAATTCTTTTTAAAAAAGAATCCTTTCCAAATGATACCGTTGTTGGATTAATTAAATCTTTCTTCATTAAAAATAAACCTCCTAAAATAAACTATAAATATATAAATAATATTATACAGATAAATAATATATATTTTAAATCAATTTTGCAATACAATTAATTATTATTTAATAATTTTAATTTTAAGGATATAAAGAATATTTATAATAAAAAAAAATATAAAGACTATATAGCTAATAGTCTTTATATTTACATTATTATTTAATCATATTATCACGGAATTCCATAAGTAGTTTCCCCATTACATTCTTACCTGTACTTAAAACACCACTACCCCAAAAGTTATCTGATATATTATCTTCGACTAAGATAGCATTACCAGTTAATAATAGTTTCATTTTAAGTTGCATGTTATTACTAAACTTAGCTTCAATACCTTTTCTCATTATATCAACTTTAATATTATTCCAATCAGGTCTAATCTTGTCTTTATATTTATGAGATAACTCTTTTACCTTCATAGGATTTTGAGCTTTACGAATTCTTTCAGAAATTTTTTCATCTAAGAATTTTTGAGATTGATAATAGTGTTCGTTAGTAAGATAAAGTTTCCCATCAATATATGTTGGACTCTCATAGAAATTACTAAACTCAGAATATGTTTTACTGCTTGAATAGAAGTATATCTTTTTTGGTGAATCTATCAATTTATTCCTCTCCCTAATAGTTATATTATTGATAATATCTTTCGTATACCTTTTCATCATCTTTTAGAGCAATAACAAATAGTATTTTCTCTTCTACCATCATATCACAACCTAAGACAACGATAACTTCTTCATTATCTCCAATATAACCATTATGAGTCATTACTGTTTCTTCATTAGATTCTCCTTCAACAATCTCTTGATCCACATCAAGTTCATCAATACCCATTTCAAATGATTCACTAATTTCTAAATCACCTTGAATATTTTCTTTTTCCTTGATTACTTCAACATCGTCAAAAGCTAATTCAATGATCTCTTCAATATTTACTGACATATAAGTCCCTCCAAGTTGTAGTTAGTTAATTATTCCTTATCTTCATCTTCATGTTTAATGAATTCTACTTTACCTCTTGAAATAATATCACTAATTTCTTCTCTTCTTTTAATACTATACTTTTCAATTTCCTCACAAAAATCTAATAGTTTACGTTCTTGTACTATATTTCCATTACAATAGTAATCTCTTCTCCCTTTACCCAGATATAAAATTTCATTAACTAGATCAATTAAGTAAAGATATGCTATATCCCTAAATTTTATATCTATAGGTTCATCAGTAAGTAACTCTTTTACATTCATAAATGTCTTTCCATATTTAAATAAGTTTTTCTTTATAGATTCTGCTGTACCAATATTCATATATCTTGGTATGAATATATGTAGTTCACCAGTTTCTGCATCCATCTTAATTTTTGATTTAGTAGTTATTTTATAAACCTTTTCATTGTATGGTAATGCGATTTGCCCTGTTTCAACATCTTTCATTATATAGATTTCTCCATCATAATCTACCATAAATCTAATTTCATATACTTTCGTTTCTAATTCACTAACTCTTTTCTTTTTTACTTTTCTCACTGAAGTCATAATGTAATATCCTCACTTTTTAATATAGATTAGAGAATTCAAGAGTTATTATACCCTTGAATTCCCTATTTTAATTATTCTTCTGATTTCTCATAGAAACATGAGCGACATAATGGAATATACTTGTCAATTCCACCTACATCAATAATTTCTTCATCTTCTGCAATATTACCACGTTTAAACTCAAATATAGCAGGTTGACCGCATTCAATACATACTGCTTTGTATTTGACAATTTCATCAGCCATAGCTAATAAGAATGGTACTGCTCCAAATGGTTTACCTAAACAATCCATATCTAATCCTGCAACATATACTGGTACGTTATGATTCTTTAATAGATCATTAATTACAAATACTGTAGGTTCTTCAATAAAGAATTGCACTTCATCAATAGCTACTAAATCTTCAGATCCATCAAGATGTTTATAGATATCTGAAATACTTTCTAACGGAATAGTTTCAATCTCAGCTCCATTAGGTGCTTTAATAATGTTGATTCTTCCACGAGTATCGATAACAGGTGAAAATACTTTAACGTTCATTCCTACTAGCATTGCTTTGAAGATATCTACTGATAATCCTGCTGTTTTACCAGAGAACATTGGTCCAGTATGTGCTTTAAGAATTACTGGTAGTTTTGGATCATAGAAACCTCTTGGTTGTCTTTCTGTCATTAAAAAGCATCTCCCTATAAATTATATTATATTAACTCAAATAAATAATATATATTTGTTATCGAAATCAGAATAATTTTGAAATAAAATTAGTCATAAATTCTTCAGTGAATTTGAATCCTCCAGCCTTTGGATGACCTCCACCGTCAAAGCGTTCAACTATTTCCCCTACATTAATATCAGTTCTACTAGTTCTAAATGATACGTTTCTACCATTCATGTTAATAACTACTGCAATATCAGTATCATCTGGATATTCTTCTAAAATTGCATCAGCAATGTCATTAATATGATTCTCACAGAATACTACCTTAAGCTTTAATCCATCAATAGTAGCTTCCATATAACGTTGTTTATTCTGTAAGCAGTACATGAAAATTTGACGCTCTTCTTCCTTCACTACAAGATTTTCATCTGGTGTAAATAGCTTGAAGAAACCACTCTTAAACTTATTCATAGTATTTTCAATGAATCGTTTCTTTCTATCAATTCCAAATAGGATATTTAAACGTCTAGCATCCTTAGTACCATTCTTCTTCCATTCCCATGTATCATACTCTCTAGTAAGATATACATAATCATGAAGAATTTGAGGTTTCTTAATTTTATCATAATATTCCTTGAATCGAGGATCTTCTTTCAAGAAGTCATATACTAATGTAGCTCCACATTGCAATACTCCTTCTTTCTCTACAATAACATCTGCCCATGAATATTTATTTAACCATTCTGCAGTCCCATGATGATCTAATAGAATTACTTTATCTTTCCATCTAGATTCAATTAATTCTGCTTTATCTTCATCTACTGAAATATCTGTAATGAAGATATAATCATAATTATCGAAATCATCATTAACATTATCGTTAATATTGTTAAAACCTTTATAGTTTACATGACGTACTTCAACATCAAAATCATTTCCTAAAATATACTCAATTAATAACCCCGACATAATACCGTCTAAGTCTGTATGAGTATCTACTAATATTTTTAACTTTTCCACAATTTTTCCCCATTTCTATGTAATTAATATAGAATATTCCTCTCCCTTTACCTTTTAAAGCATTACTGGTATATATCCCTTTTCTTCAATAGTATCTGAAATAAAGTTCATAATTTCAATAACTGGTTCTGGTAGAGTATCCATATACTCTACTTCACACTCATCAATAGTTTCAAAATCTATTGAAGGAGGTTTCTTAGTTGTAAACTCTTCATATAAATAAATTATCTCGTCATATTTATGACTAATCTCTAAGAAATCACCAGTATTAAAATATCCAACCACTATTAATGCTTTCATATATTTATCGTTATATTTAAACTTTATAGGTAATTTAAAATAATAGAAGTTCTCATCAAAGTCGCTTTTAAGGTGTAATTCGTTTTGGTCTAGAAATGGTTCTCCATCTCCTTTTAGAACTTTTATACCTTTAAATACAGTCATTGTTGTACCTCCTGATTATAGGGAATATTCTATATTATATAGTTTAACCATAAATTTAATTTTTAATCGAAGATTTTATTTTAAGAAATTGGAAAATATTCTCCATTTTCATTAACTAGAATATTATTAACTTGATTAAAGCCTTCAAATCCTTCAAAAACATAATTAATGATTGCTACAAATATATCATAATATTGTTCATCAGAATCATCAATAGTCTTTATAAGTCTTCTTACATTATCTAGCGCAATCTTAAGTACTTCATCATATTTCTTATTAACAATCCAAACCTTTCTAGCCCCATCATGATCTTTTTCAGCATCTGTTACTATTACAGTAAAACCTAAATAATTAGTAGTACCCATATCATTATATTTTAATCCAATAGCAGTCTGACGTTCTTCAAGTAATTCTGCCTCAACTTCATCAACATCATCTCTAGGGTCTTCATTGTCTTCATTAAAATAATAATTACCAATTGTTATTAATCTATCAATTGGAATAATTTCTTCAGCAAACATTCCCATTGCATATAATTCACCATGTTCACATATAGCTGATTTCAACTCTACTGCAGTAACATCTTCTTTCTTAGGTAAAATTAATACTGGTCTCTCAATACTAATTAGTCTATCTTCTTGGTCTCCTCCATTTTCATACACAAAAATAGGATTTTTAAAATTCATTAAAATTACCTCCAAATAAATTATATTATAAAAACTATCTAAAAAATAATATATACTTATAAAATAAATAGAGATAAGAACAAATGAATGTTCTTATCCCTATTAGTATTACTTTACATATTTCCTTCTTATTAGTTTAATAGTGTTATGAAGAGCTAAATAATCCTCTAACTCTTCACCTTCTAATTTATCACCATATACTTCTCTTCTATGACTACCAGGTCTTTCATAGTAATAATATCCATCTTTCTCTTTAGCAATAGTATCAAAACCTTTAGATTTAGCCATTTTATATATTTCTTGCTCTAGTATTTCAATTAAATCTTTCCCAGTTAATCTTACATCCTGATAAGTTGTTATTGGTAATCTAATTTGAAAGTCCATTTTATTCTCCCCCTAGACGTTTTTCGATAAGTGAAATAATTATGTCATACTCTTCTATATATTTAGTTTGAGCGTGAACTTTTGAAACTTCATATTTGAATTCTTCTAATGTTCCTTCAAAACATCCTCTAATAATTCTAATACCATTTTTTGTCTTAAATGCAGTTAATGTACCAGTTTCACTACCAATTCTTTCAATATAAATATAATCTTCAGAACCTTTTATTCTAGCTTTATCGTTGAATTCACCAGTTCCAATATGAGCATGTTTTATTTTAGACATACCTCTTACTTGCACATCATTCTTTAATACTGAATTACCATAAACCTTAGAATATTCTTTAACTCTTGAATTTCCAAAGATTCTTGCACTACCATATATTTTGGCATTACCCGATGCCTGTGCATTACCAAACATTTTTGCATCTCCAAATACTTCTGCATGTTCACATATAAATACTCTATCATCTAATGTTGCCCTTCCATATACCTTAGCAAATCCAGTTACAACTGCTCTACCTTCTATTACTACCCATTCACCATTTACTCTAGCTCTACCTTGAATTCTAGCATCCCCAGAGATAAAACCATTTCCAGACACTTCTGTTCTATGTTCAACAATTGCATTATTAGTGATAATCATATTCTCACTTCTTACAATTGCATCATCAGATACTATTGCATTGTCACCAACTCTAACTAAACCATAAATCTTAGCATTATCTTTAATCATAGCATTATCAAATGCTTTAGCTTCGTCATAGATCCAACAATTACCAAAATGAGATAAATTCTTTTCAGTCTGAATATAACCACCTAAATCTCCTGCTTTAACATCACCAAAATCTTTTAATGCTCTAATACGATAAATTTTAAATTCACTATCTTCTAACTCGTTCATAATAACAAAATCATTATAATCCACTTCATATTTTCCCAATTGTTCTTCCCCTACTGCTACATCAAAGTTTCTCATTATTTTTCTCCCCCTAAACGTTTTTCAATCAGTTTAATAATAGTTTTATATTCATCTAATACTTTTGAATTGTCTGCATGGTATTCCTTAACTGCTTTCTTAAATTTCTTAAGAGAACCACTAAAACAACCTCTAGTAACTCTAATACCCTTCTTAGTTCTAAATGCTGTTAAAGTTCCATCTTTACTTCCAATACAATCGAATAGCATGAAATCTTCTCTTGTTTTAATTATAGCTTTACCATTCATAAATATATTGGATTTAATTTCTACATCTTTTGAAATTTTAACTTTTCCCTCAATATTACCATTAGAAATATATACATGTCCAGATATTTCTGCTTCATCACCAACCACAGCATGACCAAATACATTTGCATGTCCAGATATTTTTACATTTCCATCAATAAATACTGAACCGTAAACTTCAGCATAATTAAATACTTCTGCTTTACCTCTAATAAATACATTACCATATACTTCTGCTTTATGATAAATCTTTGCATCACAATCAATAGAAGCTTTACCATAAATTTCAGCATAATCGCTTATCTCTGCATTACCTCCTATTTTTGCATTGCCAAATATTTTAGCACGTTCATAAACTTTAGATAATCCTCCTACTTGAGCGTTACCATAAATAGATGCAAGACCAGAAACTCTAGCATATTCTATAATCTGTGCGTTTCCATATACTATTGCATTTTCATTAACAATAGAATTTCCCTCGACAGTAGCATCATCAGATACCCTTGCATCGCCACCAACCCAACATTTACCACGATGGGATAAATTATCTTCACTTTTAATGAAACCACCTAATTCACCTTTTTTAACTTCACCAAAATCTTTTAATGATATAATTCTAAAAAGTTTATTACCATTTAAATCTGTAGTAATTTGATCCTCAAGAATTTCATATTTCTTTTCTGTTTGTGGTTTCATATTATTTTTCTCCCCCTAAACGATCCTCAATTAATTTAATAATAGTTCTATACTCTTTTAATACCTTTGGATTATCAGAATGAACTTCTTCTACAGTCTTTTTAAATCTCTTAAGAGAACCACTAAAGCATCCTCTAGTAACAGCAATGCTCTTTTTAGTTTGAAATGCAGTTAAAATACCATCCTCACTTCCAACACAATCAAACAACATATAATCCTTTTTAGAACTTATTATAGCTTTTTTAGTAAAATGAACATCAGTAGATATTTCTACATCTCCAGAAATTATAGACCTTCCTCCTATAGTTCCTGCAAATATTTCTGCATTACCGCCAACAATAGCATTATCTCTAATTGAAACTACTCCGCCTAATTCAGATGTATCTGCTACCTGAGCTTTATCAAATACACTAGAAGAACCGCTTACATCAGCATAGCCGAATATCTCTGCTTCTCCACTAATTTTGGCATTACCATATACGTTACATTCACCATAAATTTTAGCATGATCACTAATTGATGCTGACATAAATATCTCTGCACTACCATATACTTCTGCATAATCAGTAATTACTGCAGTACCAAATACCTTAGCTTTACCATAAATTTTAGACCTATTTTTAATTTTAACTCTATCGTAAATAATTACATGACCATATACTTCTGCTTTACCTTCAACAATTACATGACCACTAATATTAGCATTATCATATACCTGTGCATTAAATTTAATTCTAGAATTACCAGTTACTACTGCATTACCACCAACCCAACAATTAAAATCATGTGAGAGATTCTTTTCATTTTCAATATAACCGCCTAAATCACCTGCTTTAACATTCCCAAAATCTCTTAAAGCTCTAATTCTATATGCTTTTCTGCCTTCAACAAGGGGTAAATCTTTTGTATCATCCATAACCAATTCATACTTTTTAATCTCTGTCATATTAATTCTCCTCTTCCTCTTTATAATTTTCTTGGTATATTTTATTTTCATTTGATTTCTTTTTAATCCAATTATTAGCTTGTCTCAATGTCATTCCTGATTCGTTTATTCCGCCTAACATACGATGATTATTGTGTAAATTCTTAAACATATGTGTTCTAGGATTCACATATATACCCATTGCATAACCATATATTCTATTCCATTCAGGGTGATTATTTCTATCTTTTGGAATCAGTGTAAATAGTACTACCTCTGTAGGTACATTATTATTTGGTTCTAGTTCTTCTGTTTTATATTTCATCCATGCTTTGTAATCTTTATGAGATAATTTTGATTCATACTCATATAAATTGATTATAGACCAATTATGGATAAAGAAGCTTTCATTTTCAAATTTATCTTTAATATAACCTCTAACTAATGGAACTGTCTCTATATTAACCACTGAGTTTTCCATATTTTCAAATAATTCGTTACCATATAGTCTTTCCTCAAGTTTCTTTTTACTCTCCTTGTATGTTAAATTCTCTTCAACATATGTTGTTGGGAAGAATAGAGGTGATATTTCATGCTTACTATAGATATCTATTGTACCCTCATTCTCATTAATATTTACATTATATTCTTTAATATGAAACTTATTCCATATAGGTTTACCATCTTCAATATGACAAGCTACAACAATTACCATATGTTTGAATTTATCAAGCGAATCTTTTCTAGTGTATAAACCTTTAATTATTGTACTATTCTTCATTTGTTTGAAGAAACATTCAAGATACTTATCAACACTTATGACTCCCCAGAAATAAACTAGGGAATCACGACCTTTCTTAGTTTCCATAAAGTTAACAAATCTTTCTACAATCTCTTTACTTCTCTCACTTAATTTCTCCATCTCCATGACACTACCTCCAATTAGTTTACTTCAGGGACTTTTTCTTCAAATACTTCATGATCGAATGCCAATTCTTTAATCCATTTATTTATCTCTTCTAGATCCTTATTAGCAACAGTGCATGTTTCACCAATTTCATATTCTCCCCATTTTCTTACTTCACCATATTTATCTACTACAATAGGGTATATATTTCCGTATATATCTTTTAAATCTGGAACTTCTTTATCTATTTTATTCTCAACAGAAATATTAGTTGTAATTAAAACATGTGTTGGATTATTTAATTCATCTTGGTCTCTTTCTATTACATAATTCTTTGAAAATTCCCAACCGCTAAGTTGATTCTTTTCCTTAAGAAACTCTTCATATTCAGATAAAGTTATATAAGTCCATTTATAAGGATACCATTTATTACCGAATGGATATTCAATATTTTCTGCATCATAGAATAATTCTCTAATATTCTCCTTAACAACATCATATAGTAAGAATGGTACTCTTTCAGAATAGATTTTATTATCACCTAGTCTTTGCTTCATTATAGCAAGTGTTTCTTGATACGTAAGATCTTCAAAGATAATTGAATTATTGAAGTCAGTACCTTCTGTTAATATAATTTCACCATCCATAATTCTTACAGGATGCTCAAGAATCCTACAATTCTTATAGAATGGTTTATCATTTACATATGGTAAAGAAGCTACTAATATTACAGCATGTGTAAAATAACTATGTACTCTTTGAGGTTCAAGAGTAATTATATTGCTTTCTAATTTATAATTTCTACGCATATTTTCTTTATAATCAGTTAAGTAAACTAATCCCCATGAATAAGGTCTCCATTCATCAACTTTATTCATTCCTACTACAAAGTCCTTAAGTTTTTCTTGTAATTTCTTATCCATTATTTTTTCTCTCCTGTTCTAGCTGATTTTGAAACTGCATGTTTCTAATTCCGATAAAGAAATTAGTTATTGTCCATCTAAATACATCATAACCAAATGATTCATGTATTATGTCAAACCAGAAATTATTTTCTAAAGTGCTTTCATTATCTTCATTCATTAACTCTAAATATATAGGTAAATTTTCTAAAGCATCAGCTAGCATGTGTATATTAGGGAAACTACTTCTATTTCTAATTATTAAAATGAAACTACGAATAAGATACATATAACATTTTTTCTTTTCTTCAATATCCAATTGAGATAGTAAATTAAGGAGATAGTTTAAACCATCTGCTTTAGTTTTTGCATTCTTAATTTCATCTATTACCTCTTTATAATCCATTACCATCTGTCACTCCCATTCATAACGCTAGTAGCAATCGCAAAAGTATTTCTAATTTCATTATTCCACATTGAACAAAAACACTCTGGATATGGTTTATCTGTATAAGCAATTGAAGTACCTCTAGTAATATGATCATTACATACAGGACATTTCTTAGTCATATAATCTGCTTCCATATAACATTTAGCAAGAATTTTATTTCTGGTTTTAATGAGATTGATTCTATTTTCTTCTGACATATTATCTGGGAACTTATACTTGTTTTCACTTAAATCAGTTCGGAAAGAAAGGTCTAGCCGATGAGCTAACCTTTCCTCCTTTACATTTGTTGCTTTAAATTTCAACTTTATTTTACCCTTATTTTCCTCTAATTTCTTTTCATCTTCTTTACTAATTGAAAAGATATAACCTAATAGTTTAAATTTCATTATTCTTTCTCCCTTTTAACTGTAAATATTTTAGAGTATTTCTCATCCTCTAATTTTTCTCTAGTTAATATTTGACAACAGATGGGACACCAAAAGTCATCATATTGTTGAATGTATGTCTTCATTGAATGGTCACATTCTTCTACAGTTACATCAAACTTCATTGTTTTCCTCTTCCTCTCTTACTACATCACCTAATACATTAGTGATACGAAGATCTAATTGAGTCTTAACTTTATTTGGTTTACCTTCAATACTGTAAGCACTTCTAGTATTATCGTTAATAAATGTAATATTAGTACCTTCAATAGCTTTCTTAATACGTTTTAAGAATGGAGCAGAATTACTATTGAAGTTAGCTGAAATATATTTAATATCATTCACTAAACACCATTCAATTAAATGATTTTGCATAGCTCTAATCGTTGCTAAACATTTCTTATAAGGGAGCATGAACATATCTTCAATATAAAGAATTTTCTCATAGTCATCATTTTCTCTCATATCAATGATTTTTCTTAAATCAGACTTAGTATAGATATTTTCATTATAATGATATTTAATACTATTTACTAAATAACCAAAGATATTAGTATTACTCTGTAAGATGTATGATGGGCACTCTTCAACATTAATATCTAAGAATTCTGGATCGTTATTTTCTTTCCAAACTAATCTTTCAACATACGCAGTTCTATGGAAATCACCGAAGTTCATAACTTTAAGTTCTACATCTGTATCTATTGGATTATTAACCAGAGTATAAAGATATTTTGAATCATCATAAGAACCATATCTAGCAAATTCTTTTTCATATGCCATTAATGAATAAGGTTTATCTTTAGATGATGCTTTAACTGAATCTGGTAAGAATGTATCATTTCTAGAAGTACCTAAATATATTTTTCTATAGCCAATAGTTCTAAGAACCTTGACCATATCATTATATCCTTTTTCATCTAATACTTTAGAAGCTTCAATATTATCTAATACTAAGTTAATTTCAAATAAGTTGGTTTCCTCATTAAATTCAACAATTTCCCAAATAAATGAGAACCATTTACCCTTATTATATTCACCATGAAAGATACCAGAGATTGGTGATAATATTGCAGGTTTTAATAGTGATTGAGCTAAACCACCAGGTCTGAAACAACAGTTAGTAGCAGTACCAATAGTGTTGACAATATTGGATTCTTTAGTGAAGTTCATAAATCTAGTAATATTAAATTTATTTTTATTAAGGATTAAGTTTGCTTGTGTTTGTTTAGCGCTCACTAAACCATTCTTAGCGGCAGTAATGATATCAATATGCTTCTTCATATCATCATAGTTTTTAGCGAAACGTATTTTCTTATAGTTCATATAGTTAATGCATTCCATAAGTCTTTCATTTCTATAATCAAGGATCTTCATTAAGAAATTATAAATTGATTCATAATTATCATCTTTCTTTAAGTTAGGTAAGTTACTAACGAAATCATGAAATGATACTTTTTTATCTTTAATTTTAGTTAATAAAGAAAATAGTTTATCTTTTTCCATTTGACTTAATAATGTCTTATGATTTTTATTTTCTAATTCTCTTTCATAATATTCAGCATCATTAAGAGATTCAAATAGTTTGATATATCTCATTACGTTTTTTCTACTACCGAAGATTTCCTCTAATACTTTTAATGCTTTAATAGAACCTTTATTGGCATAACTATCTAATGGAGGATAACCCATCTCCATTAACTTTATACCATATTTAAAACTATCCGTATCATCTGCTAATAATAATGCTCTTTTAGTTACTTTCATTTCCATTTTATTCTACCTCTCTGTCTCCAAATTATGTTTTATATATTACATATCCATATATCTATCAAATGTTACTTGACCTTTAAGACTCACATCAATATGGTTTGCTTTTAATACATCAAAATATTTTTCTGCAAGACTTCTGAATTTACCAGTATCGTCAATAAATAAGTAGTAATTCAATCTACCTTGAATCTCACTCTTCTTCATTGTAGGTTGAATTCCTTTACTCATATTAGCTAACATAGAACGCATTAAGCGATAATTTCTTCTATCAACAGTCATTTGATCATTATGATTAATTCTAACTCCTGTAATACGTCTACCATTATTTTTGAGACTCTTAGTTTTCTCATCCTTAAGAATAAATGGTAAATCATAAAACTCAAATACATAGTTAATAGTTTCTTCAACATATTTTCTACTTAAAGGATTATTAGAAGATACTGTAATGTCATCTGCATAAATACTTACTTTGATATTCTTATCATTGAAAATATTATAAAGATAACTAGCTACTGGTCTCATGATTAAATTAGATAAGACACCTGATACTGGTGAACCCATATATAAACCATCAGTTTCTTTATTAATGAAACAATCCTTAAGATTATCTAGGAAATCATCAATTTCTTTAACTGATAGGTTTGATCTTCTAAATAGATGCCCTAGATATTTCTTAGCAAGACTCCAATTACAGCTATCAAAGAAACTCTTAACATCTACTTTAACTACATACTTATTATCTTTATGAACTTCAGCATTATCTTTAATTGATAAACCATTTCTATAAGCAAATTGAATTGTCTCCTCTGCATTCTTTGCTTTCTTCTCAAACATCTTATCCAATGGTAATAATAAATGTCTTAAAGCTTCCTTAACGTCATCATACGGAGCATAGATTTCCCTAACTTTATTATTCTTTTGCTCTAGATTGAAGTGGTAATACATGCTTTTACCTTCTTCATCGTATTTGTCTTTAACCTCCATTAAGTGAATGAACGCTGTTACAACTTTATGCTTCAATAATCGAAGAATCTCTTCAGCTTTCTTTCTACTTCCAGTCTTATATGTAGCCACAACAAAACGCTTAATGTTATTTTTATTTATGAGTTCTTTATTGACTACTTTTCTATAAGTTGTACTAGATGGTGGAACATGCATAAATTTATCTCTTTCTTTACCTCTATACCCTGTTAAGATTAAATGATGCTCTCCATCTTTTTCAAATATTGAGATATTCATTGAATCTTCATTATCTTCTTTAATTTTGTAATAGTTAATGAAAAATGAACGTATATCCATTGCAAATTCATCCAGATTCCAATTTTCTAGATAAAATGCTTCTTTAGGTATCAAAGTGATAGATTTTTGTTTTTCTTCATCAGTTTGAACAGACCCAAGACTGTCCATCACTACAATATTCTCATTACTAAATGGAGCATTTAAATTTAGTTTATCTATCATTTCTGTAAAGTTAATTGATGCTAACTCTCGTAGAATCTTTTTATTCTTCAATAAATACTCAGGTATTATATCTGAATTAACCTTATGATTTTTATCAGAAGTTTCTAAATCTTTATCTGCGTAGTTTAAAGTTGATGCTTCATCTGCTGTCATATCGATAATACGAACATTACCTAAAAGTGTTACCACCCCTAATCTTGATTTACCGTTTCTACTGATACTGATATTCTTATTCTTGTAAGTTAAAATACTTCCGTCTTCTTTGTTATTTCTAAGCATAAATAAATCTCCTCCAAAATAAACTATATTATATTATATACATGGAAATAATATATATTTAAAAGTCAAATAAAAAAAAAAGTAAACCATAATATACTAATTAAATTTGAGATTTGCATTACCATCCAGATATGATGTTAGACATATCTGGACGATAGCCATCTAATGCAAACTCTTAAATTGAGTATTGAATTAACTTTATTTAACATGCGATACACATGACTTAAGCTATATTATGGTTTAATAAATGAAAGACAACTAGATACATTCCATTGGAGGGTTTGACAGATCAATCATTTATGTTGATCTCGAACCCGTGTGGAATTATCCAAGTAATTATTACGGAATTATTAACATGCGATACACATGAATTAATACTCTTTCATTTTAATAGGGTAGAATAAAGACAACTAGATGTTAATAATAGGCTGGCAGGGCTAATGACACTAGGAAAATGCGTGCCAGCGTTAGGAACATCTATTAATTGTATTACTTTAAATGACATGCGAAGCACATGTATAAAACTCTTTATTCTAATGGAAAGGAAGTAAGGACAAAATAGATATGGACAAGAGCTATTTAGGCAATGAGGGTTATCGATTTGCCAAAGAGCTATGAACGTTATCTAATTAATTGAATTACTTTTATTAACATGCGATACACATGAATTGAAACTCCTTACTTTTGTATAAAAGACAAATTAATGAAACTTCTAAGGATACCCTGGACATTAGCTATAACTCCAGGGACGCCTTAGAACATTGAATACTTGAAAGACTCATTCAAGTTAACATGCGAAGCACATGCATTGAAACTCTTTTATACATTTTAATCTTTATTAAACTAAGAGACAAATTAATAGTTCGGTAGCAGATCAGCAGGCATAGACGAAAGTCAAGGCATAGCGAGCTGATTAACAAGCTATTCTTAATATTATAACCTTAATTAACATGCGAAACACATGCATTGAAACTCTCTTAGTATAGATAATCTAAAGACAAATAAAATTGCGTACGAGGCTTGTCATCTCCGATGTCAATATGGAGATCTTTAGCCTAGTTCTCACATTTGTTTGTAAAGATACATTTGTCAACATGCGAAACACATGAATTGATACTCTTTAGATTATTAAATAGACTCCCAAAGTCATATAAAATCAAGGAGACAACGGGTTCCCGATGACTGGACGCAAGTAAAGTCATCTCCCTACCCGTTATCCGAAGCATTACTTATTAGTAATTCTTAAAGATAACATGCGATACACATGAATTGAAACACTTTGGGTATTATGAGAAATAAGAGATTTATTTTCTCTTATTTCCTTTTATGTACTGCAATAAAATAATAGTGTTGAACAAATTAAATCTAGTTACGAACGTCAAGGGCATGATGTCGTCCGATATCATGACCAATCAGGGGGAAAAGTGTAGTAACGATTGATTACTATGATTACTTTTCAAAACATGCGATACACATGATTCTCACACTTCAACTTTTACTCTTATTTTATTATGTGTTTAATGTAAATAAACAACTAAACGAATGGAGCTAACGGTCAGCCTGAAAGAACAATAGTGCGGGAATGGCAGACCGTCGCATCAGTAGTTTTAGTATTAGAAATACTTAATGCAACATGCGATACACATGAATTATACTTTATTTACATTATGATACTATCTTAAACCATTTAGAATCTTTTGTCCTGATTGAGTTAACACTAACGCTAGTTTTGTGTTAGGTTCTGCAGGATATAAGAGTTCTTTTAAAAGAATTATGAAAATTCTACATGCGAAACACATGTGGTAGACTCTTTAAGATAGTAGGTGTTCAATTGACTAGTTTAAACAAATTAAATCTTGAATGTTTCCCCTGCAATTTCAAAATGCCCATGCAGAAATTGCTCAAGCACCCTCTACATTTTTTACAAGAGGAATTATAGACATGCGAAACACATGTATAAAACCTTTAAACTAGTACGGTCAATTAATTAAACAACATGAGATACGGTTTCTTGCTCGGTCCTAAACGACTTTGGTTATAAGTTGGATATGGACCAGCATGTATTGTACCACTTAAATAATTCACTTTCTTCAACATGCGAAGCACATGTGGTAGACTCTTTAATTAATTGAAATAGAACTTAGTAATTTATAAGCGATTAAACTTTTACAATTAATGGCTTTGGGGCATTGAGAACATATGTGTTAATATATGTTTTCATTGCCCTTAAGTTATTAATGGCTTAAGAAAATTTGCTTTGTATCGACATGCGATTCACATGAAAGACTTTACTTTAATCACTCTTTATAAGGAACATAGAAATATTTCTAACCCTGTTTGAAATAATCCAGTGGTGGAATTACTAATATTCTGACATGCGAAATCACATGCAAAAACTTCCTTATAAAGTAAATAAATTACTAAGTTCGCAATTATAATATATTTTTATTTTCCGTTTTAAATTTTAAAATCAATCAAAAGACATAGTGTCCTTTGATTGATCATAATTAAATTGGAGACATTACATCTGAGTCTCTATCGTATCCTTCACCGCCAATTAATATCATATTAATATCATTTGTATCGACGATACATGTATTACCAGTTGATGCATCAATGTATTCCATAGTTTCGGATTCTTCATCAAATTTAAAACTATCTAATACGATACGATCAAAATAAAACTTCATATTAGCAGTTGTTGAAATTAATACTATTTCATGACGATGCTTTTCAATAGTATCTTTAATCTTAGCCATATTCATTTTTACACAACTCCTTTCTAGTTATTATTTTGTTCTTCTTTTTCCCTTTTTTGATTTTTTAGATTTATACTTTTTACTAGACATTTTCTTATCATTTAATAAACCTAATTTACCTGCAATTATTTTATTCTTTTCAGCTTGACTAAGATTATCATCTAATAATTTTATATCATCTTCTAAAGTATTAGAAAGACTTAATATTCCATTTGAATCTATTTCAATATCTTTCAATGGAGGTAAACTTCCTTCATCTATAAGTCTTTGTGTTTCCAATGTCATTTCATCTATTGCATTAAGACTCATTTCCATATCAGGTATATTTAAAGCTTCTTCTCTTTTTAAAAGTCCTTCAGTATCAAACATAGTATCCATAGCTTCTAGTGATTTCATATTATTTCTCCTCCAATGAAAATTCATTTAATAAACTGATTAAGTATTCTTTACTATCTTTAGATAAGTATTTTTTAAAAGTATTGAATCCCTCATAAGTTTGCTTATGAAGGATTGCTTGTAATATTGAAATGCAAATATAATATTCCTTAGTTATTTCTAATTTACTTTGATTGAAGTCATTAAGAATTCTATTAGTCATTTCTTTAATCTTATCTTCAGTCCAATTATGACTCAAGAACTGAAGAAATCTTTTCTCATGTAAATCTTTATGATTTTCTTTAATTGTTGTGTTTAGGTCTGCGATGTATCTGATTATATTAGTATCATGAATGCTTGCCATATTTAGTTTTCCCGTCCTTACATTGCGATAATTAATCTTTCTTTAGCCCTAGTAGCGGCAGTATAGAATTGTTTATAATATAAATCTTTTCTTATAAATTCATCAACATACAATACATTATCAAACTCATTACCCTGAGATTTATATACTGTAATAGCGTATGCATAATTAAATTTATTAATTTGAATCTGTGCATTCTTTTCCAATTTCTTTCTAAAGAATAACACTCTTGAATAGTCATCATAACTATCATATATTTCATTATCATTTCGAATACCATCAGTAAAGTATAGCATATCGGCTCGAACTTGTTCAAACATTTCTTTATCAAAGTATTCAGGTTTAAAGTCAAAGTCAAATGTTTTAGATTTTTGATACATTTTAGGAGTATCCATTACTCTTCCAATAAGACCATTAACTAGGAATTGAGGTACATCATTTTCAACTTCAGCTAAAGTCCAATTATTCTTCAGACAAATTACTTTTTCACCAATCTCAGGCATCCTAGAACGAACGTTTAAGATATTAGTTCTATAGAATGTATTTAATCCATTTACAGTATTATTTCTACATGCTAGGATCTGATCTGCTAATAGGAACATTTCTCTTGTTAAACTATCTTTATTAATTACCTGAACTCTATCACCATAAGTGCCATATTGAACTCTTCTACCTTGACGTACTTCATTAGCAACATAAATAATAGGATTATCTAATGCTTGACGTAATGGTTCATCTAAGAATACATCAGGATTTTCTAATAATGAGTTCATTTTACCAGCTACAGGAGGTAACTGTGCATTGTCACCAGTAGCAATAATCTTAATACCAAACTTTCCAATCTCTTCTAATCTTTCTTCAGTAACCATTGAAACTTCATCGACTACTATTAATTTAAGACCTTCTTCTAAAGCTTTCTTTAATGTAAACATGAAAGACATCTTTCCTAATTCATCTTCCACAGGAATAATATCATAAATCAATCTATGAATCGTAGTAGCAGGGTTTCCTTTCTTAGTTAAAACTCCTGCCGCCATACCAGTGTAAGCACAATATGCTACCTGAGTATTGGCTAGGTTAAGTTCCTCAATAATAAAACGAATAAGAGTAGATTTACCTGCCCCTGCGACACCTGCTATTGTAAAGATACGCTGATCATTGTCATATCTATACCAATCCACCGCTTTCTTTAATGCGTTATTCTGTTTATCTGTCAGTGTTATGGTACTCAATTCTATTCCCCCAAACTTATTTAAACTATTTCATAGTAACTACATATTAATAAGGTATTATTATTTCTAAAATTATCTTTAAATGACTTTTGAAGTATTATTTCTTTATTATTACCTAATAATTGGTATACAAAGAAGTTGCCCTTCTGACATATATTAATACAATCTAATTTATCATTAATTTCAAAAAATACATCTATAACATAATTTTGTTGTTCTTTATTGTCGAAAAAGTTTAAGTAATCAAAGGTACTTTTATCTTTTCGTCTCTTTTTAATTCCTTTCTGAGTTATTAATAGTAGTTCTTTTTGAGATATCTTAAAAGGTTCTCCATCCATGAAAATCTTATCATTCTCTGTTGTTATTTCTTCTTCAAATAATTTTTTTAACAATTCATAAGATAGATAAGTCTTCCGTAATAATTCGTTATAAGAATATTTAGTCATAAATTACTCCCTTTCAATAAAAAATTATTATAAATTATAGAAAATAATCAATCTTATAATATATATTTAAGATTTAAAATGATAAAAAACATATTCTTATAGAGGTAATGGAGGGAAATAACAAATGATTGATGTATTCGGACAGAATATTCTAGAAAGTTTTAATTTTAATGGTGTATTCGAAGGAACAGTAGTTGATAATTCTAAGTTTAAAGACTCTAATACGATTTCAGTGTTTATACCTGAATTAACACTTAATTCAAATGGTAATAGAAAAATCGATGCAGTGGACTTTATCCAAAGAAGCAAGATAAAGAATTATAATGAATTAAACCTTCCTTCAGAAACTATCCAAAATACTAATTATATTGATTGTAAACCGATTGTACTTAATGCTTTCTTCACTAAAGTTGACTATGAAAAGTTACATAAACCTAAGTTAGATTCAAGAGTTATAGTAGTCTTTATAAATGGTAATCCTAAGAATGCTTATTATATTAATGCGTTCTTATCTAGAAAAGAAGATAAGATAGGAGGATAAAGATGTATAAGATTAAGGTATTTAGAAGACTTAGACGTAAAACTGAACACATTATAATAGTTCAAGCAAAAAATCTAAGAGAAACTAATCAGCAGATTACACCAGAAGTATTACGAGGTACTTACCGTTATACATGGGGTATATGGCAACAATATTTCTTAACTGATTTAGTTAAAGATGCTTTGCCATGTCATTATTTTGCTGAATTGTTAGATAGAGATTATGTTGTTTATAAAGGTCTAAACGATTATAAGCCTAGCTATTATATTGAAGATTTAGTCAGAAATAATATCATTGAATCTAAATACAAGAACTCCATATTAATTGTTCTTGGAGAAGACTTTGAATTGGATGTATTAGAGCGACGTTTATCGGATCATTTATGTGATAAAGTAATAGTACCTCTATTAAGAGAGTATAAATTAGACTTCACTAGAGTTAAGCTACTAGATGAATGTCTTACTGAAAACTGGGAAGATAATTTAAAGATGTCTGATTTAAAATATGATATTCATACTCATAAATACTTTGACATGAATACTATTAAGATGTCTATTACTAGATACGAGAGGGTGTAATAAATGGCAGATTTTTTAGATAGCACTTCTATTTTAAATAGTTCTGAACCTGAAAACCTTACTAAATCCATTTCTCACTCTAAATATAATAAGATTGTATTGGATAATATCCAAACTTATTATGAATTTGAAGGTGAAATCATATTTGGGTTCAGTATTCTTAAGAAATATGAACACATTCTTAAAAGAGAATTAATTCCTTACAAGATTGATAAAAGTATGTATTATAAGCCTGAATATGTAAGTTTTCAATTATATAATACTACTGACTTATGGTATGCTTTATTATTTGTAAATGATATGGTATCTGCAACTGATTTTGATAGACCAGAAATTCTAGTATTCTCACCATTATTTGTAGAAACTCTTAATAAAATTATAAATAATGAAAGAAGAATGATAGATAGTCAGAAAAAACCTATCAAAGTTAAGAAACATTATCTAAAAGGACTAAATGAACCTTCAAAGAAAGTATTACCTAATGATTTTGACAAAAAAATTAATCCAGAAGATTTACCATTTGTATTTGAACCGGATGATGCTATTTATAACAAAGATAATTATACAAATGATAATACATTCTTCCTTAAAGGTAAAATGAAGGTAACAACCACTACTTATGATGATAATGGTAAGGAAAACGGTAAGAGCGATGATATGATTCATACAATAAGAATTCATCAAGATTGTACTACTGGTTTGCCTGACAAGAGTAATAGTATGAGTAGAAACTTTAAGAAAGAATTTGAAGGTTTAATGTTCTTCCCTAAACAGGGCGAGTATGAAATGAAACCAATGATTAATGGTAAAGGTAAGCTTTATTTAGATGATAAACTATTTAAAGAATTCCAAACACCTTATCATTTACACTATACTTTGGATTTCTTTGAAGAAAAATCATTAAATAGTGACTTCAAACGAAGAAACTTTACAGGATGGGAACTTCTTGATAAACGTGGTGAAATCATTAATGATGATGAAATAGGTAAAAGTGTTTTCCATATTAAACTTGAGAATGAAGATAAAGATACTCCTTTCTTGCAAGCAGTTATTGATGGAAAAGATATTCCTAAAGGAAATGATGTAGTATTAACAGTTAGATTTAAAACTACTTCAAATAGCGGTGATATGGCTGTACATGGACTATTATTTGATGCTGGTTATGTTGACGTTACTTATGAAGATGGAACTACGCAACGTTTAGGTCATAATCCTTGGTTTAATGATTTCTTTAAATCAAATACCTATGCATCACATAATTTAATGATACCTAATTTAGAAGGTAAAGCGATAAAGACAGTTAAAGTTACATTTATAGCTAGAAGATACACATCTCCTAACGTTACAATTAATGCTGATATATTTATCGATGAAATTTCATTAAGATCAGATACATTTGAAACTATTAAAATCCCTAACAGTCAAGCAGGTACATGGAGAAAGTTCAAATTTATTTATGAGAAGAATGCAAAAGATGATTTATATGGTTCTTATTTATCAGTTCATTGGAAAGAGCCAGGTGGTACTACATTAATTCCTATGGATTCAAATGTATTTGGATTTATACCTGAAAGTATGAGGAATTATTCATTTATGTGTATCAATAAGTTCTTTGATATTGATAGAAAGAATTTAATATCATCTTTCGTTTCTATATCTCTTAATGATAGTTATCCTGACTCTCAACCAAATATATTCTTACCTGATAATTTAAGTTATGTAGTTGAAAAGGAAACTTATATGAGACTACTTAAAGGTAGAAAGTTTAGAATAACTGGTAATAAGAAAGATGAGATAAAAGTATATAAAGATGGTGTATTATGGTTAGAAAAACCTGTAGGAGTAGATGTTTCCTCTGAAGGAATAGTAGATAATCAGAATTCAGATATATTTGCATATATTAAACTAGTTGGTAAACATACTTATGGAAATGGAACAGGTTCATTCGGTATACAAGCATTTCCAGATGACCATCTTAACCCAGTATGGGGATATAATTATGCAGGTAATTTCAACTATCGACCAGAAATGTTTAATACTATTTGGAACATAGATAAAACTAAAAAGCAGTTTAAATTGGATGAGATGAATATTAAATCATTCAATAAATTTATGGGTAAAGATTTTGCTAAACTAGATATTGAATATGTATTAGATTTCGATTTAAAATTAGCAAATCCATTAACTTATGGATATACAGGTGTAATTTTTGACAGTAAGAGTAAGAATGAATATTACATGTTGGTGTTCAGAAGGGAAGATTCTGCAAATAAATTAGATCCAGATACAATTTCCATAAAAACTGGATTATATAAAATAAATCCGAAATATCCGCAAATGAAGCTATTATCGTATGGGGATTTTGAAACATTCCGTCTAAATGCGAAGTTGATACAGGAAATGAGTTTTGATGTTAAACCTAATACTGTTTATAAGATGAAAGTTATTAAGAAACGAAATGTAATAAGGGTAATTAAAGACTTAAACTTCTTAAAACCTATTATAAGATTCGTTGATAATGATAATCCCTATATGAATGGTGGAATAGGATTCCAATCATTATACCAATCTAATATTGAATTGAATAATGTAATATTATGGAATCCTTCTAAAAAGTAATAATAAGTGAAGAAAAGGTGTCAATTACGACACCTTTTCTTCATTTTCTAACAGTCTCCTTAATTCTTCATAGGACATAAAGTCCGAATTTGCTCTAAACTTGTTTTCATCCATAATTATTCTAATTTCATTGTACATATCTAAATCTTGTTTTGCAATAACTTCATTTATGTAGTATAAGATAGCCCAATGAGTACAGTCCAATACTTGTGCTAAACAACGTAAACTTGGCTTGTACTTTAAAATAATTCTTCCTGCTTCAAAAGCTCTTTCTCTTGAATCTCTGGATTTAGGTCTTGCCATTCCCCTTAACCTCCCGAATTTTTCATCTAGAAGAATATTTTTCCTATATGTATAATTATAATATTTTGTTTTTATGATTATTAATAAAAAATTAAATAAAAAAAAAAATATAAGAATCTAATGAAGATTCTTATATTTCAAAACTTACTTAGATGATTCTTCCATTACTTTATCCATTTTAGTTTTAGCTTCTGCTAAGTGACCTTTACATAGATCCCATAATGAATAGTCTTTCTTTTCAACAACAGCTTTTATAGCTTCAGGTGCATTTTTAGAATAATAATCAAAGTCTTCTAAAGCAGATAAGAATTCCTTATGAACATCTTCATAACCTTTAGGTACTGGAGTTTTATTAGTTTTAATTTCTTTAATAGTTTCATCTAATTTCTTACTATTACCTTGTAATTCTTTAAGTAATGTTTCACTTGAAGTCTTACTTGGATCTTCAACATAAAGCGTTTGTGATTGAACAATGCTTTCATAATTTAATAAGATTGATTCAAGTGTAATTGCTCTTGCTTCTAAGAACATTTTCCATTGTGGATAGTTATTAGCATTTGAATTTCTCTTTCCATCTTCTTCCGTAGTAGCAATACTATCTTTCTTAACATCTTCTTTATTACTTTTAACTTCTTCTTTCTTTTTATCCTCTTTATCTTTTACTGGTTTTTCATCTTCATAATAACTATCTGCTTTAACTGGTTTCTTGTATTCTTTTTGTTCTACTTTCTTAGGTTCTTCACTCTTAGCAACATCAGAAGCGTGTGGAATCATTGCGATACCTACAAAGAATGCAACACCAGATACTATTATACCTAACATTTTTCTACTTTTATTAGAACCTTTAAATATTGATACAATTAACATAAGGAAAAACACTACAACTCCTATTAAACCACCAAATATTAATACTACTGATCCAAACATTGACATAATTAATTCCTCCAAATTATAAACTATATTTTAATTCTCCAATATTATAATATATATTTAAGGAATCTATAATAACGGTTAAAAAAAAAAAATACATAAGAATCAATTAAGATTCTTATGTATCATAATGACAAACTACTATTTCTATATCTATTTCCTTAAATAATTCTTCAATTATTTCTTTAACTTTATCCCATTCTAATTTATCTAAACCGCAACCAATTGTAGGCATTGCTAACTTAGATATATTTAATTCAATACATTGTTCTCTAAGGGATTCTAATGATCTTTTCATACTAGTATAAGTTGGTTTACTATAGTATTTATCTTTAGTTACTAAATTAAATACTCTATTTACTTTATAACATCTTCCAATATAAAGCTTCATTTCTCTAAGCTGAATTAATCTGAACTTCCTTTTCATAATGTCAGCAATCCCTTTGTGCATACTTGCATCTGATGATATACAGTGTACTAGATGGTAATTAGGTGGCATTGTAAATAGATTACGCTCTATTTCTTTAAATATCATGTCTATCTAATCTCTTATCATATAATACTATATCATAATCCTTAAATTCAAGTTCATTTGCAAATACTGTACCTGTATACCAAGTACCTTCATCATCGAGAGATTTCTTAAACTTAGATTTAGCTTCTTCCTCAGTATGAGCAGGGATAATTTGCCTAGGTTCATAATCAATGGCTACTGCAGAGCAATCAAATAGTTTTAGTCTAGTTTTCTTTCTCATCTTCTAATTCCACCTTTTCAAAACCTATGATTTCAAATCCAGTAATATATCTATCAAATTGCCACTCTTTAAAGATAGCTGATTTTTTATTTTCATGAAATACTCTAATTCCACCAAATTGTTTGAATCTAACATTCTCTTCCATATCATCAACTTCTAATTCTGGTATAGAAGAAGCATGTATGCAGTGTTTTATATTTTCATCAAATTCTAAAGAGTATTTAATATCTCTTCTTTGGTCTAGATAATTGACTATAAAGTTATAGAATACATCTGCTCCTCTAAACCAATTTTGAATGACTATAACCATTTCTCCACGATATCCAAAATGTTCAACTTTAATTTTGACAAATAAGTTCATAGGTGTTAATTCTAAACCATTTCTCTCAAATTCTTCTACAGTCATCATAATAGATTACCTCCAATAAATTATATAATAGAAATAGTATTAACCCAAGAGAGTTAATACTATTTATTTAAAAGTTAATATCATTTGAATTTGGATCTAAATGTCTTTTAGCTTGATTAGAAATACCAGGACGTTTTACAGCTGGGTTATTATTCTGTTGAACGTTACTTATTTTATTCATTATATTTTCCCTAGCATTGTTAGGATTGAAATCAGTTAAGTTATCACCAATACTTTCAATTGCAACACTTTCAGCTAGTTCAACATCTTCTATTAATCTCATACCATTCTCAAACGGATGTGCAAAGTATGATCTTTCTGCTTCATTAGCACGACTTGCAATCATTTTAAACGTTAAATACTTTTCTCCAAGTGATTCTACTTTCTCTGGGTTGACAATAACGCCATAGTCAGTATTTTCAATCATTAATGCTGATTCACCAACATGAGATGCATTTAAGTTCTTTGCAATATTAGAACGATTACTTGCAATTGAGTTCTCAAGAATACGATAGCCCTCACGATTAAGTTGACCTGCTGATACAACTGGAATATTCTTTTCTTTTGCTAATACACAGAAGTCATTGACAACTTCACCTAATTCTAAACGGATATCAGATTCATTAATTGAAGAACGAATACGTTTAGTATAATCCTGAACTAGTAATACACATTCAATTCCTTCAAGTTCAGCCATTTCATCAATCATTGGTGCTAAATCTTGAGTTGAAATAGATTTATGAGGACGATATTTAATGATTAATTCAACGCCATAACGCTCTTTAATTTCTTGTCGAACAATACGAACTGCTTCAGAATAAGTATAATTTTTAATATCTTCACCAGTACAGTGAGTAAATATACGAGCAATTGTTTCACGTTTACTATTCTCTTGAGTTAAATAAACAACGCCAGGAACTTTTGTAGGGTCTTTGGTTTGATATACATTATATTTACATGCCCATAACGCTATATTTAATAGAATGCCTGATTTAAATGACTTTGGTAGACCGAAGAATAGATAACAACGACCATTTTCTAATCCACCACCAAACATTTCGTTCAGCCATTTAGAACCCATTTTAATATGGTTAGATGGTTTATTTAACTCTTCAATTGCTTCTTCAAATGAATGTTCAGCATCTTCAGAACCAAGTGCAAAGTCTTCAGCAGCGAATTTATTAGTAACTTTTGAACTCTTCATTGCTTTATAAACTGTTGAAATAACTTCTTCTAATCTTTCATTTACACCTTTAAAACTGCCTTGAGTTGTTCTTAATTCATTTAATGCGGATTCTAAATTATCTGCTTCCTTAAAGAAATGAGAATATAATAAACGATCTTGAACTATCTCTGCAAGATATTCAACTTCTTCATTACTCATATCTTCTGTTGCTTCAATCATATAGAATATATCGTCAATTGCTTCACTATCTAAGTATGGTGATTCAAATGTTTCCATATGTTCTTTGACTAGCTGATAGTTAACAATTTTCTTGTCAATTTGAAGTATCAATACTTCTCTTAAGAAGATAAATTTACCCATAAGTGTTACATCTTCATTGTAAATTTCTTCATCCATAATATCAATTAGACGTTTCAAGTTGATAAGTGATTTTTTAGTTACCAAACTATTTGATGACATTGAATAAAGAATCAATTGATCTAATATATTCAATGATAAGAAGATTTTAACTTTACCTTTGTTTTTACTATTATACTTCTTTTTAGAAGTGTAAGCCATGCACATTACCTCCAACAAACAGTATCAAATAATGGAAACAAAATTTAGTCCCATTATTTGATAGTTTTATTTTTATCTTGATGTATTTTTATTTTTGTTGTCATTATAATGTCATGATTTTACACAACTCCAAGAATCTTTTGGTCTAAATTTTGTTTCATAATAATTCTCCCCTATAAACTATACTATATTATATGGTATATTATTCCTCTGTTTCCCCAATTACATCATTAATGATATCAAGGTCAATCGTTTTTCCATACTTTAAGAACATGTACTTCTGAAGTGTAGTAGGTAAATCGTATTCACGTCTTATAATAAATAGATATTTTTCATCGACCTTATCTTCATCGACTACATTACGCTTAATATCGATTTTGACATCATTGTCTGCCGCTACTACTTGTTTAAGAATATCCACGTTCTCTGCATCGTTGTTTGTTTTGATTTTAATAAAGTCATATTCATCTTTGAGATCTTTGATGAAAGTAATCTTTTCTTCAGTTGATTCAAAGTGAATCTCATCAATATTAACTGTAATATATGATGGAGCTTCTTTATTCACAAGATGCTTAACTCTGAATGTTAATTCTTCTGTATCATAATAACATTCTAAATAACCTTTGGATTTCTTTTCACCAAATGCAAATGCACTATAAGAACCTGTATAATAAATCTTTTTCTTCCAATCACATCTATCATGAATGTGACCAAATGAAATTAATCCATAACATAATTCAGATAATTGTTTAGCTTTAAATGTTACTGCATTTCTAACAAATCTTTCCCCTGTATCTTCTGCTTTTTCAGGAACATGAGCTACGAAGTCAATCATGCCATGACCAATGATATAGTCATATTTACCTTCAGTATTAAAGTATTCAGCATAATATTCTTCAGGATTCTCTGGATATTCTTCTGGAAGATATAATACGAAGATATCCTCAAATAATTCTTCAACTTCAACCGTTGTAATAATTCTAAAGTTTTTATGTTTACCTTCAAACTTCTTGAATACATCTAATTGGTTAAAGTCATGTGTTTTAGTTCCTTTAATAATTCTTAATTCGAAATCATATTTATCAGACAATTCACATAATTCGGTAACAAATTCTAATACTAGTTTACCACCAATTTCATTGAATTTAAGAATTCTGTCATATAAATCTCCTTGAACGAATAAGACATCAATGTCTTCTCCTTCTTTATGGATCTTCTTATTGAATTGACCTAATTCTTTGAATAATCTTAAATCATCCTTTTTACCAAAATGGATATCTGAAATATGAAGTGAATAAATTTTACCATCCTTCAAATAGATGACCTCCCCCTTGTGAGAAATACAATAATTAGTTATTTTATATATTAAAAATTAAATCTATTAGAATTATTTTCTTCTAAACTAATTGTAAACTTGTTTCCTTCTGCATCAATTTTTACCGGTATTCTACCTTCTTTGAAGCCCATTCTAGTTAGAGTATTAATTACTTCTTTTCTAGTTAAAGGAGTATAGAATGCTTCATCAGACCAAGTCTTAGAATTTGAATATACATTAAAATCACCTTTATCAGCTAATACAAATTCAACTATACCTTTATTTGGATTGAAGTTTATATTATAATGTCTTCTACCAGTTTTCTTTGCAAATGTCTTTATAGTCTCATTAAATGATATATAATTAGTATATCCTTCTGATTTTAATGTAATAAATGGTTGACGGTAATAAGTTCTTGCAAATATATCTTCATGTTTTCTTTCTGGATTATCATTTCCAGTCAATATAATCTTTCCAGCAGACATTGTTTTTACTAATTCTACTTGAATTGTTCCATAGTTGAATCCCATTCCTAATAGTAAATTTTTAATTGGAACTGATGAAATGCCGAATGGGGTAACGCCAGGATTCCAAGGAGTACTATATAAAGATTTACCTTCATGACTTAATAGAAATTCTACCTTATTTTCTTCTTCATTATAAAATACTTTAAAGAATTTTAAATCAGTTTTAGAAATAAAATCTTTTACATTTGCACTTAAAGTTATATGAGGATCATTTTCTCTAAAGGTAATAGTTGAATTACTGTTCTTTGGTAAATTTAAGTCTAATTCTTTCCACATATTATTTAACTCCTTTATAAACATCTAAAGATATTATAAATTTTTCGTTTTCACTATCTACTTCTACTGGAATTCTACCATAATTAAATCCCATATCTAATAATACTTGAACTACATCATTCCTAGATAATCCTGAGTGGAATGGCTGATTCATATTAATTCCATATTCAGGGTATACATTAAAATCAAGACCATTGTCAGTTAATACAAATTCAATCACTTTCTTTTCAGTATCAAATATAATCTTGTAATATCTTTTATCTGTTTTTCTTACAAATTCTTTCAAAGCAGTATTAAACCTTATGAAAGCAGGTGATGTTGCAAGTGTTATAAAGAATCTTGATTTTACTGGTAGTCTATTCATTATTTCTCTTCTCATGCTAATTTCTCCCCTAAACGATAATTATAATTATCTACTATTTTTCTAACTTCTTCTATTTTTATTAAATAATCAGGTACTAATAAGAATTTCTTAGGATCATTTGTCTTGAAGAAATTCATTCTTGATACACAATCTACTTCTAATTGAGTTACACCAGACTTAGATACTTTTACACCTTTTATACCACTCTTAAATTCTAGTAAATATATTCTGTATTTATCACTAATTCTACTATTAATCCAATACGTATGATAATCATTGTCATACATATAACTTTTTAATCTACTTGAATTGTAATGTCTATGAAATCCTACTCTAGTAAGGAATATTAAAGGTTCTAACATTTCAGCCATTATATTGATCTCTCCTGTTTATAAATTTCTTTTCCAGTCACTCTAAATAATTTTTCATCTCTATATAAAGTATATACATATCCTTCGATGAAATCATAATCTTCTAAGTATTCTAAAACATAATTTTTCCCTCTTAAAAGAACTTTTGGAATAGGATTAGCTTTTGCTGGAGTATTTTCAAATTCAAATACCGCTACAACAGGTTCATCAAAAGACCAAGCATAAATTAATTTATTCTCCATATTAACAATATAAGAAAGCTTAGTATGTCTCTTACTTTTAAATAGTTTTCTAAGTGGATGTCCTTTGATATGAGCTAATTCTTGTTTGATGTGTTCTAGCGGTTTTTCTAAATATCCTCTTTCTCTTAGATATTCAATTGCATCTTCAACAATAAATCTAAAGTTTTCTGGGACATCCTCTACCTTTATACAATTCTCTGGTTTTGCAAAGGATTTAGTTGAACCAGCAGTTTTCTTAGTAAATGTTTCAAATAATATTAGAGGATTTTCAGTATAGTATGATATTCTAATAGCCGCTTTTTCACCATTAGGAAGTTGAGGTACTATTAATATATAATAATGTGATCCAAAATAATCCCATGAAGCTATTCTAAATTTATCATTTTTGATTTTATATTCTCTACCTTTATAGCTTAAAAATTTAACACCATCATATTTACTCATAGTTATTCACCTCTATATTCCATGATTATTTCTGGTAATCTTTTACGTCTGCCTAACATTTCATGTGATACAAGAATAAATTCATTATTCTTAGTAGTTCTAAATAGAAACATTCTTGACCTTGATTCTATTTGATTGTTGCATGTGGAACATAGATTTCCATGTTTATCTAAAGCCCAAATAATACCTTGAGTATCATTTACATCAAAAATTATCTTAAAGACTTGCTCTTTCTTAATTAAAGTTTCAATTTTATAACTAAAGAATCCATTTAATAACATGAATTCTCTTAATCTAGAGGAAACATAAGCAGTACTATGACTGTTTACTGTTATAAAACAATCCATACCTAAAAGACCTAAATCATACATCAATATCTTCCACCTTATAAAATTTTGCATATTTTCTGTTATATTTCTTATCATTATTTCTTAATGCTTCACCGTAATAATCTTCAAATATATCAAGAACCTCAGACTCAATACATACATCACAATTATTATGACACTTTTCTTCTTCATTTTTGTATATAAATATCAATCTTTCATTATCTTTTAAGCTATTACATTTCCCTTCTAAGAACTCCTCATATGTAATAGTCTCTACAATCTTAAAAGGAATTAATTCAGTATCTCTAACTCTTTCAGGATTAATACTTTCCTTTAATTGATCAATAGTGTTGAATAATTTTATTGAATGCATATAAGTGCAACAATATTCATTATCCTCAATAATTAATAAATAATTTTCCATAATAAAAAAATCCTCCTTGATAAATTATTAAATCCAATACACCTTTATAATATATACTTAAAAGTGTATTGGATTTTTATTAGTTTATTATAGTATTGCTCCTCGATGTCTTATGGAATAATTAAATGAAAAATCTTCTAAGAAATCTTCATTAACATATTCCTTTTCAAGACAGTTATCTTCAATTACAAATTCACCTCTAACATCATATAGGCGTCCATTAATTTCAGTAACAATATGACCAATTTCTCTAATATATACTGGTATAGATATTGGAAATTGAGACTTAAGAATATGATAGAACCAACCGCAATTACCACGAGTATAGATTTCTTTAATCATTTCATTACCGCCATCAGTCTCTTCTTCCATTTCAGGTTCACCTTTAATAAGCTGAATAAATTTAAGAACTTTATCATTTTGATCTTCTGGTTCTTGGAATAATTCATCATGACTATATTGCTTATATACAGTAAATACCTTTAAATTAAAATCATTTAATATTGGTTTCTTAATTACTACTGACATTATTTGTTTCTCCCTAATGCAGATTTAGTTTGAATTTTAATTAATTCCGAAGTATTTTTACCACCATTCAATAGAGTATCACCAAATTTACCATATAGTGAAGCCGCTTTAATTTTGACTGGTTTTTTATTCTTCATTTTCATCATCCTCCAAGAATAGATTTAGTTTTACATCATTTGACGGAAATCTGTCACTAACTTCATCAAGACTATTTACAGGTTTCTTATCAAATACTTTACTATTTATTCTACCTACACGATAAAGTTGCTCTGAACTATCAAATGCTTTGTGAATAGTTAGTTCATGACTTAATAATTTATCAACTGTTTTAGGATCTACTTCACCATATAAGAATTCCGTAACATTTTTCCCATTTACGATATTATCACGGAGTAAATATATTAAATAATGTTTCCCTTTATATTTTATTTCAAAAACAAAGGGTTGCGATATGCTCATTAAAGTAGTTACTTTATATTCAGGATTTTCTTCTCCTTCATCAAATATAAAGTTGAATATACTTTTGATAGGACTTTTAAGCATCTTATCCATCTCAACAAAATAATCTGGTTTTGGAAATCTATCAGAGAATTCAATCTTTTCTTCAATAGTATATTCAACATCAAAAGCATCATCCCAGAATAATAATAAATTTGTCTTTTCAGGTAAATAAGCGACAATTATAGCATATGACATATCACCTGCATAACCAGTGCACCACCAAGGAAAACTAGGGTTGAAATGAAGAGGTCTGTAATCCTCTACTGATTTTGTCTTAAATCTATATCTTTTCCACATTAAAATACACGCTCCCTTTCTTCTTTTCGTTTCATAACTTCATGAATATAATCTAAACCTTCTCTACTATTAAACCACGTTTCAGCTTTTCTTATAGCAGGAAATCTTTTAATAATACCTTCATCTATTAAATGAGATCCAGGAATCATTACATGATTTACTGTTTCTCCATTATTCATTATTACATCTGCTTCATATAATTTACCACCCATTAACATGTGATAGAATCTAATTTTCATTTTAAACGGTTTTAATTCCTTTTTCTCTTCCATTGTTATATTTCTCCTCTGCTATTTGAATTGCTTTATCCATACCATGTTCATTCCAATCATCAAAATCAATTAGACCACCTTCAAGACTTAAATCAGGTCTTTTTCTAGTAATATACCTTGCTAGACCTCCGCATACTACAGATGTATCTCCATGACAAGACCAATTATGACCACTGTTTTCTTTTATTTTTATAATATCAAAACTATCTGGAAGACATCCATATCCCTGTGCTTGTTCAGCTTCCATACTGCAAGAGAAGGGGCAAGTTAAGCACCCTCCTGATCCACAAGGCGATCTATCTGTTGTAGTACCCATTAATTTATACCTCCGTCATTTGAATGAATAGTAAATGATTCATATCCTTCACCATTGAAATATATTCCATATCTGCCAAAACTGAAACCTTCATTAATAAACATTTTAGATACTTTAACCCCACCGAAACCTCTAGTTAATACTGATTTAGACATCACTTCTTCATTAAGTTCAAATGAGAAGTCACCGTTCTTTTCATCTTCAAATCTAAATTCAATAGAACCATTATTAGTAGCTGAATCTCTATGTTTTACTGTTATATTTATATACTTTTTATTATTCTTTCTAACAATATCTTTTAATTGCTCATTAAAGTGAATACATGGTGTATATGGTGATATACGTACAAATGGTTTTCCATATAATTCTTTTTGACTTGTTTCTTTCTTTTTATTATAAGCAGGAACAAGAACACTTTTTATATCTGGTAAAGATTTAGTTTCTCTTAATTCAAGCACTTCTTTTAAATATAATTCAATAGATTCTTTACTATCACCGCTTATACTTTCTCTCTTAACCCAGAGACCCATTAATACACCTGATGTGAAATGATTAGTAATAGTTCTTTCAACTATTCCAATTATAATATCTCTTATTGATTTTTCATTAATTTCAGCTATTTCATAGAATTTAATAGCATTTTTTAATGTTCCTATAAATTTATCTGTTATAACAATATCTATTTTAAATAAATCTTCTTCATTTTTTTCTTCTGTATCAATTTCTTTGCCTTCCATAATAAGGTCAACATTATCTGAAAAGTTCTTATCGTAATCGTAATGATTATCTTCTGCAAAATCATTAAATAGTTTATCTTTCTTAGTTAATTCTTCACAATATACTGATACTCCATAAGCTTGCTTCTTAGTATAAGATTGTTGATACCAAATATAACCTACTCCACCATCATCATCAGACCATATAAGCATGTTACCATCTTTATCCACTTTAGCTAAACATGCCATAAAATCCCACCATGTAATTTCTGTATCATTGAATGGCACTGCATCTACATTAATATAATCACTATTATAATTATCAATATCTGGTACAACTACTGAAATAAACATATGTGTAGCTTCATTTCTTTCAAGATAATATTGAGGATCAATTTTATCGAAATCATATTCAAGATCATTTACTCTTTTACTAGTATCTAAAGCTTTCTTCAATAATTTCTTATCATTTTCACCTAACGCTACAAATACTCCATCATGGTTATTTGGTTTATTACCTACTTTAAATACATTCTCAATTTTAGTCCAGTTAGTTTTATAAGTCATTTTAAATTCCTCCAAGTAATTTTATTAGTATACTTTTCTCATATCTTTCCATTTACCACATTTTTCACATACTTTACCCTTATAGATATCAGCCATCCAGCCACCGCCAGTTGTTCCTTGAATCCTTCTATATGTATGGTCACAGAATAATGAACGGATTCTCTTAACTCTAATAGGCGTTGCAGTTCCACTAAAGAATACTAATTCTCCAAAATTGTTTGTAAATTTATTCATTCTTAATAATTTTCTCATATCAATTCTCTCCCTTAGCTAGCTTTGTAAATAAATCTATCCTCATTAAATACTACTTCAAGTCTTCCTTCTCTTAATATACCATTTACTTTATCTTTATTTTTTCTAGATATATTAATATTTCTCTTAGATAGTAAAGAATATTGACACTTATTATGAATTTCTTTAACCTTTCTAACTAAGCTAAGACCTTCAGTATCATTTAATATAAAATGGATTTCATTATTAATTGATTCAATTTTAATGAATTTCTTTTCCTTAGTATTAATAATACGCATTACATCACGATTAAATACTATTAAAGGAACATTACTTTCAGAATATGTTATAAACATATCAAAACCCCCATTATTAAAATTATTAACTTAATCATTTAAAATAAAAATTATAAACTATATTAGATTAAATTAAATTCTAATAAATAATATGTAATTATAATTAAATTTAACTATTCTTAGTCCTTAATATAAAAGAAAAAGATTATTCAAAAACAAAAAAATAACTTATGTGTTTGAAAGGAGTACTTTTATAATGAAAAAACTTACAGATAGTGCTATATTTACAAAATTAGGGTCAAACCAATCAGTAATGAACAATGTTAGAAGTATCAATATTACACGAGATAAAATCCCTATGGAGACTTATCAGAATGAGATTTCTACGATCCAGAGACGTATTAATTATCCAACTAAGGGTAAAGTAATGTATAATTTGATGAATGAACGTATCATTCTTATTAATAATCCTAGTATCAAGCTACCTAAATACTTAAACATTGTTGGTACACAAAGTACCAATAAAGGTATTGTAATGACAGTAGCAATTAATAGTTATACTAATAGTTCAGGTGAAATTTTCCCTAAAACATTATTTGGATTACTTCAAAATGCTACTATTTCATTAGAATTATTTGAAAACTGGAATCGTTTTACAATGCATATTGAATTCCTTAAAAATGCGGCTCAATCATACTCTCGTTTAATGGGTAAAGTATTTGATAAGCTATTTGCAATCAATATTGATGATTTTAAAGCTGATTTAGTTCATTTCTATTTATCTAAGTTCTTCTTAGTAAATGTATGTGGTAAAAATGATTCTGATACGGTAAATAACATTGCTTATGCTTCTTGTTATAATCGTTCTAACTATAGTTTAGTTACAGACCAAGAAGATACATTTAATGGTAAGCAGTATGATAATATCTTTGAATTATTTAACAATCTTAAGACTGTACCAGGATTAGAAGGACTAAATATTCGTGGATTTATTGAGAACTGGGTAAGAATGTATGGGGAATCTACTTTATTAGCAATGGATTACTTACCTGCATTCCTTAACATGATCTTTGCTTCTATTGTTGGTGGTAACTTAAATAAAGAGTATATCATTGATAGTGTTGCTGGAAAAACTAATAACAAAGCGTTTATGGAGTTCAGTAAATTAATTAAATAAAAGAGGTGTTTTTATGTTAAACTTGTATTACTATAAGTATATGAGTCTAATTAAGAAGAATCGCCTTGACCTTTATGAAAACATAAATGTGTTTAAAAAGCAGAATAAGAAGATTTCCTTAAATGGGAACTTCTTATTTGCTACTATTAATAAAGGTTTCGTAGCGCATCTCTTAACTAAAGATGATTACTCTAAAAGAAAAGAAATACTAATATCTGATGGAGATGTATTCAATATCAATGTAACAGATGATAAGATATTCTTATTACTTGCTAATAAGATTAAAATATACAATTATACTGTAACAAATGTTGTGGATATTAATATTACATTCAACAGAGATATTTTTTTCAGTCCTGCTATTGATTACAGTACTCAATTCAAATATAAGAATGGTTTATTATACTTTGAGAACTATTACAGAAGTTATGTAATAGATACTAATAACTCTACAGTAAAAGTTACAGAAGAAATGTTCTTCCTTACATCTGTAGAACCATACCGAAATGGTTTTATTCGTTCATTTGAAAAAGCTAATTCGTTTATGCTCTATACTGATATTGATGGAAAATCACCAAGAACTATTTTCTCTAGAATATTTGATGATTCAATAAATGTAGTTAATACTGTAAAAGTTATTGATGAAACTGATATTATTGTAAGCTTTTATGATGGGGAAATAAGAAGAATTACATTAGATGATTCTTTAGATATTGTTGTCAATGAGGTTCTTGTAACATTACCAACTCATCCAGATACTATTGATTATAATAAAACTTATATCATATTCTCTTATCCAGAAGGCATTTATCTCCTTAATAGAAAGACAAAGGAATTAGAATTTATTAGAGTATCAGGTTATGTTGAAGATATGATTTGTAATGATCTTCTTGTCTTTTATTCAATTAAGGATGATGTTGTTGCTTCTAATAAGCTATTAAACACGCCTATTGTCAACTTTAATTATCAAGAAGTAGAAGATGGACAGAAAGGTGAAATCTTACTTAATTCCCATGTAGAATTGAATCATCGTTTTAAAATCAAGGATGATTCAAAATATAACATAAAGATTTCATTTAGAGGTAGAGAAGTAGCTACTGGTAATGTAGGTGTTGGATTCTATGATAATATATTCTTAGGAATAGATGGTGGAGTTCTTAGTAGTCAAGGACGCTATATGAGTAATATTGAACCAGTTCATAGTTTAGTTAGCGATTATTATGGTTATTCATTATCGACACATGATAAGGATACTTTAGATATAGATAAATCTAAATTAATTCCTAGATTATATATCAAAGACGTATACACATATGGTACAGGTATATTTTTTAGACTTAGATATTATTCTAAACTAAATTACACTATTGTATTGGAATATGATGATGTTAAAACACTTGTATGTAGATATGGAACTAATCCTTTTGAAGAGTTAGATAATCCTCCTAAAATTGTAGCACAATATCATGATACTTCATTGCATGAGGATTATTTATGGGTTGCTATACCGAATGTATATCATACAACTAACTATAGTGCAATAAAGGTTACAGAATATAACGTTTATGATAAAATAGATGAATATAACTATCCAGTCTTTATAGAATATATAGATGATAAACAAACTGTATATGAAACATCTGATGGAGACATAAGACGATTCGAACCTGTTCTATTAAATAATCCTAATAATGTTATGACTCCTGAAACAGTGGAAAAAACATTAAGAGAGCGTTTAAATCCAACATTCGAATTTAAGAAGCAGGTTAAAGATGCTCCATTAACTACTGAAGATAGAATCTCTGTATTTGATAATGGTGAGAAATATGGTTATAGAGACTTCTCTAAGGAAATACCATATGAACACAAAGAATCAGCAATGGAATCTATCGTTTATGTAAATGGATTAAGAATGTTTAAGAAGAATTATCTCCAAAATGATAGTCTAGATGGTTTATTATCTACTTATATTGCAGATACAAAACTAAAGTTAACTGATACAATAATTGTAGAAGGTAATATGAATAAGATAATAGATAGTGAGAAGTTTATTGGAAGCTATTTAATTACAGAAGCAGATGAACGTTCTAATATATCCGTAATCGGTGCTAATATATTCTCTAAAGAACCATTAGAAAAGAATATTAGTAGTGATGACCTAAGAGTATATATTAGATATAGTACTGGTTTCTTCTATAAACGACTAAATCCAAGATATTACCGAATTACCGTAAATAAAGCAATGAACCTAGTAAATGTAATTTTATATGGGGATATGTTGAATGGAGTAGGTACTGAGATAATAGTAGTTAAGGATGGAGTCAAAGATGAAACTCTATACTTCGATATTAATAGTAGTGGTGATATGAGAGATATTTTACCTTTAATATTTGTTAACAACATGGGTAATATTTTAACAAATCATATTGAAAATGAAGAAGATATTGAAGTAATAGTAGATGGTCTATATCTATATCCTAAGATCGACTTCACATTAATAAACGATCCTAAGAAACCAGATATGCCTTCAATTATACTATTTAGAAACACCTTACCTCAACAATGTAAATTAGAAATTAACTTCTTAAAGACTAAGATTAATAAATCAATTTACTTTAAACAAACAGGCTCTAATAATGAGATTGAATTAAATAACGATAAGAATGTCTTTATAAACGATTCCCTAACAGTATTTGTAGAGAATAAACGTATATCAAAAGACAATTACGACATCATTAATCATGACTTATTAGTACTTAAAGGAGTAGAGAGTAAGAATAATATATTAGTACGATTCAATTATGAAGATACTACTCACCTAGAACTTCTAAGAGATAAGTACAAGCATCAACCAATCAAATATATTGCAGATAATAATACTAGTATAAAATCAAAAGGTCAAGACAAGTTCCTAAAAGATTATCTAACATCTAAAGGTATTGCATTAATTACTAATAAACCTAATATCTTTAACTTTGATTCATTATGTAGTAATATAGCTACTAAGAATACCAGAAGATATCAGATAATAGAGTATATTAATCAAAACCTATTTGATCAAAGAAGTCCTATTATTGATTGTAACGATGACAAAGTACTTGATTTCGCTACTGAAATTAATAATGAACTTGTAGAGATGCCGTATATTGATAATGATCTGGTAATTAACTGTAATAAGTCTGAGAATAAGAAATAGAGGGAGGAAGTTTTAATATGAGTGAAGAAAAAATCGATTTTCAGGAGAGAGCAAGAGAGATAGAAACCCAGTTAAAGACTCTTCTTAATAAGGTCAATAATATGTACTCCATAGAAGAGATTGAACAGAAATTAGCTACTAAGCTAGATTCACACCATGACCATGACACTCGTTATCACATTAAGGATGAAATTACTACTCTATTAGGGGAAAAGTCAAATACTGACCATACTCATGAGGGATACGTTTCTGAAGCTACCTTTAAGATGGCAATGAGAGATAAAGCACCTCTAGACCATACTCATGTAGAATTAGAGGAATTGAAAGATATTAAGAAAGACTTAGCTAATAAAGCAGATGGTAATCATAGTCATGATGGTTACTTAACTGCTGATGGTGTTAAGGATATCATTAATGAAAGTCTTCAGGCTATTCAGGAAGCTAATAGACTCTTCTTAATTGAATTATCTAGTAAGAAGAATGAATCTAATCAAGTTGAGATTACTGATGAGATTAAGAAACTATTAGAAGAGAAAGCTAATAAAGACCACCATCATAATAATGATTATCATACTAAAGATGAGATCCAAGGGATGTTCGAGAGAATTACTTTCCCAGAACATGAGCACAATAATGATTACTATGATAAAGAGTATATTAATAAAAAGTTCCAAGATATTAGTGCTAAATTAGAGAAGGTAATTAAAGCTCCTATTAAAGCTTTCTCTAATGTTCCTTCTACTGCTAATAGTGATGATTTTATCAAATTACAAAGTGATTTTGAAGACTTTGCTATTAAGTTAGAAGAAATTGGTAGAGAGACTCTTTCATTAGAGAATATTACTAATCTATTAGAATCTAGAGCACCTTTAGAACACGATCATAATGATGATTATTATACTCAATCTCATATAGATGAGGAGTTCAAAAAGATATCTGAAAATACTTATACTAGGGAAGAAGTAGATGTATTATTAGATGAACAGAAGAAGTTCTATGATTCTTTATTAGGTGTTACAATGGTTAATGGTTCAGGTAAGATAGATGCATTAACTAAAGATATCTTTATTATTCCTAATGATTCTGAAACTATTGTAGTATCTTTACCTCCTTTAGATGATTATGAAGGATTATCTAGAGTAGTCAATATCAAGTTCTTATATAATGAAGATGAAAATACTTCTAATAACTGCTATATTACTACAATTGGTAATGATACGTTTACTAATGGTGAAACTGAGATATTATTAACTGCTTCTAATAGAGAAGTTGAATTAGTATCATTTAATCATCCAGAATTAGACTTATTCAAAAAAGGTTATATCATTAGTAAATAACCAAATAACTTAAAGAAACTATGGACTATTTATTTTTAGTTCATAGTTTCCTTATTTAACATTCTATTATAAAATACATATATAAATAGGAAGGAAGGTAAGAAATGAGTAACGAGAAAGAACTAAGAGCTGGTGCTTCCTTTAAACCGATAATCCCTAGTGAAATTAAAAATGAGTTATCAGACTATGATAAGATAATCATTGACATGATCGATGATACTTTTGAAGATTTAGAATATGCTCAAGAACTTAAGAAAGAGATTATTGAGAAGCTAAGAGATAAAAGAAAGAAAAAATATTCTCCATTTGAAGCAGGTAAGGATATTATTATCATTCATGTTGGTGGTAGCCTTAATTTAGGAGATATTACTGAAGAAGACTTAAAGAATCTATTATCTAAGATGCATGATAGAAACTTTGACGTTCAGATAACAAATCTTGGACCAACTGAAGCACATAACCAAAGTACTGGTAATATTATTAACTTTAAGAGTAGAGGTGTAACACAATCATCTATATTAGAAGATGGTACATTTACTGGTAAAGTATTAGCTAAGAATATTATCGGTTTAGCTGAGATTGATTTAAGCGATTATTATACTAAAGAGCAAATAGATGAAATGATGAAGGAAAAAGTTAGTTTCTCAGACATTATTAGAGATGCTAAGATTAAAGAAGAACTTCTTCCTGACTTCATTAATGATCGTTTAACTGCTTTAGAAGAGAAATTAAACTATACACCTCCTGCATTAACAATGCAATTAGTAGGTTATGGAAGCGGTACAATTATTAAGAAGAAGGGTACGGAAATTAATGCTCCTTCTATTAAGATTGGTTATGTACCTGGCTATATTGAGAAATGTGCTTTAGAATTTAAAGAGATTTCAATTGATAATGGTAATACTATTCAGACATTAAACTTTAATGTTACTAAGAATGATTTAGTGAAGGAAAAGAATATTCCTATATCTTCATTTAAGAATAGTAGACAATTCTCAGCTAAGATTAGTGATGGTAAACAGAATGTTACTAGAGATATCTATGTTAAATTTGTATATCCGATGTTTACACATTCAGTTCCTTCTATGAATACTGTAATTGATGAAGCATTTATTAAATCTGGTAGAGAAGATATTAGAGAGAAAGGCAATGTAACAAGTTCATTCAATCTAGATAATAGTAGAATATTCTTTACATTCCCAGCTACTTATGGATATTTAACATCTATTACAGACCAAAATGGTTTCGAAATCCTACCTGCATTCAAGATTACTAATATTAACATGAAAATGGATGATGGAGCAGTTATTCCTTATAATATTTATACTGCTACAACACCTGCTTCAGCAAAAGACTTTAAAGTAACATTCAAATTCTAAGGAGAGTGAGATAAATGAAAAGCGGTATTAATATAGTATCTACCTTTAACCTGATAGCTCAATTACCTTTAGATGCTAGAACAGTTGTAGATGAATTAAAAGAATTACCTATTAATGCATGTTATGAAAGTATGATTGTTTATCAGAATAAAGATAAAACGCTATATATGTTTGATGGTAAAGAATTTAGACCTTTAAGTAACTTTATTAGAGGTATTATGGTAGTAGATAAATTAGAAGATGTTAGAGATACTGATAAATTCGAAGGAATGATTGTATATCAAATATCTGATAAAAAATACTACACATATAATGGAGAAGAATTCAAAGATTTATTTGATAGATTAGTATCTAAAGAAATGATGGGTAAACCAGAAGGTGTTGCTTCATTAAATGAATTAGGATGGATTCCGTGGGAACAATTACCTCCTGAATTAGCAGTAGATGGTGGTGGAACAGGCGGTTCTGGTGATTTAAAGGATTATTATACTAAAGGTGATGTTAATACTCTTTTAGATATGAAATCAGATATTGCTCATGATCATGACAAGCAGTATATTAAGAACGAAAAAGGTGTAATTGAATTTAAACACTTCTCAGAATTACTAAATAAAATCAATACTCCATTTATTAATGGTGTTATCGGTATTAGTAGTAATTTCGTAGTAGATAGTAAGGAAATGAAGTTACAAGTTCCTAACATCAGAGCTATTTTCTCTACAACTAACTTAGAGAGAACTGAACCTATTGTAGTAGATATTGAAGAAAATACAATTGATATTCCTAGACCTAATAGTGAAGGTATTAGTACCTATAACCTTTACTTAAATGTAGATGGAACTTTATCATTCGATCCATATAATCCTAGTCCAAATGTAACTAGTTATATTTATTTAGGTAAAATTTCAGTAGCTAAAGAAATTGGTATGGGAAATGAAACACCTTTAGTGGACTTTGTATTCAGTCCTCAATTAGCTTCTTCTCCTATGGATTTACGTAATAGAAGTTTATTAGAGAAGAAATTATATCCAGTTAATGCTAAACCTTTTACTGATGAAATCTATACATTAGTAACTAGTGGTTATTATGTATATCGTGAAGGTATTAACTTCATTAAAGATAAAATTAATCCACATATTACTTATAGAGATCCAAAAACTAAGATTGACTTTGCATATGTAGGTAGAAAGACTAAAAATCAAAGTCCAATCTTTACTAATACTATTATTACTGATCTTTATGATGCTGTTGAAGATGAAAACAATCTTACAAAAGTACCTGATGGTTGGTTAACTATTCAAGTATTATTTGTAACTGATTCTGGTAAATACTTCATTAGAATGCCTGAAGATAAGATATTCCAAACATCTAACGAAGCTAAAGAGTATCTAAAATTCTATAATCCTGAATTATTTGGTTTAGAGAACTTTACTAATCCAGTTTCTGCGTTCCTAGTGCGTTCTAATGGTACTAAAGATGATTGGTTTGAAGAAGTACCTATTCCACAACCTATCTTAGATAGATTCAGTATTAAAGCTTCTACTGGAGCAGATGGTTCTGGTTCTGCTGTTATTAATCCTAATGATTATTATACCAAGGTTGAAATGACAGATATCTTGCTTAAATATTACACTAGAGAAGAACTAGATGAAATTTTAAGAGGTATTGGTGGAGGAAGTAATGGTGACTCCTATACTAAAGATGAAGTAAATAAAATTTTAAAATATAAATCGAACATCGGACATAAACATGAAATTAGTGATGTAGTGGGCTTAGATGAGACACTTAAAGAATTATCTCCACTAGGTCATAAACACAAAGTAGATGATGTAGAGGGTTTAAAAGAATCCTTAACAAATCTAGAAAATAATAAAGCTAATTCAGTTCATAAGCATAATATTGATGATGTAGTAGACTTAAGAGATACTTTAAGCAATAAAGCTGATAAAGGTCATACTCATGAAGGCTTATTAGTTGATAAAGTTATCGAACACAAACACATCTCAGATGAATTAAATAGTATTCAATCTGCATATAATACTGGTTTTACTAGTATAGATGGTCAAATTAGAGTAGATCCATTTACAATGAGTGTAAACTTACCTAAAATGGAAGCAGTATTCTCTGTAAGTAATGCGTTAAGAAAGGATTATATCCGAGCTACTTACGAAGCTGTTAATATCGCTTTACCTAAGGAAAGAGGAGTTTATTATTTATATGCTCTTTCAAATGGTAATGTTGAATTCTCTACTATTGTACCTTCTGTATTCAATGATAAAATACTTGTTGGTTCATTTGTAATTAGTGTAGATATGTAAATATGAAAGGAGAGTAATATGATATGAGATTGCTTCCATTATCTAAGGAATATGTAAATGGGAGAGATGTATTCTATAAGAATATATCTCTCTATAAACCTGTAACTGTTAAAGAACCTTTAGAAACTGCTTCTTTTGAAGACAACTTTTATTACTCTCATCAATTCTTAACTGATGGGGTTATTAAAACTGAAGGTATTGCTAAACGTAATGGTGTTTTAAGTAAGATTGAAGGTAAACAAGGTGATCCAATTATTCATTCTTATGATTTTAACGTTGTTATTGATTTAGAATCAGTTCATACTATTGATGATATCTTCTTAAACTTGGCAAACTTTGAAGTAGTTCCTATTGAGGATGACTTTATTACTGAATTAAAAGGACATAATAAATCTGCTGAAGTCTATATATCTGAGAATGGTATTGATTACAAGTTATATGGTGATTGTAATTTTGAAGCCGGATTAGGTGTAGATGACTTCCTATATGACAAATTCTTAGTTAGAACTGAGAAAGATGAGAAATTAGTAGGTGAAGTTAAAGCTAGATATATTAAAGTTCAAAACTTTGAATTAAATAGTACTTTAACTCGTGCTTCTTTATCAGAAATTGCTGTATATGGTACTGATTCAATTGGTGATAGCTTAATCTATCCTAATATGGACTTTAAACGTGTTGATTTAGAGAAAGACTTAAATATCAATTATAAAGGTGGTAAATTCGCTGAAATTGAAGATTATTACAACAATTTCAAAGATACTACTCATAATGATGTACCTGTTAATGGTTGGTCTTGGAATCTAAATAGATATGTACAAGGAAAACCATATTCATTTAAGTTTACTTTCAAAGGTACTAAGTTCAGATTAATAGGCGGTAATAGCGTAAAAGCTAATACTAAAGTTAGAGTAGTTATTGATGGAAAATTAGTAGATACTTTTAATCCTTCTGAATCACATAATACTTCTTTATATAAAGATGCAAAAGTAGCTTATATGTCAGATATTCGTCCATTTACTTTATTATATGGTAAAGAATTAGAAAAAGGTGAACATGAAGTAGAAGTGTTATTAGAATACTTAGGAACTGAACCTGCAGAGGGTGATGATTCTTCATTCTTCTTCCTACAAGCTATTGATGTTGATTTAAATGCAGAAATTATTCCTAATAAAGTATTTGTTGGAGACGAATTACAACGTCCTCAAGTTAATTGGAATGGTTTCACTAAAGATGATACTTCTATTAAATATGTAGGTCAATGGAAAACTACTTCTATATTAAGTACTGAAGTAAAGACATCTAAAGGATTAGCTAATACACTTGATTTCAGATTTACAGGTACTTCTATTAGAATTATTGGTGCTAGAAATGCTAGCGGTTCTTCTGATATTGATGTATTTATTGATGGTAAACCATATAAAATGAGTTGCTATTCTGAAACTGAGGATATTAATACTCTATTATTAGATGTAAAAGTACCTGAACTTCCTACTAATGATCCAATTACATTACCTATTCATACCCTTAAGATTGTGAATAATAATGACAATTCTTTATACTTCTTAGGCGTTCATACTGAAGGTGTAGATTCTTCTATTTATTTAGATACTAACCTTCAGGTAGGAGATGTTTCATTAAGACCTGATTATGGTTATAAACGTTTCTATTCTGATAATAAGAAAGTTTCTTATATTGGTAATTGGACTGAAGTACCTTCTAATATAGATCCAAATCATTCTAATATGGTATTAGGTGATGGTGAAACTCTAGGTACTATTAAGTTTAAATTCTATGGTACTAAATTACGTATAATTGCTAATAGATTAACTAATGGTGCTGATAATGTTAAGATTAGTATTGATAATAGCTTAACTGAAGAATTTACAACTATGCATAATGTTTCTCAACAACGTGTAATTGTTTATGAAAATACTGCTTTATCTAAGGCTGTACATATCGTTGCAATTGAAGTTACTAAGACTCCATTTATTATTGAAGCTATTGATGTTGATAGTGTTGATTTAATTGAAGGAGACCATAACTTATTTGATTACGTTATTACACCGCAATTAGCATCAACTGATCATAACTTACGTGTTAAATCTACTTTAGATTACACTATACCTGCTTCTAAACCAAGTACAGGTAATGAGTTATTTAAACTTAATATTACACCAAGTTCTCTATATAGAGAAGGTATTAACTTTGAGACTAGTAAGGATTTCCCTCATGTTAAACGTTTTACTGGTGGTAAACATGTTTACTTCCGTATCGTTCATAGTGGAACTGCTAATAAAACTCAAGGTTATACAGAAACTATTATCCATAATAAACTTGATAATCTTTCAGGTGCTTTAGTAGATATTCCTAAGGATAAGTATTCAATTCAGATTGTTACTATGTCTTTATCTGGTGAGATTTATATTGTTATGGGTCAGGAGAAGGTATTTGATAGTTTACAAGAAGCACAAGATGCTGTAGCTAACTATGAACCATATTTATTTGGTTTAGAATACTTTACTTTACCAATTGGTACTCTAATTGTAAGAAGTAGTGGTTCTGCTCTTAACTGGTTAAACGTTATGGAAGTACCACCTAAGATTCTAGCTAAATATAATATCAGAGCAGGTTCAAGTTCTGGTAGTGGTGGAGCAGCGATTGATGAAACTCTTGATGATTACTATAATAAACAAGAAATGCAAGGTTTATTATCTGGTAAAGCTGATTTAGTTCACAATCATAATAACTTATACTATACTAAATCTGAAGTACAATCAATGATTGAAAATGTTTCTATTGACTTCTTAAGTGCTGAACAAGTTGTAGAAACTAATACTAGAAAGTTCTTAAATGCTACACAAATTGATGCTCTTTCTGGTATTAAGGATAATGTCCAAACAAAGATTAATGAATTTACTCAAAAGTTCAGTGAATCTATGTTCTATAAAGGTAAGTTTAAAACTAATGCTGACATGGTTAAAACATTAGTAAATCCTGCTAATGGTTGGACTGCTACTGTTGAAATTGATGAAACTCAGGAAAATGTAACTACCTTATATATGTATCATACTGTTAATAAAGGATGGTTTGTAATCGCTAAAGGCGGTGGAGGTTCTGCAGGTGGTGGATTTGAAGTAACAACTACTGGTAAACCACCAACTAACCAAAAATTATTATGGATTGATGCTATTGATCCAGATAAAGTTTACTTTAAATATCATAATGGTACTGAATGGAGACTGATTACTACTAAAATTGCTTCAACTGATGTTAGTGGTCAATTTCCTGCTTCTAAGATTGATGAAGGTGAAGATAGAAAGTTCATTAGTACCACTCAGAAAGATATTTTAACTAACTTTACAGATGAGAATGGTGTTCTTAACTATCGTGGTGTTCCTTTTGCTACTTTAGATGGAGCAGTTAAATTAGTAATAGATGATTCTGAACCTAAGACTGATAGATCATATTCTTCTAACAAAGTAGTTAAATTATTAGAGACTAAGCAGGATAAGATATCATTTACTCCTGAAAACTCTGCTAATAAGAATAAGCCAGGTGGTTATGTAGGTTTAGATGCATTTGGTAAGATTCCTAAGAGTTCTTATGAAGTTATTATTCCTCCATTAGATGAAAATATTAAACGTTCATTTAAAGTTACCAATGAGGAAGAAAGATTAGCTTTAACAGGACTTAGAGAATATGACAGATGTTATGAATATGCTACTGGTAAAGAGTATGTTTATATGAATAGTAAATGGAGTATTTTAATGGATGTGTCATTCCTTAAAACTCCTAAGAATAACTTTACTGCTGTTTCTCCACCTATGGCTACTGATGATATTGACTTAGGTTATAGTGTTGGTAGTGTATGGATGAATATGAATAATGGTAAAGTTTACATCTGTGTAAACAATGAGAAAGGTAAAGCTCTATGGCAATTAATTGCTGGTGGTGATACTTTCGTAAATATTGGTGCAATTGTACCATTTAAATATGAATCTGGTCTTAGACCTGAAAATACAAAAGATTTCCAGCTTCCTGATGCATATGATGGTACTAAAGAGGACTATGTTGAGGTTTCTGTTGATGGTATCGAGAAGTTACAAGGTAAAGATTATGAAATTATTGAAGAACCTGTAGGAACGTTTATTATTAGATTTACTAATGATATAACTCCTGAACAAACGGTATTTGGTGAAGTCTATAAATATGATGCTAGTGGTATTAATAAAGACATCATGCTTAAATCAGAATATGATTTAAATAGTGATGGTAAAATTAACCAAGCAGATATGGCAGACTATACTAAAATGCTTAGAACATTTGAAACTCAGAAACCATATAAAGTGAATGAAGTTATTTTATATAATGGAATTATATACTATTCTAATTCTAATTTTGAATCAGGTGTTGCTTGGGATGCTTCTAAATGGAATATTCTTTCAGCTAAACCAATCGATCTAAAAGATTTCACTACTAATAATTTAGCAGAAGCATATAATAAACGTTATATGACTGATAAAGAAAAGAGTGATGTTGCAACTATTACTTCAATGACAACAAATATTGAAAATAATAAGACTGAAATTACTGGCATCAAGACTGATATCACTAAGACTAAGAATGAAAATAATATTAGATTCTCTTCAATTGAATCTAAATTACCTAAAGAGTCTTCAAGTACAGACCAATTGGTAACTAATTCTAAGTTTAAAGAGACTCTTGATGCATTAACTATCAGAGCTTTAGCTGATGTTGATGATAATTTCATTGCTAATTCTTATTTAAGAGTATCTGCTGATGGTAAAAGAGTAGAATATGCATTTAAACCAGTATTCCCTATTAAGAAGATTACTGATACACGAGGAAAACCATTTGATGATGTTACTGAACTAGAGTTCAAAGGATTTGCAGGAGACATATTTGATCCAGAAACAGGTAAGTTAACTCTTAAACCTGAACTATTAAGTACTGACTTTGCGGATTTCCCTAAAGAACATGATCATGGTAAGATCCTTATTAGTAATGGTATTAACAAAGAGTACGAGTTAGTTAATGCTGAAGCTCTTACATTAAGTAAAGAGAACTACTATATTACTATTTCTGCTTCATCATGGGTTGAAGATTCTGATGGCACTTACTATTATGATATTGACCATCCATTAGAAAGCATGGCATTGATTATTCAATGTGTAGATACTAATAATGAATTGGATTCTAATATCAAGTATAAAATCTTTAGTAATACTAAAGTAAGGGTTCGAAGTGTTTCTAGAAAGTTCTTACGAGTTACTATTAACTGTTCATTAGGTGTTACGAATGGATATTGGTCTCATGCATTTGATGTTAATAAGATTCAGATTGTTGATGATACAAGACCTCGTGTAGACAAGGCTTATTCATCACAGTACTTAGAAACTAAAATGCAAGGATTTGCTAACAGAGAAGAACATTATACTAAAGAGGAATCTAATATTAAATATGCGGTCAAGTCCTTAGAGCATGATCATGCTAACAAAAGAATTCTCGATAAATTTAATGAGGATTTAAACGGTGATGTGTTCTATGGTGGTCGAAAACTTCTTACTGATATTAAAGCTAAATCATTTAGTGATGCTAAATTAGGACAAATCAGTACTTCTTTAGCTAAGATATTCGATATCGAAAACTATATGAATTTATCTCAAATAACAGCATTGTCTGCTTCTGAGGTGTTAATTAGAAACACTAATATTCCTTCAGGAAATGCAGTATCAGATGCTAATAAGAAGATTCGTATCAGAATAATGGATGGACAGATTACTATGATTGATGGTTACTTGATGCCTGCTGAAGTACAAAAGTATCAATTAGGTATCAGTAAATCAACAACTGTCTATATTCATGGTAACTTTGATGCTAGTATGACAATTACAGGATTTTAATTAATAAATGAGGAGGTTGTTGTTTTGGCTAAATTATTAGGCTCATACAATATTTCTGGGAATATTTCTCAGCTTATAGAACTTCAAGATGAATATATTATAAACGGTCAAATTTATGACCGTAATAGTATGTCAGCTAAAGGTCTTACATTTGCACCTGTGAATTCTGCTCCAGGTAATGATATTACAGTTCTTAAAACAATGAATGTCGGTTCAAAAGCATTAGGACGATCTAATAGATCAGTCCTAATGGATGAAACCGATGGCAATGTAACATGGATATTAAACCATTCTAGGTATGCAGAAAATTCTTATTATTACACTAGATTAGTAAAAATTACTAGAAATGGTAAAGATACAAAAATAGAATATGGTAATACTTTTTCTAATGCTTCTGATAATATTATCGCTGAATTCGTAGCACAAGACGATCAATTTGTTTATATAGCGATAAATCAAACTGCTGATTATAGTAATAGTAATGTTAATTGTATATATCGTATAAGTAAAATTAACCCAGCATCAACAACCTTTCAGAATTTTGGAAACCAAACATATAATGTTTTATTACAAGAAACTCCAACTACTCTATATTTCTTAACAAATAGAATGGGTAGCGTTAATGCATTTACTGCATATAATAAAACAAGCAATAGTTTACCGACTATATTAACTGAAAGTGGAACGGGTTCAACATCACATTCATTTAACTCAATACCTGCAATCCTTGATGATAAGAGTTTCTATTTAGTTAAAAATGGTTCTTTATTCGGATTAGGTAATAACTATTTCATTAAATATTATACAATTGATGTAAATACCAATACAGTTAATGCGGTAAATGTTGATGTAGATGTAAAGAATTCACCTAATGCTAAGACTCTATTAAATATTGTAGGCGGAAGTTCACTAAATAACACTAGTGAATTAATTTATCATAAAGATGGAGATAAAGAATATATTACATGGATAAGATATTCTACAATACCTACTGGTAGTTCAGGTCAATTAGGAGTAAACCAATCATTCATGTTAACATTTGAAAGAGTTTCTAATACTCAATTAAAATTAGTATCAGAAGAATATTTCACTGGAATGATTTGTAGAGGTATTATTACTAATAATGGTAATAAATTTATCGTAACTAGTTTTGACAGTCAATTAATTTTCTGGACTTGGGACACAAATAATAAGCGTTTTAATCAAGTTTCTTCATTTACTGGAAATCTTAGAAACTTTGGTATTGATTTATATAATAATATTTTAGTGCAAGAAAATGATAATAGTTTATCATTATTAACAAACAGTGTTCCTTTAAATATTACTGCAAAGTATGTTAAAGACAATTATGATTATTTAGGCGCACCAATAAATTCTTCTATAAATGTATTCGCTCAAAACTTCTTAGGTCAATTCCTATCAGCTACGGTTGAATTAACAATATATGGACCTGCTAAGTTTAGCGATAACAATGCTAAGAAGATTCAAGTAACAACTACACAAAACGGTTCTATTAATATTCCAATTGTAATTGATGATTCTGGAATTTTAAAAGTTACTGTAAGAGCACTTTAAGGAGGTAAAATAAATGGTTAAATTATTAGATAAAATAATGCCAGGAACAACAATGGCTCAATTGATTGAATTAGGTCAAGGTTTTCTAGTAAATGGACAGTATTATGATAAAAATACAATGTCTCCAATTCCTTTTAAGACTATTTCATCTGAATCAACATATCATAAACCATATACACGTCAATCTATTATAACACGTTATATAGGTTCGACATATTCAAACCAACCATATCAAAACTTTAATGATATGACTGATACACTTATCATTGATAGTAATGATCCAAATACAAGCTATAAAATGGTACGAAGTCAGGATATGCAACCAAATGATTATAGTAGTTCTGTTACGGCAAGATTTGAGAGAATTATTAAATGTACTGTAATTGGTAATGATGTTCAACTTAAAGAAAACTATTGCTACACACAAATAGCTGGTGAAGCTCAAGGTGCCACTGATACTTATTTAGGTCAAGATGAATATTTTTTATATTTTGCATCTAGTGGTAATAGAGGAACAACATCTTATTCGTCTTCTTCATTTATTTATAGAATCAATAAAGAGACACTAGGATTTGGTCTTCTTTATAACAGAGCAAATATATCATATTCAGGCACTTTTTCTAAAATATTTGAGACTCCTCAATTTATTTATTTCTTTAGATTTGGTACTTATTATGCTATGTCATATGTTGAAAAACTTGATAAGAGTACAGGTAGTGTTACAAGTGTTGCAACTTTAAATTCAAATCAACCAGTTCTAAATACAATGAATTATGCTAAAGGTCATGTTAGAGATGGGGAAAAGTATGTAACATATTTCTTTGATTTTAAAAATACAACTCCAACAGATCCTGATAATTGTGTTATTAGAATGGTTACAGTAAATCCAAGTGCTCCTACATTATCTGAAGAAGTTTCTTATAAAAATGCAGTAATTGATTGGGGTACTTCAGGTATAACAAAAATTAATCCTTTATCTTATGGTAATACTATAGTTCAAAATAATAGAACATACGATGCTCAAATTATTACTATTGAAGGTATAAAATACTTAAATATTGCAGTTTATTATAGAAACTCTGATACGTTAAGTACTAAATATCAAGGACTTTATACTTTTAAAATTGAACCTGATTTCAGTTTAAAATTTATTAAGTTCATAAACTTCTCAAGTTCTGATACACGAGGAATCATGTATAGTAAAGATAAGAAAATGATAGTTGCTGGAACTGAAAATACTATTGTGTTCCTTAACTTTAACGTAGTATCAGGTTCTTATGAAAAGACTGATGAAATTCCTTTGACTAATAAAGGTATGGGATTAGATTCAAATGATAATTTATGGGTTACTGACCTTAGTAATAATCTTCACTTCTTTACACCTGATATCCCTACATTCGTTGGTGTTGAATTTGAGAATAAAACATTAAAGTATGAAGGAACTGATTTAGATAGCAATATCATTGTAGATGCATCAAACTATAATGGCGCTAGAGTTGAAATTACTCTTGATCTTTCACTAAAAGGACCAGTTGTATTTAAAGACAATAGTTCTAAAACAATTACTGTAACTACAGGAAAAACTGATAAAATCAAAATACCTATTAAGATTAAAGGTTCTGGTAGTGTCAGCGTTTATCCTAAATTAGTATTATAATTATAAATTCTGTAGTGTTATATTTATATAGCACTACAGATTATTTTATATGATAGGAGGATTTATTATGATTAATATTAGTAAGTCTACATTTAGTAATAATTTTAAACAATTCTTTGAAACCAAATATGGTTATGTGATCCATAATAGATATTATGATAAAAACTTTAATTTTGTATGTGAAATTGAGAATTTACCTTATATACCAGCCCCATACCAATCAGGTATAAATTCAATCCCTTTAGCATTTACTAGATGGAATGATGGACGTATAGGTGGATTTCATAATTCATTAGGGAAAAATAATTATGTGCAAGATAAAAATGATAAAAATATTTTTTATTATGCTACTACTATTTATTATAATGAAGGTTCATATGATGGTTGGATGAATTATATGGCAGTATATAAATTTTATGAATCTGAAACTGAATTCAAGTATCTAGATTATACAGGTTTGATGAGTGACGCATACTATCTTTATTCACCACAGGAGATTTTTTATCAAGATGATAAATATATCTATGTAACTGTATATTCCAATTATTGGGATACTAACTATAATAGACCATCAATTACTGCACATAATATGAAAATTGTTAGATATGATAAAATTAATTTTAACAATAATAATGGTCGTACTGTTATGTATGATAGCGGTGCTGACAGTACCGGTGGAGTGATGAAAAAAGTATTTGAAGATGATAAAAGAATAATTTTAATTGCAAAATCAACTTATCATATCCAAAACGTAAGAATATTCGAGTTCAATAAGACATCAGGTTCAGTAACTTATACAGATAGATCGACAAATACTACTACGTATGGAGAAACTAGAATCTGTATATACCGAGATGTTATCTATAGTAAAGAAAATAATACATTAAAAATATATGTATTACATGAAGAAGGAATAAATAGTACAACTGCATTTACTACAAAATTAGGAGTTATTACTTACAGTCTAGAGGCAAAGTCTACATCTTATAAAACTATAGATATTGATTCAAATGGAATTAAAGTACCAAAATATCCGCAAATAGCAGGTAGTACTTCGACTACAAGTTGGTTTACTAATAGATGTGTTTATGACTTCTTCCTAACTAAAGCTAATAATGGGGAGGATATTATAAATATAGCAATGTATAATGTTAATTTAATTAATTATACTAATTTAATATATGGTTCAAGTGGTACTACCGATGCGTTTGGTATTTATAGTTTTAAACAAGATTCAGAAAATCCTGATCTTATTAAACTAACTAATCGAGTTATTTATAACCTCCCTAGTGCGGCTCAAGTAATGGGCATCTTAGTTTCAGAGGATAGAAAGAAATGTATAACAGCTTCAAAAGATGGCGTTGTAGAGTACTTCATATTTGATGAAGAAAAACAAGGTTTTAAATCATTAAAAACAATACAAGGTAAGAAAAAATCAGTAACATTTGAAGAATCTACTAATCGTTTATTCTTTATAAATGAAAATGATGAGATAGAATACCTAGCATTAAATAATTCAGCAGATATCAATATCAAGTTCGAAAAGAGAGAAGTTAATTACTCTGGTGAAGAAGTTAGTAATAAACTTTTAATTGAAAGCAAAAACTTTGTTAATGAATTAGTATCATCTAAAATAGAAATAATTCTTAAAGGTAATGCTAAATTTACTGAGAATGGTACTAAAACTATTACAGTAGATACAATTACTACTGGTACTACTGAAGTTCCCATTACTGTAACTGGTTATGGTAAAATTGACCTCGAAATGTTTTTAATTGAATAGGAGGTGTTCATAAATGAATTTTGGTACAGCATTAGTTGAAAATAAATCGGATTTAAAGAGTCCTTTGAAAATTGAAACTAATATGTCTATGTCAATTAATAAAGTTCCTCTGAATCCTAGAATGAATATAGTTGTGAAACCAGACCAAATGGATGTTTCCCTAACTGAAAATGGTACTAAAATTTCAATGGACTCGTCTTCAGGAATTATAGTTGTTGGTGAAAAATTTCAAACTAAAAGAACCTTTCTAGGTACTAAAGATTTTAATGTAGTCAATGCTACAAATAAAAAGAAAATTCCTTTATTAAATAGTTATTTTATTTCTACTTCAAAAGATCCTAGTTTTATTGAAGTAGGTCTTAAAAAAGCATTTAAAGAAAGCTATAATAAAAAGATTAAAAAATTTCCTACTGAAAGTATTTCTATGGTTTATGAGCAACCTAAACTTGGTTTATACAATACTAAAAGGGAATTTAGTTCTCAAGCAATGGTTACTAATAAAAATAGTACATTCTTAGATATGATTAAAACTAAAGCTTTAAGAGTTGTAGATTTAAAAGCTTCTGAGTTTGAAGTTAAATCTGATAAAGATAATGCTGTATTTATTGGAGACACTGAAAATATATTAGTATTGGGACGTTCTTTACTTGAAAGTGTAACTCAATATAAAGGTGATTTTATGTTTGTAGATGGTTTCAAAGAAGTAAATACTTCTGGAACTACTGGCGAAGGTGGATTACAAAATCTTGAATTTGTCTTACAACCTCAATCATTTATTAGTATTAATATGGACTTTGGTGAAGGTAAGAAAATAAAAGAAGTAGTAGGTTTACCAAATGCTATGAACTATTTTAAAGAGGAAAACAAGATTAAAGGTACTCCTTTATTCTCAGGCAAATATACATTTATTATCAGGTTTGAAAGTGGAGATGAAATGATCGGAAAAATCGAAGTACCTCCATTACAACGTAATCTATAAAAGTGGAAAGTCATATACAATGTATATGACTTTTCATATTATAATTTTTTAATACAATAATATTTCAACAAATAATTAAAAATACTACTATAATGTGGGAGGTGTTTTCTGCTATAAGAAGTCTGTAATCTTCATATGGCAGTTGAATAAAATGAAATTAAGACTAGTTTCTAAAATCTTACGTATCAATTTGTGGGGAACACTACTTTTCTTGTTAAACTTCACGATTACCTTACATATAATATTCAAAGAACAAGATGGGTTAACAGGGTCAAACTTTGAGAAAATGATTAGTGACTTTGGAATGGTTACATTTATTTCATCTGTAATACTTGTACTTTCAATATGTCAATTTGTAGGCATGCTTAGACATGGTAACTTATTTGAAGTCTACGTAATCTATCCATTACTTATTTTCTCATGGACATTCTTAGTTACAACTTTAATATTTGCTTATCATACTGTAGATATTAATACTTATCTATATGGTCTGTTACCGTTTTTACATTTCTATCAACTTAAAAAGATTTATAATGGGGAGGTGAGCTAAAGTGTTAGATAAAGTTTCAGAATTCGTTATACCAGCAGTTTCAGCAGGGGTAACAGCACTATTAACATTTGTAGCTACTCGTAAGAAAGATAAAGGTGATATTCAAAAATTTTATGTAGACAAGGTAGAAGAATTAATTGAACGACAAGAAGCCGAAATAAAAAGTCTTACAGGTAAGGTTGATTCTTTAACTGAAGAAAACAATACTCTTAAAAAATTGCTAATGGATTTAAAAGAGGATAATGTTGATTTAAAGAATATTAACAAGGAACTTATTAGTGAAATCACTAAATTGAAACGAATTCTGATTGAAAATGGTCTTAAACCATCTACAAATACTGTGAATAAGGGATAATTTTTTAATTATCTCTTATTCACAAAACAATTCTATAATAGTTAAATGAAGGGAGTGCTACTATTGATTAACTTTAATCCTTCTAGTGGTTTAATTCATAATGTAGAAGTATCTATTACTTATTCAGAGAAACAAAAAAATAGATCAACTTTCGGATTAAAAGGTAAAGAATTGTATTATGAAAAACCTTTTAGGGTTTATGAAAATACTACTATAACGGCAAAAGAGATTAATGATAGATTAAATGCTGGAAATGTTGTTGTTGGTACTGAATCTAAAGATATTTCCAATGTAGATTTAGATGCGCCACCTGCTCCAATACTAACAGGTGTTACTGAAGGTGGAAGATATAATAGTGTATCATTGAATATTTCAAATAAAAGCGCTTTATATGATTATGTGATAGAACTTAATGGTAAACCCTATACATTAGGTAGTACTGTTAGTGAATCAGGTAAATATGCTTTTGTAGTAACATGTAAGAAAAAAACTAATTATAAAACTAGTTCAGCTACACTTACATTTGAAATAATTCGTAAAGATACATTTGAAGCACCATCTATATTCTATACACCTGAAAGAACTCTTAATAAAGATGTAAGGGTTTCTATTATTTATAGTAGAAAGACATCTATTAATGAGTATAAAATAGGTAATGGAGCTTGGACTGCATATAGCGGTGCATTTACTATTACACAAAATGATACTATTTATGCAAGAAGTATTAATTCAGTTGGTGAAATTAATGAATCAAATATAACAGTTAGTAATATTGATAATACACCTCCTGATGTTCCTATTATTTATGGTATTGAACCTGATTCCATTCAAACGCATGCTTTTCCAACTGTTCATAAGAAACGCAATCATAATTATGCTTTTGAATTAAATGGTAAACCTTATGAGCTTTATACTCCAATAACCAACTTTACTAGGATTAAAAAGACATATACATTCAAGGTAACAGCTACTAAGAAATGGAATGGTAAATCTACATCCGCTACTAAAACGTTTACTATTGACACTATACCTCCTATGAAACCAGAGGTTATAGGTATAACTCCTAATAATTTTGGTAAAGAATTTATTCCTAAATTATCTTTCAAAGAGGTAGGAGTTAAATATACTGCTTGTCTAAATGGTGTTCCATTTGATATAGAAGCAGATGTTAATCCTTTCCCTAAAACTACTAATCGCTCAGATGACTTTTATATTATTACAGTTACAGCAACTAAATTATCTAATAACTTAAAGAGTAGTTCTTTTATTTATTTTGAATTAAATAATAATGCTTCTCTTAATATAATTAGTCCTAATCGAGTAATTTTTAAACCTCTATACAGAGAGAATAAAAAATTAAGAGCGATTGCAGATGAGTTAGTAGTAGATCAATACACTGGACATATTTATTTAACTGATTCAGTTAAAGATTCTGAGGGCGATTTAAAACTTAAGAATATTACAGAAACAGTAGAAAAGATGATTCCTGATAGAGATATTCAACTTTCTTATAAATATCTGCCAGATTTAAATAAAAGACTAGAATATCAGAATAATGTATTTATCTATTTAAGAGAAAGAATGACTAATTTAGAAGCAGATAATGCAAGAGTTAAAGCTGAATTAGATATTAGTGAAGCAGATTTAAATCGCCTTAAAGGAATTATAGATTCAAATGCATCCCTATTAAGCGATTTAGAGAATAAAATGAATAACCTAGAAACAGGTTTAACTAATACTAATAATCTTATCTCAAGTATTAGAACTTCGTTCCAAGGAGTTAGAGATAAAGCAATTCAAAAGATTTATGATTTATATGAAAATGGAAGTATTCTTGCAAGAAATATGCATTATGAGTACCTTTTAGAAGAAGTCATCTTGACTAAAGTCACTAGAGAACAATTCAATCAATTCAAGACAGATGAGATGAACAAATATAATGCATTCAAGAAAAAGATTGATGACTTCCATAATAGTTAATAATAAACCGTTAATAAGAATATTAACGGTTTAAATTTTATTAAAAGAAGGTGGATTTATGTTTCGTGTTTCACTTGTACCTTTATTAGAAGAAAATTCAAATAATATTGAAGATGGTGAAATAACTGTTAACCGAATAACAGGTCATCTATCAATTAAAAATAATGGTGAATTTGTAAGTAAAACTAAGGAACTTGAAGGAAGATCAATAATATTAGGTGAGGATATTAAATATCTTAGTCCTGAATATAAAGATCTTAAAAAAAGAACCGATGATGCAAAAGCAGAAGCAATTAAAATTGATGCTAGACTAGATGCAATTGAAACCGTTATAGCTGGTTTAGAGCAAAGAGAAGTAAGTTTAAAAGCATTAATAACACAGTTAGAGAATTCTAATGAAAGTCATTATCAAAGAACTGATAGTCTTTATGGTCGGCATGATAAGACTTCTGTAGATATATTTAAAAATTCTCCACCTATTATTGACTTAGAAAGACAATTTGATGAATTCAAATACTTCAAAGGTGAAATAGATAGTTGGTTTTCACATATTGAGACTAGAAGAAATGGTGATTTAGCTACTTACCATACAAAAAATAGAAATGAACTAAATAGACGTGTTTATAAGCAGGAATTTATTGATTATAAGAATTATATAGAAGGTCTTTATTCTGCATTAGGTGCGAGTTATACAGTTCAAGGTTTCGAATAAACAGGGAGGTTGTTCATATATGCGACATATTTATAAACCTATGGATATTAATGAATATGACGAGTTATTCCGAAAACGTTCGGTTTACCCTGAATCTGGGGAAATTGTGATAGACAGAGCGAAGAATAACTTCTGCGTTATTGATGATTACGGTATTCCAATTTTCAATACTTCATATTTACAAGAAATGATTGCTAAACATAAAGATTCTTCAGAATATTTTGAAATGTTAGCAAATAGAGATAAAGTTAAGATGGATTTAATTGAACTTAATTATCGAGTTATAGCTTCTGAACAGAAAGTAATACAGCTTGAAAGAAGAAATGATGATCTTCAAAATGGTTCAGGATTCATTGATCAACATCGTATTTATATTGATAGAATTACTAAATTCAATGTAGATAGACTAGGAAGATTAGATATAAAGATCAATGATACTAAGGGTATCATGGATGGATATATCCAAAGATTAAATAATTTACAAACTGAATTTAACAAAATTAATAGTACTTTAACCAATTCATCTAATGTTCAAGACCAACGAAATCAGTTGCTTAATATTTGGAATGAAATACAAGCAATGATTGAAGATGCTAAACTTAAATTAAATAAGTTAGGATCAGGTAATGGTTCCATTACAGTAAGTAAACCTGTTACTAGAGAGGAATACCGAGAAGACTTTGGTTGGTTACGTTGGATGTCAAATAACAAAGACACTTATAATGGTGGTAGTCACCGATTTGATGCCGCTTATCCAAGGATGCCAGAGGAAAAGGATGAATTCCGAGCAGGTTTAATAACAGATTTAGAATTTATCGGTTTATATCCAATTGATGCTACATGGCATGGAGCTAAGTATAAAGCTGGTTCGGGATTAAATCCAGATATAGATTCTCCTTATCGTCCTGCAATCGGTCAATATCCAGAACCATTAGATAATAGATGGGCATTGGAATCATGGACTGATCGTTCTCAAGATCCTGTTTCAAATCTTACTTACTACCCAGAAGGAGTTCCATCTCAGTCTGGCGTTATAAACTATTGGGGTAGAATGTTCCGTATCCGCTTTGGTGGTACAACAACTATTACTACAATAGAGTACGAAACAATTTATACATGATTGAGGGTGTATTAAATGACTGTAAATGTTAAATTAGTTGAAAGTGGATTACAACCAACATCAAATGCTCCACTAGTTAAAGGTAATCGTCCTTTAACTGTTATAGTAATGGATTCACGTATAAAGAAAGCTTCAATTTATGATGTAGACAAAATGCATCGTAATAATGGTATCACTATGTTTGCATATCATTTTTATATAACTAAAGAGGGTATCATATATGTAGGTAGACCAGAAAATACTTATGGCAATGTAGTAGAGAATAGTACAATGCATAATCTAGATAGAAATAAGATAATGATATGTCTTGAAGGATACTTTAGTGATGAGAAACCAACTCAAGCACAAAAGATGTCATTAAAAATGTTAAATCGCTATTTAATTTCTATGTACCCGAATATTCATCATATCTATACATTAGACGAACTATTACCAGAAACTAATAATCCTGGAATACTATTTCCTGCAAATGAAATGCGTAGTGAAGCATTTGATACTATGCAACCATTATTTGTAGATACTCCTTGTGGAATCCGTTCATATTCATATGGTTTAAGAGATTTAAGATATAATCCAGATGCTATTATGGGTGGAAATGATATTGAAGTTTATCAATATTATCTAACTGCTATTGGTTATAAGATAGATATTAAGAATGGTTATTTTGATATCTATACTGAATTAGCTACTAAAGATTTCCAAAAGAATTCAGGTTTAAAGATAACTGGTGTAGCTACTAAAGAAGTATTTGATAAAGTAAATGAAGTATATGACAAAATGTTTACTAAAGTAGATCCTAAGAGATTTAGAAGAATATTAAAGTTTATGAATCCTCCGATGGAAGGAGAAGATATTGGTTTCATTAAGCAAAAGTTAAATGAGACAAACTTTAATATTGAAAAGTTAGATAAAGTCTTTGATGATAATCTAAGAACTGAAGTTACTAGATTCCAAACCGCTAAAGGAATGGCTATTGACGGTATAATCGGTCCTCTAACATTCCATGCTATTAAGAGCTTTAAAACAGTTACATTTACTAGACTTCTTAAGTATACTGTTCCTCCGATGGAAGGAGAAGATATAAAAGAAATTCAATTAAATCTAGCTAAATTAAATCTATATAAGAACACTATTAATGGTATATTTGATATCAACACTAAGATAGCAGTAGCAAACTTCCAAGCTACTAAATTCATTAAAGTTACAGGCGAAGTAGATGAGACTACTTTCAACCTAATAATGAATAGGGTAATATAATTAATATAAGAAACTTGTCTATTAAAGATGAGTTTCTTATATTTTTATAAAAACTTTTTAAGTATATATTATAATAAAGACTGTTTTAGTTTTTAATAAAAAATTAATTGTTTAACATAAAAAATGATAGGAGGAATGAAAATTTCTTTTTAGGGGATAATATATTATATAATTTAGGAGGATATAGTATATAATATGATTATAAATATTGATAATGAAACATTAATTAATTATGTAAATGTAATTCCTAAAAAAGAAATATTCTTAGTATATGTTATATACACGAATGATAAAGGTATTACAATAACTGAAGAGTTAAACCAAACATTTGACAATGAAAAAGCAGTAAATGATTTTATTCAATATTTAAAGACTCATTACAGTCATTATTTTTTAGATATTTATACCGAAAGTAAAATAATATTAAGTGATTGGAATTATAGTTTATAGGGGGAAGTTTTATATGCGTATTAAACCAATAGATTTTAATAAAATCTTTGATCCAAACATGGTTATCACATCAACAGATGCAGTAAATAAAGATAATGAATTTACTGATGAAGGTATTTATTCTGAGAAAATATTTGGTAGTTATCAGGATAATGATAGTATAGATAAGATTGGTTGGATTGATCTTGGACCGAATAACCATATCATTAGACCAATTGCATTTGATGCTCTTAAGAGATTATTCTTGAATAAATTAGATAAAGTTATTTCATTCAATAAAACTATCAATAAAGATGGTGAAATTGAAGATGTTACTGAATTACTAGAAGAAATTAATATAGAAGAAGAACCGCATGTTTATACAGGTCTAGTAGAGTTTAGAGAGAATTTTGATCAAATCTTAAAAGATTATATTGATGAAGACAAACTTAAAACAAATGATAATTATAAAAATGATTATGAATTTGTTAAATACTGGCATAGTAAAGGATTATTATTCATTAACAAGATTCCAGTATTCTCATCTAAACTTAGACCTGCTATGATGGTTGGTAAGACTTTAGTATTAGATGAAATTAATAATCACTTCAACTTTATTATTGAGTATTCAAACGAACTTAAAGATACAATTGAAGATGGAACGGATTTAGATGATATTAAGATTCTTAAACTTCCATTACTATATCAGATTCAATTATATGCAAACCAAGTAATGAAGACAATTATTAATGAGATTCTTAAGGGTAAGAAAGGTATCTTCCGTAAGATTATCTATGGAACACGTATTAATTTCTCTGCTCGTAACGTTATTAGTCCTATGACAGATGATGGTATGAATAATGTTCACTTACCATATAGAACATTCTTAGAACTATATAAGTTCCCATTAATCAATATTGTTTCAACAGTTAAGAATATTAACTACAATGAAGCACATAAGTTCTTTAGAAAAGCATCTAGAAAGTTCTGTCCTGAAATGTATAAGTACATGAATGAACTTATGAATAAAACTAAAGGCGGTTTACATATTCTATTAAACCGAAACCCTACAATCAATATTGGTAGTATCTTGATGTTAGAAATAACTAAGATTAAACCAAATTATGATGATCTTACATTATCTGTATCCAATAACATTTTAGCAGCTTTAGGTGGAGACTATGATGGTGACGTTCTTAATATTGTACCATTATTTACTGAATATCTTAAAGAGACATTTAGTTTATTAAGACCAGAGAACTTAATTATCAGTAAGAATGATGGAACGTTTAATAGAGATTTTGGTTTAGATAAGGACCAAAAGTTAGGTATACACATTTTAAATAACTAATAATAAGGTAGATTTGGATTAATTTCTGAATCTACCTTTTTTATGAGGTGAAAACAATGCTAGAAAATACAAAGGTAAAAGTTGCTTTTCTTCAATCTGATTATAGTATGTCTGATTTAGAAAAGGATGAATGGGTTAACAAATGTAGGAGATTAGGATTATGCGATATATACAATCTTCCTAATTATTTTAGCGGTAGATTAACTGTTGCTATTTCAAGTGACAAACAATTAGATTGGATGTCAATTGAATCATTATTACTTGATTTAGGTAAACTCTATGATATTATAAGAGATAATCCAAATAGAATAACAATTTCGGAATTTGATATGGATATGTCTTCTAATTTTCCTAGATTTATTAATATTATAAGATATGATACTGAAACAGATTCTCATACAGCATATTGTTATGGTAGTTCGGAAATTAAAATTATTGCAATGAACACTGGAGCAATAGATGAATTAATTGGTGATATAGAACGGATTAATATATTATCACTTAATCTTGATGTCAATAATAAAATGCATCTCAATGAAAGTGTATATAGTATTATTGATGAAGATAAAACGTTTTATTACTATATGAATGAAATCGATCAACAAGTTAAAGTATATAAAGAAGATTTAAGAATAGTTAAAACTAAATTTAATGAATCAAATAGTCAGATACACTTTGAATTAATATTTACAAATGATGTAGGAGAATTCTCTAAAGATATGAGGGATTTATTACTAAGTCATATGAGAGAATATATTGAAGGAAAATTCAACCAAATAAACATGCTAAAGAATGAATTTAAAAGAATAAAGGTGAGTTAATATGATAAAGGTATCAATGATAAATGTAGAACTTACGAGTCAAGAAAAAGAAAATAATTGGCGTGAAAAATGTATTCAATTAGGTTTTAATAGGTTTTATGAAGATGATTTATATTTAATAGGCACTGATAGAGAATTAAATTTTCATGATCAAAACGAAATATTTGATACACTTATCCCTTGTTTTAGTATGTTAAATCATTATGATGATAGAGATGAATTTGATACTAAATTCCTTATGGATCAATACGGATTATGGTATGTTCAAATGGTTAAAAGAACCGAAGATGGCGCAATTGTTACATTAGAAGGAGATGATGAAGATATTCAAGTTATATCAACTGAATTTGAATATAATTATATTCCTGAAACTAAGATAAATCCTTTTTCAATTCCAACTCCAAAAGAAGAAGGTTTAGGTAAATTATATAAATATGGAATATTCCTTGGGACTGATGGTAAAGTAAACGTAATTGAAGATTCATTTATTATAAAAAGAATTACAGATAAAAGCATCATTGTATATCCAAATAAATTAAATATAAGTAGAATTAAAATAGATAATTTAAATGAAGTTAATTTTAGAAGTGAAAGGTCAAATGATAAGAATTTCTATACGTTTTATTTAAAGAATGAAGAAACTGATATAGATAAAATAAAAAATAATTTAAAAAACAGAGTAGTAAGTTATGTTAAGGAAGGTTCTAGACTTTCAGAAACATGGGATAAAAAATTAGAATTATTGTAATTGGAGGAGATTTTTATGAGCAATAAATTAGTTTGCATTAAGATTACAGCAGAATTAAAAACTGTTGATGGGGAACGTAAGTATGTATCTAACTTCGAACAAGCTGAAGCAGATATTTTAAAGAATACCGATAGAACTTTAAAAATAATGGCTTCAGGTAATCGTTGGGTATTTGATTCTAGAACTGTAATTAATAAAACTGAATTGAATCAAATTGTTAAATCAAGCTTCTACGTTTTAAGTCTTAGAATGTGGTTTATTAAAGGTGAGAAAGATATTGAAGAAGCTAAGAAATTATTGAGACAAGAGTATGAAAAAGAAGTACTTAAAGAATACAATAAAATATTAAGCATTAAAGAAACATTTGAGAACGGTGACTGGACAGGAGATGATTCTGTTGAGTAAGAAATTAATTGGTGTTAGTATCAAAGCAGTAAGTAAACGTGGAGATGACGGTAAATTAAAATACGTAACAGCTTTCAGACAGGGTGAATCAGAAATCCTAAAAGAAACTGATAAGACAATTTCAATAGGTGGTAAAGATCGTTTTATATTTAATTCTAGAGTACTAATCAATAAGAGAGAATTAAATCAACTGCAGAGATACGACTTTGGTGAAATGACTTATTATGTATGGTTTATTGAAGGTGAACGAGATATTAAAATCGTTAAAGATGAATTGAAACGTAGATATGAAGAGGATTTAGAAAAGTTATGGTCTAAAGCCAGAGGTCTAAAAGAATCATTTGAAACTGGAGATTGGAGTGGTAGAGATGAATAAAGTTTTCTTTGATATTAAATTTACTGGATTACATTTAGATGCACAACCAATTTCAATTGGATTAGTTGACCATCAAAATAAACGTTCATTCTATGCAGAATTTATTGATTTTGATAAAACATTAATTGATGCTTGGACTGAAGATAATATTGTAGGTAATTTAAAATTCAAAAATCATGCTTTCCTTAAAGAAATTACTAAGACTCATACATTTAGTTTAAGTGAAACAATTACAACAACGTATATGAAAGACAATAAAGAAAATATCTCAAATGAATTAAATCGTTGGTTAGATTATTATAAAGATTTAGAAGAATCTGATGTACAATTCGTTTCAGATTGTTCTCATTATGATTTTGCTTTATTAATTGATTTAATTTGCGGTAATGCTCTTAAACTACCATCTTATATCACACCAGTATGTGATGATATTAATACTTTAATTGCAGACTATTACGATGTAAGTTTAGCTACTGCATTTGATTATAGACGTAATAATATTATTATACGTTTTGTAGTGGATGGTTTTACTAATATGATGACTGCAGGATCTTTAAGCGGTTCTAAAGCTAATGAAAAAGCATTAATTAATTTCTATATTTACAATCTATTATCAAGAAATAGTATTTATTTTAATACTATTGAAATTATGGAACCTACTAGAGCAGTTGTAGCTCGTCATCATCGTTTAGTATTAATTAAAGAAATTGATACAGATAAGTTCTCAATTGGTCATGCTGATATTAATGGTATTTATAGTACTGAATTAACATTTGATACTATGGATGAAGCGGCTAAAGAATTTCAAGAAAGAAAAAAATTCATGTAAGGGGTGCTTTAGGGATGGAAATTTCTATGGAGAAAATTAAAAGAGTAGTAGATGAGTTTAATAGTAGTAAAAATGTTTCAATTGTTACTAAACATACAGAGATTAGAAACATTGTTGTAAATGCATTTAAAGTAAACGCTATGTATGTGAGTGTTGATCCATCATTAAATACAGATATTGATTTAGAATATAATTACAACACAGAGTTCATTAATGATATGAACATGCATCAAGACGGTGGAGGTGCTAATATTCAATGTTAGGAAGTCTATTAAGGGGAGATATTTGTGATGTAGAATTTACTAATCAAGACAAAGAATCTCACATTCAAAACGGTAAAAGACCTTGTATTATTATCAGTAATAATAAAAATAATCTATTCAGTCCAGTAGTAACAGTTATTCCCTTAACGACTTCTAAGAGTAAGAGCCAAATACCTACACACGTTCTTATTAAGAAAAATAAAGACAATAGATTATTAGATCACTCAACAGCACTTTGCGAATCAGTTTGTCCAGTAGAAAAGAAATATGTTAGCACATACAGTATTGGTAAATTAGATGCGAGTACAATGAGACAGATAGAAAAAGCAATAAATATTCATCTAGGAATGACAGGATAAAGGAATCTCTTTTTAGAGGTTTCTTTATCTTTAAATATAAAAAATGTCATTAAACATAAAAGTAATTTTATTTACACTAGGAGGAGAAATTTTTATGCAACAACAAACAGGGTTACAGGATCTAGAAAGAGTAATACAGTCAGCTTATAACGAGAATCATGAATACATGGCTGTATTAATAAGTCTTCCAGGACAGGAAGAACCAGAACTTATTACCAATAAAATTGGTAGTATGAAATCTAAGTTAAAATATTATAAGGACAATTATAATGATGACTTAACACTGAAGCATAATCCAAATGTTAAAATTGTTGGTTATGTAAGTTCTTATAGTCTGGAAGGCTTAGGGATATTACTAGATTTCTAAATGTTATTAGAAGGATATCATCATAACGATGGTATCCTTTTATTTTTTTTTTTATACTACATAATAAAGGGGATATATAAAGATGTCAATAGTAAACTTAGAAGCAATTGATAAAATGAATAAAGCTTTAACATTATTAGATAATGGAGAATCTATTGGAACAGAACATCTAGCAGGTAAAGTAATAATGAATTTAGACTTAGGTCTATGGATAAAAGTATGGTATACAATGGATAGAGAGGTATATTTTATTGATATGCGTGGTAAACGTGTTAAAGGGAAATTAGTAAAAGGTGATGATAATAACTTATATGTAGAGTTAGATGATACAACTAGATTGCTACTATTAAGGATTAATGAAACAATGCATTATAATTACACACCTTATTATGATATTGAATCTAAGAGCAGTTTTAAAGGAGAGAGAATAAGTGAAATTGACATGTATTGGAAATCAAGTATGTAGTCCTAAATACGGAGCACAGAAAATTATTCAGCTAGACAATCTTGATATGCAACAATTTATTTTTGAAAACCGTGATAGAGGAAGAAAGATGTTTTTCAGGGATTTTAAAGATGACCTAATAGAAGGAGAAATAATTACGACTTACAATGACCTAATAATGTTTAAGACTGAGGAAGACACCTACTCTTTCTTAGACAAAGTAAAGGAGGAATAGAATATGTCTACTATTAAGGATAATCATAAAGTAATCACCTGTAAGACATCAACTACATTCGCTTATATGGTTGGTGGGATTACAAGCTTTGCTTCAAGTTTCTTTATGTCTAAGTTTCCTAAAGGTTATTTTAAAAAGCTATTTATTATAGACTCCTTTAATTCAACTAATATGAGAAATGAAGACTTCTATGAACAGTCTACACCTTATATTTCTATCCAACCAGTCTTTGAAGTAGGTAATACATTCACCGAAATGCAACCCTATTGGCAAACTACTAACTATTGGATATTTAGAAATAAGATTAAGAACTATACACCAGTATTAAAGGATAAAGAATCAGGTATTAATATCTATGCAGTACCTAGTAGAGTTAAAGTTAATTTCAATATATCTATTAAGTTACCTACTGTTATGAGTGCTTATGAATCTATGCATTATATTACACAGAACTTTGAGACTACTGGTTATAATTATATTAATGATATTAAGTTACAAACAGAGATTCCTCCTTCATATATTAAGATTATTGCTAAGACGTTAAAGTTAGATGTTAATAATAAAGAGGATAAAGATAAATTGAATGAGTTCTTATTATCACATTCTTATAGCGGTATTCAAGAGATAATCAATATGTCTACAGGACGCCCTAGTCATATGTATAATCTTAATTCAAATATATTAGTTAATTATCCTGATACTGCTACGTTTGAAAAGAATAATGAAGGAGCTGTAGTAAAAGATACTGTTGTTAAGTACTCTTTCAGTATGGAGACTTGGATTCCTTCTAACTATATTATGGAAGTACCAGATTCTAATATGATTATCGATGAAGAAGAGGATAACTTAGTAGATGAGAAAGGTAATTATAAGTTTAATCTTATCTTTAAGAAGGACTATATAGAGCACGAATTAGATGGCAAACATTTATTAGTGAAGAAATCATATATTCCTGATGTTAATGTAGAATATGATTTATTAGAGTTTGAACCAATTATTAGTGAAGAAGTTATTAGTGTATTAAAAAAATTGAAGGAATATAACAAGAATATAAGTAATGTGATGAAAGCTATAGTATATATTAATGGTAGGGAATTATCTGAAAGTCTTTATGATGTGGATTGGGATAATTATACTCTTAAGACATTTCATCCATTAAGCAATAAAACCTATACAATACTATTATATGGTAATTTACCTATATTGAATCAAGCTTCTGATTATATTCAGAATGGTGTAGAGAGAAAAATAGCACATATGAGATTTTAATAAGGGAGAGAATATACTATGTTTGAAAATTGGTTTACTAAGAGAAAAGCATTAAAGAATGGTTTTGAAATAGTAGATATTAAAGTAGAGAATAGTTTAACTGCTCGTATCTATTATAAATTAACTAGTCTATGTCAAGTTAAGAGTGAAACCATTACTATTCATTCAGGTACATTAGAAGGAGCTATTAATGAGAGAATTAATCAGTTAAAGAAGCTCTCAGCTAATGGTATGGTTAATCATGGTTATGAAGCTGATTTGAATAGAAAGTTTAATACTGCTTCATATAGACGTGGTGATAAACCTTCTATTACTAATGCAATTGCTAGACCAGATGGTCCAAGACTAAGAGAGAAACCTTCAGAACCTAATCGTATTGGATTTTATTAATAAAGGAGAGAATATACTATGGAACAATGGGAAATTAATTATATTAAGGCTAAACAATTAGGATTTGTATTAATGAATATTGAGCATATCAATCCAGTTACAGTTCTAATTAAATTTAGAGAAGGTAAGAACATTGATGAACGAAGAGTGATTAAAAATAAAATGATTACAGTATCACCTGAAATGGTTCATTTACTTAAAGAAAGAGTGGAAGATGAGATTAATAATCTGATACTTCAAACTATTATCCCTCTTAAGGGAAGACCAATGAGAACTGATTTAGAAATGGAATTGAATGAGAAGTACAATACAATCTCTAATATAATGGGTTCAATTGCAGATAATATTAAAGAACTTGCTGAAAATTATGATTTCGATAAACCTCTTGAAGAAGAAGTTAAAGTTGAAATACAATTACCTCCAATGGAAGTAGCTACAGTTGAAATTGATTTAAATGATCCTGCTCCATTTATAAGACAAATGAGAGCTGAAAAAGCTAATGAATCATGTATTAAAATGGTTGACGAATACCTAGAGGAGAATAAGAAAAAAGAAGGCGAAGAAGAGATTCTAGTTACACAATTAGTTCCAGCAGATGTTGTTAATATGAATATGGAAATAGACGGTATTAAAAAACCTATAGAAGATTATAATAATAATAAATAATAAAAGTGATAAATGATTCAATACGAATCATTTATCACATCTCTAGTCTTTAGAACGTCATCCTCACTGTATGTTACATCTGCTCTAGTCATTTCCACTAATTCATTATAATTTTCAATTTCCTCATCTGTTAAAGCTACGTAATATTTATTAATGAACTCATTTAAATCCCCATATACCTGATTCAAACTAACAAAGATTTGTTTAGCATGAACTAATTCATGTACAGTAGTACTTAAAGGAGTTACACCAATTATATTATCATAGTGATCCAATAATACTTGTCTAGATATAATAAAAGTATTGAATGGTTTTTCCTCTAATATATGCTTATTCACACATAGTTGAACAATATCATAAAGAGTAAAAGGATAGTGATGGAATTCAATAATTGCATTATCATGATCAATATAACCTAATACAGAACAATTTTTTAAACCTACAGTATTTTTAAGGAATCCTATATAGGTTTTATATTCATTACTAGACCTAATCATTCGTTCACATCCTTTAATAAAACGTTTCAATTTCTTATCATCAAAGAAGTCAGTAAAGTAATAAGTTTCAGCAAAAATACCTTCTGTATTAGATAGTTCAATATTAGAGTCTGTTACTTTACTCTTAATATTAACAATATTATTTGGGGTTACAATTTTTTTCATTTTAAAACCTCCTTAAACAAAAGATTATATTTTTATGTTATGAAAGCAGGTGATTCTTTGCAATTCAGTTATAGAGAAAAATATAAATATACTCCTTTCACTAAAGAGGATATAAAAGAGATTCAGAACGTAATTGATTATGCTAAAGGACTCGTTATTAAAAATTCTGAATTAGCACAGGAACATGAAACGACTCTTTCCATGAAAAATGCTAATATGTATATTCAAGCTAGGACTAGAACGAATGATAGACTTAGTGAAGCAGAGATTATCAAGATTATTAGGGATTATCAGGAGACTAATACGTATTATAAAGATTTATACGACTTACATCAAATTGATTATCTAAACTCTAGAACAGCTAAAGACTATACAATATTAAAAGCTACTATTAATAGTCTTAATAGAGAAGATAAGAACTTATTTGAAAAATGTTATTATGAATCACTTAAATATCATCTATTAGTTACTTATACTGAAGCATTTGATAATCAACAGTATCACAGAGCATATAATGAAATGCTATTAATATTTATGACAGTCCAACGTTATATTACATATAAAATGGATTCCTACTTTAATATTGATAGTTATGATAAGAATAAGTTGAAAAATGCATTCATATCATATGGTCTAGATTACTTTGATGGATTCCCATTGAATTATCAAAGACGTATACTTAAGAAAATCAATCAGCTAATTCAGTATAAAGGTACTAATATTGCTTTGAATGATATTCTAAGTATTTTTGGTTTTGATAATATTAAAATCTATAAATATTTATTATGTAAAGTTTATGATAGTGTAGCAGAGGATAAAAAGGACTTAATGTTCTACCGAGTACCTATTGATGATAACTTAGATTTCAGTAAGCATTTACCTGTTACTTATGATCAAATAGTAGATAATGATCCATTCTGGCGTAGTGATAAAAAAGAATTCCTTAATGAACCATTTAATATCTTGAATACTAAGTATTTATCAGCAGATATTTCTATGGATATCGTAAAAGAATCTTTATCTATGTCATATTTCCTTTCTTTGCTGAACAAGATGGAAATGAATTATAAGTCTAAAGAAGAAGCAGATTTTAAGTTTTCTAACCGAAATATATCCAACCAGCCAATAGATTTAATGGATGCGATTATAGCTTTGGCTTCAATTGCACTGCGTAGTCATGGATATAAAGATAAAATCATAAAAAATGTAGACTCTATTAACTACGTATATGGTTTTAATAATATTAATGATAATGTAGATGTAAGGAAGTTACTAGAAGATATCCATATACTATTAATACAGAATAAACCTAGATTTAATGAGTCAGATTATGATAATCTAGAGAAATTTATAGTTCAATTTAGAGCTAAGAACTTTGAGACTGTATTAGAAAGTGGCTATGAAGATGTAGAAACTGAATATAATTCTAGTATTGTATATAAACGTCAATTAGATACTATTAGTAAATTAAGTAAGGTTGAAAACTTAGTTTATAAGTTCTATACAGACAACGTTATTGAAGTTCTAGATTATATTAAAGAGTTATTCATTGATGGTAAATTCGATCCAATGTTATTTGATACTTATGTTGATATTAGAAAAATATATAAGATGTTTATCAGTGTTAAACTAAGTACTAAAGATAATACAATGGATGATTTCTTAGGAGCAATGAAAAAGAATAAGACTATTATGGATCAATTAGATGCTCTTATTAAAGCTATTAATTTAGAAAATCTTACTGAATATTATGATTTATATAAGAAAAATAAGGTTGGTCTAAATGATTTACTTAAGCAAACTATGAATGAAATAACTCGTCTTAGACAACTTAATTACTTTGACTTTAAATCTGATGAAGAAAGACAAGACTACTGGGTAAGAAATCCTAGAGATTATAAACATTATCCAGAGCTATGTAATTTTATTGAACTTCATTATATTAGCGATACTCTATATAAGAACTCTTATTCAATGGAAGAATTTGTTAAGATATTCAAATATAATAACGATCTTCGATATAAATTAGAGGATATTATTGTTGAATCTAATAATTATGAGCTATATAGAAACTACTTAAAATTATGGGATATCAAGTTTATAGGAGATATTAATATTAGTTATTTCAGTGGTCATGATACTTATAGTGATTACTTAAAGAGAAAGAACTATGATTTATATGCTTTCACTCAAATGCCTGCTACTATTAAAGGCGATGAGAAACTTGAATATGAATTCTATCGTGATAAAGTATTTGAATTATGTGAGTCTATTGATAATCATATCAATGCAGGTAACATGAACTTCTTCGTTAATAACGGGTTTATAGGAATGCTTGATTATGTAAAACGATTCATTTATATATTAATACATGTATTTAAAGCTTATACAACTCAATTATTAGAGACAAATACAGTATTATCATTCAATGATAAGACATTTAATGCGATAAGAATGTTTGATAAAGCAAATATTAGCGGATTCTTTAAATTTAGAGAATATATCACTTTAAAAGATTTCATGAAGATGACTACTACTTATAAATTTGAAGATAATATTGAATTAAGAGATGAGATAAAGATAACTACTTTTGAAGCTGGAGAGGAAGATTAATAATGACAGAATTTAAGCAACTGCAATTTGAAGATAATATTGATATGAAGGATGATTTTTCAAAAACGCCTGAAGGTTTTCCTAAAGCACAGATTGGTATGAAAGGTAGAGTTGTAGTAAAAGATTTCAATGGTAACACTATTCTAGAAAAAGATAATCTTATTACACTACGTTTACGAACTTATATCTTAGAATTATTATTCGGTGTAAAACCACCTGAAGATTCTGGATATATTAACGATCATGCACGTACTGTTTGCTTATTTAAAATAGGTCAAGGTGGAGCAGATGTAAACGGTTCTCCATTCAACCCATTAGTACCTAAATTCAGTGATATGGATTTATATCAAGCAGTACCATTTATCATTGAAGATCCAGATAAATATAATGACCCTAATAAGAAAGCTAATCCATCTATTGTTGAACAGATGTCTTTATTTGATAAAAATAAATACTACTTGCCAGTTGGTAGAGCAGATGGTTCTAAAGCATTCTATGGTAAAATATTCGAAGCTGATAACAACCGTTGGAGATTAAATAAATCTACTGGTGAAGTTTATCAATTATTAACAATGCGTATTGAACCAAATGAAGCTAGAGGTTTTATGATTAATGAGATCGGTTTAGTTTTAGCTAGATATGATAAAAATAATAACTCTTATGTTAATGAAGAGCTAGCAACACGTATTACCTTTGATACAGAATCACTTACTTCTCTATCTAAAGGATTAATTATTGAATATTATGTTTATGCTTAATACTAACAAATTTATATAGGGTAGATTATTTCTACTCTATATAAATTTAATCTTAATAGGCGGTGATTTTGTTGAAATCAGCAATCAAAGGTCGTTTATTATCTAAAGATGAGGTAATAGAACTACTTTCAATTAAACAAGATGATATAACTATGTCCTTATTACATGACTTGTTTGCTTATAGAAAAAATACTAACCCACGTTTTGCACCGAATGATTTCTTTTATTTAGAAAAAGGTGTTTTAGGAAACTCTGAAAGAATTAAAACTACTACTGGGAAATATATCTTTAATCTATTAGTATTATATCCTAATATCATTAAACATACTGGTTATTTCAATAGAGCTTTAGATAAAGGCGGTATTGGTAAAATCCAATCTGATTTAGGAAGTCTAGTATTACAAAGTGTATTACCTACTGAAGAACAAGCGATATTTATTGATAAAATGCAATGGTTAGCGTTTGGTATTGCTAAGTTTATTAATGCTTCATTAACACATGAAATGTTAATTGCACCTGAAGAAGTTACTAAACGTAAAGAAGAATTAGTAGAGAAACATAAGGAAGCCTTAGAAAAAGGTGACTTAAATACAGTTAATAAAATTGAGAAAGAATTAATTGGATTAGCTAAAGGAATTATGCAAGATGTTCCTGATTATCAAATCTATGCAAGTGGTGCTAGGGGTTCATTCGGTAATAACTATAAGAATACTAGTATCATGAGGGGTGCTATTAAGAACTTAGCAGATCCAAGTAAAGTTAAAGTATCTACTACTTCTCTAGATGAAGGTATTCCACCTGAAGAATTACCATATTATGCAGATTTATTAACACAGGCATCATATCAACGTGCGGTAGGTACACAGGATGGTGGTTATGAAGGTAAGAAATTAGGAGCGGCATTCCAAACAATTGTATTGGATGATAAAGGTACTAACTGCGGTACTAAAAAATTCCTAAAAATTATCTTAGATGGTAGATATGCTAAATTATTTCTATATAGATACATTAAAGTTGGATCTCAATTGGTATTATTAACACCTGATAATATCGATAGTTATACTAATAAAGTAGTAGAGTTAAGAAGTGCAATTTATTGTACAGGAGACCAGATTTGTAATAAATGTGCTGGTGACTTGTATTATATGATGGGTATCCGAAATGTTGGTTTATTGGCAAACCGTGTAGGAACAAGTATCTTGAATGCTTCATTAAAAGCCTTCCATGACATGTCTTTAAAAATGGTTGATTTGGATATTGATAAATATTTAGACTAAAAAAAAAATCCTAATAGTTGTTTATTTTATATAAATAGCTATTAGGTGACTCATATGTTAAAAAAAAAAATAGTAGTCTTTGTTTTTTTTTTATATAGACTACTATTTCCAAGTTCCCGTTCTTTATCTGTATCTTTATGACGACAATGAAATAACTTTTATATAGTTCCCTAAACTATATAATACCGATCAAGTGAGAAATACCACCCTTTTTTCCTATTTTTCTCTATATATGTGAGATAACTATGTAGCAGGAATTAAGTTCATCCTCCTTTCCATAGCAACTAAGAAGTAATTTTAATATTTTCTCTATTTTATTATAATATTAAACTACCTCTCCTATTTATAATATATATTTAAAAAGGTATACAAATACATATTATAGATTAGTATAGTTTATAACATTTATAATTTATTTTAGGGAGATGTTTTTATGGAAAGAAATGTAGCAGAAGACCAAGACATGCTTCTTTTTGTTAGAGTAGCTAATGACAACAAGAGAAGACTCATCGAAGAAAAAATCATAGCTGAGGAGAAACTTAAAGAAGAAATAAGTTTTCAAAATGCAGTAGGTAGATTTAAAAAATCAATGAATGTAGTCGGTAATGCATTCGCTTTAGGAGCAGGTGTGGTATTAGGTACTATTATAATCGATATACTATTTGATTTTAAATTTAAGCTCACTGAAAATATTATTTCATTAGGAAACTTATTTATTGGTTAAGGAGGATGTTCAACATGTTAGCTAAAAAAGAAAGACCGTATGGTTTATTTGATGGTAAGGAAGTTAATTTAGATAAAAAATTTGATAAATTTGAGGATAAGAAAGCAAAGAATATAACTAAAGAATTTATTAAACCAAATAAAACACAGTTCAGTTTAAAGCATAAAATTATTACAGGTATACTTGCGACATTATCATTCACTATGTCAGCACTAATGATTGCAATTATATTTGCATGGATCGCTAATTATAACTAATATGAAATAATCCTACAAACTTATGTAGGATTATTTTTTTTTTAACAAATTATTAAAAATGTATTGGAGGGGGTAAAATTGTTTAAACATCTCTTGAGCGCTGATGAAATGAAGACCTCTAGTTTAGTAATATCCATGTTAATCGTTATTATAACATCTGTCTACATAGTCGTAACAAAAGGAGATTTACCTAATAACTGGTTAACACTCTTAATGTTTTTAATAGGTAGTGTTACAGGTATTAATGTAACTAATCAATTAAAGCCTAAAAATACTGAAGAAAAGGATAAAACAATTTAATAGTCTTACTATACCATTATAAAGGAGAGATTTATATGTCATTACAAGAAACATTAATTCTTATTGGTGTTTTATTCGCTTTTACTTTTGTATTTGTATTTGCAACTAACTTTATCTTGAAAAATAAAGATAATAAGAAATTAGTTGCAGGACTTGCTGATGCAACTCAAGTTCTTTTAGGACTTGTTAAAGTGGACGACCATAGTAAGTATAAAGTGGTAAAAGATATTGCTACTAACGTAGTTAATACAGTTGAACAAATTGCTAAAACTAAAGATGAAGGAATGACATCTGAGCAGAAGTTGGATATGGCTACTGAATTATTCTATAACACTGTTAGTGAATTAGGAATTAAAGTAGACGTTTCAGAAGATTTCGTTCGTCATATCATCGAAGGAACTGTTCATATCTTGAACAACACTAAGAAATAATATAATAAATATAGGATAACATTCATTTGTTATCCTATATTTATTTTTATGCATATTCTCTGACATCCACCTTAATAGGTTCAGGAGCATCGATATCAGCAATATGAACATTGATACGTTGTTTGTTTAATACACCAGTTGTATCGTTCAATTCTCCTCTTTCAATCTTCTCAGAAAGCATTTTAAGATTATCCATCTTCTCTTTATATCCATCATACATATCCCATTTATATTTAGATAAGAATTTCTTATAACTACCTTTAACATATTTTAAAGGTACAAATAATTTAGAACTATGAATCAACTCATGAATAGTCTTAGTAACTGGTACTAGACCAATCATATTTTGGTAATGAAGATACATTACTTCATCAGCTACTTGGAACGGATCAATTCTTTTCTCACCTTTAATTAAACGATTTTGAATAACGATATTAACAATATCATAAAGGGTAAATGGGTAATGATGGAATTCTAATGAGACTCCTCTGATTTCTTCAGTGTCTATTTGAGGTAAGAAAGTACATCTAGTAAGGTTTAATTCATTTCTTAAGAAACCAATATAAGTACGGTATTCCATACTTGTTCTGATGATTCTTTCAATGTACTTGATAAATTTTTCAATTCTTTTTGGACTTACATTTTCAATATCAAGGAAATCCTCTTTGACATTAATGGACTCAACAACTACTACATCATCTTCTTCTTCCCTAACATACTTTGTAGAAATATCAATTTTAGGTACTAACATTATATCCACCTCATTTCAAATAATTTTATTATCAAATACATATTATAAAAATGTTTATTAGTATAATATATAGTTTATAGGAGGAATTTTTTAATGGTAAGAAAACTTAGAGTATATAGTGATGCGGCAAGCTTTAATAATGGTAGAAAGAAGAAAGATGTTATTTCTTTAGGTTCTTTTGCTACTATTGTTGTAGATGAAAACAATGAAATTATATTTGAAGATGTTAAATGCTATAAAGAAGTTACTAATGCATACTGCGAGTTAGCAGGAGCTACAGTTGGATTGAACAAATTAATTAATGATATAGCTGTCGACAATGAGAGATATCAAGTAGAAGTTATTACCGATGCTCAATATGTTGTAAATGGCGCTAATGATACAATAACTAAATGGATGCGTAATGGTTGGAAAAATTGGGTAGGAGAACCTGTAGCTAATAAGGATCTTTGGCAGTTTTTACAATCTGTAAGACATTCTAAAAGAAATGTAATAGTGAAATTTAAATGGCTTAAAGGTCATAAAGGTAAAGACATAAGTATTGAAGAAGACGTAGATGTTTACTTCAACGAATATTGTGATACAAAAGCTACTGGTGCGATTGCAGAAGCTAAAAAATTATTAGGATTAGAATAGGAGCGATTAAAATGAATTTATTTTCTACTGATTATTTCAAAGTAGCGATGGCATTATTTGTCATCTCTCTTTTTTTTGTGTTTATTTCTGAGTATTTATATGAAAGAAGAGCTAGAAGAGAACGTCAACAAGCAAATGCAGTAAAAAAAGAAACTAAGAATTTTGGGAACATAGAAAACTTTAAATCACACATTGAGAATGTTAATTACTTAATAGAATTTGTATGTAGAAATCAATATAAGAAAGTAATGTTACCACTCGTTCAGAAGCAGAGAGATGGAATGGGAATGATAATGGACGATGAATTTGATGCAATAACTGCTGAGAGTATTCGAAGGGTTATTGAAATGATATCAGATGAATATAAAGTGGAAATATATAAATTTATTAATAAGGATAGATTCTATTATTTAGTAGCAGAGACCACTATTGAAATACTATCCGATTTAGCCAATCAATTAAATGAGAAAGCAATACGAAAAATGGGCTAAAAAAAAAATAAGACTTGTAATAAGTCTTATTTTAATTTAATACGTAACCAGTGGTTTCAACGATACCATAGTTACTAATACGTTGTTTATATTCAGCTACACTCTCATTAGAGTTCTTAGGAACGTAAACATCGATTTTGTATTTATTATCTGATACTTCTCTTAAGTATTGTGGATTACCAGTATCTAAAACAGTATATGTACCATAACCATCTATACTGATTTCAGTATTAAATGGGAAGTTATTTGATGCGATAACACCATGAGAAAGGTCTGCACCGCTTGCAGTAGCGTTTCCATTACCAGCACCGTTTTCGTCATCACCAGAACCATAGAATGATAATACTAAACCGATTTGTTTACCATTCTTTGACTCTTCACCTTTTTTAACGGATTCAGAAGAAGAAGAAGAAGAGCTAGCAGTTTCCTTCTTGCTAGCCTTCAATTCTTCAATCTTATCCTCAAGTTCTTTGATCTTCTTAAAGAGGTCTTCTCTCTCCATTAATAGATCATTTCGTTCAGTACCAATGTTTTTATAGTCTTCTTCTAAGGCATTTTTATCCTTAATGACTTTATCAATAGTCCCTGAATAATTCTCTTCCATCGTACTCTTCTCTAATTTCCACTCTGTAACAGCTTTGTTATACCTTTCATTATCGTCATAAATTATACCTGCTGTAAGAAGTACATTAGCGAGGAAAGCAACCACCAATATAATTATAGTTGTTCTACTACGTCTAGACATCGAATCATTCCTTTTCAATAGATTATAAAATAATATTTATTAGATTTAATATAAAATCTAAATTGGAGTTTATTTGACAATGATGCTTCATATTATCTTTGATGTCATCTAAATATAATAAATTATCTTGAATCTCAAATAAATATACATCAAAAATAATATCCTTATAATAACCTTTATCCAAATCGAAGTTAACAAAGTCATGTTTAAACTCAAGTAGGTCAGTGAATAAATTATCTTTATTATTTATAGCACTTAAGTTTAAGCAGTTCTTAAGAAATCCAAATAAATATTTTGAATGATGTTCTTTAACCTCATTTGAATAACCCTTGGTTTCAAGATTATTATCGAAGCTATTGTAATAATGCTCCTTATTATTAATGTTTATAAAACTTGAAAAAGAACTCTTCGGTCTAAAAATATAATGGTCATTCAATTGTAAATTCTTCGGTGTTTTGTTAATAAGGTATAAAGCATCCTTCTTAATAGAAAGAACATCATCATCCCTAATCTCATTCAATTCAAAGAACTCTTTCCTAATCCTAACAAACTCTTCTATTAAGAAGTTGTTAACATCTTTATTCTTTGCAAGAAACTTACCTACTACAACATGACGTTCTTTACCCATTGCATTTAATGAATTGTAATCATCTTCACTGATTATATCATTATGAAATAATATATTCAGACCTGCATTCTTCATATCATATTCTACAATAGGTGTATTCTTAATATATTTGATATCCCTATTAAGAAAGTTGTGTTTCTGGTACAACATGTAAATTTTACACTCCTTTCTATTAGAATTACCAATATGTTCAATATAAATTAAAACTTTTTATTTAAACATTCTTTGAACTTGTCTTTCTTTTTCTAAACGTTCTAATTTTTTCATCATTTCATTATTTGCAACAGATTTCTTTATCATATCCTTTGTCATGAAATCAAATTGAGTAAACCATTCTTCCAACTTAACAGGTTCTTTTGTCTTTGGATTGATGAATTCAACACTATATAAGTAAGCACCTGCTTTTTCTTCAATCTTTGTATAACCAGTAATTACCATAGGTGTTCCTTCAACATCCGCTTTTACAATACCAATCTTAGGAACTCTTTTATTATTAGTAAGAAATGCTACATCTCCAACTTCATATTCTCTTTTAATAGCCATTTTAATTACCTCTTTCTTTTAATTTTTATAATGGTGTTATCATTGAAAGAGCAGGAATCTTCTCTGCTTTAAAACCTTTTTTCTCATACCATTGAATTGTAGCTTTAATATAATCATCCAATTTAGTTTTAATTACCACTCCACTTTCTTCTAAATCTTCAATTTCATCGGATCTACTAATATTGTGTCCATTCATTTGGTATATAAGTACTTCAATATCATCATAATAATCTGGTTCTGGAATTTTCTTTTCACCTTCTATTAAAACAAACCCAACTTTCTTACTCTTATTATTTAACATATCTGCTACATCAAATTCATAATCTCCAAAAGGTTCTACTGCTAATACTAATTTATTCATAATTGACACTCTCCTAATAGAATATACCCTAGCACATTTTTATGTACTAGGGTTTTTATTTAATCTTCCTTACTTAAATAAAGTCAACATCTACCAATGCATTAATAATAGTATCAGTATCTAAACGATGTTCAGCATTATTTAATAGTTTTAAATCATAAATATTTTCTAATGATTTACGTTCTTGTTCAAGGAACTCGTTATCACGATCATTACGTCCTTCTAGACTATTTGAATCGATATATAAAATAATATATTCAATATTCTCTTCAGGATGCTCTTTGGAGTACTTAATTAAATCTTGAATACCTAGATAATTAATTACTACTGTATTAATAATTAAATCTTGGTCTACAGATAGTTTAATATCAGATAAATACGTACCATAGCGATTACCATTAACATTTGTACGGGCAAATAAACTGGATTCAAGTTTTTCATATTGATTATCATTTACAAAATCATAAACACGATTGTCAACCTCTTCCTGACTGCGTGGTTTACGAGTAGTAACTTGATTTAATTTATTGAATGTTACTTTTACTTTTGATTCACCATCAGCCTGTGTTACTTCATACATTTGAACTGCTTTTAATAACTTTTCAATATATGTTTTACCACTACCAGATGGACCACAAAGTAATAATACTTTTTTAACAGGTGTTTTTAGTCGTCTTAAAGTTTTAATCATTTTCCATTACCTCCAATAATAAGTAAACTATTCTCATGTTATAGTATTTATTTTTTCTTAAGTCCAAAGGAGGTACTTAACAAAAATAAAAGATGAAAATTCCCTTTTTATATATGAGAATTTTCACCTTAATATTAATTTCTAACAAGAAAGAAGTTTTAATTTAACAAGTTCTTTAAGCCATTTTTTACTATGAGAACTCATTAAGAATTTCTTATAAACATTCACATTTACCTCTTCAGCACCTTTAATAATTAAATCATTGCAAATTTCATTTAGACATTTAAGAGGAATATAAATATCATATGGATCTGAATCTCGATTAATCATTACCGATATCTCTAATACTTCTTTCTTATTTATTTCTTTTATCTTAACCGCTTTAAAGATATCAATCTTATCTATTTCAATACCGTTTACATTATGCGCTTGCATTGAACGGAAATTCATTGTCTGTTTTTCAATTTCTTCAAGATTAAATCCCTTAATCATAAATCCATCATTAACTGGAATTTCAATCTCAATATTACCATTAACACTTTCCATGTATCTAGAAAACCACTCTTTACCTAAATTGGAATTTAAGAATTCATTAATCTTAGAGACATCTCGAACATCTTTAGTTATACCTAAATCTTTAAACAAGTTAAAAGGAATAACATAATTAGGTACAGCAGAATGAGAAGTAAATTGACCTCCAAGACTTCTATAAGATATATCACCTATATAGAAATAAATACCATGTCTACGTTTAATAGTTCTAATAATAAAACTACCAAAGATAATCTTTCTACTATCTGGATTAACGCCTGAAATTTCAAGAAATTCTTTTATATGTTCATCGTATCTATTCATATTAAACATTATTGAATCCTCCTTAAGCTGTATAGAAGTTTGATAAGATTCCTCTTTTTCTTCGTTTAACTCTAGGTTTAATTTCATCTCTATAAATACGAGATTGAATTAAACTTTCAAACCATTTATTACCTTCAAATGTATTTAAAAAATCTTGTACTTCTTTAAGGCTATCGAAAGATGAATCAATAATATTCATAAATACAAGTAGATCTATATTAAAATCACTTTCCATTACTCGAATTTCATTTGTTCTTAGATTGATATATCTAGCTTTAAATCTAGCAAAGCATAAACCATGATAAGGATTTCTACCAGTAATTTCAACGTTCTGTAAATCAATAGATAATTCTTTACCATTAAAATTTTTATAGAAAGCTTCTAATTGTCTTTTATACTCTTCAATATTGATTTCACGTTTTTCATATACTTTTGTCATTTTATATACCTCTTCCTTTATAATTGTCATGTAATTATACTCCCCACATAGTAATGGAAATAAGTATCCATTTAAGAATACTTATTTCCATTTGTTATTATTGCTTTGATAGTTCTACAATTTCTTCTAATTGTCCTTCATTATAACCATGAGTTCGTTTTACTTCTTTACCATCTACATAAAGAATAGTAACTGGAACTGACATGATATCCATTTCAATTGCTAGATCAATGTTCTCTGGTTCTTGGACGTTCACAGGAACAATTTTAACTCCTTCTCGATCAAAGAAATCTGATACCATACGACATGGTTGACAATTGAATTTTTCAAATTTAACGATTTGTGCTTTGTCTTCTTTTTTCTTTAATAGTTCATTGATTAATGGCATTTTTCTTTCCCCCGCAATTTGAGTAGTATAATTAATTATTATGTTTACGAGGGAAACCGTCTTTTCGAGTTTAAAAATTATCATATTACTTAATCAACTTTAACTCATACTTGATTGTATAACGTTTCTTTTTCCATGATTTATACATCTTATAATAAGACGGATGAAATAATTTAAACTTAGCTAACTTCTTTTTATAAGCTAAATAAAGTTTAAACTTATTCCATTTACTTGGGTTCATAGAAATTTCACTATCATAGAAATCAGATTCAAATGTTTCTATATCCATCTCAAGTTGTTCACAAGCACCTACTAATAACATGACATCCTTTAATTTTACGAATTGGAGAGAATCACCTTTAAGATAAGGATATACATGATTAAAATGTATAGTAGCTGATTCTTGACCTTGTTTAATAGATGCATTTATGTAATCTTCCATAAATACAGTACCCATTTTAGTATTTAATGTGTTGATAATATTTAACATGCGGAAATCAGAATTAGTTCCTTCTGAATTAGCTTTAAATAAAGCCATAACCTTTTTATCAAATGGATATTTGTAATATTTCTTATCTATCTCACTAAAATCTAGACTATCTAAGAATGTTTCAAAACTTCTTACCGTATCAATTTGTCTTATCTTAACGATATTATAAAATTGGTTCATTACTACTGGATATAGTTTATTATTAAAGTGCAGTCTATCTATATTACTAGGTCTTAAACCAGTCATCCAGATAAATGCACCGACTAATACATCAATGTCATTTTTGTTACTATTTAAAGTATTAATAATACTTTCATTACCCTTTAATTCCTTTATAGCAATGTATTCAGTGTGTTCATATTCATCTCCATATGGAATCACTGATGTAAAGAAATTTAATGGATTATTTACAAAACCATAACTGTTACTCATGTAAAATCTCCTCTATAATAAATAAAAGAATAACAGAACTATTGTCCCATTATTCTTTTATAATTTTTATTTTTTGATAATTCCTTCTGGATTACGTGTAAGATCGAAAATTTCTTCAGCATTTTCGTATCCTCTAGCTTTAAGACTAGTAATAATTGCTTCACGACGAGTAACTTCAAATGCTTTCATTGAATCCATTACTACATCTTTAGGGTTGTTACCATCATCTAATGCACACATTAAAGTTAATTCAATAGTTGAAACAGCAGTAATAAGTGCTAACATATTACCAGCACTAGCATTCTCTGCTTGAACATTAAATGTTTCGTCACCTTCAATACCTACTGCAAAGTAAATTACATTTCCTTTTTTCTCTTCTTGTTGTGGTTTTTGAGCTTTCATTACTGGTTCTTGAATCGCTTCCGAATCTTTGATTTCGTCTGGCATGATGATTTTTGTTTCTTTAGACATAATAGTAAATCCTCCTAGATAAATTATAATTATAATTTTTGTTATTGATACTATAAAAATAAAAATAATTATAAAATGTTTAAATCAATAACACCTATATAATATATACTTAAATTCATTTTTATTCATTCTTCAATGAAATTAAGAAATTGAAGAAGTCATCATACTTTTTATCAAACACTTTAAAGTATTTAAAATCAGTCTTATCAACTGCTTTATCCTTAGCTTTTTCTTGACCTATATCACGACTTCTATAATGATTATTATCAGATGCTTTAATTTCAATAATAAGATTTAAACTCTGAATGTAAACATCTGGAATATAGAAGTGGTCTTTACCATCATAACTATATTGAATAATTTGTGGAGCAGGACACATTACATCAGTTGATTCTAACCCTAAGAATGTATCTAGGAATTCTAAGAAATCATTCTCATATGTTCCCGTATAAGTAAATTTAGTTCCGTCACTCCATTCATATTCTCCTGAGATCTTTCTATTAGAAAGCATCTTCTTTTGAACATCTGGGTCATTTAGTAAATGTTCTTTACCATATTTACCGACCATTCTTTTCTTAAATTGCTCTCTATAAGTCTTTCGGCATTTCTCAGAGCAGATTCTATCGTATTTTTCTGTAGCTTCATTAAATTTTGTCTCTTTGCCATCTACGATACATTTACCATGAGTTTTCTTATTCTTGAAATTAAAGTAGAAGTGTGCTGGAGAGAGACCATTTAATTGGTCTTCATGTTTATCTGTCATATGAGCATATAAAGCATCCTTAGTCAGATATTTATTGGTACATAATGGACATTTAAGTGATTGCATTTTAAGACTCCTTTCAGCTAATAATGTCTTGTTAATATAAATCATAAAAGATGACTAAAAAAAAAAGATAACCCTACTGTATCTTTGTAGGGTTATCTAAATTAACTTTAAATTGTTTTTCGATTACATTCTTTACCATATGCTTTTCTTCATGATCTATATCTCTAGACCACTTCTTGAATAGACATTTTAGTAAATGTTCTTTATCTTCTAACTCTTTTGTAATAAGTTTTTGCGCTTTAGTCTTTTCTCTAAATAACGTGTATTTAGCTTCTAATAGGTTTAATTGAATAAAATCATCACCGTCAAGTACTTTCAACTTAACTTCATCATTTTTAATATCAATAGACGCAACTATACATGTAATAATAGATGTTGTTTCTTTCCATAATGAAAAGTGTACTACATCACCTATATTTTCTATTTGACCGTCCATTACTTGAATCATTTTAATCCTCCTAAACTTCAACCTCCCTTTAAGGAATTGCTGAAGAAGATATTCTAATTATTTTCTTGTTTAATCTTCTTCAATTTATTTTCTTATGTTTGTATTATTTAAATGTCTCCAAATTGGTTCAGCCTCAGGTTCAGGAGGTAATTTAATATCTACATCAAATGTTTCCTTAATAATTTTAGACATAGAATATTTTTGAATTTGACCGCTTGATTCCACCCATGTATCAAATAAACTTTGCAATAAGACTTCTTTATTTCTTATTTCATCTTCATATTGTTTTGTGAATTTAATTACTGCTTTTTCAGCATTTTCCTTTGATATAAAGACATATTTTTGATACTGTTCTTTACTCAAGAACTCAAAATTAATACCTGGTCTATTAATCACTAATCTCATTGTTTTAGCTTTTGAAAAGAATCTTACATCAATTTCAGATACTCTACAATGTACAATTTTATTATTAATATTATAATCTATATAATAAACTCTGTCTTGTTCTTTTACTTTACCATCTACTACTTCTATCTCTACATTGATTGTCATAATGTATCCCCTATCTTAATATGGTTCATTAACTTCCACATCAAACATTTCCTTAATTGCTTCTTTCATCATCATTTGTTGAATCGGTGTATTATAACCAGACCAATTTTTAAAGAATTGTCGAAGTAAATATTTTTGATCTTTTAATTTATTTTTATATTCCTGTTTGTAATTATCTTTAGCTTCCTTTAATCTTTTTTCAGCATCCTCTATTGTTTCAAATAAAAGATATTTGCAACGATTTTGACTTAATTGTCTTTTATGACCATCAGGTCTATCTAGATATTGCACTAGTACAGCATTATCCTCATTACGAATTTGTATTACTTTTACTTTAATAATCTCATCGGATACATGATAATTTAAATAGTAAAACTCATCGTTTAATTTTATTTTAGTATCAATTGATCCCATTTCAATTGTCATAATATAACACATCTCCTATATTAATATGGTGATTTAATTTCTACACCAAATTTTTCTTTAATAACTTCCTTCATACATTCATTTTGAATTGTACCGTTATTATCAATCCAATCATCAAATAATGTCTGGAATAATACTTCATCATTCATTATTTTTTCTTTATATTCTTTTCTAAATTCAACTAATCTTTTCTTAGCATTTTCTCTTGTCGTAAATACATAACTTTTACATTGTACTGGATTGAGAAATCTTGAATAACCACTGAATAGTTCAGCATGTGTTATTCTTAAACTCTGTTCACGTTCATAAAGATCAGTCACTTTAGATTTAATAACAGTTTCATTCTGATCGTAATTTAATACGTATACATCTTGATTTCTTTTTACCTTACCATCTGCTACTTCTACGTACATTATTATACCTCCAGTGTTATATCAAATTTATTTCTAATAGATTCAATCATTATCTTCTTCTGCATACCACTCTTATCTTTAACCCATTCTTTAAATAACTCTTTCATTACATCCTCTTCATTAGATACTTTCTTTAGTAGACCCTGTCTAATGTCTTCTAATACCATTAAAGCATTATCTCTATCTTTAAATAATAAATGTTGTGGTTGTATGTGGTTGCGGAAAAATGCTAAACCTCCACGGAAATATTTCGTTAATGTACCACTTCTTAATATAGGAAAGGCTTCATCCTGATGTCTAGATATTGATAGAGTACATTTATGAATCTTATCATCAAATATATAATAAACAGTATCTCCTTTTTCAATAAATCCATCTTGTACTTTAAATTTCTGATTATCCATGTGTTCATTCTCCTCCAAATAGTTAAAAATAATAGTATTAGGAATATAATTTCATCCCTAATACTATTATTTTATGATTTCATACTTTCAATAACTTTCTTAATATCTTCTCTTGGTTCAATCTCTTTTTTCTTGATTGGTAGCTTTTCTAAAACGATTATTAGAAGAGAGTGTTCCCCATTCACTATCTTCTCAATCATACATTTGTTTGTTAGATGATTTATTGTTAGATTTACAGGTTTAGATAGTATCTGACATTTCTTCATATCTGAAACAGCTTTCGTTTTATGTTTTGCTATAGTTTTCTTAAATTCAACAAAAGCAACATCTTCTTCTTCAAAGAATAATTCAGATAAAATTGTATTATCTCTATCTAACTCTTTCAATCTAAAAATGTAATCCTCCATATAATCATCCCCTTAGCACTTAATATTAATATTTTGTTTTATTAATATTATTCTTCGTTGAGTGCAAGAAGCTCTACTTTATGCATAAATCTATAAGTCTGTCCTGTAACATTTTTATGTTGATCTTCTTCAGGTACTTTGGATAAGAACATTTCAAGTGGTCTTGTATGTTTTAAACAATCTCCATATAAAGCCACATAAGCTACATAATATTCCCCAGTTTCAGTATGTCTAAATACATCATGGATAAAGTATCCTTTATTTTTATAATGTCTATAAATAGTATTCGGTTTAATCTTTCTATCTAATATTGTTTTATTCTCCGCTATAACTACCATAATTAATCTCTCCCTTTAATATATTATCGACGTTTAATAATAAATGTAGTCCCTCTTCGTTCTGCAATTTTATATTTTGTCATATCAATATCTTGTTCTTTCTCAGCTTTAACTTGATAGTATGTAGTTCTGAATCCATCCATGAATGGTATAGTAAACCAAGCAAAGAATGTTAGTATTAAAAAGATTGAAGTAGTAATTAATAATCCAGTATTTTTATTACTAGTTGCTATATTCTGTACAAACATACCTCCTACAAATAATAAGCATGTTGTTAGAATAATTAAAACTAACTGCCATAATACTGTTACTGATTCAAATGTGTAAAGTATTTCCATGACTTCTCCTCCTATATATTATAATATTGAAATATATTTTTAACTTTAAAATAAATAAATTATATAAAAATAAATTTATATTAAAGTCATCTTTATAATATGTATTTAATTTTAGCTATAAAATTTTTACAAAAAAATATTTAATTTAACATTAAAATAAATAAATTTAGAATATGGTGATTTTATGGCTACAATATTTAATCAAGAAGCTTTATTACAAGTCGATGTATTTTCTAGACCTGAATATCGTTCTGATTTAGAATCATTAGCTCAAGTTATTCAAAATATTATTATTATTGAAAAGGGTACATATCCGAATCAACCAGAGCTAGGTGTAGGCATTAAGAATTATCTATTCGAGATTATTGATGGAAGAACCATTGTAACTTTAGAAGAGAATATTAAAGACCAAGTATATAGGTTTATTCCTAATGATAAGGCAGTAGAAATTAGTGTTTCTTTACTACCTAACCAATTAGGTAAAAATACTCTTGCTATCTTATGCAGTGTTTCTGATGCATATCAAAATCCAGAAAGTAAACAATTCTTAATACTTGTAGGTCAGAATAGTAACAAGAAAGTTATTTCAAAAATTATTTATTAATAATCTAGGGAGGTTATTATTATGGAGAATAATCAACAACAAAAAGTTCAAAATATGATTGATGAAAGTACTCAAAAAGAATTCGGTATTATGCCTCAAGGTCAACAAGGTTATCAGCAAATGCAAGTACCTGTACAACAACAGGTAGTTCAGCAACAAAATACTCAACAAACTGATAGCTTAAAAGATGAGTTAGGTATTAAAAATCTACCTCAAACTGGTGGAGGTGATCCATTAAGCCATCTAGCTGGTTTTACAGGAGTTAGCGATTCAAATGCACCTCAAGGTCAACAACAATTTGAATATCAAACTCAACCAATGTCTCAAATGAGAGCCGAACAACAGCAACAACAAGTACCTGTACAACAACAGGTAGTTCAGCAACAAAATACTCAACCTGCAACTGAGAGACCAGTAATGAATATGCAGGAAATGTCTCAAAATAATACTGTTATGCCACAAAATATACAACAACAAAATCAGGTACAACAACAGGTTCAGCAAGAACAAACTCAAGTACAGAATCAACAACAGGTAGTTAATAATCCTACAGGTCAGATTCAAGTACGTGAAGAAGAACATGTTCCTTCAGTTCAAGAACGTCGTCAACGTGTTAAAGAAATTATTAAAGGTATTACAGTTGATTTAAACAACATTGATATCGTTGATGAAACACCTTTAACAAAAGTAGATGACTTTGAATTTATCTTAAAAGGAGCTTCAACATTCCAAGTTGTTGCTAACCAATCACATTATATTGCTTTCATGGAAGCATTAAAAATGATTGATATTAATATTATCACTAATTCTACTAATGATATTTATCATGATAGATCATTGATGTATAAAACAGTTCACTCTAAAATCAATACAACATCATTAGGTAAATTATCATTCCAAGATTGGTTGAAAATTACATCATTCTTTGATTTCCCTACTATCTTATACGGAGTATATGCACAAACATTCCCTGGTAATACTGATTTCCAAATCGAATGTCGTCATTGTGAAAAAACAGTTGATGTAACAGTTAACAATGATACTCTTGTTGCAATTAAAAATGATGAAAGTTTCCAAAATATTAGTGAAGTTATTGCTAGTATCAAATCACCTAAACAGGCTCTTGAAAAGTCTCTTGTTAATAAAACTACTCGTGGTTTATTACCTGATTCTAAAATTATCATTAACGTTCAAACACCATCTCTATACGATCACCTATCACTATTAAGTTCAGTTGATAGAGAGAAAGCAAAACAATTGATGGATATTCTTTCAACATTACTATTCATTAAGAGTGTGTTTATGTTGGACGTTCAGAAAACAGTAGATTCTGGTAAACCTAAGTATTATGAAATTACAGACCGAAACGAAATTCTAGGTATTCTTAAAGAGTTATCTCTTGATGATGCTAAAGAATTAGCTGAAGTAGTTAATAAACGTACTGATGAGTTCGGTATTGATTATAAAATTAAGAACTTCCAATGTCCTAAGTGTCATAAAGGTATTGGTGATATTCCAGTAGATATCGAACAATTGCTTTTTCATCAACTTCTCCGACACTAAAAGATGGTGAGAATCATCTAGAAAGAAAGATTAAACTAGATGCCAAACTCATTCTTTACTTATTAGATTTATTTGAGGGAAGAATTTCGTATGAAGAAATAGTTCATATGGAACTTCCCTTGCTTTTTGAATTAAGAAAAGCTAAAGAAGATAGGTTGGAGAAGGAAGCTAAACGTATTGAGAAGAGTATGAAAGAAGCTAATGATAAGAAGAAAGAAAAAACTGTTTCAAACGTTCGTAAATAAAGAAAGGGGTTAGATGTAAATGTGTGTACCAGAGCAAATTATCTTTAGTAAACTTACATCGAATCATTCTAATCCTACAGAAAATTTTTTAAATTCATTAAAGTTTAGAGATAATGCTTTTAATTTAACTAATTTTCTTAGTGTTCTAAATGATAATAATGTATCCTATGAAATTCTTTCTGGTTTTAAACATGATTCAGGAGATGAAATGGAAAGTACATTTAAGAAGTGTACTATTAAACTAGAAGATGCTGGGATCATAGAAAATTATTATAATGATGAATATGGTTTAGATGTAGGTATTATTGATGATCAAACAATAGAAATTTCAGTTAAATAGATATATAAAGGAGATTATTATGACAACAACTACTTTACAAGAACTTAAAAATAAACAACTAATTCGTTCTAATGTAATAAATTCAGAATTATCTAAACAGTTAATCCAAGGAACTTTAGAAGATATTGCTAATATCTTAGCTAAGACTCTTGGACCTTATGGTTCTACTACTATCATTGAAGATAGAATGGTCAATCATACTATTAGTAAAGATGGTTACACTCTATTAAATAAAATCCGTTACGAAGGAGAAGTACCTCCTACTACACATGAATTAGTTAAATCAGTTAGTCGTTCATTAGTTCGTGAAGTTGGTGATGGTTCTACATCTTCAATTGTTATTTCTAATGCATTACTTAAAAATTTAAATAAAGGTCAATTAATTAAGCAATTACCATCTAAAGAAGTTTTAGATTATCTTTCTGCTATTGAAGAATATCTAACGGATGCTATTTTAGAAAGATCTATTGCAATTACAGATAAAAACTTTGACGTTATTAAAAATATTGCAAGTATTGCTAATAATAATGATGATAAAGCAGGAGATTTAATTTATAACCTATATAAAGAAATTGGTAAAGATGGTTTCATTAATTTAGAGAAATCACCAATTGAAGAAGATAGTTATGAAATCTCTAAAGGTGTTGAATTACCTCGTGGTTATATTCATAACATTTTTGCTAATACTTCTAATAAAATTGACTATTCAGTAGAGAAACCATTTATCTTCTTATGTAATGATGTATTAACTGAAGAAGACCAAACATTAGTTGCTGAATTATTAGGTATTGCTTTATCAAATGCAAAACCTCTAGTATTTATTGCAAAAGGTTATAGTTCTGAAATTGCCAATATGTTAAAGATTAACAAAAATAGTGCTCGTGATACTTTACAAATCGCTGCTACTGATTACGCTTTTGTTAATAAAAATCATTTTGATTCATTTGATGACTTAGCATTATACCTTAATGCAACTGTTTATGATAAATATAACAATAATCCTATTTCAGATGACAAAAATGATCTAATGAAAATGTTGGGGATGGCTGAAAAAGTTATAATGGATGATTCAACTACTAAATTAATTGGTGGTTGGGCTAATGCTGATAAAATTAAAGAACGTATTGAATTGATCGATGAATTTATTATTGATGTTAAAAGTCAAGATAAAGCAAGAGATATTGAAAAAGATCTATATAATCTACAAAAGCGTAAAGCTAATCTAGGTTGTAAAACTGCTACTTTATATGTAGGTGGTAATTCAGAGATTGAAAAAGAAACTAGAATGTATCTAATGGAAGATGCAATTTATGCTTGTCGTTCTGCTATTAAACATGGTTATATTTCAGGTGGTAACTTAGTTATTCCTAAAATTATTAGTCAGAACTCAACTGATATTGCTACATTCTTAGCGGCAAAAGATATTAATAAGAGTATTAGTGAAGATGATTTATATCTAATTCTTTTAGAACTTATTGATATTCTATTTGAATCATTTGCAGAATCATTCAGAACTGTTCTTAGAAATATAAATTCTGAACTTGTTGATGATACATTTATTTATAATACAATTAACAAGTGTATTGCTGATTCTAGTTTCTTTAATATTAAATCTCATCGTTATGAGTCTGATTTAGATACTAAAGTTATTAACTCAGCTATGACAGATATTCAAATTATGAAAGCTTCATTCAGTATTGTTGGTCTAATGTACACTAGTAATCAATTTATTGCTAGTTCTGTTAGAGATTATGATATGAACTAATTATTATGTGGTAAGATTGTATTGATATAAAATACGATCTTACCACCTTTAACCGCTTTATTTTTTAAAAATTAAATTAACAAAGTATTATGTAAGGGGTGATAATATTGAAGGTAATGACAATGAAACAATTTCTTCAAAACCCTTCTGGTAAGAGTTCAGCTTATTTTGCTCGAAGGGATTTAATTATTGAAAATTTAGAGAATAGGTACTACAAGATACTTAAGGAATATGGAACGTATATTAAACTACATACTTTTAAAGACGGCTCTGATTTCTACTTCTTCTTTAAATTTCCTTCAGAAAAGTTTGGAGATAAGGTAATGTATGATGTGATTATTCAATTGATTCCAATTGGTAATGCACAAAGTGACTTTACGCTCTCAAACTATGCATTAAAGGTTTTTAGTAATTCACCTAACTTCCTTTTTACATATGCGTATATTTACAACCAAGATGGAATTGTTATCAACTGGTTAAAAGATAAGGTAGGTAAAATGGCTTTAAATAATCCGCCAACAATTAAGAACCCTTCCGAATCTTATGGTTTTGAAAAAAGTGTTTATTTCTGCTTGCTCTACATACGTGAACATCGACTTATTCATAAAAGCTCTTTTAAAGATGAAAAATTATCTAAGAAAAAAGTATTGGATAATATTTCCAGTTGCGAAAATAAAATAAAAGAGTATAATAAAGAAAAGGGACGAGTTTCTGCCGAGAAAAAGAAAAAGAAAATGACATCTAAGAAGGTTTCGACAAATAAAAAGAAACCAAGCAAACCTCTACCTACGAAGCAACGTCTTACTAAGAAATATAACAGTAAGAAGAAATAGTTTTTTAAAGATATATTATATTATAGCTTATATTATTACTTTATTTATTTTTATAGTTTATAGTAGGGGGAATATACTATTATGTCAAAGCCAAAGTTTAAGAATCAGTATGTTAATGCGAGAGAGGAGAATCGCACTATCATCATTGATTACAACAAGATTCTAGGAAGAGATGATCTAGAAGACAAGTCTACTTATGTTATTAACAGACGTTCCTTCTATAAGATTTTAGACTTCATTGCAGATGATATTGATTATATCATTAAACACAATGAGAAATTAAGTCTAACTCTACTTAGTATCCGCTTGAACATCTATTCAGAGACAGAGAAATATAACAAAAAGATGTTCTATGATGACTTATTAGAGATTGTTAATGATGAAAGTATCAAGGAAACAATCAGTGAGTTCGTCGAATCTTCTTATACATTGAACTTAGATGATGTTAAGAAGAAAAATGTTATTAAAGAACTTCAATTAACAGATGAAGTGAACAAGATTTATCTTAAGTCAGCTATGATGATGAGACTACTATTACCAGTCTTATGTGACTATAAAATGCATGGCAAGAATGATACTATCTTCTTAAACATCTTTAAAGACTGTATTCGAAGCTTTAATGATGGAAAGGAAAATGCTTTAAACAAGCTTTATAAGATTATCTTCTCAAGAATATTCCAAACTAAATATTCTGATAAGGTAATGTGGAGATTCTTAAAGAATATATCTTTAGATCCACACTTGTTTACAACCAAAGTATTTAAGAGTATCATTAAAATTATTTTACCAAAGTTAGAACACAATACTTCTTCAATTTCTTATTTAGATGTAGTCATTAGACGTAAACTGAACTTTGAGTTTACATTTAACCATCCAATATCATATAAGTCAATCAGAGCAAATAATACTAATGATGATTTAGATGATAAAGATAAATTAGAAATCAACTCTTCTTTACTGAGAAGTGATGAAGGGTTATTAGTATTGAACAACTGTTCAATTAAGAGAGAGATAAGATTAATAGTTAAAAAGTATAATATAAGCGAAGAAGATGTTGAAACATTTAGAAAAGAGGTAGGTTTAAATACTATCCAAGAGAAATTGTTAAACATCTATTACAGTAATAAGTTTGAAATTGTATGTAATGACACAAATCGTATCTATCTTATTTTAGGTATGATTAAAGGTTTAGAGGAACAAGGATTTAGATTATTACCAGTACTTCTTGAATCAAGATTAGATGAATTTGAGCGAAGAGTAAATAGTAGGAAGAAGCTTATTGAGAAGGTAGTTAGTTCAAATAAGTATAAGAAGCTATTAAAAGATTACGTTAATATTAGTAATATCTTGGCTAAGAATAACTCTATCTTATCCCTTACAACAATTAAGAATAACAAGTTTATTCATAAGGGTGAAGAAGTTAATATAGAAATGGAAATTCTTTCAGATGAGATCCTAGACCTTCTAATCTTAATTTAAAATACAAAAATAAACAAGACTATATACAACATATGGTCTTGTTTATTTTTTATCATTTGAAAGGATTGATTGTATATGGCTTATGATTTAACTTTATATAGTTTTCTTAAGAAACACTTAAGAGTATGTAGAAAGTCTGGTAGAGGTGACGAGACTATCATCCGTTGTCCTTTCTGTGGTGATAGTAGAAAAAGCGCTAAAAGTGCTCACTTCTATATTCAAAATAAACCACCATATAAAATGTACTGTCAAAAGTGTACAACATCTGGTATATTCAATAATGAGATGCTAGGTAAATTAGGTTTATTTGATGTTGAAGTTTCTAATATGCTTAAAAACTCTTATAAGCAGTATTTAAAGAATATCAATATTAAATACGGTGGTTCATTCACTAGCTACTTCCTTAAGCAGAAAATTATATTTGAACCAAACCAATTTACAGATTTAGAATTAGATAAACTAGATTATGTAAATAAACGATTAGGTATTGAGATTGAATACAAGGATATTACCAAGTATAAACTAGTATTGAATCTTGAGGACTTCTTAGTAAATAATAAGATTGAGAAAGATAAAATCTTAACCGATGATAAAGGTAAAAGGAATAAGAAGAAGGAAATGATGTTTGACCTATGTCAAAAATATGCAGTAGGTTTCTTAACATTCGATAAAAATATTATTGTATTTAGAAGCTTAGATGAAGAGAAGACTGGTTTTAGATATCATAACTTTAGAATATTCGATGATGATTTTGAAACTACTAAGAAATTCTATGCACTCACTGATATAATAGATTTAAAATCAAGTGTAATAGAAATTGTTATGTCTGAAGGTATAATGGATATTGTAGGTATTTATAATCATATTTATAAAAAAGAAAATAAGGTAAATAGACTCTATATATCAGCGAATGGTAAAGGGTTTGACTTTATATTAACATATCTATCAACATTAGGTATATTAAATTGCGATATATTTATCTATTCAGATAATGATGTCAAGTTACCTTATTATGAAAATCTTCAGAAGTATAATTTAGTAGTAAAGTATAATGGAGCTAAAATTCATTATAATAAAAAGAGTAAAGACTTTGGAGTTCCAATAGAAGATATTGAACTGGATCGAGTTATTAGTATTTAGGGGGATTATTACATGCATACATTAGAAAAGATTTTACATTCAAAGAAACTAGCTTATAGATATTTAGAACCATTAATGGAACAATATGTTTCAAGAAATAAATTAACACCTTTTTCAACAGAGGTAAATATCTATATTGATGTTGCAGAAGTATTTAAATCATTATATAATCCAAAGGTAATGAATTTATTAGATTCATTAAAGAGTAAAGAACGTTTTATAATAGCTTCAGAAATTGTCAATCTAGTAAGTCATTATAGACATTTCTTCTATTCAAGAATGAATATGTACTCTACTTTTTATTTCTATTATTCAGATGAACAATCTGAATATCACACTAATATTGATTCTGATTATAAGAGAGAATATTATTCTAAACGTCTACAGTCAGGTGATTCATATAATAAAATATTTGATAGAATTGTGTATGATAATGTTAAGCTAATTAATTCATTTCTTCAATACGTTCCTCATGCATATTTTATTAATACAAAGCAACTAGAACCAAATGCTTTACCTTATTATATGATTAGTAAATGTGAAAATAAAGATACAATGCATATGATTCTTAGTAATGATAAAGTGCAATATCAGAATTTAACAATAACTGATAAAGTTATTCAGCTTGAAAATAGAGGTGAGAATTCAGTAATTATTACATCCGAAAATATGTATGAATACATATTAAAGGATTCTAAAACTAAAACTGAGTTTTCTATGTTCCCTGAATTATTTCCTGTATTAGTATCAATGGTTAATCAAAAAGCTTATGATATAAAAGGTATTAAGAATTTAGGATACGTTAGAGGAATGACATTCATAGATCAATGTATTGATAATGGTTCTTTAAAGAATATTGAATATCTTGATATTGAAGAATTAGAGAATTCATTAAGAGATGAACTAAAACCAGACCAATTAGAGAAGTTTATTAATAACTTTAAAATGTTTAATCATCATATTGTTGTCAGTGAAAACCATTATGATATTATAGTTGAAAAACAAATCATTGATAGAATAGATGCTTTAAGTGTTAGAAAAATTAATGAAAAATACTTTGAACTAGCACCAGTACTCATTGACTACTGTTATGAAGGAGAAGAGTATGAATAATGAGAGATACTTACGTATCTCTTTTTTTTTTATAAAGGGGGAAATATAAATGGATATGCGGAATTATTCTAGATATGCTTATAAAGCTGATCTAAAATTAGTGTTCTCTGATAGTACGTTTGCTGATATATCTGAAAATATTGTAAATATAGTTATTAAGAATCATTATGAGCGTTATGTATTTCCAGTAATATTTGTGAGATTATATTTGAATGTAGAAAACTTTACTAAGATTCAGAATGATAATGGTGTTAAATTAAACCTTAATATGAGAAAGTACAGAGAAGATGATGTAAGCAATAATGACTTAATGAAAACAGTGATATATACTGATTATATTAATAATCTAAATCTTGTTCCTATTAAGAAAAATATTACACCTATTTCAGTTGATGATAAATTATATAATAATACAAATAATCCTCAATCTAACTTCTATATGGATCTAATTCTTATGACCGAAGATAGTTTGAATATTAATAAAATGGTATTCAATGGTATTTATAGAAACTGTTCAGTAGTTGAATTAATGGCTCTTATGGTTAAATATCTAAATAAAGATGTATTAATTGAAAGACCTGATAATGCTTCTATGATAGACCAAGCTATATTAATACCTGATAACTTTATTAATAATATTCGTTATATAAATGATGTATATGGTATCTATAAATCGGGATTGAGAATGTTCTTTGGTTTTGATCAATATTATATTTTATCAGGATTAATAAATGCTAAGACGCCTAGATCGCTTAAAGACGATGTTGATAGTATTGTACTTAATATTCAATTTTCAGAGGTAGATGTTAGAAATCGATTTTATAATCATGGTAGCTTCGAGGATGGAAATAAACGCATCATAACTACAACAGAAAAGAACGTATTTATAGGAGATGACCAAATCCTTAAAAATGAATTAACAGGTACAAATAATTACTTTATGTCCCAAAGTGAGGGATTCTCATTAAATCATACGAAGTTGGATAGTGATATAAATAAGACGAAAGTATTTAAGAATAAATATTCCAATCCATATAAAGAGGAAGAATATAGATTGTCTAATAAAAACTATGTTAGTGCTGTTTATAGCTTCTCTGATATCGATATAGACTTATTGGGTTGTAATAAATTATTCAACTTTAATTTTATGAATTTAAACTATGTAGAACATAATGGGTATTATCAAATGATTGAATCATTTATAGTATTTGAGGTAGATAATAAAGATAACTTAGTCCTTAAGGGTAAGGCTACATTTAAAAAAATTGGATAATAAATAACCGATATAAGAAATTAATCTTATATCGGTTATTTTAATTATTATTCTACTTCAACGCCAGCGAATAAAGTAGATACGAAGTCAGTACCTTCAGTTTTAACTTCTTTTTCTTTTTTAGTACCGCCAACAGCTTTCTTAACAACACGAAGTGCGTCAGAAACTAATTGGTTGTATAAAGATACAGAAGTAGATTTAGCTTTGTTAACTAATACTACAGCATTTTTAGTTGTAGCAATTTTGTTTTTGATTGCTTTTTCGTCTTCTTTAGCACCAGATTGCTTAGCTTGTTTAGCATGAACATCAGCAATTTTAGCACCTTGTTCAAGAACACGGATAGAAAGATCGAAAGAAGTAGAAAGCTTTTGTTTGTTAGCACGAGCAGTACGACAAACGTCAGCCATTTCTTTTACTTTAGAAGCATCATAAACAGTGTCTTTCTTAGCATCTCCACGAACTGTTTTAACTAAGTTCTTAGAGAATTGATCAAAACTTACACCGAATACTTTCTTAGAAAGTTCGTCAGTAGAAAGAACTTTGTCGCCAGAACCTAAACCTTCAGCAGTTTTTGCCGCTTGGTCAGCTTTAGACATAACTTGTTCTAATACAGAAGTTGTACCTTTTGGTTTCTTCCATGCATTAGTGCTAACTTTTACTTTACCATCGAATTTAGCGATAGCTTCTTTGTGTTTTTCAACAAAGCTACCTGCGAAGTCGAAGTAGTCAACAACTTTCTTGATAATTGTAGAAACGAATTTCTTAAGTTCAGCAACACGATCAGCGAACCATTTTTTAACAGAATCCCACCATCCAGTTTGAGTTGCTTCTAAAAGTGCAGCGTCTTCATTCTTGATAGCAGTATATTCTTTATTAACTGCAGTCATCATGATGTTATTCCAAGATACCTCAGCATCAAGAGTAGCTTCCATTAAACCTGTAACGTCCTCAAGGAACACAGCATCCGATTGTACTACATCAGTTTCCATTTCTTCTAATAAGAACATAATATGATCCAACTCCTTTAAAAAGTTTAAATTATTTTTTTGTTTAATATTTGGTTAATAATTTTTATAAAAAAATTATAATTTAATGTTTGTTTTAAATTAAGATATCAGTTCCTATGCTATTTCCATAACCATCATTCTTGATATCATTAACAATTTCTTTATTATTGTGTTCAAGATCACTAGAAGATTTTGATTGAGATTGAGAAGAATCGATGTTAATCTTTTCAGATAATTCACCTAAACGTTTAACCCATTTCTCCTGTTTAGACTTGATGACTTTAGCATCACGACCATTAATAGTAACTAGATTCATTTCTAATAATGTTTTAACAGTCTCTAATTTTTTAGCAATCATTACACGAGTATGGAAGTACATATAAACTACACCACGAATAATACTTAATAAAAGAATAAATCCACCAAAGATTCCTAGAGAAATACTTAGTACTGATTCATTTTTTCTTAAAGCATTAGTAATAGATGCACCTAGTTTACCGTTTGATTCCATATCGTTAACTTTTAATAAAGCATTGATATAGTTATTGCTCATTAAAGGTTTCTTTCTATCTTTCTTAATTTGTGCTTTATAGATTCCTAATTGATCTGTAGTAACTTCAATAGCTTCTGAAATAACAATAGAAGTACCTTCGATTAATGAAATTACTAGAGAATCATAAAGATATACTAAAAGCATATTACTAGTACGGAAACCAGTCATGAACTTTTCACGATATTTCTCAAGAATTGTAATAGTACCTTTAAGAGCATTTACAGTTTCTCGAATTTGCATGTCAGCATCTTTATCATTAATAATTAAACTATCAATGAAACGAATACCGTCTGTAATAGTTTTATATTCTTTAAGCTTATGGATATCACCTTTAGTATGTTCTGGAACGCTAAAGTCTACATCTAAAGCTTTATTCTTAATGTCATTGAAAAGTTTAGTAACTAATTTATCAGCCAATAAAGACTTTTCATCTTCATTAAGTGTACGAATATCACGAGGTTTCCAATCTGAACCCTCAACTAATAAGTGTTCTGATAGAACATTTTCACCTTTAAATCGATTTTGATTTTTACCAAACACCAGAATTCCTCCTTTCTTAGCGGAACATAGATTTCGAACCAGTTAAGTCCGTATCTTTTTCCTTTGCAAAGTTTTTAAGAGAATCAAATGAGAAGTGATTGAAGTCTCTTGTATTGTCATTAAAGATGTAAGCAATTTGAGTTGTTTCATCAACAATAACAAACGATAGTAAGAATAGTTTCTTCATGATTTTATAAACTGCGCCTGTATTACTAATTAAGTCTAGACCATGAATATTTTTAATATTGTCTACATCTTGTTTACTAATACATAAAGTAGCAGTTGGAATTGGAGAACCTTTCTTACCTTTTAATAAATCAGCTTGTCCAAGAATTTTACGAACTTCAGCTTCTTTACCCATTGTTGAAAGTTTTCTCCACCAGTAATTATCCTTACTTGTGTTTTGCTTAGCCATTTTCTTATTCATATCAACAGCTAATAAAAGATCCTTGAATAATTTAATCTCACCAGATGTCCAACGAATTAATTGGAAGAACTTGTTGCTATCTTTAACAGTATCAGATAAGTAGTAAACTACATCATCAGAACTTACTGGATGGATAACAGTCTTAACACCGAAAGTGATATTTTGAGTAACTACCTGTTGGTCTACTAACCAGTTAATTGTAGCTGATACAGTAGTAGGAGTTAAATCATTAGCTTTCTTAATATCGTATTTATCAATGTTAGCTTTTACGTAACTGCTTTGAGGTACTCCTTGACCATTACGGTTTCCTCCAGCGTTGCTGTTTTTAGCTTCTGATAAATAACGAGGAATAGTAAAGTTATTTAAAATATCAGTGTTCAGTTTAGAATCAATTGATTCTAGTAAACTCTTATGAGATTTTTCAATATCAGTAGGTGTAACATTCTCGAAATAAGAACGGTTAATATTCTTATGATATTGAGTAATAAACTCAGTAGCAGAGATTTCTTTAGTACCATCTGCTTTTTGGATGTTACTAGAATTTAATAGAATAGATACAAGGTTCACATATTCGTGTTCTAGGGAACGTGAAAGTAATGTAGCTGTATCTAAAGAGATAGTATCAGAAAGTAATAAAGGATACTGAAGAACTAAATCCTTAGTTCTACTTTTGATAGAACTCCCTAATGGATTTTTAATTGCTTTACCCATTTTGTAGCCTTTCTCAAAACCCTTTCTATCCATTTTCAAAAGGTCAAGGGCTACTCTGACTAAATCCGAAACGATCATATATTTACCTTCCTTTCTCTTTTTAATATATGAAAAATAATAATTAATTGTTATAAAAAAAATTTACTTAACTTTTTAACACCCAAAAGCTGTTAGTAAAATTAATTACTAACAGCGCATTTGATATAAGCACCTAAGAGGAGTATGTTATTCTTCACAAGTGTCTTCTTCTAAAAGTGAAAGTAGAAATCCTAAAAATAACATGGCTTTGCCCCTCCTTAAAATTTAAAGGAGTTCTAATGTGGAAACAGACTATATGGGTGTTTAAATGTTTCCAGTTTTTAGGTTTTATCAAGGAAAAAACTTATATCACTAGTTCAATTCATTAGAATCTCTCAAATAAATAATATGTATTTATAAATGAAATAAAAAAAAAGAGAGTATAAAACCCTCTTATTGTAGTCCAATATACTTCATATAATTAGACCATGCATTATTTATCATGCCTTGAAAATCTCTCTCTAAAATTATTTTATCTTTTAATTTAATAAAACCAAATAAATCTTGAACTATACAAATTCCTGGTCTATCGTAGTAAACTACAAATTCCCAATCATTATTATATATAGTTTGATATGTATATCTAGTCTTAAGTTGAACATCCGAGTTATTAATACGGAAATCAACACCATTCTTATCTAATAAACTATCTATATAAATGAATAATAAGTGCTTTCTTCCAGTATCATTAAGAAACTTTTTAGTTAAACCTAGAATATTAGCTACACATATTTCTACATAATGTCCATAATTCCAATCTTTAGGTGTATCTTTTAAATCATATCTTAAACCTTTAACTCCATTTGAAAATGCTTTTCTCTTGTGATAATTTAACTCATTTAAATTTACCTTAACTGTCATTTCTAAATAACTTGCTCTTTTGCTAAACATAATAAAATTCCTCCAATAATTATACATTATAAAATATATTATAAACTTTCTCACAATTATAATATATACTTATAAGAGTTATTAAAATCATTCTTTTTTAAATTTTTTATTATCTATAACAATTAATTATTTAAATAACGATATAATTAATAAAAGGGGGTTTAAAAATGCCTGAAGATGGTAAAATTAGTGTAACGACAGAAGTAACTGGTGATACCAATTTTAAATTATATGAAGATTTGGACATTGTTAATAAATATAATCCATTCAGAATTCATGATGATAATCATGATCATTTTGTTAAAGGTATTCCAATCATCTTCTTTAGTACACCTAAAATAAACTTCAGTGAATTTAATATTTCTAAGAATACCTTCTTTTCATATATGTATTATGAAGAAGCTGAGATAATGAAATCATTAAGTTATGGTGTATCAGATAGTGATAAAATAGCCAGTCATAGTCCATTTATTAAACTACTTACAAATACTGCAGGTTCATTTAATACTAAAGATACTACTGCAAGAACTAAAGAAGTCGGTGAAACCTTCTATGGGTTTAAACAAACACTTCCAGCGGCAAGCGTTGATAGTATTACTGGTGATGAATTCAGTATTAAGTATCATGATTATAAGGACTTACCAGTATTAAAAATGCATAAGTTATGGTTTGAATATGCAGAAGCAGTTAGACGTGGTGTAATGGCTCCTAGTAAAGATGCAATAAATAAAAGATATATTGATTATGTATCTTCAGTTTATTACTTCATTTTAGATATGGATTTTGAGACAATTTTATTCTATTCTAAATATACAGGTGTTGCTCCAACTAACTTACCTTATAGTGTATTCTCAATGGAGATGGGTCAAAGAGATGTATTGGAATATGATATTAACTATGTATACTCTTATAAAGAAGATTTAAATCCTGCGATATTAGTAGATTTCAATAAGATTGTAACATCAGGTCAATCATTATATCATAACTTTACAGCTAATACAGATTCATACTTACCTACAACTAAAAAAGGTCAATTCAGTGCTGATGAACTATATACTAAATTGAATAAATCCACTGTTCAAGTTGAAAAGTATGTGGATAGTTATAATAAAACTAAATTCAAATTAGTATTTGATGGTAATAAGATTCAACCAAAAACATCACCTAATAGTACTCCTAATACAACTAAAAAATAGAAAGGATGATTAAGATATGGCTGATAACTCTATAATTAAAATTAATTCAACATCTTATAGTGTTCAAGAATCATGGTTAGCAATGGCAACCAAATTATTCAATCTTAATCCAGAAGATCCTAACTCATTAAATATCTTAAAAGCAGGTTTATTTGGATACAACAATGAGATTTCTTCAAATGAAATCAAGAATAACGTTTACCATCGAAATGTGTTATATGATGAGCATTTCTTAAATAGTGCTTCTATACCTCATTCTATTTATAACTTTGCTAAGATGTATAATGTAGGTATTGGAACAGCAAAACCATCTCATGTATTTGTCAACTTTGCAATGAGTAAATATGATTTAGTTAATCATAAAGCTAGACGTGAAATCATGGATGAAGGAACTGTTAATATTAGTGGTAAGAGAACTTATGAATTGATTATCAATAACCAATTCCCATTCTCTATTAAAGATATTAACTTCTTATTACCATTCCCAGTACAGATTATCATGAAGGAAACTAATGATAATGATTATGCAATTACTGCTCGTTATAAGATAGATGGTGGTACTTTCCCATTTATGGAAGTAAATAATCCATTTATCAAAACATGGCAAGATAATTTCCAAGGAGAGAAATATGTCTTCTTAGGTTTAGACCTTTATCAATTGGATCGTCATACACAAGAATTCATGGTAATGTCAGAGGATATTTCTGATAACTTATTCTACAATGTTGCTTATGAAGGTCAATTATCATACTTTAACGTTTATTATACTTATAAGGGTGAGAGAACTCTATTAAAGGCTTACTTTAATAATGCTTTCAATCCACCTGACAATGAGAAGTTCTGTTATTTCTCTTACTTAGATGATGATAAATTACAGATATCGTTCTCAGCTTTACCAAATAGTTTTAGACCACGTTTTGATTCTAAGATAGAAGTAGAGTTCTTTACAACCTTAGGTGAGAAAGGTAACTTCTCTTATCAAGGTAAAGTATTATACAACTTTGCTACTGCTGATGAATTTGTTAAAACACCTGTATATGTAACTACGCTTACAGATGCTAGTGGTGGTCGAAATAAGTTAGATATGACTGGTACTAAGAATCAAATCATTGAAGAAATTTTAACAAGAAAGAATCTTATCACTGAAGCTGATTTAGATTTATTCTTCAATAATCTTAATACAACTAATACATTGAATGGAAGTAGTATTTCATTTATTAAGAAACAAGATGATATTCTAAAACGAATGTTTAGTTGTTTCTTATTAATGAGAGATGATGAGAAGAAAGTTCTTCCAACTAATACTGCTCCTAAAGTATTATTTGATATTGCATTCTTAGAAGCTAATTCATTCTCTATTCCAGAGAACTCTGTAATTATTTATGATTATAGTAAGAATATTTATTTCCATGAGCCTAACTTCTATCATGATTTCCATGCAAATGGAGATAAGATTCCATCTAAATATGAAGGAGATAATTTCTTAATCTATGCAACTCCTTATCTAATTCGCTTAGACCGAGGTGCTGTAGTTAAGTCTAATTATTACAATTTATATGTAGATGTAACTGAATCTTTAATCTATAAATATGTAAATGATTTAGTTATTGAGAACTTCAACGTTAAGGATATCAATATCAAAAAGGAAAGTATTGAAGGAGATAGTTTTAAAGTATCACTAACACTTAACACTAATATCAATACATTAGAGATTGATAATCGTATTAAACTAAGAGGTATCTTAAAATCTAAGAATGAGAAAGTATACGGATTCTTTGATTTTGAACGAGAAAGTGCAGAAGATTATAAGTACGTTGCAACACTTACTACAAACCGTGATATGTCATATGGATTAAATTTATACAACTCATTATATAATATTTCTGGTTCAGCAGAACCAAGTGATATCCTTACTAATTGTTATATAGAAGAAGATATTTATATGGATATTGCTATTCTTTATAAAGATCCATCTGCTACTACTTTTGAGAAATATGATTCATTCCAGAGAATGAAGGATATAGGTGACTATACTACTGCTATCGTAGTTCGAAATGATAATCCAGTAAAATTCTATGAGGATTTATCATATATTATGAGCAGTATTATTACTCCTAAATCTGCTTCTGGTAAAATTACTGGTTTTGAAGTTGAAAATATTCCAATAGTCGGTTTTAAATATTACTATAAGAAGAATAAGATAGTATATAAAACTCTAAACGTTTATTGTAATATCTTAAAAAGTAATATTAAGCGATTAGAAAATAATACTACTCTAGATTTAAAGCTTACTAATAGCTATGGACCATCTAGATACTATTACATTAGTTCTTATGTTGTAGATGATGTTGTTCATTACAATAATATTAAGAGTACAGATTTACTTATTGATTTAGATATTCATATTCAAGAAGCACCTACTGAAGAAGATGATTTAAAAATCAAGCAATTCATTTCTGACTTTATTGAAAGTTGTAATGAAGATCAACTTGTACCTATATCTAATATGATTAGACTTCTTGAACAGAACTTTGATATTATTAGATATATTGAATTCAATGGTATTTCAGGAAATGATATTCAGAAAATTGAAAGTAGTTTTACTTCTTTCAGAGAAATGACAAAACAACAAATTATAGAATATGTACCAGAATACCTAAATGTCAAAAAGGAACTAAATGACTTTATGACTAAAAATGAGTCTGGTGAGGATATACATTTAGGAACGTTCTATGAGTTCAATATTAAGGTAAAATACATTTAATTGAGAGGAAGGTCAAACAATGTCAACATTATTTGGTAGAGATTTCAAAAGCGTTGAATTAATTTCATCTGCTGATACAGTAACAAGCAAGAAAACACGTAAAATCAATGAGGATATTAACGAATTCTTAGATAGTATGAACACTGAAAATACTATTCGTAATGAGGAATCTAAGATTGAAACTGAAATCCTTATGGAGAGTTCAATGATGAACTATCAGGAGACAATGCATCAACAAAACTCTAAGTTCAAAGAAGCTTTATCTAGAGACTTTGAAAATGAAACTTTAGTAAATACACTTGCTGAACAAACATTCGCTTATGCAGTTTATGAAGCACTTCCTATTGATGAAGCTCAAAAGAAACACAATGGTAACTATATTTATGAACAAGCAACAGGATTATTCTCTTCTTTAAAAGAAAACCTTGATTTCAAACAAGATACATTATTTAATGATATGGTATCTCGGATTCAAGCTGTTGTAGAAGGTAGAGATGATAGTAAAGATGCTAAAGAATTATTTAAAGAATCTTTAGAACTTAACTCATTTGAATTAGGTATTGTAACTCAAATGCTTAAAATTAAAGTAACTGAAGCAGTTCGTACTGAAAAGGAACTTACTGTTGAGAAGAATCGTTTGATCCAAGAAGGTCAAGAAACTATTGTTGAAAAATATAGTAAGAATAAAACTTTATTCCGTGCTTTACAAGAAAAGAATACTGAATTAGCTCTTCAAGAAAAAGGTGAAGATTTTGATAAATCTACACTATTAGATATGGTAATGGCTGAATCATTAATTGACTATACTCTTTTAGAAGCAGTATATACAATGAAATTAGCTGATATCGATTTCGATAACTTACAGTCTACTGTTCGTTTCATGTAATAAAAACAACTCTTAATATGAAATTAATCATATTAAGAGTTGTTTATTTTAATTATTATATTTATCATATATCTTTGATAAATATCTTTCAGATGTTTCAAGATTAGGGCTATCACTTTCTATATCACGTATAATGTTTTTAATATTTTTCTTTTCAGTAGGAGTAAGAGTATTAATATACTTCTTTAACCATTTAATTTTCTCTTGGAGATTAATCATTTCCTTCAGCCTCCTGATCTAATTCCTCTTCAGTTCCACCACATGTAGGACAGAATGATTCATCACAACAAGGACAACTAACTAAAAATGATCTGCAACGTGGACATTGCTCCATTATAATACCTCCTAATTCTGGAAATAATTTAAATGTTCTACTACTTCTTCAAGATTATTTAATACTGTAGCACCATTATTTTTAACCATTTCTTTAACTGAATTTAGAGAACTTAATTGACTCTCAGTAAATCCATCTTCAATTACACAAAGAACAGTTTTCTTAGGACGTTTATTACTATCATCAACTACTTCAGCAATTGAATAAACACCAGTCATATCACTTGTAATTACATATAAAAGATAATCACATCTTCTACGCTGTTTAATTTCCTCTTTCTTAGCTTCTTCATTCCAATCCTTTACAATAGGATTAAAGAAACTAATTTTTAATTGAGGTATTAATTCATCTCTCCATGTACTAGTTTCACTCCATGTACCACCTAAAAATACCCGTTCCCCTTTATTGATATGATAAAGAATTTCTTCCCTATGTTCTTTATAATGAGGATATTTTTCTAAGAAATCATCAATTCTACCACTACATACCAATTCTTTATAATTCTCTGCAATTGCTTCGGGTGTTGTAGCTACATCAATGACGTAATCGCCTAATGTTGAGTCGTATCTAGGTTCACCTACAGCTAAAACAATATTAGGATTATTTCCCTTTTGTAAAAAATTATATGGAGTTTTACCATCAGATTCAAATATTCTTAGTGTGTCTCCATTTTTGATTTCAGGTATAGTAATCTTTCTCCATACATTATTCTTCAATACCTCAAATACTTTAAGTTCTTTTTTACGAGTTCTTTCAGCAATATCCTTTGTAAATGTTTCCATAGTATCTTTATTTACTAGCGTTTCTTTAGTCATGATAATTCCTCCAAATTATTATTAAATAAAGTACTGAATGTTAATATTATTACTTGATGGGCTAATACGAATTGTATAAATATTAGTTAAATAGAATACCTTAATATCATCAGGTACATCTTTAAATAAACTATCCATTCCATCAGTATCTTTAATACAAGTTGTGATAACATCTGAAATTTTAGTAATAATTTCATTTGCTACTACATCAGTAATTTCATCTGTAAGATAATCTAAATAATTAATATTATTAGCGTTTTTACCTGATACTTCTAAAAGTGGTGATTTAAGTACAAATACAGGTTTTTCTGGATCAATAAATCTAGCTACACGTTCACTTCTAAAATCAAAATTATCAGAATTTCTAATGATATCTCTAACTTTATCAATAAATAATTCCATATCAATATAGCGCATAATATCTTTCTTTACTTTTTGTAACGTATTAATAGCATTAACATCTTCTTGTGTGATTAAATTTCCTAACATTTTTCTCATCCTCCGTATTGTTCTAATATTCTTTGTAGTTGTTCTTTTTCATCTTTAGTTGCGACACCAGTAACTTCTAATGGTTCATTTCTCATTCTCATTTTAACAAATGTTGCTTCTATAGGTGAGAATAGCTTTTTAGTACTATTATAGTAAATCTGAGAATCGTCTTTCCATAGTTTACCATTAAGTGTATCGTAAACCGTTTTTTCAATATTATCATTATCAGGTTTAGTTAATGGAACTAAAATATCTAAGAAGCTATATAATAATTGCTTTAAAGTAGTACCAGACTTAGCTGGAACTCGTAACCATTCAATATGTATTTCTATCTCACCTTTACATGGTACAAAATCTTCTGGTAAAATCTCTTCGACTCTTTCAATTAACACATCTTTGTAATAAGCTAATGGATCATAAAATCCACTAAATCGAGAACTTCTAGGTCTTTGTGAGGGTTCTAAAGATTGATTAAAATGAATTTCTATTTCAGTGAATTCATCATCTCTTTGATATTCAAGTAAAGTAACTTCACATTCCCTGACCTTTTGTAGTTTCTTATCTTTAATCTCTTTTTTCTTTTTACTTCCTTTTTTAGCCATATGATTCCCCTCATTAAAATTAAGGAAAAGGGTTTATATGTAATAAACCCTTCTCAATTTTATATCATTATATTATAACTTTATGTTAAAGATAGTTTTTAAACTTTTAAAATATACTATCTGAGGACGTTGTTTAACTTTTCAGTCTTCTCATAAACCCAGTCATAGAATCCATGTCTTACACCTTGTAATGTAGCTTTGTTTTCTAACCAAGATAATCTTGTTTTCAGGAAGTTTTCTGCTCTTAAAATAGGCGCAAATTGATCAAAACGAATACCTGCCATACACTCTAAGAAAGAAGATAAAGCGGCATTATAACGTAAATAACCATATGAATCAGAAGCCATTACAGTTGAATATAAATCTGCAACAGTTACAGTTACTTCAATTTCAGTTGGTAAGTTATCAACTGTAAATAAGTTATCATCTCCACCACGTTTAAATGTAATAGATGTAACTACTCCACACTCTGTTTCAAAGTAGCCTGGACAGAACATACGGATTAAGAATGGTTGTTTATAACCAAGTGGTCCATCCTGTCTAGGTAAAGCTAATGCTAATAGAGACATAAATGGTACATAAACGTATTTGAAAATACTTTCTCTATCTCCATAAGGACTATAGAACTTGAATTGAAGGTTATAACTTTTCTCAAACTTAGAATCATACCACATATCTGGATAGTAAAGTTGAGAACCATTTACCGTTTGTCCGAATGCACTAATCAGACCACCGACAATTGGAATACCACTTAAACCTGTCATAATTTCTTGAGCAAAGTTCTGTAAACTAGAGAATACACCTTCATTACCAAAACCTGCTAACTGCTTATATTCACGTAATTGAGCTGAAGATGAAGCAATAGAAGATGCAATTGTAGATTCACCGAATTGGTTATTTGCTCCTTCAGAGATTGATGTAGCTTTATCAGCAAAGAACGCAATACCAGGATTTCCTTTACCTGCTTTGAATTCATCAGAAAATTTGAATACACCAGATAAACCTAAATGGTTATAAACTACTGATAGCATAACTTCTACATAGTTATAATAATCTTTCCAGTTCTGTCTAAATGACATGAAACGTGTATCATTATAACTCATTACGTTACGTACACCAAAGTCTAAACCTTGTCCACTTTTAATTTTTTCTTGTATCCATGCAGTACTAACACCTTTTTCTCCAGAAGGTCCAATAAGTTTTTTATTGATTTTACCCTCTCCAGGAACTAGATAAACAATTGGTAAATCTTGCATGAATGTTTCATTATATACTCGACCAGATGGATCAGCTAAAGGATTATAATATAAAGGTAATCCTAATACATTTGCTTGACCTTCACCTGTTAATTCATAAGGATTCCATGTATTAGGGGCTGCTCCACTAATAACGTCTCCATAAGCATCTTTTGCCTGACCATCTTTTACTGTTGGATCTGATTCAGCTTCATCTAAATACTGAGGTTTATAACCGTTCTCAGCGTTTTCTGCAGGTGCATCAGCTTTCTTTTCCCCACCACTATCACCAAAACCAAATAGACTTGCAAAGAAATCTAATACCATTTTACTCACTCCTTTTTATATATGTAAAAGGAGGGAAATAATATCCCTCCTGTTAATTATTAGTTACCTCTAGCAATATTTTCTACAAGTCCTAAACTTTCTAGACCAAAGCTACTACCAATATCATTTCTAGAAGAAGATGTATTGACTTTAACTTTTTCACTAGATTCATTGATTCCACTTAATAAATCAACTACTTTAGACAGAAGATCATTACCTTTAACTGCTTGAGTATTAGTATCTTTATTAACTGCAACTAAGTCTTGTAGTAATTTTTGCATTTCGATAAATTTATCCATTCTAGCACTATTATTACCATTGTTTACATTAGCAATTTTTGAGATAGCTTGAGTACTTTCTAATAAATTACCAGAAGCCATACTAATTGTATCCATTGGAGTCATCATAGTACCATTTTCATATTGAGACGGAGGACTATTGAATACAGACTGTTTAAGTCCCATTTCAACCATTAATTTTTCTACTTCAGCATCGGCTTCTTCACCGCCACCTTGACCCATAATCGGACCATTAAAGTCTCCTCCTGATTTCTCAGATTGAAGCATTTTTAAAGCATTTTGTTTTTCACGTTGGAATCGTTTTGCAACTCCACGTTGAATTGCACCAGAACTACTTGGGAAGTATTTAGAACCATTACCTGCTCCACGTTCATCATAAACTTTATTAATGATAGTTGCATCATCCATAGAACCAGCATTACTACCTAAAGCATTAGCCCATACTGTACCTGCTCCACCAGCGCCATGTTGAACTACTGTTGAATAAGCGACTGATTGTATAGTTTTAGAACGAGAGTTAACATCAAGACCAGTTCTAGATTTAATCTTAGCAATACCTTGTGCATAACTACCTTGAACGATTGTATCATTTTGAATTTGGTCGAATTCTTCTTTATTATTTTTAGCAAGTTCTTTCCATGCTTGGTCAAACCCTGATGAACCTAATTTATGAGCCGATAATTTTTCATAATATTCAGGTTTTCTAGTTTTAAGACTATCTACGAAACTAGCCAATGAACCCATATTAAGTGAGAATTGAGGTGTACCATAAGATTTACCGCCATGATCACCTGCAGAGTTTGTAATACCTCCTGGATCACCCATAGCTGACCCTACTTCTTCTAAAGCTGATAAACGATAGATACCTTGAGCCGCACTTCCGCTACCGCCACCTGTAATATAAGGCATTGGATCGACGTGTGTACCATCTTTAATTACTTCAAAGTGACAGTGTGGTCCAGTTGATTGTCCAGTAGAACCTACTAATGCAATCTTCTGTCCTCGTGTTACTTGTTCTCCTTCTTTAGCAATAAGTTGACTACAGTGACCATAACCTGTTTCTAAACCGTCATTATGTTTGATACGAACATAGTTTCCGTAACCATTAACTACTCGTGATATGACAACTGTACCTGCTTCTGCCGCCACAATCGGTGTTCCAGTAGGTGCTGGAATATCTACACCTTTATGGTTTTCATTTTTACCAGTTACAGGGTTAGTACGATTTGAGAATGGGGAAGAAGTCTTAGTATGTCCTGGCACTGGCCACTCTAATTGAGACTTGCCTGAACCTCCTGAAGTTCCACCGCTACTAGAACCACCACTTTCAGCACTGGCTTTATCTTTACTTCCAGTGAAAATCTTCTTAAGTAAACTACCAAAGATACCACCAGAAATACCACTACCAAACATATTTCCTAAGAAACCACCGCTCTTATTACCATTACTATCTTCTTTCTTACCAAATAATTTATCCCAAATACTTTCAGTTTCACCATCTTTCTTCTTAAAGAATCCCTTAGCTTTATCACCTAAGTTATAAACTAATCCGAAAGGAGACATATTGAATGCAAAATTAGCTACTTTCTCAGGATCGTCCATAGCTTTCTTACCATCTTGTCCATTTAGGAAATCTTTAGCTTTATCAGTTAAATTATCTAGCATAGACATAGGAGATAGTTTATATAAAGCACTTCCTGCACTTGATAATCCACTTCCGATAGATGAAGCCATACCAGAAATACCATCGCCAATAGCAGAACCTATATTCTTAACACCATTCCAGATACCAGAACCAATAGATGAAACTGTATCTGTAACTAGTGAACCTGCTCCATGAAGACCTTTAGCAATTGTATCTTGTCCTACTAATCCTAATGTTAATGAACTTAACACTCCACCAGTAGCACTTGACATCTTTTGTCCTAAAGTTGGATCAGCAGTTTTAAATACATCCCCTGCAGAACCCCAACCATCAAACGCTGAATAAGCACCATCTGCAATAGCAAGACCTGCTCCAATACCAGGAATAAACTTACCAAATTTACCAAGTTTTCCTAACATTCCAGCACCTTTTGCCACACCTGCTCCAGCTCCTGCAGTAGCGCCTGCTCCTGATGCAATAGCCGATGTTGCACCTGCAGTAGTTGCTCCTACACTTGTAGCACCTAAAGTACTAGCCGCTCCTAAACCTCCTACTGCTCCTGCGGTAGCTAAACCTCTACCACCTAATCTACCTGCTAAACGACCACCTCTAGCTTGTCTTCTACCCATACGTGTATTAGGTTGGTTAGCATTTCTTCCATGACGACCTGATCTAGTATTATTTCTACCTTCTCCACCGCCTAATAAGTCAGCAGGATTTAAACCATCACCACCACCTAATAAACCAGAAGCCATACCTCCTACTCCACCGCCATCTAAACTACCACCTACTACATAAACTGGTGTAGCTTCTTCAGGTCTAGAGAGCATATTACCTAATCCACCACTTATTTTTCCAAATAAGCCTTTACGTTTAGCTCTTCCTGTACCGTTAGCATTGCCGTTTCTACTTCTAGTACCTCTAACACGGAAATCTCCTTGTTGAGTTGTAACAGTATTACCACGTTTTCTACCAAAACGACCACCAAAAATCTTACTTCCTAATCCTCCTGCAAGACCTGCTAATGCACCGCCTGCCGCTCCAAGAGCTGGTGTAATTAAATCCTTCATAAATCCTAAGATTTGAGCATTTCTTTCTTTAATAGCATTTTGAATACTTTCAATTCTTGCACTATTCTTACCTTTTTTATCGTTAGCTGTTTCCTCATTTTCAAGTCTTTCTTCATCGTTCTCTTTAGTTTCATCGTCAAGTTTCTTTCTACGAATTTCATCGTTACTTAACTTGATGGATACTGGAACTGTATTGATAATCTTATCTAAATGACCACCACTAATAAATACATGATTATTTTTACCAGTGTGTTCACTTTCAGTTCTACCTCCACCAATACCGAAACCAGAGATTTTACTCTTAGCCCATTGGAAGCCTTGTTTAGCTTTTGTACCAGTCCATTTAATACCTTGAATAGCTTTACCGCCTGCCCATTTAGCTCCAGAAGCAACTTTAGCGCCAAGCATTGTAGCTACATCGATTGATTTATTAAGAACATTACCTGCAAAGTCCAATACATGAGGTAAAGCTTTTTCACTAAATTCTAATAGTCTACTTCCTACTTTACCAATACCGCTTGCCATTTTACCGAATACTTCAGTAGTTTTTTCAACAGTCTTAGAAAGGAAGCTCTTACCTTTAGTTAATACTGAAGATAAAATTTCTCTACCTTTAGTAATTGATTTACCCATGAAATCCTTCACATTGTCAAGCTTTCCAGTAATTTTGTTAGTTAACCCACTGATACTACCTTTGATGATATCGAGTGGTTTTGTAAGAAAACTCATGAAACCTTTTGCTTTCTGGCTAGCCATAGACTTACCATTGTTGAAAATTCGTTTCCCTTTGTTTAACCAACGTTTATAGAATGGTGCATCCATATCGTCTAATTCTAAATTATCAATATCAATATCTTCTATATCATTACCGTTTCCATTACGACGTTTCCAAGGCATTTTAAGTTTAGAAGATAAAGCAAACTTAATTGAAATATCACGAATATTTTTAATATTTTGACTTAATCCTTCAACTGGTTCTAATTTAGTACTGATATCAGTTAAAAGTTTATTATTAGTTTCAAGTAAACCTAATGTATCTTCATAGAAGTTATCTCCTGCTTCAACACGTTTAGCAGACGATTGAGGATCTTGTCTGTTAAGTAAGAATTCTTTAATTTCTAATACATTCTGTCTAATGCTATCTAAAATACCATTACTTGCAGAACCGAAATTAAATTTAGAACCTTTAAGTGAAGAACGTCTAAGAATTTTACTACTAGAACCATTATTAACTGAAGCAGTAGAAGATGTTTGAGAATCATCTGCAAGGTATTCATCATTGAATACATCATCGATATCTTGTTGTACGGAATCAATAAGATTTCTATTATTTCTACCATAATCAATCTTTTTAATTTCCTTACCGTCACGAAGACTTTCAATACTTTCCCTAACAATTTCCTCTACATCATCACCATGTTTAATAGCATTCTGAATATTAGCTACTAAGTTTACAGTACCAGAAAGAAGATTTTCATTGATACCATTAGCACCACTACTAAATACTTGATCTTTAGTATTAAATAATACTTTACCTACAACTTTTTCTAAGGCACGGTTAGCCTTATCATCAGTCTTATCGAAATATTCACCATAAAGAATTAAATCACGAATTTCTTCAGGAGTAGATACATTCATTTTAACATCTGAGATTAATTCTTGAATAGTTTTCTCATTATCTTTATCTCTAAAGCGTTTATCTTTTAAGTTTAAATCATAAGCATTATGCCATGATTCATTACCTTCAATGAATCCCATAACCTCATTCTTCTCTTTAAGAGCTTCTAAAAGATTACGTTGAACTTTCATACGTTCAGTAGCACGCATACTAGTGAAGTATTTCTTAACATCTTTAGCGATACCTTTATCATCTGATATTTCATCTAAATCAATATCATCAGTAATGAGAATTTGGTTATCAATAATACGATTAAAAGCATTATCTAACTTATTACGATATTGGTCATCTCCTGCTTTATCATTATTATCAAGAATTTCATCTTTATATCGTCTCATCTTAACATTGTTTTTAGAACGTCTTTCTTGTTCATCTTTGAATTCAGTTCTCACAGCTTTCTTAGTTGTAAATGAACCATTGTCATAGTCATAAACTAATTCTTGCTGATAAACTTTATCCTTAGAAACAGATGCTAGGATCTTAGATAATAAACTAGGAATTACATTGACAATTGCACGTCTTGTAATGCCATCAAAATGAACTTTACCTTTTTCATAATTTAATTCTAATCTTCTCTTACGTTCAGTCTTAACACCAAAGATATCAAATATCTGCTCTGCAAATGGGAAACTTCCTTTATCAGCCCAGTTCTTCATCTTAGCATTAAGAACTAAATGCATGTTACCAACTACATCATTAAGAGATTTAATGAATGAAATAGCACCTTTAGGAAGCATTCTTTGAATACCATAAGTCAAAGCCATACCTAATGGGTTTGCCGCTATTGAACCTAAGATACCTTTAGCCATACTACCTACTTGACTAGCTCCTCGATCTTCCATATATTTAGAGAATTTCTCTTTATAGAAGTCCATACTAAAGCCTTGTCTTGAAAGAAGGTCATCCATATTTTTATTCTGCTCACTAATTTTAGCACGACCCATTTCAAGTTGCCCAATACCTGCTACAATGTTTTCAATATTAGCTAAAGTATTATTCATATTTGTAGCTTGTTCAGACATTTCATTGTAGTGTTGTAACGTATTATCTTGTTGGAATGTAAGCATTTCATTCATAGTATGATTTAGAACACTAAAACCAATACCATTATTTCTCATAACATTATTAGAGATTTTACCTAATGTAGCTACAGTTTCCCTGTTATCAGTAACATTACTTACAATAATTTTCTTATTATCAACATTAGTGATATTATTTTTGGTTTCTTTCTTAGTTTTACCAGATTTATCTTCAACAAAATCTTCACTGAAGTCCATCTCACCTAAATCAAACTCAAGACCCATTTCTTTAGCTATTTCTGCAGTCTTACCTTCAAGTCTATCAGTATTATAAAGATTACCAGACTTTAAATCTGCAATAGCATTTTTAATCATTTCTTCAGTAGTTTTATAGATATAAGTTTCTTTAATCTTACCATCATTAATTTTATCTTTCTTAACTTGGTAGATTTCCTTCATGAATTTTGCGTTATCTTCAATAGTATTATTCAGGGAAGGAGCCATGTTTCTAAGAACATCCATAGAAGCATGTCTAGTACTTCTTACAACGTTTCTAAAAACTCGGTTTTGAGAACCTAATCCACCACCGTTATTACCGCCACCAAAATTAAACATCATTTCACCAACTTTCTAGTATGTATGTTCTTGTATTAATCAATTGTTTGAATACACAAGAATATGTAAAATTATAAAAAAAAAATATGGCATACAAAGATGTATACCATATTTTAGTTTAATATATATATATTAAAGGGTTTCTTTTTTACTCCAAGAAACACAAATTGTTGTCGTTTCCTTAACGAATTCATTTACTGATCTCGATGTTGAATTAGCTCTAAGACCTTTTGATCTTAATAATTCAACTAATCTTTCTTCATTACCTTTACCAAAGCGATCATCTTTATAAGTAAGCATATAACGAGTTTGACCTTCTTTAGCTCGATTTTTTAAATCTGAATATAATTCTTTTACAGCTTTTTTAAATTTCTTTTCATTTTCTTTTTCCATTCTACCTTCAGACATGTATACAAGTCTTGCATTCCAATCAGTCTTTTGTTTAAGTGTTGCAATTAATGATAATAACATATTTAGTTACCTCCAAATTATACTATAAATTATATTTAATATTATAAACGATTATGATACTTGAACTGGGTTGTTGATTGACAGAATATAATTCTGTTTGTAGTTAATTAATTCAATTAATTTTTCTTCATCTAAAACCATTTCAAACAATACTTCAGCAACTTTTTTAATACATTCTAAGATAACATAAAGAGTCGTATTAAAACGCTTTTCCTTATCGATGGATGATATATTATATTCCTTATGCCACTTACGTTCTGGGTATTGTCGTCTGATTGAAAATAAAGAATTTTCAACATAATCTAAAACATCATACAATTTACCATTCATGATATCTTTGTTATTCTTCATTGTAACATTGAAATGATGTTTAGGTATTTCAATTTCTTTACTGTAATCTTTCATAGTATTATACAGAGATCCTAAATACATCATTAGATCAATTACTTCTTCAGCAACTTCTTCTGGATTTCTAGCAATTTTAATTTCAAAGATTTCCTCTAGTGATTGTAGTAAAAGTTTATCAAATTTATCAATATCCTTTTGAATACCATTTGGAGGAAACTTTTCAGCGATTAACTTCTGAATTCTAACGAATGGTTCTAATTCAAATGTTACAATACTATCTTTCTCATTATAATACATAAAGCAGTTGTTTTTCACGTCTCAGTCTCTCCTTAGCGGTCATTTATTCTTATATCAAAAAAATAAAGAGAAAACACATGTATAGTGTCTTCTCTTTATTTTCAATTATTATTTATTTTCGTTACGGAAGTTTTCGTTTACTTCTTCCATGTTAATTTCTTCACCGTCTTCAGTTACGAAGATTCCATCTTCAGTAGTTTCACCACGAACTACACGAGGGTTTAATTCATGAGTCCAAGTTAATTTTACATGTGGGAACTTGAAGTTCTCGAAGTCAATTCCTTCTAATGGTGCTTTATAAGTACGACCATTGATCACAGTACGTTTGATAAGTTTACCATTTAAGTTAAATGCTTTACCTTGAGATAGAACTAATTCATCTAAAGTTTCTTCAAATGCTTTTAGAATACGTTCTGAATCTTTAGTAAGGATTTCAGTTTCAAAGATCTCTTCGATTTTATCTTTTAATACAGTAATGAACTCATCACGTTTAACTTGTTTAGTGTTAGGGTTTTTATCTTTAGCTTCTAGTACACGAGCACTTAATTTACCTTTAAGTCCACGACCTTTAGCTTCTTCTTTTTCTTCTTTCTTAGCTTTAGCAGGAGCCTTAGCTTTACCCTTTGCAGGTGCTTTAGCAGGAGCTTTCTTACCTGTTACTTTCTTAGCAGGTTTTACTTCTTCCTCTTCTTCTTCAGTAACTTCATCATCTTCTTCTACTTCGTCAGTTACAACTACATCTTCCATTTCTTCAACTTCAGTTTCTTCGATTTGATCTTCCATTAATTCTTCAGCTTCCACTGCAGGTTTAACTACTTTAGCAGGTTTTGCAACTTTTCCAGCAACTCCTGGTTTCTTAACTTTTGGTGCAGCCTTTCCTGTAGTAGCCTTTTCTTTTTTAACGATACGAGTTAATGCCATGATAATATTCCTCCAATAAAATTAGTTTAGTTGTGTAATAATTTATTAAAAATCAAATATATAATATACATTTATAATTTGATTTATTTTTTTGTTAGGTTATCTCTTAACTTTTTAAAAATTAAAAATTATCCTAGACAAATGTAAAATTATTTCTGATGATATGTTAATACTGGTATTTAAATTTAAAGAACTAAGCTTGCTTTCTAACTTTAATATATGCTTTAGTTATGTCATGCTGATAATGTACATATACATTTTTCTTATTTAATTCCTTTTCAATTATATAGAAAAACTTTTCTAATATAATAGTAGTCTTCTGGTTTAACTTTCCTTCATTAATTAATTTATCCATTTCTCTCTGTAGTGGAACATAGGTAAATCCATGCATTTTAAGTAGATCAATTATAATAATTAATCTGGTATCTTTATTCATTGTAATATAATCTCTCTTAATACCTAATGCAGTTTCCTTCCCATATATACTAACATCATAGTCCATTATAAAATCAAATAAATATAAATTATGTGTTGTACTAGATGCATTGGGAGAAAGTCTTAACTTCCTATTAATTGGTAAAACAGCTACAACCATTTCTTTCTATTTCTCCTCTCCAATATGTATTACTTTAAAATATAAATTATACAATATACTTCATTATTTTCTCCTTTCTAAATAGATAAATAATAATATTAAAGTAATAATATTTTATTATTTAACACAGTAATAATATGTATTTAAATTTAGTTTTAATTTTACAT